>Ga0209289_100158_pt1 | contig 41667 bp, 36 predicted proteins | sample GXS110809BmetaG_FD_184121 | JGI IMG/M metagenome (GOLD analysis project Ga0209289, IMG submission 184121) | Hot spring microbial communities from Gongxiaoshe hot spring, China to study Microbial Dark Matter (Phase II) - GXS 110809B (SPAdes)... ...
AAAAGTGTATTTAAGTAGTTAGAAGATTTTATTATCTGGGATCATTTAGAAGACTTCTGGGGAATAGGAATATAATTAAGGATATAAGGAGATAAAAAACTTTCATTGGGACATATCTAATACCTATAACTTGTAATTTCTTCTATGAAACAATAACATATCTTCCAAGATCCTTTTTTTGTAAAGAAATTTTAGACCATATATTTGAAATGCTATGCTTTGCTTAAATACATTGTGAGTTCTTCCAAAGAGCTCAAAATCTGACTGAAATTGAAATAGATCCGGACGCAAATGGTTAGTAACTTTGGGGATTTGATTATGGATTCATCCTGATGTATTCTCTGAATCTTTCTTTGTGTGTTTTTTACAGGTTCCATATTAATTCATCATTATTATTATTATTATTAAATGATTACTAAGTATTCTCTTTCTTCTTGGTGATGTATTGAATGAATTGAATATGTAATGAGATTGATGAATAAAGATAAATATGTAGACTTTTACAAATAATCCTAAGATCTCACAATCATCAGGATATATCAGAGTTGCTTTAGAATTCAAGCCTTTCTTCCGATATTTTAAGAAACAGTTTTTTGATATTTTCAATAAAATAATTATTGTAAATTATTAATTTTTTTATAGGATATGTTCCTATTAAAATTAGCTTTGCTAATTATAGCTATAGATGTCCAGAATAGATTTTCAGTTTTAAATTTAGGTGTTGGATATGTTGGAATGAGTGAGAATCCTGCATTCACCATATCTGAATTTACATTTGCTGAGTTTCAGGACTACAAGATTATCCCATCAACAAAATATGTTTCATTTGGATTTTTTGTAGGTGGAGCAAAACTCTTCCCTTCCTTACTTTTAGATAGGGAAGATAGAACTTTTGAATTTGTCAGAAGACTGAGAATAATTCCTGGAGGGGGGTTGATACCTATATCAGTGTTTTTATACAGCTCAAAGGCTTTCTTTACTATATATTCTGGTGATAATGTTTTGAATATAGTACCGAATTTAAGGATACAGCTTATACCGATATCGGATATTCTACTTATGAACATTTTTTCTCCTTCTTTGTTCACGAAAAAAATTTATACTCCTGGTCCATATCCTCACTTTGAGCTGTCACCTGGTGTAAGGGGTATAACGGAAAGTTTTGATTTTGAGCTGAAATTTGGTTTGAGGACATACTCTTTGCTTCGCCCATCTTTAAGTCAGGCTGAGGATCAGGCAGTACAAAATTACACCAAGACTGGATTAAAGAAAGTGGTTGGAAATGAGTATAATCAGAAGTATGGGATTTTATTTTTTGTAAATTTTACGCTTGGTTTTAGCTTGCCAAGCTATTATGTCACGAAGATTGTAACACGAGAAGAAAGAGAGGTTCAGACTGTAGCTGTTGAATCTCCTGAACTTAAGGAGAGACTTTCTGAACTTGAAAGAAAGATTGCGGAGCTTGAAAGGCTAAGGGCTGAGCAGGAGAAAAAGTTCCAGGAAAAACAACAACAAGATGAGGTTGTTGCTAGCGTTCAGGAAGTTAAACCAGCAGAGGAAAAATCTGAGATGAAATCTATAAAGGTAGGTATAGAAGAACTTTGGAAAACACAAGTTATTTCTATCGAAAAATATGAGAAGGGGGGCAAATTATATATTTCCTGGAAATTACCACCTACGGAGGGACTGGAGAAACTAGAACTTGAGAGATGTCTTGGTTATGGCTGTAGAAATTTCAATCCCATTTCTAGTTTCCCTACTAGTTCTACTTCATATGTTGATCAGATTGTTGAAAATCAGATATATTGTTATAGACTGTCTGGTTCTATCTCTAAACTTCGAGAAAAAACTCAAGAGAAGGGGGAGGTGATTGATGTTGTCAAATCAAATGTCGTATGTGGTTACGTATCTTATAGGGGAGAGCTTGTTAGAGTTTATTTTTGATTTATCGTTTGTTATGATTTAAAAAGTTTTTTTGAATTCTGGTTCTTTCTTCTGGAAGAAAGAATTTATTCCTTCAAAAAATTCTTCAGACATAACTTGATGAGCTTGAAGAACTCTGAGGTACCTTATATGATATTCAAGGTTATAGAACACATCAGACCAAATTAATTTTTTTATTTTTGAGGTTGCACCTTGGGGTAGTTTTTTTGTTTTTTCTATTGTGTTATTTATTTTCAGGTCAAGTTCTTTTTCGTCTTGGGCTATCTCATTTATTATACCAAGCTCGAGTGCTTTTTGAGCTGATATCTTTTCTGCGTATGCTAGTATTGATAATGCTCTGGTGATTCCGGCTGTTTTGCCTAAAAAAGGTATTCCTCCCCCATCTGGAATAAGACCCCTTTTGGGAAAGACTTCGTAAAAGTAAGCTTTTGCATCTGCAATCTTGTAGTCAAACCAGTAGAGCATTTCGCACCCAAATCCAGCTGCTGGACCATTTATCCTTCCTATTATGAACTTCGGACACTCTATTGAGTTCCTTATAACAGATGTGAATTCCTCAACATGCCACTCAAATAGATCTATTATGTCGTTTCTTGATATGTCTTCCTGAGAGCCTGCGAGATCTAGCCCAGAGCAAAACGAATCACCATGTCCTGTTATTACGATTACATCTACATCTTTTTCTTCCCATGATTTTTCTATTTCCCTTGAGAGTATCTTAACATCTGATACTGTTATAGCGTTCTTCCTTGCTGGATTGAAAATAGACAGATATTTTACACCATCTTTTTTCTCAACATTTATCATATTTACATATATCCTTTTGGGATAAAGGACAAATGAGATTGTAAAATTCGGGATTTTGTAGGAATAAGTTTTCGATTAATTTTTTTTACAGATGAAGCATAGCCCCCTTGATAGATTTGAGAGCACTTTGTCCTTTTTACATAATTGCTCTATAGTTTTTATTTCCCTTTTATTAAAATCAAATCTTTGGAATATTCCAGATATGGCAAATCCTATTTTATCCTCAAAGATTATGGAGAAGCCCATTTTTTTGAGAAAATCTGAGAATTCTTTGTTAGTAAAATACTTTGTATTTTGGGTTTTGCCTGTTTTTATAGCTCTTATAAGGTCGTTTTTACTGATATATTGATCGGATAGAATTCCTCCATATTTATTTTCAATCGATATGATAAGGATTCCTTTTCTATCCAAAACTCTCTTTATTTCCTTAACGTATCTTTGGGGACTGTTTGTGTAAGGTAGGGATTCTATTGAGATTATCAGATCAAAGGATTCATCTTTGAATGGTAGTTTTTCTATATCTGCATTGATGAATATAATTTTTTTTTGTTTTTTATTCCCGATATATTTTGATGCTTTTTTGATAGCCCTTTTTGATATATCCACTCCTAATATTATTTCACTTTTATTTTTTAAGAGATTTATTGACCTTCCATATCCACATCCGCAATCAAGAACCATTTTGAATTTCTTGCGTTTATTTTTAAGAAATTTTGATACGTTGTCATATATGTGTAGTTCCTTATCCTTGCTTAATATGTAGGATTTTGTATATCTTATTTTTTCGTATTGATATTTGGGGACATTTTTATCTTTCAAATGCATTGCATATTCTGAAGAATTTTTCTGGGTCAAGGGATGCTGATCCTACAAGTCCCCCATCGCATATATCGGCTATTTCTTCTGCAACTTTTTCATCTATACTTCCCCCATAAAGTATGGGGATATCAAATTTACCTTTTATGAATTCAATTACCTCTTTTATTTGGTCTTTTTTAGCTGGTATCCCTGTGCCTATAGCCCAAACAGGCTCGTAAGCTATAACAAGCATATTGTTCGTTATTTTTTCTGGAACAGCTTCAAGTTGATTACTTATGACTTGAAATGTTTTTTCAGATTTTCTTTCTTCAAGTTTTTCGCCGACGCATAGTATGGTGAGTATGTTATTTTGTAAAGCTGCTGAGACTTTTTTTTTGATAAGATCATTAGTTTCTCCAAAGATATGTCTTCTTTCTGAATGCCCTATTATTACGAAATCTATCCCGAGGTCTTTCAATTGAGATACGGAAACTTCTCCTGTGAAGGCGCCTTTTTGTTCGAAATACATATTTTGTGCTCCGACATATATTTCTGTACCATAGAGTGCATCTTTCATTGTTTTGATGTAGGGGAAAGATGGAGCGCAACCTATTTTTGATTTTATCTTTTTGGAGTTTTTGTATATGAGTTCGCAGAGTTTTTCTGCCCACGCTTTGTTTTCTGCAAGTGTTTTGTTCATTTTAAAGTTTGCGATAGTGAATTTCATATCTTTATGATAAATAAACTGCAAAAGAGTTTTTTTTAAATACAGAAAGTATTAAAGTAAAAGTTATTATATAGAAAAGGAGGTAAGGCTATGCAAAAAAATAGGAATGTATATATAGTTGATGCGGTGAGGACACCCATGGGGAAGTTTCAGGGAAGTTTGGCTGAATTTAAGGCTTCAGAACTTGGAGCAAAAGTCATATCTGGTATTTTACAAAGGAATGGTCTGAAGGGCGATGAGATTGAAGAGGTTGTGATGGGGAACGTTCTTCAGGCTGGAGTTGGGCAGGGGCCTGCAAGACAAGCAGCTTTGCTTGGTGGAGTTTCTCCTGATGTTCCTGCAGAAACAGTAAATATGGTTTGTGGTTCCGGTCTTAAAGCTGTGATACATGCTGCTGAAAAAATATCAAGTGGTAAGGGGGATGTTATAATTGCTGGAGGTATGGAATCGATGTCTAATTCTCCTTTCATTTTGCCAGCGGATGCAAGGAGAGGAACAAAATTCGGAGATATTACTCTGAAGGATCATATGATTTATGATGGTCTTTGGTGCGCTTTTGAAAATGTTCATATGGGGGTTCTTGCTGAATACACAGCGCAGAAGGCTGGAATATCAAGGGAAGAACAGGACAGATTTTCCTATGAAAGTCATCAGAAGGCGGTAAGGGCTTCTGTTGAGGGATTGCTTAGTAATGAGATCATCCCAATAACTTTGAAAGATGGGAGAGTTTTAGATAAAGATGAGACACCAAGAGCAGATACTTCTATTGAGAAGCTTTCTAAACTCAAGCCAGCTTTTAAGAAAGATGGTACTGTGACAGCTGGTAATGCCTCTTCTTTAAACGATGGTGCGTCGGCCATTTTGTTAATGTCTGAGGATGCTGTTGAGAAGTATGGTAAAAAACCTCTTGCCAGAATTGTTGATTGGATGGGAGCGGCTGTTCCTCCAAAGGAAATATTCTTTGCACCGATATTTTCAACGAGAAAGCTTCTTGAGAAAACCGGTTTCAAGGTATCTGATATGGATCTTATAGAAATAAATGAGGCTTTTGCGTCTCAAGTCCTTGCAGATGGAAAGGAGCTTGGATTTGATTGGTCTGTTGTGAATATAAATGGTGGAGCTATTGCTTTGGGGCATCCTATTGGTGCATCTGGGGCAAGAATACTTACAACACTTTTATGGAACCTTAAGAGAAAGGGGCTTAAAAGAGGACTCGCTACCATATGTATAGGTGGTGGTATGGGCCTCTCAATGATTGTTGAGACTGTCTGAACTAATCATTCATTTTAGTATATATTACTATGGCCATAAGAAAAAGATATATAGGATCGGTAAAGCTACAAGAGAGACAATATGAAGTTTTCATTGAGGGAGTAAATACTTCTAAAGTTTCTACAAAAAAAGAAAAAGATCTTCCTTCACAGATAAGAGATCTTGTGGATGAACTTCTTGATAAACTCAGACTTTCCTATAATGATATAGATGCTTTTGTTGTGTCAAATTCTATGGGCGGCCTTTTTGGTATTCCTGAATTTATGAGATATGTCTTTCCTACAGCCTTCGGTTCTCATAAAGTCTTCTATGAGGTATCATGTGATGAGAGTGCTGGTCTTTGCGCAGTTATCAGAGGATATAAACTTATAAAATCTGGAATTTTTACTAGAGTATGTGCTATATCTGGAATGCATGTCAACCTGAAGAATATTGAGGAGATAAAAAATGTAGTTTTCTCAGATATAATTTCTGATATGGAAAGTATCGTGAGAAATTTTGAAGCAAAAGAAAAGGATGGAGATGCAAAAGTAGAAGATTTATTCAAGCAGTATTATGCAAATGCGCTGAAGAATAATTATTTGGATAGGAAAGAGTTAAAGAAATCAAAATTTGATCCTTCAGATTTTCCTGACCTTAAAAATTCTGCTGGAGTTTGTATTTTAGCTAACGGATACTCTGCTCGTAATAAGCAGATGAGTTTATCTTATGCTGACGAATTCACTGTGAATTCCCAAAATATATATTCTTCTATAAGCGAGATTTCTCGCTATATCAAGGAAAATATCGAAGAAAAAACAATAGAAGTCATAGAGACATCATTTATAAATCCTGTTTTAGATATTATACTTTTGAAAAACCTCGGTCTTAAAGATGTGAAGATAAATCCTTATGGTGGAGCTTATTTTTCAAATTCTCCTCCGGTATCCTCATTTTTGTCTTTTGCGTATCTTTGCGAATATCTTAAAATTACAGGAAGTAAGTCTGGGCTAGCTTTCTCTGTTGCTACAAGATCTCTTGACCATTTTTCTGTTGTGCAAGTTCTGTCTGAATCAAAGATAAAAAAGAAGAGAGGAGGGTAGCAAGGTAGAAATGAGAAAGGGAGAAAATGATATTAAGAGAGAAAAAAAACAACAAAGCAAGGGCAGTAGAAAGTTTGAGCTTGAATATGAGAGAGTTTCATCAAGCTCTGAAGAATTTTTCTTTTCTTCTCTCTTTTCTAAAGATCTCAGAGCTTTCAAGTGTAAGGGTTGCAAGAAAGTTATATTCCCACCATCTGATATTTGTCCTTTCTGTGGTAGGAAATTGACAAAAGCAGAATCAATCAAGGTTTCAAATGATGCCAAAGTCTTCTCTCAAACTATCGTTCATTACCCTATTCCTTTCCTTCAAGATTTTAAGTATCCATTTTCGATAATATCTTTTAGAATTTCCCAAACTGATACTTTCGTTATTGTTCCATCTAGGAATACAGGTATATATCTTGGAGATAGAGTTAAGGTTTTCGTCAAACCGGGCGATAAAAAGAAAGATATATCTGATATTGAACTTGAAAAGCTGTAGGATATGAGAGTACCACTGAGTTGGATAAATGAATTTGTAGACGTCCAATCTGTAGTTGATTTATCTGAAAAACTTCTTTTTTCTGGTATTGAGGTTGATTCTGTAAAAAAGGTTGGGGAGTTTGCAGAACAGTATAGAGTTGTTGAGGTCATTGAGGTTGGGAAGAAAGAAAACATAAGGTTACCAGTTTGTTTAATATATGATGGAAATTCAAAATATGAAGTTCTTACTGGAGCAAAGAATATTAAGAATGGGAAGTTTATCTGGTGTCCTCCCGGTTCTAAAGTTAAAAAAGGTGATGAAATAGTTGAAATTGGAGTAAAGAAAGTTAGAGATATATCATCATATGGGATGTTGCTTTCTCCTGCAGAAATAGGTTTTCCAGATTCGGAAGAAGATAAATTACTTGAGCTTCCAAATTATGTTCAGGTTGGCGCGAAGGCTTCGGATATTTTCAATCTTCCAGACTTTATTATTGATATTTCTATAACTCCTCAAAGGGGAGATTTACTTTCTGTTCTCGGGCTTTCTGTGGAGATTTCTGCTATTACTGGAAGAAAATTGAAATTTGATGTTGAAAAAATTTGGGATTTCTCAGGAATTTATTCAGATCTTAAGGATCTGAGGAAAGTTGATCTTTTTGATATCGTTATAGATAATGAAGATGCATGTAAGCTTTATTTTGGTGGTCTTTTTTCTGGAAACATTCGTAATGCTGTTTCTTCTCCATTAGTTATTTCAAGGTTATACATGTGTGGAGGAAGGCCGATAAACCCTATTGTTGATGCAACAAACTATGTTCTGTTTGAGGTTGGACAACCAACACACGTTTTTGACTTTGATAAGATCGGTAATGATATTAAGAAGAAAATAATTGTAAGGAACGCTAAAAATGGAGAGAAAATTTTGTGCCTTGATGGAAAAGAAAGAGTTCTTTCTGAACACGACCTTGTGATTGCTGATGAAGATCAACCAATAGCTATTGCAGGAGTTATAGGTGGTGAGAGATCATCTGTTTCTTATGACACAAAGAGAGTTTTACTTGAAAGTGCTTTTTTCTCTCCAAGATATATCAGAAGGACTTCAAAACTCCTTGGTGTTGAGACTGAATCATCTTATAGGTTTGCAAGGAGAGTTAGCCCATCTGGAGTTCTTTTGGCTTTTTTGAGAATAAAAGATATATTTTTGAAGGAAGGTTTGGAATTTTTGGGTTATAATATTGCTGGAAATTTTGAGGAATTTAAAAATAAAAAGATCCGTTCCTCTATTTCTTTCTTCTCAGAATATACGGGAGCAAATATAGATAAAGAGAGTATAAAAAGTTCATTGAGTGCTCTTAGGATAAAAGTATATGAGGAAGGAGAAGATCTTTTGTGTGATATCCCAATCTGGCGGGGAGACATTAATTTGAAGGAAGATTTAGTTGAGGAGGTGGTGAGAATAGTTGGTTACGATAAGATTCCAAAGACTATTCCAAAGGTCCCTTCTGAATTTCATGAAAAAGATTTTACCATCAGAGATCATATTGAAAAGATAAGAGATATGATGGCTTTTGCTGGTTATGTTGAGGTCAAAACTTATCCTTTTTCAAAGGTTGATGGTATTGCTATAAAAAATCCGATAACCTCCGATTTCGCTTTTTTTTCAGATAAGCTTGAGGATAGGATTAAAGATGTTGTAATTAAGGCTTTTAAAAATGGTGTAAGGAATATAAGGATTTTTGAAATAGAAAAGGATATTTCTGGGAGCTGGATTCTTTCTTTTGGTATCTGTGGATATTCTTTCCCGCAAAAATGGACATTCCAGAAGGATAAGAAGGTGGATATTTTTGATGCGAAAGAGATTTTTGAAATACTGTTTCCTCCTGTTCAATTAACTTTTTCTAAACCTGATATAAGAAAGGATGGTTTTTCATTTGAAGTTTTTATAGAAGAAATAAAGATTGGAGATATTATATATGAGCACTCAAGCGAGATACTTGAGGATATTTTTGTTGGAAAGATCTATCTTGATAGAACTTTAGGGCTGATCAATAGATTTGGGAGATTTCATTCAGATCTTCCGTTGATTGAGCGCGATATATCTTTCTTCCTTAAGGATGATAATGTGGTCTGGGCGGATGTGAGAAAACTATTTTTTGTTTCTGAAAAAATCATTGATGTTTTTGTTTTTGATGTTTGGGAGAAAGATAAAAAGAGCATAACCGCAAGGGTTGTGATAAACCAGGGTAGTAAAACAATGACATCGGAGGAGATAAATCAATTGCTTAATAAGATAATTTCTAATCTCAAGCAGAACGGTTTTGAGGTCAGGGTTTCACAGTGATTTATCTAAATTTCGCTCGCTTATATATTTTTGTGATTGATTTTGTGAAGCCCATTTTTTCTTATACTTCTGATTTTTTAGGACATATTTAAGTTCTATAGATTCATTGTTTCTTTATTTTTCTTGATGAACTCTGAAAAATCGATAATGAGGAGACCTTTTGATGAATATTTCTTTATATATTCTTTCAGTAATTTTCTTTGAACTCTTCTCCATATGATGTAAATAGGGAAGAATATGATAGCAAGAATTTTTTTTACTATGTGAATGATGGTTGCAAGTCCAAGTATAGATAAGGAAAATAAGGATTTTAACATCCTATTTAGTAATTTTTTGTTCTCTGTGATTACGAGTAAAAAAACGGATTTTCTTGAATACTGAAAATTTTAGATTTTTGAGATTATATAGGGAAATATGGTTCTTATATATGGAGCTTATGGATATACTGGAAGACAACTTATACAACTTCTTTCAAAAGGAAAAGTGGATTATTATGTTGCTGGGAGAAACGAGAAGAAGTTGATGGACTTATATAACAAGATAGAGGGTAAAAAGCCGAAAAACTATTTTATCTGCTCAACGAAGGATATTTTTTCAGTGGATGCAAAAGATATAGATCTTGTCGTTAATACTGCAGGCCCTTTTTCTGATATAGGTGAGAATATTGTGAGATTTTCTTATGAGATTGGTGCAAATTACATAGATTGTTCTGGGGAAGCATTCTGGACTAAAAAATTGGTTGAGGATTTTTCTAAGAAGTTCTCTTCGAAAAATATATTCTTATCCTCGGGAGTTGCTTGGGAAACTGTTGCTGGAGAGATGGCTGTAAAAAAGCTTGTTAGAGAATCTGGTGTGGAGAAGGTAAGAAAGGATAATAATTCTATATACCTGGTTTATCTTGCAGAATTCAATATGTCCCCCGGAACTTTACAATCTTCTGTGAATATAGTTAGGTCCGGAGCATTGGTTTGGAATAGAGGTTTTCTAAAGCCAGTTAAACCTCTGGAAAGGAGATTTGAATTTGATTTTGAAGGAAAAAAATTTATAGCGACAAATATAACTACTTCTGATATCATTAATGTTCCGAATTCTCTTGGGGAGTTAAGAGATCAGATAGATTTTGATGTTTTGTTTGCAACAAGGCGAGCTTATCTTTTGTTTTTCTTGAAGTCTTTTTTATTTCTTACAAAGTATCGCATATTTTCTGAATTCTTCAAATTGGTTTTTGACTTGATTCCAGAACCTAATGAAGATGATCATCCTCTTGCATCTGCTATAGCATTTTTGGTAGATAGTAATGGTAATGTTATTCAATCAGCATCTATAAAGTCATCAAAACCATATAATACTACTGCTAAGATTATGAATTACTTTGTTGAAAGATTTTATGAAGGTAAAATAAAATCTTCTGGTTATAAATCTCCGACTGAACTCGTTGATTTTCCAGAAAACATATTTTATTAAATTAACTCATTTCAACTCTTTTAAAATTTTAAGGCTAATTGTCTGGAATAAGGTGAGAAACCTTATTGAGAACATTTTGAAATGTCTTATTTTTACATCTGTTGAGATGTGATATAGCAATGTAAAAAATGCAATAAATTCCTTCTGATTTATTTGCTTCATTTGTTTATTTTCAGTTTTTATAGATAAGAATATTCTGTTTAACTATATTTCATTGATCATTCTTTGAGATGATAATTTTTGCTGTAATTTGTTTTTACTTTGTAGTTATTTTCTTAAAAATATATTGGGGTATAAGGGGTGATAATTTAGGACTTTTTGCAGATGGGCTTGATTCTGTGAAAAATTTAGCAACTTTGCTTACAGCTGCTATATTTTCAAAGGTTTCTCTAAAGGGAGTAGATGATACACATCACTTTGGGCATACGAAATATGATTCTTTTGGAGCTGTTATAATAGCTATTTCTCAGTTATTCTTTTCTGGGATCGCTATCACTTTTGTTCTTTTGAAGTTTGGGCAGGTTCCAGCTGAAAGTTCCGTTAGAGATTCTCTGATATCTTTTTTATTTATGATTTTTGTTGTTCTTGGTATGTATGTTTCTCTTAGAACATATAAATCAGAATCAATTCGTGCAGAGTTTTGGCATGAGTTTTCTGATCTTGTTCAAACTGGATTTGTTTTGTTATCAACTTATGTTTCTGTAAAGTATTTCTCTCTGGTAAATTCAGTACTGGCTTTGCTTATTGCTCTTTTCCTTCTTTTCAATGGAGTTAGAACTATTTGGCGTGTTGAGAAGTTCATTATGGATTGGGCTCCCCCACCTTATGTTATTTCTGCTATAGAAAAAGTCGTTTCAAACTACAAGAATGTGTATCTTAGAGAAAATAAATCTCTTATGTCTTCCGAAAAAAAGGTAAGGGTTGAACTCACAATACAAGTTGAAGGAGATATGTTGCTATCAGAAGCTCACAACTTTTCCCACATTATAGAAGATAATGTTAGGAAAAAACTTAAAGAGATAGGATTCGAGGTTGAAAATATAGTTATACACTTTGAACCATCTGGTGCTCATAGATAGTTATTTGATTTTAAAATATTTATCTCTATTCTATCCCTACTATTTTACCATCTTTCACTTTTACAGATTCAATTTCTTCAAAATCGCTCCATTCTCCTTTTGTCTCTTTTATTCTCCATATTATGTAAGTTGAACTTCTTATATCTCCATTTTGTGTGAAATCAACATCACCTGATACGCCTTTGTAATCTATGTCTAAACCTGATTTTATTTTTTCTTTTATTAATTTCCAACTTCCTCCATCAGCTGAAGGAGGTTTTACTATCTCTCCTCCATTTGTTACTTCCACTATTTTATCCTTTACTTTATCTGATTCATAAGTTCCAGCTGATTCTATTGCTACGGCTATAACATATACAGCATCGTATGTGAGAAAATCTACTGCCCCATCATCACCGAATCTGTCTATCAATTTTTTTCTAAAACTCTCATAATCAGGATCATCCCCTGGAGGGGATATAGTTGTTCCCTCCATATTACCTTTTACAAGATCTCCTGCTGGACCTCCAGATATTTCTGGAAACTGATTGCAGTCACATCCGAATAATTTAGGAGTATTTTTTCTATTTTCCAGAATAAAGTTTCGCAATTCTACTAAAAGATTTATACCATCTTTTCCAAAGGTATAAAGAAATATTCCGTCTGGTTCCCCTTTTCTATAAAGTTCATTTACATCTTCTTTGAAGTTTTTTGTTTTGTCAGGAGGATATGGAACCGCTGATAATATTTCTCCTCCAAGTTTTGTTATTTCCTCTGTAAGAACTTTTGAGAACTCTCTACCGTCCCAATCATCTCTATATATAACAGAGATTTTTTTTATTTCTTTAGATATTATATGGTTTGCTAAAACTTTTGCTTGGAATTCGTCAGATGGGCAGATTCTGAATATAAAACCTCCATCTTCAATATTTGATATGATAGGACTCGTTGGCCATGTTCCCATCACAAGTATTTTATTTTCTGATACGAATGGACATTTCTTTTCTCTTTCAAGATCTTCCTGTTCATCCCACCTACAAACTCCAGATATCAAGGTTTCACTCGTATCTGGCCCTACTATGATTTTTATTCCCCTTGAGATGAATCGTTGAAGGCACATTTTTACTCCTTCTGGAGATTCACCATAATCACATATGATAATCTCAAGTGGTTTGCCAAGAACTCCTCCTTCACTGTTGATTTCATCTTCTGCATATTTGAATGTTGTCGCTACAACTTCCCCCCATGCTGCATCAACGCCTGTTAATGGTGCAAGTCCTCCTATTTTTATTGTGTCACGCTCTTTTTTGAGACCATCCGAGCTACAGCCAATTATCAGAAGGAAAAGGTAGAAAAATTTTCTAATGATCATAATACAAATATTATTTTAGTTTTACAGGATTTTCCTATTTTTGTTATGTAATTTTTAGGTGAATTATCAGCATTTTTTGGAAAGACAATTTTTATAGTTGTGAGTTCATCTGAAATATAAAAGGGAATATTGGATTCGTATGCTTTTTCTATGTGTCTTAAAATCAAGATAATTAAAACAAAAAACCTAGCTTGCATAGGAAAATTTTTAAATATCAATTTGCATAAAGGTATGGTGTGTTTAGATTACTCTTTCGCTCTTTTATTAATTTAGGTATTCATGTGTTTTTATGATTACCTAATATTTACCTCTAATTATGATTTTTTGTCAATGGGAATATGAATTTTTTATCTATTATTTGTAAGATTTGGCGACATATTAGGACAAATTTTTTGTATCCTTTAAGATTCCCTTTATATTTTATTTCATTTTCGTTTTGGTCATCGTTGGATTTTTTTATGGAAAATTAATACTTCTGATTTCGATCATATATAATCTATATAATTATGATTAAGAATAGAAAAAGGGAGCTATCTGTTTCAGGAGATATAAATGTTATACCTTTTATAGATATGCTTTCGGTTATAATAATATTTCTGATAATGGTTGCAAGCTTTATGAATCTTGGGATAGTTGAATCATCTATGCCTCGTGCTGGTGGAGCTGAAGCTCAAGCTGCTCAACAAGAGCAAAAACAGCAGCAAGAACAACAAAGATTAGACCTTACAATAGCTATAACCGAAAAGGGGTTTTATATAGGTGGTGCAGGAGCTATACTACAGGAGAGAGCTGGAGAACCAACTATACCAAAAAAACCGGATGGTGAATATGATTACCAAGCTCTTAACGATAAACTCTGGGAGATAAAGAAAGAATACCCTAATGAATGGACGGTCATAGTACTTCCAGAAGATGGAATAAAATATGAAGTCATAATAAAGGTTATGGATGCATCTCGTGAAAGATGGATTGAAGAGAACGGAAAAAAGGTTAAAAAATATCTGTTCCCGAATGTTGCTATAGCTGCTGGTATATTTTAGATATCCTATCTAAAGAGGGAAAATAGTTAAATACTTGAATAAATGATTTATTTATTGTATATCTCTTTTTAAAACCTACCTGTGTATATTCCTTTTAAGTCAAGTAAAAATAAAATGAACAATTCAATCTATCTATAAATGAGATTTTAATTTGTTTTGCAACATTGTTGTCTGTAATTTAATGTATCTATGTGATATCATATAATTTCGAAAACTTACATACTCTTATTTAAAATATTTGTAGCCTGGAGTCATCTTTTATATTTTGTATCATTTAAGTTTTGTTATGCTTGCATGAAAAAAATTTTGCATTTGAGATTAATTTTCTTTGTATCTGTAATATAATGAAAAATGAAGATTAGATATATTATTTTTTTAGCCTTGCTCTTTTCCTGTGGGGTAGAGGAGTCAGAATTAAAGAAGAGTTCATATTCTAAAAGTAGCCATAATAGTGGGATGAATTGTATGGAGTGTCATAGGAAGGGTGGTCCTGGTGAGGGGGTATTCAAGGTAGCTGGCACTGTGTATGATAAGAATGGTCAGATATATCCTGGAACTACTGTGAAGTTTTACACAGGAGCAAATGGGAGTGGAGAATTGAAATATACTTTAGAGGTAGATAAAAGTGGGAACTTTTATACCACAGAAGATATTGGGCAGGGTCTGTATCCAGCAGTTGAGGGTAGGGGTGGAGTGAAATATATGCCTACGAGTGCTTCTTCTGGAGCTTGCAACAGTTGCCATGACCAGAATAATAGGATTTGGGCTGAATAAAGTTTTCCTGCTCTCTATAAGTCGTATGCGAACCTTTAATGAACAAGCATTCGGGATGAATAAATTTTTCCTGTTCTTTTGTAAAACTTGATTTATTTCTGGCTAATCACTCAAAGGTTATGTAAAGCAAAACTTTCTTGATTTTCTAATTGGATTTTCCAGACGTAAGTAAAATCAATTGACATGGGAAAACTATTTGTTGTTGGTTTTGGTCCCGGTGATAAGAGGAATATGACATTTTGGGCTCGGCAGTGTATAGAGGAGAGTCAAGTTGTTATAGGTTATGAGACATATATAGATCTGATAAGGGATCTGATTGACGGTAAGGAAGTTATTGAGACTGGTATGACTGAGGAGGTAGATAGGGCGAAATTAGCGGTTCAGAAGGCTGTAGAGGGTAAAACTGTTTCTATTGTTTCATCTGGTGATGCTGGCATATATGGTATGGCAGCTCTTATTTATGAGATACTTCTTGAAAATGGTTGGAAACCTGGAATGAATCCAGATGTTGAGGTTGTCCCAGGTGTAACTGCTGCATCTGCTTGTGCTGCTTTAGTTGGTTCTCCATTGTCTTTGGATTTTGCTGTTATATCTATGAGTGATCTTCTTGTACCTTGGGAGCTGATAGAAAAAAGAGTTAGAGCTGCGGCGATAGGTGATTTTGTTATAGTTATATATAATCCATTAAGTAAAAAAAGGACTTGGCAGCTTAAGAAGGCAAGAGATATAGTTTTAGAGTATAGATCTCCAGATACTCCTGTAGCTGTTGTAAAAAGTGCTTTTAGAGAAGGAGAAAGTGTTAAAATTACAACCCTCAAAGATATGGCGGAAGCGGAGAACCTTGGAATGCTCACTACTATCATTATTGGTAATTCATCTACCATATATCGGAATGGTGTTATGCTTACTCCAAGAGGATACTCCTCAAAGTATGTAATTTGAAAACTGAATAATCTTGTTGATTTCAGAAATAAATCAAACTTATAACTTCTTAGATATTTTTAGATGATGGAACTTGTAAGGACAAGATACTCTACTATAAAGATAGATGATGATTCAAAAGTTATATCTGATAATTGGGAAAAGATTCAATTTGATCAGATAGACCTCAAGAGATTTAAACATTTGGTAGATATAGAAAATTTTGATATCATCATTTTTCCATTGAAAAAGAAGTTTGCACTTAAGCAAGATGTTGATTTTGAAATTTTTCCTAGGGGTGAAGGAAGTGATTCTGGAGATAAGTTTTCCGATTTTTTGAAGAATAGTTCAGATTTACTAAGGCTTCAAGGAAATAAAATTCTTTCAATTTTCTTTTATGATGATGATTTCAAGGAAAAAGTTTTTTTCACTTCAAGGCTTGAAATTTATGTCAAAGAGCCAACTGATTTCGTTGAACTTTTTTTAGGAAAAAATGCTTTTTCTTGCATAAACTCTATTGACTTCAAGCTTTTTCCTTTTTCCCATTTGAAATATTTTTCTTTTGAAGATTCTAATGGCTCTTTTAGTATTCAAAAGAGATTTTTCAATCTGGATAAGGATGCCAAATTGGATTTTGGAAGGATATGGTCTGGTAATTCAATATTTTTTTCCTTTGATAATTTTCTGCTTGAGGGGTATGGAGCTTCCTGTTCTGTTTTCGATGTTATATTCGGTAGGCAGAAGAAATCTCTCGAGATAAACTCAAGGATTGACCATATAGGGGAGAAGACATCAGGTTATCTTTCTGCTAGAGCTGTTATGTATGATTCTGCCGTTTTAAATTATGTTGGCGGAGCGAAGGTTTGGCCTAAATCTTTTAACTCTGATTCTTACGTTGAACTCAAGGGAATTAAAATGTCAGATTCGGCAAGAATATATTTTGTTCCGCTTATGGAGATAGATACAAGTCTGGTTAAGGCAAAGCATAGTTCATCAATAGGTAAGGTAGGAGAAAATGAACTTTTTTATATGATGTCAAGGGGTCTTGATGAAAATGAGGCAAGAGAGATCATAGTTGAGGGTTTTGTTCGAGAGGTAGTTTCAAAAATGAATATACCTGATTTGATTAGTCCCACATTCCCCTTCCTCTACCAGAAGCTTTAGCTTTGAGCAATCTTTTATCTGCAAGTTTTATTATATCCTCAAAGTGTTCAGGAGCTTCATTTACGGTTGCTAATCCCCAGCTTATGGATAAATCTTCTTTGATCTTATCTTTCGACGAAGAGAATTCGGAAAATTTTTTAGCTATTCTTTTTGCTACATTTACTGCATCTTCTTTTTTGACTCTATCGAGAAAAAGGACAAATTCGTCTCCTCCAAATCTTGCTGGTACATCATAGCCCCTTACGCTCTCTTTGAGTATTTTAGCAAGTTCTTTTAGTACTTCATCACCTATGTAGTGTCCATATCTGTCATTTATCTTCTTAAAACCATCTATGTCAAATATTGCGAGGGAATAGATTTCTTCTTCCCCAAGCCTTTTAAATTTCGCAAAAGCCTGTTCAAGATGTTGTACGAAGTATCTTCTATTGTATATTCCTGTTAGATGATCGGTTATAGCTTTGAGTTCTATCTCCTTCTCTCTATCTATTCTCCTTATGATTGATTCAGAGAATTTTGATACAAGATACAAAAATAACCTTTCATATTCATTTGCTTTTTTATCTTTCAGTATTATGTGTGCAAAAGTATCACCATTTTGTAATATAGGAAAAGAAATATATTCTTTTCCTTCTAGCTTGCCGAGTTTTAGATTTGAAAAATCTTCTTCATCAAATAATGATTTTATCTTCTGATCTGTTTGTATTTCTGCTGCACTGACCACGAGAAAATCTTTGTTTGGAAAAACATACGATATCATATTATTTAGTTCTTTTATAAGATTTGATTTATCCTGTTCAGAGAATGAGTATCTTGCAAAATTTGTAAGGAGCACAAATAGGTTTTGCATTCTTGAAAAATTTCTTTTCTCTTCTAAAAGTTGCTTTGAGACCAATTTTATAAATTCAAAGAGTGGGGACAATTCATTTTGTTCTATTTCGGTGTTTAGTATGTATTCAAGATTTTTCTCGGTATTTTTTTCTTCTTTTATCTTCGCGATGGTTGACTTTACCTTTTCAATGGCTTTCTGTTGGTTATTCAGATATTTCCATTGAAAAATGAAAACATATGTCCCAAAAAAAATTGTTGCCAGAGAAACAGAGAGGATATCAAAACCTGTCAGGTAGTAAATAATCATTAATATTGTAAAATTTGCAAATGTTATTATAAGCATATTTTTGTAATTGCCGAAATTATATATAAGAAAATTTACGCTTGTAAGGAAGACAAAAACGGCAATTTTCGATAAGGGAATCATGTTAATCCTGTTATAAAAATTATAATCAATACATAATAAAGAAATATAATTAATGTACTAAAGATTTATATAATTTGAAAATTATGGATATCTGGAACGAAGAAGAGGTGAGGAAGTCTTTTCTGAGCGAATCGGAAGGAGGAAGGAGATGGATATGGTTTGAACTTTCTGATTCTAGTATAAAATTTCTTGATCAGAGGTTTTTGCCGCATCAAGAGTTGTGGGTTGAATGTTTTGATGAACGAGATGTTGCAAGGGCTATAAAGGATATGGTGGTTCGCGGAGCACCTGCGATAGGGATTGCTGCTGCCTTTGGATTTGTATATGGAATGAAAAAAAGATTCAAAGAAAAAGGAAAGATAAATTTTTCTGATTTCCTTGAGATTAAGGAGATAATTTTAAATACAAGACCAACAGCTTATAATCTGAAAAAGGCAGTTGATGACATGGAGAAAGCTTTTTTAAACTCTCACAATGACAATATTATTGATAATCTGGAACAGAAAGCAAGGGATATTTGGTTTTCTGATTACATCTCTTGTTATCTCATAGGTCAGAATGGTGCCGACCTCGTACCAGATAATGGTTTTGTTTTTACTATATGTAATACTGGGGCATTAGCTACAGGCGGATGGGGGACAGCTTTTTCTGTAATAAGAACTGCAAAACAAAAGGGTAAGGACTTTATAGTTATCGTTATGGAAACTCGTCCATATCTTCAGGGAGCTCGTCTAACGACATGGGAGCTTATAAAAAACAAAATTGATTTCAGATTAATAACTGACTCATCATCTACTTTTCTGATGTCAAAATATCGCAACTCATGTGTCATTACCGGGGCTGACAGAATTTTAAGAAATGGAAGAACCTCAAACAAAATAGGAACTCTTATGTTATCTGTTTCTGCTAAGCATTTTTCTATACCTTTTTATGTTTGTGCTCCGAGGACAACAATAGATGTTTTTTCGGAAGATATACCTATAGAACAAAGATCTGATGATGAAGTAAAATATGTGTTCGGAAAGCAGATTGCTCCTTCAGATTGTAAAGCCATAAATTACTCATTTGATATAACTGAACCAGAACTTATATCTGCTATAATAACTGAAGATGGAATCTTTAGATATCCTTACTCTTTTACATAATACAATGTATCTTTGAATCATTGGATTTGTTTGATTTATTAGATTAAATTCAGTCGAATGTTAATAACGCTTGCATCCTATTTTGTGCTTAGTTTTATACTTATTAGACGATTTGATTCCTTTGCTGAAAATACTATGGATGGATTTAATTTGAAGAAGGTAAGGTTATATTTTTTCACAATAATTTTGTATATTCCTGATTGAACTTTGCAAAACAAAATGAATTAGATAGATGAATATAATAGACTTAGTATGATAAAAATACTTCACACCTCGGACTGGCATGCTGGTAAAGTAAATTTGAGAGAGCCAAGAAGAGAAGATCTACAGTATGCACTAGACAGAATAAAGGATTTTATAAAGCAAGAAAAAGTAGATTGTCTTCTTGTTTCTGGAGATATATTTGATAAACCAGTGGTATCTCCGCAAGATATGTCTCTGGTATGGAACTTTTTCCTTTCCATAAGTTCGTATGGGGTAAAGACAGTTGTGATATCCGGGAACCATGATTCAAGTGATTATCTTGCTAGCATGAAAGAAATTATGAGGCTCATAGATGTTTATATCTTTTATAAAATCGAGAGAGATATAAGCAAGGCATTTTTAGATTTTGAGCTTGGAAGGGATCAGAAGGAAAAGATTTCGTTTTTTGCTTTACCTTATGTTAGTCCAAGGATTACATATGATATTTTAAGGGATTCTTCAAATGTAAGATCTTTAGAAACATATATTGACTTTGTAAGTGCATATCTTGAGACTGCTGTGGAGAGATATATGAGGGGTAATCCCACGATAATGATTTCTCATCTGGCTATTGCAGAGGCTAAGCCGTCAGGGACGGAGAAGGAAATAAGTTTAAGGGCTGATTTTTGTATCCCACATACTAAAATTCCTTCCGCTTTTGTATACTATGCTCTTGGGCATATACATAGGTATCAGAGAGTTAGTGAAACCAAGAAGATGTATTACTCCGGAAGTGTATATCAGATTGATTTTAGTGAAGAGAAAGATGAGAAAAAGGGTTTTAATTTTATCACTATAAAAAATGGATATATAGATAAAATAGAGTTTTGTCCCATAGGCCTAAAAAGAAGGATGAAAACCTATGAGTTTGATTTATCTAAGCGGAGTCTCGATTCTGTATTGCAAGAGCTGATCAGTGGAGGTAAAGATACTCTAAAAAGAATATTTCTATATTTTAATGAAGAGAAAAAGTATCTTATCCCAGAATTTTTAAATAAGATAAAGACTGTTGAAGGTGTTATTTCAATAAACTTTGAGAGTTCGGAAGAAAAAAAAGTCATTCCAGATATTTCATCTTTAGAGAGCTTTGATCCTTCTGATACGGACATAATCACATTGTATGAAAGATTTTATTCCGAGTTTAAAAAGGAAAGTTTAGAGTTTTTTAATAAGAGTATAAGACCTTATGTTTTAAAGATTATCGAGAAGTACAAAAACCAAGGTTAGTTTATGGAGTGGTGGACGGTGAAGGTGTTTGTTGTTTTCCTTCTGGTATTAGACCCTCTGGGGATGGTATTTCTGGGGGAGCTTCAGGTTGGGGGGGAGTAAAAGTTCTTGTTGTAGAAACTTTAGCTATTCCTAAAGTTATCAGAAAGAAAGCTGCTATAAGTCCCAGAGTTATTTTTTCTAATATTGTTGTTGGGCCTTTGGGGCCAAATATAGACTGAGCTCCTCCACCAAACATTGCTCCTATTGATTCTCCTCTCCCAACTTGCATTAGAACAGCAAGGACTAAAAGAATTCCTACCAATATCTCAAGTACCCACAGGAAAACAAGCATAGCATATATTTTCTTCAGGATAGAAATAAAATATAAATTTTTGATTTCTTTCTGATGACAAGGTCTGATCTATATACTCATGGATTTTATTATCAGATATTTTATCTTTCTCTCAAATTTCTGGTAATGAAAATGCTCGTGAAATCTTTTCACTCTTAACACACTAAATGTTATATTGATGTATCGAAAATAAGAAGACTAAGATTGTAAAATGCTTTAAGTTTTATGAGCAGAATCACAAAGATTTTATAACTTAGGATGACCGAATTGATTGGAAATTTAACCTGCTATCTGAAATAAGCAAAGGATTTGAATTATTATTTTATGGAAATTATGAGGTTTTTTGTGGTAATTCCAGATGGTGTAGCAGAGAGGTTCCAAGAAAATACTGCTTTGAACTTAGCAAATACTCCCTACATGGATGAGATTGCTCCAAGGAGTTTAATTGGGCTTGCAAGGACTATTCCTTTTGGTCTACCACCTGGATCAGATGTTGGGGCCTTATCTATATTTGGTTTTGATCCTTATATATATGCGAAGGGAAGATCTCCTCTTGAGATAGCGGCGAAGAAAGTTGTACCACCAGAAGACGCTGTTGTTTTCAGAATGAACCTTGTTTCAATTCACAATGGTATTATGAAAGATCATTCGGCTGATCATATAAAAGACCAGGAGGCTCAAAGGATAATAGATATGATGAAAAAAGATTTTTTTGATTATCTTAGGAAAAATAATATGGAGCTTTATTTTGGTAAATCTTACAGGAATTATCTTGTCTGGAGGATAAATGATAGGGAGAGGGAAGAGATTATACTGAAAACAGAATTTACTCCTCCCCATGATATTCTCGGAAAAGAAATTAGAACTCATCTTGAAATCTATGAGAAGTTTGCTCCAGAGCTTCTTTGGCTTATATTAAGATCTCAGGAAATTCTGAAAGGTAGCGCTAATTCTGTCTGGTTCTGGGGACAAGGAAAGAGAGTAAATCTTCCAATGTTTGAGAAGATATATGGTAAAAAAGCTTATCTTGTTTCTGCAGTTGATATAGTTAAGGGAATCGCAGTTTTAAGTGGAGTTGAAGTAATTGATGTTCCGGGAGCTACAGGGTATCTTGATTCTAATTTTGAAGGGAAAGTAGGAGCAATTCTTCAGAATGTTAAAGAAGATGAAGTTGGATTTATACACATAGAGGCAACAGATGAAACTGGACATCAGGGAGATAGAGAAAAGAAGATCTTATCTGTTGAGATTGTAGATAGTAAAGTGATCAGAGAAATAATTGAGAATGGAGGAGATGATATGAGATTGCTCATAATTCCAGATCATCAAACTCCATGTGAAGTGAGAACTCATGTAGGGGATCCAGTTCCTTTTTTGATCTATCCTTGCCCAATTTGCGGAGGTAAGAGATGTTATGCTTGTGGTAAGAATAGATTCACGGAACTCCAAGCTTATTCATCGGGTTTTATCTTTGATGGAAGAATCATTATGAAATATTTTCTACAAGTATGATAAAAGTTGGATTTTTTGGAACAAGAGGTGTTCCTGCAAGCTATTCTGGTTTTGAGACATTTTATGATAAACTATTAAAAAGGTTGCCAAAGAATGAATTTGAGATATATGTCTTTAATAGATATAACTATCTTCAATATCCCTTTAAATACTATAAGGGAGCCAGGGTTATAAGTTTGCCATCAATACCTCAGAAGCATCTTGATACTATATCTCATACCTTTTTTTCTCTTATTTATTCAGTCTCAAATGGGATACAATTTGATATTGCTCTTATATGCAATGTTGGGAATTCATTGCTTCTTCCTCTTTTCAGGATTTTTGGTATAAAGACAGTTCTTAATGTTGATGGGCAAGATTGGAGGAGACAAAAGTGGGAAAAATTTGCCTCGCTTTATCTAAAAGCAAGTGAGAAAGTTGCAGCTTCATTTGCAGATATAATTGTTGCTGACTCGCTTGATGTGAAAAATTACTATCTTCAGAACTATAAAGTTTCTGAAAATAGAATAGTTTATATACCGTATGGTGGTGTAGATGAGGAAGATATCAAAATGGCAGACATGTTTGGAGATGACGAGAAACTTTTGAAAGAATTTGGACTTAAGAAAAACAAATATTTTCTTTTTGTCGGGCGACTTGTTCCTGAAAATTCTCCACATACACTTATCTCTGCTTTTAAGAAAGCAAAATCAATTTATCCTGAACTGAACGACTTCCAAGTTTCAATCGTTGGTGATGCTCCTTACTCTGAAAAATACAAAATGTTTCTAAAACAGCTATCAGGCGGTGATAAATCTATAGTTTTTACAGGCTATGTTTTCTCATCTGGTTATATAAAGTTATCAAGGAATGCATTTTGTTTTGTTTTGTGCGCTCAGGTGGGAGGAACACACCCTGTTCTTGTTGAGCAGATGAGTCTTGGGAATATCATTTTATGCTATGATAGTCCGTCAAATAGGGAGGTCCTTCAAGATTCTGGTTTTTTCTTTGATTCTGAAGATAGTCTTAAGGATCTTCTTGGTAAGGTCGTAAATCATCAGAATATATCTGAATTTAGGAAGAAAGCTAAGGAGCGAGCTCGGGAATTTTACTCTTGGGATAAAATATCAAGTGATTACGCAGAACTTTTCAGGCAGATTGTTGTCCAGCGTTAGCCTCCCAGTTGAGTTCCACCGCCTGTACCCTGACCGCCTTGTTGGTTCCCGCCCCCTTGTTGAGTTTCCTCTTGCTTTTCACATCCCACAGAGATCCTGAAATCTGAACTTCTTATGTTTATGCCCGATTGAGAATTCCCATCCCTTACTTCAACTCTAAAAAGGTGATTCCCAGTTTCAATGTTCTTATAGGTGTATGACCCGATAAGTTGTGGGGTTTGTATTATATTACCTTCTCCAAGTTTTTGCCTGAAGATATTCCAGGGTGTTGGGTTCCCTGAATTAGGATCATTGGGATTTATACTTGGCTGCTGGTCACACTCTGAGAAAACATGTCGCATCCTCCAGAATACAAAGGATGGATCATCTTCAACGGTGAATTCAAATTTTACTGTATCACCTGCCTTGAATACATCAAGTGTTGTTGGAGAAAGGAAGTTCGGTGGAGCTGGAGGAGTTCCAAGCTCAACACCTAAACGATTTGTGTAAGACCAGCATGTCCATGTTAGCACTGGGTTAAGAGGTCTTCCCAGATTTACCTGAGCCCTGACTCTCCACCAGTATATACCTTCTTGCAGATTGAATTGAACATCCTGAGACGTTCCTCCACCTATTACCGATACTGGATTTGCTTGTCCTCCAGAAGCTTGTATTTCTACATTTTGAATAATCCTTCTGAAATCAGGGAAATCTGATATTTGAAAGATATACCTTACAGCATTATCAAATGGTTCCCAGTAGAATCTGGGATTAGTTTCATCTGTCCAAAAATTATTAACCGGGGCGTAAAGCGGAACCCTTCTTATAGATAAGCTACTTTTTGAGGAAAAAACTTTTATTGTTACGGTTATCGGTTCCGGTTTCTCTATTTTCTCGTTTCCTTGTTCGTCTTTAACTTTTTTCACAAGTGGTTTTGAGGTGTTCCATCCAACAAACAAGTTTTTGTTCTCTGAATCTTTTCCGGCTGAAATTTTTACCTGATTTCCGACTGGTTGGGGAACACCATCTCCGCCAATCTTATATATTATTGCCTCGGATCCAGCGAATATAACGGGATTTGTGGGATCAATTTCTGTTTTCCCGTATGTCCTTTCATCATCTGTTTCTATTATAACATCATCTCCTCTTTTTAAGGTTATCCCTGTGTCAAACCATGTTTTATCTGATGTTAAAGTTATTTGTTTTTCAATTGTTGGAATCTCTTCTTGACAATCTATTTCTCCAGAATTTTGTTGATCTGATGTATTGCTCTCACTACAATAGCTCAATAGAATCAGTAGCAGTGTAAGGGGTATCAAAAGACGCATATGTAATATTTTAGCTATGCGGTTTTTATTAAATGGTCTTTTTCAATTTTTTCTATTATCACATTGATGATTATGAAAACTTTTTTCTTTTATTATTCTTTATTCTGTGTGTATTATCTTAAAACCAATCTTTTTGAAATATGTTTAAGTTGATTTAAAAGGGAGTTTTTATATATTTCATTCCTGAACACTTTTGTAATTTAATAAAATAAATAATGTGAAGATAAAGCTCCCATTTGAAATAGATCTTAGTACTATAGCTCAGGCTTCCGGTGGTTATCTTCTAGGTGAAGATATCAGAATAAGCTTTATATCAACTGATACAAGAAAAGATGTTTCTGATTCAATTTTTATTCCTATAAGAGGTGAGAATTTTGATGGACATGAATTTATCCCAGTAGCCTCAGAGAAGGGGGCAGTAGCTTTTTTTTCATCTGAAGATTTTTGGGAGAAGAAGCTTAAGAATGATTCTCATTTTAAACCTTTTATCTTGGTCAAAGATACATCCGAAGCTTTTTTGAAACTTGCTTATTATGTCAGGAGTAAGTTGAAGGCTTTCGTGATTGCTGTCGGAGGAAGTGTGGGGAAAACTACTACAAAAGAACTGATACATTTTATCTTTTCAGAATTGGGATTCAAAGCCCACAAAAGTGCGAAAAGTTTTAATAACAATGTTGGTTTGGCTATAACAATTCTTTCAATGGATAAAGATTCAGAACTTGGGATATTTGAAATCGGAACTTCTCATAAAGGGGAAATAAAATATCTTACAAAATTTGCTGATCCGGATCTTGGAGTAATAACTGCAATAGGTAAGGAACATCTTGAGGGTCTTGAAGATGAACATGGAGTCTTTGAAGAAGAAGTAGATTTGATAAGATATGTAGTAGATAAGCAGGGTATTTCTGTTTTGAATATAGGCTATAGGGAGCTCAAGAGATTTTTTGATTCTATTGATGGAAAGAAGATAGGATTCTACATGATGAGAGATTCAGAAGGTTTTTTATGCAAAAATTCTGTTGCATGTAAAGTTGAGAGTGTTGATGAATTCTTTAATTCAGTTTTTAGGTTATCAATAGACGGATTAGGTAGTTTTGTTCTAGCGACAAATTTACCTCCGCATCTTGGTGAAGTTGTTGCAGGTTCAATCTCATCTGTTATCGCATATTTGAAGTATGAAAGGCAAGCTGAATCATTTAATGATATCTTTAGGATTGATTTCAAAAAGTTTAAAAGAGAGAAGGGGAGGTTTGAGGTCAAAAAGCGAGGAAAAATATTTATCATAGATGACACATATAATTCAAATCCGACATCTGTTGAAGGTATGTTTTTCTCAGCATCGTTTCAAAAAGGTAGGAAGATATTCGTGATTGGGGATATGCTTGAGCTTGGGAAGATGTCCGAGCAGGAACATGAAAATCTTGGAAATTTAGCGAGTAAATATTTTGATAGGGATGAGGTGTTTTTTCTGGTCAATGGAGATTTTGCAGATTGTATGTTCAGGGGATTTCAGAGAAACGGTTTTTCTGCTTATGTTGCCAAGAACAGAAATGATGTGGTTGATGAGCTTTTTAAGATTGTTGAAGATGGAGATTATGTTTTCTTTAAAGCTTCAAGGAGATGCAAGTTTGAGGATATATTAACAGAATTTTCGGAGCGCATCAGAATTTTTTAGAATTTTTTCATATATCATGCTTTTCCCAGATTATAAGATAACAGAGAGAGCAATTCTTTCTTTCATTTTTTCCATTTCATTTTATTTGTTTTTTGGCAAGAAACTTATAAATTTCCTTAGGAATATTGGTCTTGGTCAAAGAGTTTATCATTTGGGGCCTAAAGAGCATCTTTCAAAAGAAGGGACTCCAACTGCTGGTGGGGTATTTATATGGCTTTTTTCATCAGCTTCTGCTATTTTATTCGGAGATTTGAAGAATAAGTATCTTGTTCTATCACTTATTACTTTCTCGCTCTTTTCAATTCTTGGATTGATTGATGATATTCTCAAGAAAAAAAGTAAAAAAAGAGGACTGACTATATCGCAGAAGTTTTCGCTTCAAGTTTTGATTTCGTTTTTCATATTATCTATAACTTTCCTCACAATTGATTTTAACACTTCACTGCGTGTTCCATTCTCTGCTTACTATATTGATATTCCCTATTATCTTTCTTTTATATTCGCATTATTTATACTTGTCGGGAGTTCAAATGCTGTAAATCTAACTGATGGACTTGATGGACTTGCTGGTTCTCATCTTGTTGTTGCTTTTTCTGTTCTTATGATCTTCTGCTACTTAGCTGGACACTATGTCTTTGCGGATTATCTTGATATGATTTTTGTCAACGGTGTGGGTGAGGTTGTTGTGCTTATTGCAGGAATAATAGGAGCTTTACTTGGTTTCCTTTGGTATAATTCATATCCTGCTCAGGTTTTTATGGGAGATTCTGGTTCTCTATCTTTGGGAGCTCTTTTAGCATATATAGCAATGATTTCTAAAACAGAATTCTTCTTACCAATTTATGGTTTTCTTTTTGTTCTTGAGGCACTATCTGTTATAATGCAAGTTGGATATTTTAAAATGACAGGTGGGAAGAGAATTTTTAGAATGGCTCCACTACATCACCACTTTGAACTTGGCGGACTTAGAGAAACAAAGGTTGTAGCGCGGTTCATTATAGTTGCAATAATACTTGGGGGACTTGCATTACTTGGCTTAAAAGTAAATTGATTTTCTAATTCTTACAGTGATCAGAAATGACTCCAACCAATCAGATATGTTTCTATTTATTGTTTTGTATGGAACTTTGCATGTTCTGTTAAATGAATTGTAAAAAAATTCTTAGCTGTTTTCAATAACCGGAGAAATTTTACAATTTTTGGTCTATAATTTTTTTACACAGCAGTTAACATTTTGGATACTTTAGGTTTAGATGACATATCTGACAGAACTTTTGAGATAAAGCAAATTGTATGAGAATTTTTGTTAGCTATTTATCTTGCTGCTTCTTGTTTCTTTCTTTTATAGTATTCTGCATTCTTTTCTATAAAACTTCTCCATTTTTCTGGCAAAGATGATTCTGGGAAGATCGCATTTACGGGGCATACAGGTTCACAAGCTCCACAATCTATACATTCCTGAGGGTCTATGTAAAGCTGCTCTTCCTTTGAAAAATCTGCTTCATCTTTTTTAGGATGAATACAATCAACAGGACATACCTCAGTACATGCCGTATCTTTCACTCCAATGCATGGTTCCGCTATTATGTAAGGCATATAAATTACCTCCTCATTGTTATCATTATAGTAATTTAGTAATTTTTAGATATTGCCTTATGTTTATGTTTTTACAAAAATTTTTTTATATTGATGGTTTTACTAGATATTCTTTTCTATTGATCTGATTATTATTTCTTTGACCTTTATTATTGCTTCCTCTAAATCATCATTCACGATAACAAAATCAAAGATGTTAGATTTTTCCATTTCTTCTTGAGCGTTTTTTATTCTTCTTTCTACATCTTTTGTATCTTTTCTTCGGATTATTCTTTTTTTGAGCTCTTCTAGGCTTGGGGGTTTAATGAATATGAGAAGACATTCATCACCTAGTTTCTCCTTGATTTTTTCTGCTCCCTGAACATCTATATCGAGCAAAAGTAATTTCCCCTGATTCAGCGCGTTATGAAGGTTTGATTTTGGAGTCCCGTATAGATTGCCATGAACCTCTGCCCATTCCAGCATCTGATCAGATTTAACCAGATTGTAAAAATCTTCTTTTGACACAAAAAAATAATCTCTTCCTTCAACTTCTTTAGGCCTTTTTTCTCTTGTCGTGTAAGATACAGAGAATAAGATTTTATCTTTAAGCTTGTGATCTTCAAGAATTCTTCTAATTATCGTAGTTTTTCCTACGCCAGAAGGTCCGGATATGACAATTGACTTTATCATTATTGATCTTGTATTTCTTGGATTTGATTATGAAATGGAAACTCTTGATGGATAATTGTTTTATCTTGATGTTTTTTGATCTCTTCTTCTATTATTTTCTTTATTTCAAAGAATCCTGGTTCAACTGTTATATCTTCAGATTTTATAAAATCAAAAACTGCTTGGGGATCTTTTAGTCCGTGTCCAGTAAGTGTGCACACTACTATTGAGTCTTTTTTTTCAATCTTTCGGTTTTCAAGCGCTTTTATGAAACCAGCTAATGATGCGCAGGAGGCTAGTTCGCAGAATATTCCTTCAAATTTGCTCAGTATTTTATATGTCTTTATTATTCTTTCATCTTCTACTGATTCTATCATACCTTTTGACTCATCTCTTGCTTCTTCGGCTTTCTTCCAATTTACTGGGTCACCTATCCTTATAGCTGACGCGACAGTTTGTGGTTCTTTTATTGGATAACCTTTAACTATCGGTGCTGCTCCCTCAGCTTGAACTCCGCACATTTTGGGTAGATTTTCTATCTTTTTCAGTTCAAGATATTCTTTGTATCCTATCCAGTATGAATATATGTTAGCAGCATTTCCAACTGGTAGGAAATGATAATCTGGCGCAGTTTTTAGGACCTCGCATATTTCAAATGATGCGGTTTTCTGCCCTTGAATTCTCCAAGGATTTATGGAATTTACGATAAAAAGATCAAAATCTTGGGCTATTTTTTGAACAATCTCCATAGCATCGTCGAAATTTCCTTTTACTTTTATGATTTTTGCTCCGTATGCGATGGCTTGAACTATTTTACCAACAGCTACACCTTTTTCTGGAACTACAACGAAAACTGGTATTCTAGATCTCGCTCCATAAGCGGCGGCAGAAGCTGATGTATTTCCTGTTGATGCACATATCAGAGCACGAGATTTTATATCCCTCGCGCGTGTTACGGCAACGACCATCCCCCTGTCTTTAAAGGAAGCTGTCGGATTTATACCTTCATATTTGAAGTATATCTTACCACTAAATCCTAGATTTCTTAATTCTTGCTGAATAAAAACTGATTCTATAAGTGGTGTATTCCCTTCATAAAGGGTAATATACGGTTCTTTCAATCTTTCAGATCCGACCCGTATAAAATCTTTATACTTGTTTATTATTCCCTTCCAATGTTTATCGCTATCGTCCACAGTGAAAGATAAGTATAATTATTCTACTCCCTAAAGTAAAATTCAAATATTCCGAAAACTTAAATTAATCACATAGGATCACCTTCCTGCATAGACGGTTTGTGGGGGCTTCCCCGCAACCGTTTTTCTGTTTTACGGTCTTTCCGAAAAATTCTTTTCAATTTTGCTATCATATATGGGAGAATTTATCCTTGAAACCGACTTTGTTCCAAGAGGTGATCAACCTCAAGCCATAAATAAGCTTGTTCAGGGCGTAAGAGAAGGTATGGATTTTCAGGTCCTTCTTGGTGTTACGGGTTCGGGAAAGAGTTTTACCATGGCATGTGTTATAAAGGAACTTGGAATGCCAGCTATTATAATAGAGCCTAATAAGACACTCGCAGGGCAGATTTACACGGAGTTCAAAACATTCTTTCCGAAAAATGCTGTGGAATACCTCGTTTCATATTATGATTATTATCAGCCGGAATCTTATCTACCTGAGTATGACCTTTATATAGAGAAAGAAGCTATTGTGAATGAGGAAATAGATAGACTCAGGCATTCTGCCACTCGTTCCGCTATTTCTAGAAAAGATGTTATAATTATTGCTACAGTATCGGCAATATACAATATAGGTTCTCCCATTTATTACGGAAGCTTGAAACTCAGATTTTACAAGGGACAGAAAATTTCACCATTTGAATTCTTCAGGAAGCTTGTCGGATCAGGTTATGTTAGATCGGATATAGACTTTAAAAGAGGAACATTTAGAGTTCGTGGAGATACCGTAGATGTTTTCCCAGTGTATGAAGAATCGGTGGCTGTTAGATTTGAGTTTTTCGGTGATGAGATAGAGTCAATAATACTAATAGATTCATTCACTGGGAATAGAATTGAAAAAATAAACGATATAGAGATATTTCCAGGTAATCATTATATAGCTCCAAAAAATGAGTTTGAAAGAGCTCTCAAAAGCATAAGAAAAGAACTTAGAGAATGTTATGAAAGATTTGTTCAGGAAGACAAAAAAGAAATTGCCGATAGACTAAAAAGGAGAGTTGAGCATGACCTTGAAATGTTGGAAAACTTTGGTTTTTGTAAAGGTATTGAGAACTATTCAAGACATTTTGACGGCAGAGCACCGGGAGATCCACCATTTACTATTTTTGACTACTTTTCAGATGATTTTTTGATTTTCATTGATGAGAGTCATATTACCGTTCCTCAGCTTCAAGCTATGTTCAAGGGAGATTTTACAAGGAAGAAAAACCTAATTGATTTTGGCTGGAGACTACCATCTGCTTATGATAACAGACCTCTAAAGTTTGAAGAATTTGAGAAATTTATGAAACATACAATTTTTGTTTCGGCTACACCGGGGGACTGGGAATTATCTAGAGCCAGACAGGTTGTTGAACTAATAGTCAGACCTACTGGAATTGTAGATCCTCCTGTTTATATAAGACCAGCAAGGAATCAGATACAAGATTTGATCAGTGAAATTCAGTCTGTTTTGAGCAGGAATTTCCGAGCATTTGTTCTAACGCTTACGAAAAAACAGGCGGAAGAGCTTTCGGAGTACCTGAACTCACTTGGTATAAAAGCAAGGTACATGCATTCTGAAATAGACACAGTTGAGAGAATGGATATACTTCGGGATTTGAGATTAGGGGTTTTTGATGTTCTTGTAGGAATAAACCTTTTGCGTGAAGGGCTTGATGTTCCTGAGGTAGCTCTTGTTGCTATACTTGACGCAGACAGACAGGGGTTTTTACGCTCTTATCGTTCAATAATACAAATATCTGGAAGAGCTGCCAGAAACATAGAAAGTAAAGTCATACTTTATGCAGATAATATGACAGAAGCCATAGATAAAGCTATTCAGGAGATGGAAAGACGAAGGAAGATTCAGCTTGAATATAACCAAAGAAATGGAATAACACCTTCAACAATAAAGAAAGAAATAAAAAGCTTTATCTTAAGTAAGAAAACCCAAGAAGATTATGACTGGACAGAGTTTCCTATAACTGAAATTCCCCCATCAAAGATTCAAGATGTAATAAGAGATCTTGAGAAAAGAATGAAAGATTATGCAAAAAATCTTGAGTTTGAAAAGGCAGCAAAGATTAGAGATAAGATAAGAGAACTTAAAAAATTAATGCTACAACTTTAATATGGAATTTTATTTTTATTTTGCGAAGCTTGAAGCTATAGGTGAAAGTTAGAAGGAAGATAAATCAAAGGATGAATAAGAATAATAAGAATAAAAATATTGCATTTTCTTGAATCTACCAACGAATTCTTTTTTGTGTTGGTTAGATTGAATTTTTAATGATTTTAAAAAGTTTCTTTATTCTTTTAGTTTTCTAAAATGATTTTGAGAGCTTATTTTGTTTAAAGGGTTGCAGGAAATGTTTTCAATTATTGAAGAATTATTTTCGCGTTTATCAGGAAGGCAAGTGGTTTTGAAGATATTCAAGAACCTTCAGTGGTTGATAATTGATAGATTTTTAAGATATGGTATAGGTTTTTTTATCTCTATCTTGATCGCAAGATATCTTGGACCTGAGAAGTATGGAATACTGAGCTATGGATTAGCCTTTGCTGCTATGTTTGGGCCTATAGCTACGCTTTCATCGGACACCTTGATAGTGCGAAATATTTCATGGTTTCCCGAGAGAGAAAGTGATATTTTGGGAACTTTTCTTGTGCTCAGATTGTTGGCTTCTTTGTCTTCTACTATTATTTGTGTCTTATCAGCTTTCCTTTTCGCTCATGAAAGCGGTACCGTCTTGCTTGTTATATTCATAAGTTCATCTATGTTTGTATTTCAGTCTTTTTATGTTGTTGATCTTTTGTATCAAGCAAAAATTATGAATAAATCAAGTGTTATAATTCAGGATACTGGTTTCCTAATTTCTTCGGTTATGAAAGTTTATTTCCTTCATATTGGTGTAGATGTTGTGGCTTTTGCCTTTGCAAATCTGGTGGAGATAGTTTTTTCCGCTGCACTATTTTTCATCTCATATACAGTTGTTTCAAAAAAAAGATTTAAATTCTCACGAGATATTGCGTATAACTCTTTTAAAGATATTGTTTTACTGGTCTTGATTAGTGTATCAGTCGTTTTGCAGTCAAGATTTGATCAAATACTTATAAAGAATCTAGTAGATCTTAAAGAGCTTGGATTTTACTCAATGGCTTTAAGGATTATAGAGTTAATTACAATTATACCATCTTTGATTTTTCAAGTTTCTCTTCCTCCTATCTCATCCGCCAAAAATCAAAATGAATCGGTATATGTAAGCCGATTGAGACAGGTTTATAGATTTATGTTCATTTTTAGTTTCATATCTACTTTCTTACTTGTTGTTTTCTCAAAACAAATAATTTCACTTCTTTATGGTGAAAAGTATTCCAGATCTGCTGAATTCCTTCCTTTTTTGACATCAAGAATACTTATTGCTTCTTTCGGTTTAGCAAGGGGTATATATATAAATACGGAGGGTCTCTTTTCTTTTTCTCTTATTACATATATTTTGGGAGCTGTTATTAGTGTATCTTTGAACTATGTACTCATTCCGAATTTTGGTGTATACGGAGCGATTATATCTGCTAATGTAGGTTTTATTTTCACAGTTTTTCTTCTTGACCCGTTAAACCCAAAGATGAGAACGAATTTAAAAATTATGATTGAAGGAATTTATACATTCTTTAGGATATTTAAGAGAGATTGAATATACTTTTGCTATAATGAATTATTTGATAGCTTAATAAACATGAAAATATCTTTTTTAATCGGAGGGTTAAATTTGTTATATTATTTCTGATTATCCAGGAAAATTCTATAAATTTAAAAATTTAAAAACAGTTATTTTATTAGGGAAAAAAGTCTTTTATTTCTTATCTTTCCTGATTCGTAATCTATTGAGAAATAGATTAAAAATGCTTTTCCTTTTACATTTTCTTTAGGAACGAACCCCCAAAATCTTGAATCATTGGATTCATCTCTGTTATCACCCAGGACGAATATATGTCCTTCAGGAACTCTTTCTGGTCCCCAGTTATCTCTGGAGGGATATATCTCATTGTCTGAAAAGAATGCCCATTTGTCTTCTATTTTCTTACCATTGACATAAACTATTTTGTTCCTTATTTCAACTAAGTCTCCTTCATTTGCTATTACTCTTTTTATAAAGTCCTTTGATCTGTCTTTGGGGAACTCAAAAACTACTATATCTCCGATTTTGACATCGTTCCATTTTATTATATATCCTAAATAAGGGAATCGCAATCCATACGATAACCTGTTTACGATTATGTGATCTCCTATAAGTAGTGTTGGTATCATAGAGCCGGTCGGTATTTTATATGCCTGAATGAAAAATGTTCTTACAAATAATGCAAGCAGGAGGCCTATTGCTATATCTTTCAATAAGGATTTGAGTTTGTTCATAATTAATAAGATGAAAAATAAAATTTAATTGTCGGTTTCTATTAATCTAAAAATTCAGTTGGAATTCTTGATGCGCTTTTTACCATGTCTTGAGCAGCTTTTACAAATCTTACTATTATAGCAAGGTTTCCCTTCAGCTGTAGTTTTCCCTGAGCGAGTCCTTGAATAGGATCGAGTTCTCCCTTTATGATCTGTTTCCATCTCCCGTAATCTCCGTAAATAACAAATGGAGCTTTTTCTCCCTCTTCTTTGCTAACTATACGGGCATCTTTGCATACTCCCTGATTAATATCTAAAATTATATAAACATCTTCTTTGATAACTTTATCATCTTTTTTGATAACTAAAGTAACGGGACCATGTTTCCATTCTTTTCCTGAATCTTTCCAAGGTCCCTTGTTTAGTTCATCCTTATATTTTTCAACCCATTCTTTCGATGGAAATAGCATATCATATTATAGTCTTTATAGATTTTTATTTGTGAAGAAATTTTTTAAATTATTTTATCGTTTTCTTTTTAATTCAAGTACTGAAGATTATCAGTATAAACAGATTTGGCACGAAAGAACAAATTAAGGGGATCTTGATTATCAATTTACCCAATTGAAGAATTATGATAAATTATGGAACTGGAAATCTCATAGCTTTTCAAATCATTATCGGAAGTATTCAGTAGAAAGTTGGCGAGGATTCAACTTTCCTTTATAATGTTCCCTAGATTTTCCTTCTGAGACTATTCAGAAATATGAAAAAGTTTAGCTTTGAAACCTTGTAAAATCTTGCATCTACCAATTCTGAGAAAAGCTTATGTTGTAATAATACTTGTTCTTCTGTTTTGATAAGTTTTACCTCATCTTTATGAATCTTCTGTTTGTAATGTTTTAATTTTTCATATATGAGGAAGAGAAAATTTTGATTCATTGCATAGTTTCTGAATGGAATAATATCAGAATTGCTTTTCTATAGCTTTAATGATTTTCCAAAGGGTAAAATTAACTTTTGTATTTATTTTATGTTTCTGTCCATATTTTACTATTGCTCCACACATTGAATCTATCTCTGTTTTACCTCGTAGTTTTATGTCTTGTATCATGCTTGAGATATGGTCCTTTGTTGGGGGAACGAGTTTTTTTTCAAAATATTCAAAAAAGTCGTTGTTTATTTTTGCACCTTCTCTTTGCGCTACTGAAATTCCTTCTTGTATGATTTCCCTTGCTATCTCGCGAGAAAAATTATTTTCTATTACTTGGCCATAAGTTGCATTCATAATCACACTAAGAGGATTCAATGCTGAATTGTAAAGAGCCTTTTGCCATATAGGAGTTTTTATATCTTCGGTGAATTCGCTTGGGAGTCCAGATTTGTTCAGAGCTTCGGAAAGCCTTATCATTAGATCTACAAGGGATTTATCTTTGATCGGTTCCCAGAAACCAAGTAGGATTGGTCCTCCCCAAACTGTTATCTTTATCTCACCTGGATTTTCAAAAACCACTCCAAATATCACTCTTGCATTACCCACCGGTTTTATATGCTGTGAGAAAAATTCATAATTTCCAAGTCCATTTTGTGCCGATATGTAAAGATTTGCATCTATACCAGATGATTTTATTGCCTTTAAAGCTTCTTCATTTGAGAATGTTTTGACTGTTATAAGGACTATGTCAAATTTTCCTTTTGGTATTTCTGTATGTGCATTAAGTCCTTTTACGATGAATTCTCCCCATATACCTTTGACTTTCAATCCTTCACTTTTTATTTTTTCAATATGTTCTTTCCTACCGACAAGATTTACATCATATCCAGATATATGAAGTTTTGCCCCTATTGAACTGCCGACGGCACCTGCTCCGAATATCAGGATTCGCATAGAAAAAGCAATATGTGAAAAAATTTGTATGGAGAAAAAATACAGCTTTTTATGTGAGATTTTTATAATTTATTTATCTGATGAAATGAAGTTATGTATCAGAGCTTGGTTGCGACAGTGAGCTTTTTGATTAGGAATCTTATGAGAAGCTTTCACTTATCTTGTTGTTATTTTCAGATCTTTCTGTCTTCCTACTTTTTCAAGGAATTCCTCTACAAGCATGCTAAAAGCATCCGCTCCTGGAGATGATGGACTGTAAAGTTGTATGGGTAATCCAAAGCTTGGAGCTTCTGCGATCTTCACATTTTTCGGTATCTTTACGCTGAAAATCTTGTTGGGGAAATATTTGATGAACTCCTCTTCCACCTCTTTGGCTAATTTTGTTCTCCTATCATACATATTTATTATTACTCCAAGTATTTCCAGTGATGGATTTAATTCTTCTCTTATATATTCGATTATTCTGAAAAATTTTGAGAAACCTTCTAACGAAAAGAAGTCGGCCAGAACAGGTATTATTACGAAATCTGAAGCGCAAAGAGCATTTATGGTATATATTCCTATTGATGGTGGACAATCTATGAATATAAAGTCAAAATCATTTCTAATTTTATCTATCTCTTTTTTGAGTAAGAACTGATTATCTTTCATCTCAAATGCTTCTGCTTCGAGTCCAGAGAGATCTTCATCTGCCGGTATAACGAAAAGGTTTTCAACCTGTGTCTGATGTATTGCTTCATTTATCTGGATCTCATTAGTCAGAACTTTGTATATTGTTTTACCTTCTGGTTTTATATCAAGTCCTACGGTTATATGGGATTGTGGATCAAAATCTACAAGGAGAACCTTAAGTTCTGTTAAAGCTAATGCGCTTGCTAGATTTAAAGCAATAGTGGTCTTACCAACTCCTCCCTTCTGGTTTGAAATACATATGACCATCTTCTGGTAAGTTAAATTTTATTTTCTATCTATTCAATTTTTTAAGAGATTGAAAAATGCAAATCAATCTTCTACTGCTTCAAGGCATCTTCTACATAGTTTATCTTCATTCTTTTGTTCTTCATGGTATTTCCAGCATCTTGGACATTTTACAGTATTTTCATATTTATCTAATGAGAGGTGTTCAGGTTTTTCCAATATCTCAACCTTTGATACGATGAAAAACTCTTCAAGAATCTTTTCGAGCTCTCTTTTGTTTAGATCTATTTCACTTGGTATAAAAATTTTCAGTTTGAGTTCAAGAGAGCTTCCAACTTTTCCGTTTTTTCTCATTGAATCTATAACCTCATTTATTTCTCCTCTGATTTCAATAAGACGGTTGAAAAAATTGATCAGGCCTTCAGATATTTTTCCTTCCTGTATAATCTTTGAAACTAAGTTTTCATCGATCAGTTCTAGGAAGACGCTCTTTTTCCTTTTGAAGCCAAATGCTTCTGGAATATGTTCATATGCTTCTTCTGATAGGAAGGAAAAAATAGGAGATATTAGAATTATCAGAGATTTTAGGATCAAAAATGTAGTGTATTGAGCGCTCTTCCTTCTTGGAGATTTTTTTGAGTCGCAGTATATTGTATCTTTTATTATATCAAGGTAGATTCTTGAAAGTGTTCTATCACAGAAGTTGTGAATTCTTCTTACTATTTTGTGATATTGAAGATTCTGATAATCTTCAAGGACTTCTTTTTCAAATTTTGATGTAAGGAAGAGAAAATATTTATCTGTTATATAGAAATCTTCTGGTTTGTCTTGAGGTTTATCTCCAAGAACTCCGAGCATAAACCTTATAGTGTTTCTGACCTTTCTGTAAAGGTCCTTTACTTCAGAGAGGATTTTTTCTGATATCTTAACATCTTCAGATGGGTCGGAATATACACTCCAAATTCTGACAATTTCTGCGCCATCTTCTTTTATAATGTCCTCAGGAGATACAACATTCCCAAGAGACTTTGACATTTTTCTTTTGAACTCATCAAGGATAAAACCATGGGTGAATACTGCTTTGTATGGTGCTTTATTCTGTATCAGGTATGATAGTATAAGGGAACTTTGGAACCATCCTCTGTGTTGATCTGTCCCCTCTATATATATATCTGCTGTGTCCGATATCTTGAGTACATCTGAGGCATAAAGAAAACTCAATCCTGAGTCTATCCAAACATCAAGAATATCCTTGCCTTTTTCAAATTCTTTTCCGCTACATTTTGGGCATTTGAAATCTTCAGGGATAAATTCATGTACTGGTTTTTCCCACCATGAATTACTATTTCCTGCAAGTATGTCATTTTTGATTTTTTGTGCTGTGAATTCATTCCATATGTACTCTCCACAGTTTTTACATATTACATATGGTATTGGACATCCCCAAAATCGCTGACGAGATATACACCAGTCTGGTCTTGATGCTACAGCAGCTGAGATTCTTTTTTCTCCCTCCGGTGGGATCCACTTTACTTTATTTATCTCAGCTATGAGATCAGACTTTATATCGCTTACTTTTATAAACCATTGTTTTGTAGATCTGAAAACTATTGGTTTTTTGCACCTCCAGCAGTGAGGATAAGAATGCTTGTATTCCTCTGATCTCAAAAGTAGTCCGGAATCAATTAAATCTTTTATTACAATCTGATTCATCTCTTCGTAAAACACTCCTTCATATTTTATAGAATCTTTTGTCCCTCTACCTCTTTCATCAAGAACGCTCACTACAGGAAGGTTATATTTCTGCCCAACAATAAAGTCTTCCTCTCCATGCCCAGGGGCTATATGAACTATTCCTGTTCCTTCTTCTTCACTAACAAAATCTCCCAAAATCCCAACAGAATCTCTTCCAAATATCGGATGTGAGAATTTTAATCCTTCAAGTTCTTTACCATATATTTCAATCACTTTTTCAGACTCTCCGAATATGTCTTTGAATTTATCTGCAACAATGATATACCTTGAATCTTTCTTTATGATGGAATACTTTATTGATGGTCCAAATGCCAGAGCAAAGTTTCCGGGAATAGTCCAGGGCGTGGTTGTCCAAACAGTTGCATAGAGTTTTTCAAATTTTTCTCCTTTTATTTCTGAGAACTTTGCTGGGAAAAGCAAATATATTGATGGAGATGTTTTCTCTTTGTATTCTACTTCGGCTTCTGCAAGAGCTGTTATGCAATGAGGGCACCAGAAAACAGGTTTGAAGTAGCTATATATTCTTCCCTTTTTCCAGATTTCGTTTATTCCGGAGATTATTAGGGCTTCATAGTCAGGAGACATTGTTATGTATGGAGTGTCCCATGACCCGAATACTCCAAGTCGGATGAAATCCTTTTTTTGGATATCAATGAACTCTTGAGCATATTTTCTTGAGAGGTTCCTGACTTCTGTTGGGGATATGTTTTTCCCGTATTTTTTTTCTATTTCTTTTTCAATTGGAAGCCCATGGCAATCCCATCCGGGGATGAAGAGGACCTTTTTACCAGATATTATGTTGAACTTGATTGTTATATCTTTTATGATTTTATTCAGAGCGTGTCCAATATGTATCTTGCCGTTTGCATAGGGGGGTCCATCGTGGAGGAAAAATTTTTCTTTTCTACCATTTTGAGTTTCTCTAAATATGTTTTCTTTCTCCCAAAACTCTATGAATTTGGGCTCTGTTTTCGGAAGATCAGCTTTCATTTGGAAGTTTGTTTTTGGAAGGAAGATTGTAGCTTTGTAATCTTTCTGCATCAGACCATTAGGTTACTGGGATAATTTCAACTTTTCCACCAGCTTCTTCTATTTTTTTTCTTGCAGATTCTGATATAGCATGAACTTTAACAGTAATGTTTTTTGGGGCTTCTCCATCTCCAAGAATTTTTATAGGTTTGAACCTTGAGTCTATCATTCTGTTTTTCCATAGTATTTCTGGGGTTATTTCATTTGCATTTATCTTATTCAAATCTCTCAAGTTTATTACCTGGTATTCTTTTGGAAACTTTGACCTAAATCCTCTTTTTGGGACTCTCCTTATAAAAGGCGTTTGTCCTCCTTCAAATCTTGGGGGAGGTGTTGTTCCTTTCTGTCCTTGTCCTTTGTGTCCTCTTCCGGAGGTCTTCCCGTGTGTTCCATATCCTCTCCCAACTCTCTTTTTTCTATGAGTCGCTCCCTTGGGGGGTCTCAAACTTTCAAGAATTCCCATAAAGTTCTTAATAGAATAACTACTTTTTATTTAAGTTTTTTTCTGAATTTTTGCTCTGTTTGGTTGATATATGTTTTACCTCTTAATTATAGTATATTTCTTAACTTTCTAAAAGAAAAGTTTAAAAATCTCCTAAACATCATAAAAGCTACTCCTGTAATTTCCCAAGACTGACTCATCTCCTTGAAAGAAAACTTGAATCTCCTCTAAATTGTAGTATTTTTTGTAAAAGTTCAGGAAAGCACTACAATATTTTCTTATTGCTCTGTTGCAATCATAGTATACTGATTTATGTATTTTACTTTTCATATTCTCGCATTATTTGAAGGATACACCAAAGCATTCAGAAAATATTTTTCCTCTGTGTTGTGGGCATTATTTCCTTGAGATGTCACAAACTTCAATGATTTCTGATGAATGCAACAATTGAGATAATCTGAACTCCAGCTTTAGATTTACTTAATTCTTTTTGAGAACTCCTTCAAACTCTTTGCTTTTATTATCTCCTTCTTCAGTTCCTTTAGCCTATTTATATCTGAAATCTCTCTTATCTTCTTCATAAGCCTCAAACCCTTTTTACCAAATCTTAACTCAAGGCCTAAAGCTATCGCACTGTATAGGCCCTCCCTTAATCCAGCTTCTTTCCCCTCCTTCAGTCCTTCCTTCAGTCCAG
>Ga0209289_100159_pt1 | contig 41511 bp, 33 predicted proteins | sample GXS110809BmetaG_FD_184121 | JGI IMG/M metagenome (GOLD analysis project Ga0209289, IMG submission 184121) | Hot spring microbial communities from Gongxiaoshe hot spring, China to study Microbial Dark Matter (Phase II) - GXS 110809B (SPAdes)... ...
GTAATTAGGGATAGGTGGGCTAATAAACCTACAGTCTACATGGATAGGGTTCCATGGTACGGATGGTCAGTGAAGGTTCTGGGCTTGAGGAGGAGGGGAGAGGAGGAACACGATAGAACCGTGGTTCAGCAGGCTGAAGAAGAGGATAAAACAGTTCAACGCATGCTTCCCAACATACAGGCCTGAAGGCACCGGAGAAGTGGATAAAGGCACGGGCGGCTAAGTTGACAGTCCTAACAACAATTAGGAAAAACTTATTTTAGCGGTCCGACGACGTATTGAACATGAAGCCTTTCTCGGCTTTGATGACGGTCTTACTACTGCTGAGCATGGTTGCTGTTTACGCGGCGGAAAGGGGAGGAGAAGAGGCAAAGCTTGACGCTAAGATTTTCGCGGTCGGCGAGATTTTAGGCAACCGCATGTCTGGCGGGGTGCTGGCTAGGATGGGTGTTTTGGTTGATGGTCGTGAGTTTGAAGGCTTTTCGCCGGAGACGGCCACGGCGGTCAGGCCTCAAGGGCCTTTGGTGACAATCCCATACCGTTCGCCGACAGCCAAGTTCAGCCGGAACGTCATAGTGACCTATGATATAGGCAACAGGCCTTACCAGAACGAGCCCCACATAGCTGTCAACCCCAACAACCCGGACCATGTCGTCATCGTCTCGCACGACTTTGACGTGTCCTGTGCAGTTTCTTACGTTAGCTTTGACGGGGGCGAGACATGGCGTGGGCCTAGCATGACGTCACCAGCGGTTGAAGACAGTTTCTGCAGCGACCCCGTAGTAGCCTTCGGAAGAGACGGCACAGTCTACTACACGCTCCTGTCTATCGGAGCCCGACCCCTCAGAGTAGGGAGGCTGCTTTTCGAAGCGGATGTCGCAAGTGCTACTGTCTCAGTCTCAAAGGATGGAGGTGTGACTTGGAGCAGGCCCTTCGTGGCTTCACGGGGACATGTAGTTCCCTCAGCCGACAGGGCTGCAATAGTTTTCATCGACAAGCCTTGGATGGCCGTCGGACCCGACCGACAGAACCCTGAGAAAGACGCCATCTACGTCACCTACACAGAGTTCAGAACGATTTACCCGTTCCTCGACTACTACCCGTTTGTGGCCGAGCCGACTATTGAGGTGTCGATAAAACTCGTTAAATCGGCAGACGGTGGGGTGACGTGGACTAGCCCTGTAGCGGTTAGCCCAATCTTCAGCGGGCTTGCGGGAGACGAGGATGCACGGCTTGTCCAAGGCAGCTATGTGCATGTAGCGCGTGACGGAACGGTCTACGTAGCTTATTACGACTCGCTTGACGACGGACCGTTCAAAGGCTTGTTCACGCCGATGGTAACGGTGTCGAGAGACGGGGGGAGAACATGGTCTAAACCCTCTATGGTTGTTCCAGGCGGGACGTGGGAGCAGCCTTTCTTCCTCAGCCCGACATACTTCAGGTCCTGGTCTTCGATGTTCCCCGTGCTAGGCACAAACCCTGAAAACAGCAACGAGGTTTACATAGTCTTCGGAGCCGTTGGCAGAGAGCCGGGCGACTTATCCGACGTATATTTCGCAAAATCTACTGACGGAGGCCTTACATGGTCTCGTCCCAAGAGGGTTAACGACGACCTGACGATAAGGAACCAGTTCTTCCCGACTATGGCGGTCTCGTCTAACGGAACTTTACATGTTATATGGGGGGACATGCGTGACGACCCCGACAACTACCGCTACCACATCTACTACACCCGCTCAGGCGACCGAGGCAATACGTTTATGGAGAACGCGAGAGTTACAGACTATCCTTCCAACCCTGCCTACGGAATCGCTAGCTTCGTCGGCGACTACTGGGGAATCGCTGCAACTGACGGCGATGTCTACATGGTTTGGACGGACTCGAGAGCCGGGTTTAGAGGCGCCCCCAACCAAGACATAGGGTTTGCAAGACTCAGGCCGGTCAGAGCGCCGACGATCTTCGTAAGCCCGCCCCAAGGCCCAGCCGGCCAGGTAATCTCGATAGTTGGCGACGGGTTTGCTGCGAGGCAGAGGGAGGTGTTCATCGAGGTGGATGGGGTTGTTATCTCATCGTTTCCGACAGACGGCGCAGGCAGGTTTACAGCAACCATCTTCGTCCCCGTCTCAGGCGAGGGTGCTCATCTGATAAGGGCTATAGACGTTCTCGGCAACGTGGCTGAAGCAACCTACTACACAAGCTTCGGCTTCAACAACATCAACGAACAGCTAAGACGCTCAGGCGAGGAAACGGCTAAGAAGCTCGAGGAAATCCTCAAAGCCATTCCTGAAGGTGTTGACGTTGAAAAGCTGGTTGACAGGATAGCTGCACGGTTAAAACCCGAGCTTGCAAAGAATAACTCGAGCCAGATGGCTGAGATAGCCTTGGGCGTTGCAGTGGTGGCGGTGGCAGCGGCCGTAGGCGGCATCATCCTCTCTAACAGAAGGAGGGGGAAGGCTTGACGGCCCGGAACCATAGCTTCCTGGCTTTTCTTTTCATACTGTTTCTCCTACTTCCCGCTTACGCACAACAGTACAGGCCTCCGCATGACAAGCCAGGTCCGGCTGCAGAGACTATAAGGGTTAGGGCTTACGCTGAGGAGGTTGCTCCTCAAGCTCTCGAACGCGGCGACATCGACCTCTACCTCTACAACATGAGGGTTTCACGAATACTGCAGCTTGAGAGAGACCCGAACGTTAAAATGGTTAGGGCGCCGTCGCTTCTGCTGTCGCTAATCCTCAACCCCGCACCCGACCCGCGTGGTCTCAACCCGTTCAGCATCAAGGAGGTCAGGCAGGCCTTCCAGTATCTCGTCAACAGAGACTATGTTGTGAGAGAGCTCTACCGAGGGCTAGCAGCATCCATGACATCGCATCTTACACCCTACGACTACGACTACGCCGTCTTCTTCCAGCAGATACTCGAGGCGGGGATAAGATACGACCCCGAATACGCCAACAGAATAATCTCCAACGCCCTCGCTTCCGCCGGGGCCGTCAAACGGGATGGAAAATGGTACTACGCCGACAGGCCTTTAACGCTCAGGTTTGTCATCAGAACCGAGGATGAGAGAAGGGAGCTGGGAGACCTCGTCGCTTCAGAGCTTGAGAAAACAGGCTTCACGGTGGAGAGAATCTACCTGCCCTTCGCCCAAGCCATAGCAAGGGTTTACACGACAGACCCGCAGGAGTTCCAGTGGCATCTGTACACCGAGGGCTGGGGGCGTGGAGCCTTGGAGAAGTTTGACACGGGCTCGGTCAACCAGTTCTGCGCACCATGGCTGGGAAACATGCCGGGATGGCAGGAGTTCGGCTTCTGGCAGTACTCAAACAAGCTCCTCGACGAAACAGGCCAGAAAATCTTCAAAGGACAGTACACAAGCCGTGAGGAGAGAGACAGGCTGTACCTCCAAGCCTTGAAAGAATGTATGTCGGAGTCGGTCAGGGTTTGGGTTGCAGTCGTTCTCCAGAGCACGCCGCTGTCGAAAAAAGTTGAAGGACTGACGGAAGACCTTGCAGCAGGAGCCCGAGGCCTCTGGACGCTGAGAGAAGTTTTCATCCCTGGCAAGGAGGTTCTTAACATCGGCCATCTATGGGTCTGGACGCCTAGAACAGTCTGGAACCCTGTAGGAGGTTTCGGCGACGTTTACAGCGCAGACCTGTGGAGAGCTGTTTCAGACCCGGCCATAGCCCGCCACCCGTTCACAGGCCTGCCCATCCCCTTCAGAGCCAGCTACAGGGTTGAGACAGCCGGCCCCACGGGCACGATGCAGGTTCCGGCCGACGCGTTCACGTGGGATGCTCAGACAAAGTCTTGGAAAAACGTAGCCCCGGGAACACGCGCGGTCAGCAAAGTCGTGTTCGACTACTCGCAGTACACCTCTTCGAAATGGCATCACGGTATGCCGATAACCATGGCCGACATACTCTACCGAATATACCAGACCTACGACCTCGCCTACGACGACGTGAAATCGAAGATCGAGTTCGCGATAGCCTTCACATCTCGGCCGGTTCTCGAAACCTTCAAAGGCTTCAGAATCATCGACAGCAGCAGGATTGAAGTCTACGTCGACTACTGGAACTTCGAGCCCGACTACATAGCTGAGTATGCGGAGGTTTTCGGAGGCGGAATGCCGTGGGAGCTTCTCGCAGCGTCCGACGACCTGGTGTTCACGCGGAGGCTGGTAACCTACAGCGACACGGCTGCGGCAAGGTTTAGGGTTGACCAGCTGAACCTGGTGCTAAGGGAGCATGTCAGCTTGGTCAGGCTTGCTTTGAACGAGTTTGTCTCAAAATCATTCTTCCCATCCAACATCTTCACCGTCGCAGGAAAAACCTATGAGACAGCGGCCAACGCGCAGGCGAGATACCGCGCCCTGCTAAACTGGATAAACACCTACAACCTCGCCGTAGTGAGCAACGGCCCTTACATCCTAGCGGTCTTCGACCCTGCGTCACAGTTTGCTGAGCTGAGGGCTTTCAGAGACGTTTCCTACCCGTTCAAGCCGGGAAAATGGTTTTTCGGAACCGTTGACAGGCCGAGGGTGCAGCGTGTGGAAGGCTCGGTGACGGTAGGCAGCGATTCGAAGATAGTTTTGACGACGGCTGGGAAGGGTGTTGTGAAGGTTGCATACATTTTCAAGGACCCGGCGACGGGCGCTGTCCTCGGGTCGGGAGCTGGTCAGGCTGCTGGAGGCGCTTTCGAGATAACGCTGCCTGCCTCGAAGACTTCCCAGCTGGCCCCAGGCTTCATAGAGCTTACGGCCGTCGTGTACAGCGAGGATGTGGCGCAGACATTCAGCGTAACGGAGCGTATAGAGGTCAGGCGGGCGGCTGTCACCGAGACCAGGACCCCCACAGTCCAAACTACTGTGACGCAGACGCCTGCGGTGGAGCAGCCTCAGCTTCCTCTTGGGTTGTTGATAGCTGTCGCTGGCGTCGTAGCAGTCGCCGCAGCAATCTTCATCCTACGCAGACGCTAGCTCTCCAAAGCCTTGGACAACGAGTCTATGTGGCCGATTACTACGAGGAAAACCTCCTGCCTAAACTGGTTTATGGCGTTGGTGTACTCTTCTACCCCCGGCGGAGCGTTGAGAAGCCAGTCTATGTAAAGCGGGCACCATGCTACAATCTCCTGCCTCGAAGTCCCTCTCAGCGGCGGAAATTTGTCAACCCAGTCGAAGTAAAGGTCCAGGCCGGCCAGTATCTTGTCAACTGTGAGGGCGAGGTTGGGGTCGCTTTTCAAAGCCAGCGCACGGGTCTCGTTCCAGTACCGGCGGGCGGGCTCCCTCTCCCCCGGCGGGTCTGTCCTAATCCAGCTGACGAGGACGCGGTCGTTCTCGAGAAGCGTTAGAATTTCGTTGACACGGGTTATTTTGGAGCGTAGGTTGTTGATGTCTTGGGTTGCTGAGCTGAGCTGAGAGGATAGCTGGTCCAGCCGTCTTTCCAAAGATTCCGCGTTTTCTCTCAGCCTCCTAGCGTTCTGCTCAGCGTTTTCAACAGCTGTCTGAAGGCTTCTAACGTCAGCCTGCAGCCTGTTGACCTGATTCGTTGCTTCTGTTAGGAGGTTTTGTAGACGCAGGTTTTCAGCCCTCAGACCGTCAACAATTCTTTGATACCTCGCCTCACTCTCGCCTAGGACGTACGTATAGTATGCGGCTCCGGCGACGACGCCCACAAACAGTGCGACAGCAACTGCAGTTGCGAGAACTATCTTCATGCGTGGGATAAGCTGCTGCACCTTGCTTATAACGGTTTATGTTCTAAAGCCTAGCACTGTCAACTGAGCTTTTTCCAGTAGGCCTGTGGCCTGGTTCTTTCTTGTGGTGTTATGTATGTATTGGACTATCAAGTTCCATGATTCAGCTCTTCTGAGAAAGCTTAGGGATGTTGGCGGGAGGTGTTGTCTGACACATGTCTCTAGGGAGAGTGTGTCGTGTTCAGGGAGCTTAAAGGTTCTACAACAGCATAAATCTCGAAGACAGTCATAGCCAACACCATAGCCCTGACACACACAACCCACTAAAAACCAAGACAGAAGGAGGCGTAACACTTGGTTGACAGCGCCTGGCCTGCTGCTATTGTTGTTTTTCCACCCTTTACGTCTTCTTTGACCGCTTCAATATCACGCAGTTTTTCGAGAACGAGTCTATGGCGGCGGCTTACCTGAGGATGGTTGCGGTGGCTGTGGTGGAGGCGGTTCTGGGGGAGGCGACGGTGTCAGCGGCGGTTCAAGTGCTACTTTCTTCTTGCAGCATTTCAGCAACAGCCAGATGATTAGTATGATTATTGTTATGACTAGGCCTATGAGTATGTCCAGCTTCAGCTCCAGCATGGGGTCGATGACGATGCTGGTTGTGGTTATAGTGGTTGCGGAGGTAGTGGTTGAAAGTTGTGTGGTGGTGGTTGTAGCGGTTGTCGTGGAAGTCGTTACAGACGTCGTAGTGGTTGTCACAGTTGTCGGCCTCGTTGTGGTTGTAGTGATGGTAGTCGTCACAGTTGTGGTTACGGTTGGACAGATAGTTTGGTTACCCAGCTTTATGACATGCCCATATAGGTCGGCTTGTCCGGTGGCCCTAAATTTATAATAACATTCAGGTGGATAGTCTAAGATGTTTGGTGGCGGCTTGTCGCCGTCCCTCCAGACTATGCACCACCCAACCGTGGACCCGATGGATAGAGCATAGTCCAGACTGTCTCCCGAGTTCAGAGGGTGGGAGAACTCAAACCTGTACCCAACACCAGGTGTGAACGAGAACGCTTTAACTAAGTTTTGAATAGGGTCAGGAGCGCTAGCTGGTGGTGGGCCGCAGTAGTGCTCGTCAACAATTGGGGGGGTTCTTGAGGCGAGGAATGTAATAGCATCCTCCCGACCCGCTACACATGCCGGTATAAGGTCGTCATTATTATTGTCGAACAACAGGAAGAATGAGTCGTTATAGTGGATTGCGAGGTCGTTTATCTGAAAGTAGTAGTAGTCGTTGGTTCCGTCGTTGGTTTCGCAGAAGATTATGGTGTATTGGGTGCCGGCCAGGCTTTGGGGCAGTGTGATGGGCCCAATGCAGCTTCCATACTCGCCTGGGGAGAGAACACCATCGACTGTCGCTGTGCCGAATGAACCCAAGGTTGATGGATAGCCCGGGGGTTGTGCTGGCTGCAAAGCTGGCTGCAAAGAAAATGTGGATGAGAAGCCCAGCACAAGCATGAGAACAACCAGTATTGAAAACAGAAGGCTGGAGACTGCGCGCATTTGGCGCCGGTCCCGCATGAATGTCTATCCTAAGGTTTAATAGATGGCCTAAGAGGGTTATTAAACATTTTCGTCCTACAGCGGAGCACTGTCAACTATTTATCTAAGCATTGTTTGTCAGCTCTGTAGCCTAGATGTTTTCGATAATTTGTGCACATGCTGCTCTGCTGTTTGTTGCTGGTTTGAGCATAAGCGCGAGTCCTAAAGCCTCACCCTCGGGTCGAGAGCTACGATCAAAACCTCCACCACAAACCGTGCCGCTATGTAGATGAGCGTGTACATGAAGGTTAAAGCAACTACGAGGCCTTCGTCGAAGGCAGATATGGCTTCGTAGTAGAGCCGGCCCATCCCAGGCCAGTTGAAAACAGTCTCCGTCAGTATCGCGCCGCCTATCGACCCGGCTATGGCGAAGACCACGTTCGTAGCTATCGGCGGTGCTGCGGGCCTCATGATGTAGCGGCGTCTTATCAGGCTGTCGGGAAGGCCCTTAGCCTTCGCGACCTGGACAAAGTCTTCCTGAGCTATGTTGAGCACTATTGTCCTCGAGATGTACGCCCATCCGCCGACGACGACAACAACAAGCGTCAACACAGGCAGGAAGGCATGCCAAAGCAGGTCCAACACCCTCCCAAACACATCGGCGGGAGGAGGCGCGCTGAACAACCCTCCAGCCGGAAAAGCCCGCAGATAATAGTAGAAGATGAGGATCATCAGCAACCCTGTCCACCATGACGGTAGAGCGTAAGATGCTGCAGCTAGGTAGGCTATGGCTCTGTCGAACAAGCTGCCGCGCCTGTAGGCCGCCCTCATCCCCAGGTTAATCCCAGCGGCTGCGCTTATCGCCACAGCTGTAGTCACCAGCAAAACCGTGTAGGGAACACGTTCAGCTATGATGTCAGCCACCTTCCTGCTGCCTGCGAAAGACGTTATAGTCCTCGAGTATCCCAGGTCTAGGGTTAGGACGCGGGCAACCATGGCTGGGATACGTTCGTACCACGGCCTGTTCAGCCCGTAAGATTCTTCAAGCTCCCTTCTGTACTGCTCTAGTGCTTTCTCCAGCTCCGCAGGGTCTCTTATCCTCTGTGAAAGAGCTTGCCTGACGGTTCTCAGCTCCTCGTTAACGTATGCTGATAATATCCTGTCTGAAACGCCTGTGAGCCCCAGCACGACAACAACCAATACCAGCACGCTAAGCAGCACGACGGCTAACGTTACTGCTTTCACGGCCAGCGTTCTCCACAGCCCCATGCCCTAGTAATGCACCGTGAGCCGCTTTTTATGTAGTTAGCTGCTTGTGTACGTAGAGTTTCCGCAGCTTTGCAAGGTCTGTCGCATAGTTTCCACGCTTGTCTTCAGGCGTTTCTATCACCATAGGCTTATCCCGTACCGCTGGATGGTTGATGAAGGCTTTGAAACCTCTTTCGCCCACATAGCCCAAACCGATGTGCTCGTGTCTGTCAAGCCCGCTTCCCAACCCGCCTTTCGAGTCGTTGAGATGAACCGCCTTCAGCTTATCAAGCCCTACAATTCTGTCGAACTCCGACAACGTTTTCTCTACAGCTTCCTCGCTTTTTATGTCGTATCCCGCCGCCAGCAGATGGCATGTGTCGAGACATACGCCGACTCTGTCAGGCTGTTCAACCTTAGCCAAAATCCTCGCAATGTCCTCGAAACGCGAGCCGCATGAGTTTTTCTGCCCAGCCATATTCTCCAGAAGCAGCAGCACGTTGTTTTCAACGGTTTTCAGGGAGCGGTTGACGGCTTGGGCGACCGCTTCAACGCCCTTATCTATTCCAGCTCCTAGATGGCTTCCGACATGCGTGACGAGAAGCTCCACCCCTAACAGGCCGCATCTCTCCAGCTCAGCCGTAAGAGACTTGACCGACCTTTCGTAGACAATTTTCTTAGGAGAAGCGATGTTGGGGAGATACGGCATGTGGGCCATCGCAACCCTAAAACCCGAAGCGCTGAACTTTCTCCTAAACTCTTCAGCATCCTGTTGCTTCAGCTTTGTGTAAGTCCAGCCGCGTGGGTTGCGTGTGAATATCTGGAAGGTTGTGCATCCAAGCTCCACAGCCCTGTCTACAGCCATGTGTATGGAGCCGGAGATGGAGACATGCGCGCCCAGAAGAAGCATACATCACTATTTGATAGCATGCATTTAAATCTCTTACATACAACCCGCAACACTTAGCAAACAGCACGTTTATATCAACGGCGGACGGCTGACGGAAAGGTTGGACAACCGGACAGAATGCCCGCTCTGCGGCCAGCCTGTCAGCTGGGCTGAGAGGCAGGCCGGGCTGTACGCGTGTCTGACGGTCTGCGTTCCTTTGGTCCCGTTTCCAAAGCATCTTGTTGAGAAACATTCGGATTACTTGGCTGAGGCTAAGAAGGCGGCGAGGCCTGTGTTTTACACGGCTGTGGTTTCTGCGGCTGTGGCGGCTGGCCTGTTTTTGACCGGGGTTTTGGCGGCGGCTGTGTTTGCGGCAGCTTCGGCGACGGCTGCTTTTCTGCTGGGATTTCGCAGGAGAAAAAACCTCTTACGCCGGTTTGGCCAGCCTTTTCTTGACGTTTAAGAGGCTTTGCAGGCCGGTTAGGCTGGATGGCTCATGACGCGGGAGAAGAATCGTTTTCTTCAGCTTTACGCGACCTGCTTCTAACAGCATCCCTCACTAACAGGAAAACGTTGGCCAGTATGAGAACCAGCACGATTATCGGGCCTGCTGGGTAGAAAATCTCACCTCTTAGGAAGAGGCTTAGGAAGCCTATGCCGGTCCATGACGGTATGCTTAAACCTGTCCACCTTCCGACGACATGGTCGAACGGCACAGGCCCCCAGTAGTCGGCGACCGCGTTGGCATCCCCTTTGGTGATTACACCTCCGGAAACCACGGCGATGGCCCTATGGACTATTATGGAGCCTGGAGAGCCCTTTTCACCCGGCCTGTAGAAAACTATCACGTCGCCGTTTACTGGGTCTGCTTTTATCTCACGAGGGTTTACCGGCGTGACGATGATGATGTCGCCGACCTGTATGACCGGCCGCATGCTTCCGCTTTTCACAACCAGCAGGGGGAAGGTTATGCCGAGGGCTGTGTGGACCATCGACAGGACGACGAGCGATGCGGCCGCTGCTAAGACAACACCATAGGCTATGTTCTTCTTCGACGGCGCCATCTTTCTCAAACACGTGGCGGACGGGTTCTCTTAAGTGTTGCAGTTCTTCTCTCAGCCTCTGCAGGCTGCCGTCTCTGCCTCGGCCTCCCAGAGGGTCTCGCCCTGCCCCATCGGATAAGCCCTATCACTGAGGAGAAAGAGACAGCAGCAGTCGAGGCGAGAACAGCGCCTTGCAGCTCCGGCTTCTCCTCAACATGGACTATCGCCAGCTCCTTGTCCTGCTTCGAGGAATAGGTAGAGGTGTAGGTGTAGCCGCCTATTCTCATCGTCCAAGCATAGTCTCCCTCGGCTATGTAAAGCCGTGCCCTCCCCTCGTCGTCGGTCACGCTTTTCTCCACAAGCTTGTCCCCCCTGCTCACCGAAACCTCAGCACCTTGGACAGGCAGCCCATCTGGAGTTGTGATCTTGACGTCAACCCTGTACACCTTGGCCCTTATGTTGAGAATCGTCGACTGTGTAATTGAAAGAGTTTGGGAATGAACCGTCCTGCCTTGGTAGAGGACGTCGATGGAAAAGTCTCCTCTGGGGAGTTTAAGCTCAGCTCTTCCGGACTGGTCTGTGGAAGCGCTTGCGATCGTTTTTGCCGAGGAGACTGCGGCCACAGATGCCTGTGCAAGAGGCGTGCCGTCTGACTTGACCACGTTCAGCCTGAGATAATGTACTGCAGCGGAGATTCTGACGTTGTCCTCGTCTGCTGAAAAAGATGCTTGACGGTCGTAGACGGTGAAGCCTTTGTACTGGATTGATATCCTGTAGTTTCCCGCCGGAATGTTCACGAACCTTGCCTTGCCGTTGGATATGTCGCCTGAGAACCTTGCGGCGCCCAGGGCTATTTGGACATTCCCGCTTTCAAGAGGGGTCGTTTCATCGTCAACAACCTCCACCACCACGTCTATTATTCCGCGCGCCTTGATTGTTATCTCACGGCTCGCGTCTACACGCAGGTTTTCCTCATGAACAATCACGTTGAGATAGTTAACTGAGAGTATGTATGTTCCGATGGGAAGGTTTCTCACAGAGGCCCGGCCAGTGGAGTTGGTGGTTAAAGCTTCCGAGATTGCTTCAAATCTCATGGAGACCTCTGCGTTTGCTATGTTTGACTCGCCGTCGCTGTCCTGCACCCTCAGAACAACGTTGTAGACCTTTGTCTTAACAACCACCTCCATGTTATTTGCATTGAGCAAGAACTCGAAGCCGTCGTTAACTAGGACGTTGCGGAAGCTCACAGTCCCTCTATACAGTATCGGTATTAGTCCGCTAACCGTCACCTCGCCGTTTTCGCCTGCGTTGACAACCCCAAGCGCGACATCGTCGTAGGTTTTCAGCTGCGCAGACCCCGGTATGCCCTGGCCTACGTCGTTGACTATTTTCAGCTTGACAGTGTTAAGCGTCGGGCGGATGGTGATCCTTGCCTCTTCGGAGACTATGTCGACGGTTCCAGAGCCTATTATGTAGGGGCCTCTTGTTATTTCGTAGGTGTATCTGCCTGCCGGCACGTTGTTTAACGAGGTTGCTGCGTTTGTTGTTGTACGTTCCACGGTGTATCCCGGCATGCTTAGCTTGATGTTCACTGTTGACACCAGCCTTTCGCTCGGCGTTCCAGCGGCGTCAACCCTGAGCAACGCGTCGAAGAACTTGGCTCTAATGCTCGTGTCCGCCGGAGCGTTCACTTCCCCTCTGAAAACCTCGACATCTCCCATCCTGACGACCAGTGTGTACACCCTCGACCTTATCAGGCCAAAGTTGAGCTCGCCGTTTGCGGTAGTTGTAGGGTCTCCGTAGGGCGTGTTTCCCCTGTAAAGCCTTCCTTCGAGAGTCAGTCCAGTTATCACGTCAACGCCGTCGGCGTCCAAAACCCTTACCCTGTACCTCACAAGGTCTGTTCTCGCAACATGGTCCACGACGCCGCCGCTAACCACGACGAACGTGGTGGTCTGGTAAACGGTTTCCCCGCGGTAGACGACGTCCAGCGAATAGTCTCCAGCGGGAAGGCGGTCGATGAGGGCGTTGCCCGACGAGTCGGTGTCTGCTGATGCAAATCCTGTTGTGTTGCCCGTCGGCCTTATGCCGTACCATACTTTTACGGTTGCTGAAGGGACTGCGTTGCCTTCAAGGTCTTGAACTATCGCACGTATGGCGAACAGGTTGAGGGTGAGGGTGAGGGGTGAGCCGCCGTAGTTTCTGTTGAACACTCCCACGTCGTAGCCCCGGTAGGATGCGGATATCGTGTAGGTTGTGTTGGGCATTAACGGTATTGATGCTGATCCGTCACCGCCCGTGGTGGTAGTGTTCGTGTAAGCCCCGTAGGATAAGCTGAGCCTGACGTTGGACACGGGATTGCCCAACGCAGTTCGTGCGTTTATCCGCATCGTGGTGACGTTGACCCTCAGGGTTACTTGGTATGGAGGCGTTGAGTCATAGTCTGTGACTTTAAAACCCGGTATGTTGGCAACTGTAACTTCTCTGAAGACGACTTGGAATGAGTCCTGGATTGCTTGAGGGTTGATGTTACTGATAGTTACCTGGCCTGCGGCGTTTGTAGGGGCTGAGTTATACGTTCCGTTAATCCTTACAATAGCCCATCTTATGGGCTGTGTTCCATCAGATGTCATGATGGTGAATGTGACGTTTGCTGTCTGGGCCCCTGCTTGAGGGATGTTGGCTAGAATGGTGAGAAACGATGCTAAGATGGCGATGGTCAGCAGGGCGGCCTTTGCTTTAGTGCAGAAGCCCATGGTTTGAACCTTTTAATGCCCAAATATATGCTGTAGTGTTTCGAAGGTTCTCAAGCTTTTCCAAGTCTTACTTGTAGGATGATGCGATGGTGTCCAGCGTCCATTTGACCGAGTTAACTATTTCCCTAAGCCTCTGCTCGTCTCTGTAGTTTTTAACTATGAGCTCGCGGGCGGTGTCGCCGTCGTAAACCACCTCATAGCTCAGGACATCCGACTGGCCGAGCTTCCCCTCACTAACCCTCTGAAGGTCGGCTTCACGCATCGAGTCCAGAACCTTACGCAGCAAGAAGGAAGAGAAGGGCCTCATGTCCTGCGTCACACGTATCTCGGGGTTGAAGACTATCCGCGCCTCCTTCTCCTTCAAAGCCATTGTTGCGAGAAGGCTGCCCGACCTGCTCCTTATCATGCGTAAAGCCGCAACCTCTTTCTCAGCTGCCTCGGGGGGCTGGGCTTTCTTGAAGCTCTTCGCCGCAAGCTCCCTGTCAACTATCTCCAGCAGCATCCTGAGGCTGTCTATCTCGTGCTCGAGGTCTGCCATCCTCTGCTCCAAGAACGTCTTGAGCTCGGCCAGCCTCTTCACCTCAGCGTCCTCGGTCTGCAACCCGTCGCCATAAACGCCTAAAGCTGTAAATAAGCCTTAGTCCGCAAGCATGACGACGCCGCCCCAGATACGACATGATTAAATTAGTTAGCCCCTGCGGATCTATCTGTGCGGAGCATGTCTGAAATTAATGTAGATGTTTTGGTTGTTGGAAGCGGGGCTACCGGGCTTGTCGGCGCTCTCGCTGCAAGACATGCAGGCCTCCGGACTTTGGTTGTAGAGAAGACGGAGCTTGTTGGAGGTTCAAGCGCTATGTCGGGTGGAGGGCTGTGGATACCCGACAACCCTGTCTCGAAGAAGGCGGGTTTGAGCGACTCTTTCGAAGAAGCTTGGACCTACCTCAGCAACATAGTTCCCGAGGTGGGTGAGGCTACAGCGCCCGAAAGAATCCGGGCCTTTCTGAAGCATGGGCCGGAGATGGTTAAGTTCTTGCAAGACATGGGCTTCAAGTGGAGGGCTTCGGTCGGGTATCCAGACTACTATCCCGAGGTTCCCGGCGGCTCCGTCAATGGCAGGTGCATAGAGGGGGCTGTGTTCGACGGCAGGAAGCTGGGCGAGTGGAGGGGTAGGCTCCGGCGGTATCCTGGAGCGCCTCCGATACCCATCCACACGAACGAGGCTTGGCGGCTGTACCTAGCCAGAAGCACGACCGGGATGACGGCCTTCATACGTCTCGGCCTAAGGCTGATCAGCTATACCATCACCGGACGTGCACCGCTAACCATGGGCGGCTCCCTCGTCGGCCAGCTCCTCTACCTCTGCCTCAAGCACGGAGTCGAGGTCTGGATTGAATCTCCGCTCCAAGAACTTACCATGCAGGAAGGACGTGTGTCCGGTGCTGTGGTGGTCCGCGAGGGAAGACCCGTGAAGGTCTCAGCCAGGGGAGGCGTCTTGCTGGCCAGCGGAGGATTCGAGCACAACCAGCAGATGCGTGAAAAGTTTCTGCCAAGCCCCACCAGCAAGGACTGGGCCGTCGGCGCTGTGGGCAACACAGGCGACTCGATCCAAGCGGCTGCAAAACTGGGCGCTAAGCTTGCTTTGATGGACAAGGCGTGGGGAGGCCCCATAGCGATCACTCCTGACGGAAAACCCTCCTTCATACTAGCTGAAAGGTCCCTACCCTTCGGCATCATCGTCGACTCTAACGGGGAGAGGTTCATGAACGAGTCGGCATCCTACGTCGACTGCTGGCACAGCATCTACAGACATCATCGAAAAGTTCAGGCAATCCCCTCGTGGCTGGTCATGGACCACAAGCACCGCTCACGCTACCTGTTCGGAACGCTGATGCCGGGCCGCACGCCTGAGAAAGCTACCGGGCCCCGTTACCTCGTCAGGGCGAGAACGATTGAGGGGCTTGCGGGAAAAATCGGAGTTGACGAGAAAGGGCTTCTTAGGACCGTTGAGCGATTCAACGAGATGGCTCGGAGCGGCAGGGATGAGGATTTCCGCAGAGGTGAAAGCGCTTACGACAGGTTTTACTCCGACCCGAGTGTTAAGCCCAACCCCAACCTCGGCCCGCTAGACAAACCACCGTTCTACGCCACAGCCATATACCCCGGGGAGCTGGGGACGTGCGGCGGCCTGCTGACAGACGAAAACGCTCGAGTAATTCACGTGGACGGACACCCCATCCCGGGCCTCTACGCAGCGGGAAACACGGCGGCAGCCATCTTCGGCGGAACATACCCGGGACCTGGCTCGACGCTCGGGCCTGCGTGCGTGTACGCATACATCGCAGCAAAACACATCGCCCAAACACTCAAACAACGCTAGCATCGTAGTCTATACCTTCAGCAAAGCCCGGAAGCCACGGCTGCTGTAGAAAGACGGGGCGCTGTTAGCGCCGATGAAAACGGTATCATACCGTCGTTCTCCATAAACCGCACCTCCCAGCTTTCTTATCTTGTCGGGTGTTTTGAGCCAGCTCGACGTACGTGTGTCAAGAGCTGCGAGCGTCTGAAGCCAGCGATACTGCCCCTCCGTCAGAACCTCGACACCCATCTCAGCAGCCATGTCGACAACATTCCCCCTAGGACGAACACCCTTCCTAAGACGAAGACTCATCGCCTCCCCGTCGTAGCAAAGGCTCCTACGCCCCGAGGGGCTTTCAGCCGAACAATCCATGAAGACAAACTGCCCCGAAGACTCATCATAAGCAACTAGCGCAGGCTCTCCACCAGTCCTCTCCATCTCATACAGCGACGACAGCTTCTCAGGGTTGTCCCTCAAAACAGCCTCAACACGAGCCCACTCAACACCGGTCAAACGACCAGACCACATCCCAAAACGACGCCTCAAAAGCTCAATCAAGCCATCCACCTGAACACGGGTCAACGTCTTCATAGTTTGTTCATCACGCTCTATAAAGCCTACAAGAGGGAGTTATTGGAATGCTGTGTGATAGAATCATGGTTTCTCCCGCATGCGTTTTCTGACGTAGGCTGGATGTGTTTCCGCAAGCTCGGCGATTCTAGCAACATTCGTCTCTCCCTTTTCCAGCTGTTGCTCGATGGCTGAGTCAACGGCGGTTTTACGTACGGTTGCAAGCACGCTCCTCGGCACTTTAATACCGTAAATTCTCTGCAAGTCTTCCATGTTCTCAAACATCAGAAATACTTTTTCCCTCAAAACCTCCTTAGGCAACTTCATAAATTCCTCCAAGATAGTTTTCCAGCTGACACCATGTAAACGTATTATTTCAGCGGCATCCGATAGGTCTCTTTCTCTAGCTGTTAACAGCTTCAGCAGAGCAACATCGTCTGTGTGCAAAAGCATCGCCTTTAGGTTTCCCAAACCAAATCCAAGGTTGGCCCGCTCTGTCATGGATTCTGAGATCTTAACCCTCGAAACCGTTTCCGTGAACAAGTCTATTCTCGGCATTGACCGGTGTACGAAGATGTTAGTGGGCTGTGCTCTGCGGTCCCCTGGAGTCCACTCCGCCGCCCTCTCATAACCAGCCGCCAAAAGAGCTTTTTCAACGGTTTCGTAATCCTCTTTACTTTGGACCAAAATGTCGATGTCTTTAGTCGCCGGCTTTAAGCCTCGGATGACCATGTTTATGCCGCCGAGCAAGTAGGCTGTGATGCAGCGGTCCAGCATCTTCGCCCATCCTGCGATGCCCGCGATTATGTCGTCCATTTTAGGGGCTGGTGTTACCTGCAACCCATACAACCGACAGAGTTCTTGAAACTCATCCCATGGTAAAAACAGTCCGGGGTTCAAACATGGAAGACCCGAAACATAGTTTTCCAAGTCGGAGAGCAAGACGGTGACTGGGGTTTTTCTGGCTATTTTGCGGGCCTTCATCATGTCTATGGTTTTGCTGTTGACGAGGAAAAAGACAGCGCACATGCTTCTTTCCATGCGTGTTTCCGAGGCAATCAATGAATGAACCAACACAGTCTCTGCATCGATTTCCGTGGATGGGTAAACATAGTAATCCCGATTCGGAATGTAGTCTACGTTGAATTCCTTGAAACGTGAAAAGGCTGTCAGCACGCCTTCAGCCTTAAGACCTCGTGGAACGGCTTTGATGATGTAGTCGTTGGAAAAGAGAACTCGGGCCTCCGGTTCGACGACATGCCCCCACCTTGCTTGTTTCAACAAAACAATCAAGTGTCGAAGATTTTCATCCTCCACTATCTGATAATTCCAACCCTTTCTACGCACTATTCCAGACTCCATGAGCGTGTTAAGAACTCTTCCTACTGTCGTCTGCGACAGCCCAGTGAGGCTCAACAGCTCCCCGGATTTTCTCGGAGTAAGCAAATGTATGAGAATCTCGGCCGTCGACCCCTCCAAAATCTTCGAGATGTTGTATCGGGACGAAACTTCCACTATGGCTTTCCCCAAAGGATTTCTTCCAATGGCGTAAGTATCATCGACCTTTTCAACAAAGCCTTTCCTCATAAGAGAATTCAGCACCCTGTATGACTGGCTCCTGCTTAGGTTCAGCTTCGCCGCTATCTGCTCCACCCTAGCCGGCGACATGGTTAGAAGTTTGAGCGCCTCTATTTCTGTGCTCTTCATCGCTAGTTCATGAAAAATATGCGACTTACTTATATATTTGTCTCATTTTAAGACAGAATTTTGAGCACAACTCAAAATGCTCCGTCAGCAGAATCTGCGTTCTGATCATGTTGTATGCGGGGGGTGGGATTCGAACCCACGAACCCCTTCGGGAGCAGGTCTCCCATCCACGATCTTAAGCCTGCCGCTTTCACGGCCTCCCGGCGAGGCCTCTTTGACCAGGCTTGGCTACCCCCGCGTTTAGCGTTTCTTTGGGTTGAGCCAGTTGTAGCTCCGCCATTTTGGGGATGGGAAGCCGCAGTAAGCGCATCTCCTCTTGGATTTATGGAATGAGCGGTGGCCGCAACGTCGACAGCGTATATGCTGGGGTTTGTTGAACTTTCCCATCGAAGGCGTTCCCTTAACCATCTATTCCTCACCCATCACAGCCCGTGAGCTGCAATTAAAGATATGTTTTCAGGCTGTCAGGGCGGTGATATCATGACTATGCTGTCTCCCCGGACGACGATTGTTCCTAGCCTGTTGCTGTTGTTTTCGTCTACAAGCTCGTCGGTCTCCTCCAAAACTATGTTCATGTGCTGGTCGAAGCCTTTCAAAACGCCGCGGAGGGACCTTCCGTTTCTGAGCTTTACGAGAACTTTCTCGCCGACGCATTTCGATAAGACTTTGAGCGAGACGTCAGCAGACAAACCAAGCTATACGCTGTAGCCAGCTTAATTAATTTATCTTATGCTGTCGCCAACGCTATTGTTTCAAGGTTTCGGGGTGTGAAGATTGTGGCTGGTGTTATGCGTGAGACGGCTTCAGCCAAGCTTTCAACGGCTTCCTCCTCGCCGTGCACCAGAACGATGTTTCTCGGCTTCGGGTTTATTCTCTTGACGTAGTTGAGGAGCTGCTGTCTGCTGGAGTGGCCTGAAAAACCGTCAACCTTCTCGACCTGCATCCTGACGTTAACCATCTCAGCCTTCCCCTCCTCATTCCTAAGCGTTATCTCCCTCACCCCCTTCAGAATCGTCCTACCCAACGTCCCCTCAACCTGGTAGCTCACAAACAGCAGGAGGTTTTTTTCATCAGACGCGAAGTTCTTGAGATACTTGAGGACAGGCCCTCCCTCAAGCATGCCCGAGGTCGAGACTATCACCATCGGCCCCTTCATCTCGATTATCTCCTCACGCTGAGCCTCGCTCTTCACAGGTGTGAAATACTCGGACAGAAACACGTTCTCCCCCTGCCTGAGCCTTTGCTGCAGCTCGGCTGTGAAATAGTCTGGGAAGGCTGTGTGTATGGCTGTGGCTTCGACAACAAGCCCGTCCAAGAACACCGGGGTTTCAGCCAACCTCCCCTCCGAGAAAAGCTTGTTCAACACTAGCAGTATTTCTTGAGCCCTTCCTATGGCTGGGACGGGGATGATGACCTTGCCGCCGTTGTTGACCGTTGAAGTTATCTTGTCCGCCAGCATGGCCTCGCTCTGCTCAAGCGTGTAGGGAACAGGGGTAGCTCCGTAAGTGCTCTCCATAATCAGCGTCTCGACCCTCGGAAACTTTGAAGCACAGGGGTCTAGGGCCGTCGACTTCTCATACTTGAAGTCTCCAGTATAAACTATGTTGTGTAAGCCTTCGCCGACGTGTATGTGTATGGCTGCGCTGCCGAGTATGTGGCCCGCGTTGTAGAACATTATTCTGATGTCGGGGGTTATGTTTGTGACGATGCCGTAGCGGAGGGGGAAGCTGCGTTGAAGGGCCATTCTTATCTCGGTCTCGCCGTAAGGCGGGAAGCTCCCTTCCTTGCCTGCAACAGAGACGTAGTCGAGCTGCTCCAAAGCCATCAACGGGATGGAGGGCTCCACGGCGTAGACAGGGCCTCTGTAGCCGTACTTGAACAGGAATGGGACGAGGCCTACGTGGTCTAGGTGTGCGTGGGAGATCACGACAGCGTCGAGGTTTTCGATAAGGTTGGGAATCGTGTCGAAACGCGGGAAGAAGTTTATCGGGGTGTTTGCGCCCGCTGAAAGCCCGCAGTCGAGGAGGACAGTGCTCTCGTTCGTCTGGAGGAGGATGCATGAACGGCCGACCTGCCTCCCAGCCCCCAGAATGGTTATCCTCACGTCTCTCGACTCGAACGTCTGAGTTCTGAAAACACGTTCCCCTATCTCCTTGAGGGTTTCAAGCTTTTCCTTAGTGTCCCAGAAAGTGTAGCGTTTTATGCGGTCGATTGTTTTAGAGGGCATCAAAGGCTCGCGGAGAATCCTTATAACCCATCCGGTTTCCCCGACTAGGTTGTTTAAGGTTTCGGTTCCGTCGATGTTCGTTATCCTCGGGTCGCTGGATTCTATGACAACCTCGCCTAAAGGCTCGTCGAAGATTATCCTGTAGCCGTTGCCCAGCTTCTGACGTATTATCTCCTCAACCTCTTCCCGAGACCTCCGCAGCTCTACGTCAGGCCTTATGATGACCCGTTTCTTGAGCAGCGTCACAAGCTCCCTCGCAATCCTATCCCTGTCCCCGAAGATCTCCCGGCTTCTCGTGTAAACAGCTATCCGAGGTCCTTCATACTCTATTCTGGAGAGGGCTGGCTCGGCTGTCTCAAGCGACGAGAAGTACTTCAGTAGCTCTGTCCTGAGCCTTTCCACTGAATTCAACTATGTTTTCACCGTTAAGTGGGAGTGGGTAGGTAGTTGAAGTATTTCCGGTACAGTGGAGCTTTTTCGTCGAGGGAAAGCTCTCCATAACCCTTGTCCTTCAGAACGTAGGCCACGTCGACGCTGTCGCCGCTGCCTGCGTCACGCCTGATGGCGGCGGACACCGCTTGGAAGGCAAGCTCAACAGCTGAGTTGAAATCCATTTCCTCACGATAGTTTGGCTCCAGCACTCCGTAGGCGACGGGGCTTCCCGACCCTGTTGCGATGAGCTTCTCCTCGGTTACGGACCCGAAGGGGTCGAGGTTGAACAGATGCGGCCCTTCGCCGTCGACGCCTGCCAGAATCAACTGAGCGTAGTAGGGGAAGTAGCGTGAGCTGAACATTATCGTGGAGGTCAGCCTTGCCAAAGCCTGTATGGGCATGGGCCTTTCACGAACTATATGATAGTAGTTTATGTTGGCTCTGAGGATGTCGATGAGAGTTTGAGCGTCGGCGACACGGCCTGCAATCGTGATGGCTGCATGTTCGGCGAGCGGGAAAACCTTCTTCCCCCGCCTGTGGGCTACGAAAAACCCTGCAGTAACCCTTGTGTCTGTGGCCACGACGACGGCGTCCCTCACAACCATGCCGACCGTCGTCGTCCCAGTCGTCAACACCGTCGGCTTGCTGAACGGCTGCAACTCGTAACACCTTGACAGCTGAATAGCCCGTTACAGGCGGTTTTAACTATCATCTGGTAAAATAAAAGGGTTTATTGTTTTAGGTCTTCACCGTCTGGACGATGTGTTTGAGAAGCTGGCATCAACCATAAAAAGCGCCCGTTTAAGCTACTGGCGAGATGTCGGAAGACACGTCAGCAGCCGTCGAGCAGTCAGCTGTTCAGCCCAGCTCTTACGTCCTAGTCGATTACACGTTGAAGGTCAAGGACACGGACGAGCTTGTCGACACAACCGTCGAGGAAGAGGCTCGGAAGGCAGGCGTGTATGACGCTTCGAAGACATATGAACCGCGGCTGGTTGTCGTAGGCAAGGGGACGATGCTCAAAGCCGTCGAGGACGAGCTTGTCGGCATGAAGCAGTCTGAGAAAAAGACCTTCGAGATACCGCCTGAGAAAGCCTTCGGCACACGCGACCCGGCGAAAGTCAGGACAATACCGTATAGACGGCTCAAGGATGTTGAAGGACCGTTGAGGGTTGGCAGCATCATCAACATAGAGGGTAGAGAGGGTGTCATCAGGTCTGTTGGGTCCGGCAGGGTTCAGGTCGACTTCAACCATTACCTAGCTGGGAAAACACTCGTCTGCAACGTCGAAGTCAAGTCAATCCTCACAGACGACGTTGACAAAGTGAAACACCTGATTCACAGCAGGATACCTGATGTACCTGTGGAAAAATTCGAGATAAAGCTCGCGCCGCCTGAGCTGACGATAAAAATCCCCGAGGAAGCCCTTCTGCTCCCAGGCCTCCAGGTCAGCAAGAAAGCTTTGTCCAAGGAGTTGAAGGAGGCCGTCAAAGGCGTTGAGAGGGTCGTCTTTTTAGAAGAATATGTTTGACGAACAGGGCTATGTAAAGGATTTGCAGCATGTTTCCAGCCACGAAAACCGTTGACTGCAAAAACATTCCGTGGAGAAGGAATTGTATGTGGGCTGGGGCTGGAATGGAGACAGCTAAAACAACCAGGGCAAGAATGAAGCCTAGCCAGTAGCCCACCGCCTTCCCGCGATAGGCAAGAGCCGTCGCAGCAACAAAGCCAGCTAAGCCCGAGAGCAAAGCCCCCAGCAACCACGGCGGGACAATACTCCAGGCCATGTAAACGAGCAAAAAGCCGAGAAAGCAGCTTATCAAAAGCAGGAGCCTTAAAAACCGCATAGGACACAGCGGGGAGAAAACACAACAATAAAAAGGTTACAGTCGCCCGTCACCTGCTTAGTTATTGAACGATTCATGAGCAACATTCATTTCATAGTTCAATGAGAAACGCAATGTGATGAAGCTCGTGGACGTATGGAAAATCTATAAAACAGGCGCTATAGAATATCCTGCCTTAAAAGGGATAAGCACAGAGATTGGACGTGCCGAGTTTGTATCCGTCATCGGCCCATCCGGCTCGGGTAAAACTTCCCTTCTAAACCTTTTGGGAGCTTTGGACGTTCCAACGAAAGGCGACATAGTTCTCGACGGCGTCAGCTACAGGTCTCTCACACCCTCGGCGCTCACGGAAATACGACGCAGGAAAATAGGCTTCGTTTTCCAAACGTTCAACTTAGTCTCATACCTGAATGTGCTGGAGAACGTAGAGCTGCCGATGATACCTGTTGGAATAGAGCCTAGCCGGAGGAGGGAGAGGGCTATGGGCTTGCTTGAACGCTTGGGGGTCGCCGACAAGGCTGGGAAAAGGCCAGCTGAACTCAGCAGTGGTGAGCAGCAGCGGGTAGCCATTGCAAGAGCTTTAGCCAACGACCCAAGCATCATCCTCGCCGACGAACCCACAGGCAACCTAGACTCCAAGAACACTGCCATGGTGGCTTCACTGCTCCAAGAGCTGAGCAAAACATACGGAAAGACCGTGGTGTTGGTGACCCACAACCTAGAGGTTGCGAGATATGCTGATAGGATTATCCATCTACGTGATGGAAGGATAGAGCGGGAGGAGATTTTGAATTGAGTGGAAAAAATTATTGGGCTCTTGCGTTTATAGCGTTCTTTTTCACATACTTTTCCCCATCCTTAGGTACAGGGCTGGCTCAAGAAACCGGCAGCTATGCCGTGGCGGAGGTTGTTTGGGGCGAGCCAGGACAGCCGGTTGAGGTTGGACCCGGAAGCCTCAACGTACCACTCTCTATAAAAATAATATACATGCGAGAGGAGGCTCTGAGCTATGCAAGCCTGCTGCTCGTGTTGCCTAAAGGCTTAACAGGCCTAGACGGCTCAAACTATGTACAAGCTTACATATCCTCCTTACAGAGAGGGCAGACGGCAACCGTAACCTTCAGAGTCAACGTGGCTGAAGACGTCAAGCTTGGTGTCTACGATGCTTCGCTACGCTTCACAGGCTACCTTGCCGACGGTACTGTTTTCTCAACGAGCTCCGCCGTCAAGCTACCGATCAAAGGTGAGGTTAGGCTTGTAATGGAGAGGGTTGAGACAAGGCTGGTTGCCGGGATGAGCAACTCCATCTCAGTGGTTCTGAAGAACGAGGGGTCTGGGGCGGCTAAGAATGTTCAGCTTAGGGTGGCGGCTCCTTCGCAGGTCAGCCTTTTCAAGCAGACGTATGAGTTTGGAGAAATAGGTTCCGGCGAGAGCGTCAGCATACCGCTCAGCCTTTACATAGCGCCCTCGCTAGGCGGGTTACCTCTCACGCTAAGCTTTAGCGTCAGCTATCTCGACGCATACCTCAACAGTCGGATGCAGAGCTTCGAGCTGGGCTACGTCGTCGGTCTTCCGGGGACGCCGAACATGATAGTGGGAGCCACGTCCAACACCCTCACAATGCTCCAGGTAAACTCTCTAGGGCTTGTTGTCAGCAACGTAGGCACCTCCCCCATCCGCGACCTGACACTCACCCTTTCCGTATCACCTCCTCTCATCCTCATAGGCAGCGACGGAAGGTTCCACGTAGACTCAATAGCGGCAGGAGAGACTGTGAACATACCAGTCAGCTTCTATGTAAGCGAGACCACCGCACCATCCGTGCAGGCGGTAACATCCCTCACCTATGTTGATGAGTCCAACCAAATTAGGTCGGAGTCGAGAACCCTCATGTTCTTTGTCTCAGCTGTCTCGAAGGAGCTGCTCTCTCCGATAGTAATCAGGCTTAGCCCTACGTTGTTGTATTCTGGAACCATAAACAACGTGACCGTCTACCTGCAGAACACAGGAACAACAACTCTTAAGGCAATCACAGTAGAAACACCTCAAACAACATCGCAGGCTACATGGATTCAGGACAGCCCGCTGACGCTAGAATCTCTCAGGCCCGGTGAAGAACATGAGTTTAAAACACGTCTCTACATTACGCAAGGAGCCCCCACCTCCTTGCCCCTCACCTTAAGAGTGACTTACTTCATGCAGGACAACGTTCCCAAGCAGGAGGAGAGGCAGATAGGGGTTCTCGTCAAAGGACTTGTCAAGTTCGAGGTGGTTGACTACTCTGTTCTGCCGGAGAGGCCTTCTCCAGGCCAGGTTTTCTCCATCACAGCTGTGGTTGTCAACGTTGGAACGTCAACCGCTATGTCGGTTTCGATAAGGCCTGGTGAGGTACAGGGATTCAGGCCCTTCGGTCAGACCCGCACCTTCCTCGGCGACGTTGCGGTCAACACACCCAGCTCAGTCACAATCTCCATGACAGTACTCAACACGACACGGCCAGGCCCTATCCAGATACCATTGGTAATAACTTACAGGAACCAGCTGGGCGAATCCTTCACAGAGAGCTTGACAATCCCGGTTGTGGTGGGCCAGCCAGCACAGGGAGGCCTTAGGGGTGGCGCCGTTCAGACTACGGCAGCACAGCAGCCAGCCTTCCTTCAAACCTCAGGGTGGACGGGTCTCATGGTAGCTGGGGCTTTAGCAGCCGGCCTGGTTGTCGGACTCGTCTTGGGGAGGAGGAAACGTTGAAGCTAAGGGACGCCGTAATACTCAGCATCAAGCCTTGGCGTGAAAGAAAAGTTAGAGTCTCTCTCCTAGTGCTGGCCATAGCTATAGGTGTGGCTAGCATTATCGCTTTGGTAGCCCAGACAGCAGGAGCCCAGAGGATGATAGTGAACCAGCTGCAGGCCCTTGGCCCAACCTCGATAGTGGTAACGCCGCTTGGAAGAACCCAGCTAACAGACGCCGACGTAGCTGTCATTTCATCACTACCGAACGTTGAATCGGTTGTGCCGATGATGTCGGCAAGAGCGTATGTTCAGCGGTCTGGACAAGACGTCGAGCTAACAATGGTCGGCGTGGACCCCTCGCTACTACCCACCCTTCTAGGAGAGCTGAGGCTGAAGGAGGGGCAGATATACCCCAACACCATCGCTCCAATTGGAGTAGCTGGGTTTGAGGTTGCTTATCCATCTACGCTCGGCGGCGCTCAAGCAGTCATGCTCGCTCAACCATTGTATGTAGAACAAAGATTTCAAACTTCAGTCCGCAGAGTTCCGGTTATAGTGACTGGAATACTCGAGAGATACGGTGCATCGGCGTTCATCTCGATAGATAACTCCATCTTCGTCTCCATCGGAGCGTTGCGTAGCATAACCAACATGAGAAACTACAACCTCATACTCGTTAGAGCTGACAGCGTGGAAAACGTCCAGCTAGTCGTCGACCAGCTCACAGCCCTGTACGGCGATAGAACACGTATCCTAGCACTGCAAACACTTTCGCAGACGGTGGGGTCGGTTATCCAGTCTTTTGGCATTCTTTTAGGCTCGGTGGCGGCTATCTCGTTGACTGTAGCCGGGCTCGGAATAGCCAACATAATGCTCATCTCCGTAATCGAGAGGACCAAAGAGATAGGCGTTATGAAGGCCATTGGATACAGCGGTAGAGAGATACTCAACATCTTCCTGCTGGAATCTCTGATGATAGGGCTTGTGGGTGGTCTGGTCGGCGTGGCCCTAGGAGTGGTCGGAGCATTTAGCATTCCAAACTTCATATCCTTATTCCCAGCTGGAGGTGCGTTTGGACAACCACGTGGTCCACAGATGTTCGGCCCGCCCACCGCCTCGACAGCTGGTGGAGTTTCATTTTCCCTGACGCCGGTAATAGCTCCTGAAAACGTCGCCTCAGCCTATTTCTTCGCAGCATTCATCAGCGTCGCCGCAGGCATATATCCGGCGTGGAGAGCCAGCAGAATGGATGCCGTTAAAGCCTTGAAATACGAGTAGCTTATACAGTTGATGCTGGAGCAGGGGCGAAGCTTCTATCCTACCCAGCTACGACGGCAAGTCTGCCCAGAAACATCGCATCCCCATGGCCATGTTTCAAACATTTCAAAAATTCTTTCTGCCGGAGAACTGCGATATTTTTGAGACAACACCATAAACTAGCCTAAGCCGGGGAGGGGATTTGCACCCCTGTAGAGCGGCTCTGCAGGCCGCCGCCTAACTTCTCGGCCACCCCGGCCCATCCCAGAAGTGTTCAAACCTGTTTAAGATGTTATCGCCCAAGTTTCGGCAAGCCTTCGATTCGACCTGTTTCATACATTTATAAATGATGGTGAGAAAAGTTTGTAGCGCTGGGCCGGTAGTTCAGCCTGGAAGAACGACCGTTTTGCACACGGTAGGTCCGGGGTTCAAATCCCCGCCGGTCCAACCGTCGCTACACATGGACGTGTGCTGTTTTCACGTAGTTGTTGACGATTTTGTTGAGCGCTCTTCTCAGCGTTTCGGAGAAGGTTGAAGGCGATATCTTCAACACGTTTGCCAGCTTTGTGGTTGACACGCGTCTGGGTGTTTCGAAGAAGCCGTGTTTCGCAGCCGTCTCGACAACACGCGCCTGCTTGGCTGTCAACCTCCTCTCACCCTGCCTCGGCCTGCCGACGTAGAGAACGCGCGGATATACTCCGTAGGCTTTAAGGTCGCTCACAAGTTTGTTGAGGCTTCTCCGAGAAGGTGACAGGACATGCCACGTCATGCATGAATTGTTGTTGCTGCTTCTCTCCCACTGTATGAAGCATCCGTTCTCGATTGCGGTTGAGCAAAGCATGCAGGCATGGGTTTCAGCCAACACCATGAACCTGTTGCAGCCAATCTTCGTTACATGAGAGAAGCTGGCCGGATATCTGCCGAGAGCGTTAAGCAAAGCCGACTTCCTGCCAAAAGACCTCGCACCCCTTAGGGTCAGAAGATGCTGAACACGTCCATCCCTATAAAACAGCGCGTCCACCGTTATCTCCCCGTCTATGTCCTTGGACGCGGCCATGAAGCAGTAGTAGGGGATGCGAAGCTCTAGAACAGCCTCCAGCAATCCTCCTCAACCCCCACCCAAAGCCCGTGCGCCAAGCCCCTCAAATCCGCTCAAATAACATGTTTCGGGATGGTTTATGCTTTTTGGTCCCCGTTTAAGGCTTGAGGCACATTACTCCCGAAGCCTTAAACAATGTATGATGGTTGTTGCGCGGGGCCTTGAACACCGAGCAGCAAACACGATGGCGCACGGCCGTCGGCTGCGTTTGTTCCAGCCGGCCTGCCGGCGGGTAAAAAGGTTTAGATGTCCGTTTTTCATTCTGTTGTCAGACGTATGTTAAAACATGATTCAAGGAGGTTGAACGTGAGAAGCCTGCAGCTCATCAAGGGAGGCAGTTTCACGCTCACTATCCCCAAATGGTGGGTTGACAAACAACGTCTCAAAAAAGGCTCCAAGCTTGTATTAGCCGAGGATGGTCAATCGCTCAAAATGATATCGACATCTGCCCTGCGTGCTAGGAAGACCGCGGAGATAGACCTTGACAAAATGGAGGAGCTTCAGCATGCGGTCTACATGGTCTGGACATACTACATGCAGGGGGCTGACGAGATTGAGGTGAAATCCTCAAGCCCGATAACCTTGGAGAAGAAGCGAAGGCTTCGGGAGCTTCGGATGGATTTGCAGGGGATAGACATCGCCAAAGAGGATGAACGTTCGATAAAATACGTTGTGGCAGGAGAGTTTGACGACATCACGCTCGACTCTGTTATAAGGTCTATGCACAGCATGGCGCTGGTCATCCAGCAGGATGCCGTCAAATCTGTTCTGAACGGCGATGTGGAGATGGCGTCAGAGGTTGTTGGACGCGAGCCTGAGCTCCTGAGAATATACCGCCGTGCCATAAGACAGATAGCTTTGTGCAGCATGAACCCTGAAACAGCTTACAAGAGCGGGATAAACAACAGCAGGGAGCTGATAACCTACGCCGTCTTGGCGAGAGACCTGAACAGGTCTGTCTACCACAGCCTCTACGTCGCCAGACATTTCACACGATACGGCAGACCGTTGGATGATAGTCAGCTGTTGGAAATCATCCAGAAGATGTCGGACGCCGCGTACCAGATGAGCGAGCTGGCGGTTGCGGCTTTCCTCGAGAAGGACATGAATAAGGTTTTCTCGGTTGTCAAGAGCATGGAGAAGGTCAGACAGCTGGATGAAGAGTTGAACATGCGGGTTCTCCAAACGGTGAAGGAGACCGACAAAGCGGTCATAGCCATGATGATTGGAAGGGAGCTCAGGAGAGTCGCTGGATACGCTGTCGCCATGGCTGACATAGCCGCCAACAGAGCCTTAGGCCCCAAAACAGCCTTTGAAGTCATCCCCCAGCAAACCCGTAGTTAGGTTTTCTCTATAAATTCACGGTAACAAATTATATTACGCTGCCCGCGTTTGTAAGAAGGTCGCTGCATGCTGAAGGTCGTTAACGTTGCGAAAAAGTTCGGCGAGCTAGAAGCGTTGAGCGGCATCAGCTTCGAGGTGAGGCAGGGAGAATGTGTCGGTATAATCGGGCCCAACGGCGCTGGGAAGACAACGCTGTTCAACATCATATCGGGATTCATGAAGCCGACCGTTGGGAAAGTGGAGTTCATGGGCTTCGACGTCACGGGCAAGCCTCCCCACGAGCTAGTTAAACGAGGCATAGTCAGGACTTTCCAAGTCATGAAAATTTTTAAGACGATGACGGTGAAAGAAAGCCTCTCAGTCGTCAACGACAACGTAGGCTGGCTGATCGACCAAATAGGGCTGTCAGGCAAGGAGAACAATCCCGTGCGAGACCTTCCGCAAGGCGACCTGAGACGGCTGAGCATAGCCATGGCCCTGGCTGCGAAGCCCAAGCTCCTCTTGCTGGACGAGCCGTTCTCAGGGCTGAGCCCGCGAGAGGGAGCTGAACTGGGGCTGGTCTTAGAGAGTCTGAGGAAAAACGGGCTTACGATGGTGATTGTGGAGCACAAGCTGCGGGAGCTTTTCAACCATGTCAGCCGGGTTCTCGTCCTCAACTACGGCCGTCTCATCTGCGAGGGCAGTCCCGAAGAGGTTGTTGAAAACAGAAAGGTCGTCGAAGCGTATCTAGGTGTTGGTTATGACGGTTCTTGAGGTAAGGAACCTGAAAGCCTACTACGACAAGGCGCTGGTTTTAAGAAACATCAACATGGAGGTGGGAAACGGTGAGACCGTCGCCGTCATCGGACCCAACGGAGCCGGGAAAACAACTTTGCTGAAGGCGGTGGTTGGAACAGTTCACACAACAGGTACGATATTGTTTCAAAACGAAGACCTATCGAAATACAAGCCCCACCAAAGGATACGCAAAGGGATTTCAATATGCCCCGAGGGGAAAAAGCTCTTCCCATACATGACGGTGGAGGAAAACCTTCGGCTTGGAGCCCTGTCCAAAGACTGCGACGACCAGCTCGAGTTTGTCTACAACCTGTTTCCCGAGATCAAGAGAAGGAGGAACAGCTTGTCGAGGCTGACCAGCGGAGGAGAGCAGCAGATGACGGCCATCGGCAGAGCGTTGATGAGCAGGCCCAAGCTCCTGCTTTTGGATGAACCATCTCACGGCATCGCGCCCGTAGTTCTCATGAGGATAAGGGACGCTATAAAAACAATCCAAGATGGTTCAGACATGTCCATCCTGCTCGTTGAACAGAACATCCGGCTCGCTTTGGAGCTGGCTGATCAAGTGAACATTCTCATCAAAGGAGAGATAGTCGACAGCGGGCCTACGTCCAACATCAAAGGCCTGGAAAACTATTACCTCGGGAAAATATGACTTCGTCGAAGAATCTTCGAAATGTTTGCGTTAACCACGGGCCAAAGGCCTTTCGGCGCGAGTATTGCCAGCGCTATTAGGATTGCGTAGAGTATGACGTCGTCGTTGATTGGAAGGCCTGTTGAGCTGACTAGCTCGTAAACAACTCCTTTCAGCCACCACAGCTTCATCGTGTAGACAAGTAAGCCGCCGACCACGGGCCCCCATATCGTCCCAGAACCGCCGATGACGACCGCCAGTATGACGAGGAGCATCAGAGGCACGTCGTACAGGTCGTTGTTGGCCACTTGCCTGTAGTTGACTATGGCTGCACCGGCTATGCCTGCGAAGAAAGCACTTGCCGTGAATGCGAGAATCTTTAGCTTAACAGTGTCCAGCCCTATCGATTCAGCCAGCTCAGGCTCGTCCCTCAAAGCCTTAAGCCTGAGAGAAATATTGCTCCTCGTTATCAAGAGCATCGTGGCGAGCGACAACAGCATGACCGCCAGCGCCGCATAGTACTTGCCTATGGGTGTCTGCGCCAGGCCTGCAGGCAGCGTGAAGCCCTCCTCTCCTCCGAAAACATCTTTCCAAACATACGTGGTTTGGACAAAGGCTATCGGAAGAATGGCTGTGACCAAGGCCAGGTACCATCCCTTAAGCCTGAGCGTTATGCCTCCTATCGCGGCGCCAACCAAAGCCGAGGACACGCCGCCGGCCAGCAAACTTAACTCCACGGGAACGGCCGTTTGGCCTGCTAAAAACTCGAATGGGGTTCCTTTGAGCCTGCTTGTCACCTGAAGCAGCGCTGAGGTGTAAGCACCTAGCCCGACGAAGCTCGTCAGCCCCAGGTTTATCTGGCCAGCATAGCCTGTCACCAAATCCCAGCTCATGGCTATGACTATGAACAGGAAGGACATGCCCAGTATCCAGATGAGGGCTTCTGGGACGTAAAGCGGCGCTGAAGCGAAAACAGCGGCCAAAACAGCTACGCCCGCGGCAACCTCGATAAACTTTTTCCCCATCATTCTCTCACGCCGAAAAGCCCTGAAGGCCGTATTATTAAAGCGGCTATGATTATCAGCAGCGCGAAAAGCTCCGACCATCTGGCCCCTAGAAACATGATAACAACAGTCATTATGTATCCTACGATGAACGAGGCTACGATGCTTCCTTTGACGCTTCCAAGACCGCCTAAAATCACGATGGCAAACGCGAATATCAACGCCTTCAAAACAAGGAAAGGATTTGCCGCATATATCTGAGAGTACAGGACGCCGCCTAACCCGGCTAGCAGAGATGATATGAACATCGTTACGATAAACAATCTGTTTACGTCCAGCCCGATGAACGTTGCCGCTTCCACGTCCTGCGACGCAGCCGTTATCTCTCTACCTATCCTTGTTCTGGTCACGAACAGTCCTAGAAGGAAGAGAGCCGCCAAAGCTATAGCCATGCCGAAAATCCTCATGGCTGGAAGCGGCACGTCGCCCAGATACACGACTCCGGCTAATATTGGCGGAAAGATTATGCCATGCTCTCCGAACATGAGCAGGATTACCTGCTCTATTATCAGAGCCAGCGCAAGCGTTATAATTACGACCGTTACCTCATGCTCCTTAACTTTCATGAGCAGGCCTGTGTAAACACCTGACCCGATAAAACCTACGGCGATCATGCTTAAGACAGTGGAGGTTAACGGGTCGAGTCCGAAGCCTTTGATGAGCGACAGGCCAATGTAGGCTCCTGCGATGAACAGTCCTCCGTGTGCGAGGTTGAGAAGCCTGCATACGCCGAATATCAGGGTGAACCCGGATGATATGAGGGCCCAGACGCCGCTCAGCGTTGCGCCGTAAACAAGCAGGACAACAAGGTTTTCAAAGCTTATCATCAGCAGAACCTTGGAGGGTGCTGATGTTGCGGTAAAAAATTAGGGGTTTATTTGAGCCATGGCGGTAGCTTTAGGTCGGCGTTTTTGAGCCAAGCCGGCGCAAGCACGACCTGCTTTCCACCCTGCCATTGGGCCACCCAGTTCTTGACGTATTCGTCCCCCCAAACAAGGTCGTGGTCCCATCTCGTTCCGTCAGCTCCCCACGCACCCTTAGGATAGAACGCCACTTTTCTCGTCAGCTCGATGGCGTTTCCAAGCGTGTATCTCTCCAGGTATTTGACCAGCGTGTCAGAGTCGAAGGGGTTGCTCTCACCAGCGGCAGCCGCCTCCTCAACCACCTTCTTGTACAGGTAGACGGCGTCGTATGCCCCGTATCCTTGATGTGCTTCAGGTGGATAGCCATACTTCTTCGTGTAGTTTTCTATGAAGCTTTTGCACATCGGGGTTGGGGGTGCTGTCTGGACAACCCCTCCGTCAGCCATGAAAATCTCGTATTCACAGGCGCCTCCTGTACTTTGCCAGAACCCAAGGTCTATGGCGGCAAGGTCATGGCCCATCAAAAGCAGCGGAAGTTTGAGCGTGCTCCACTGCTTCGCCAACACATCTCCCGTCCCTGAAATCGCCAGCATGTTGAACACCGCTTGGGCGCCGAGCCTGTTCGCCTCTATCAGAAGCGGTTCATACTCTGTGTACCCCCTCGGTATCTTAACGCTCTTCACCACTTGGATGTTCTTCCGCTTCAGCAGATCCGTGAACAGAGGCTCCCATTCATCAACCCATATGTGCTCGTCTCTGATTACGTAAAGCTTGTCGATCTTAACGCCGTTTGCAGCAAGGTAGTCTATCTGCTCTATTCCGTCGAGCGCGAAGGTTATGCCGTTGTTCTGGGTTATCCTAAACCAATACTTGTATTTGTCGTAGTTGGCTCCAACTTTTCTGGCGTGGGCTGGTGATGAAGCGTCCGCTAGAAATATGGTCTTCAGCTCAGCCATGGGCTCCATGGTGGCTGTCATCACGCCGCTTGAGTAGCCACCTATCATCACGTCGACTTTCTCAGCTGTAACTAAGCGTCTAAACTCTGATACAGCTGTGTCAGCGCTAAGCTTGTCGTCAGCCACTACGAGCTTTACGGGAAGGCCGAGTATACCGCCTTTAGCGTTTATCTCCTCGATTGCGAGGCGGGCGGCATTCTCCTGAACCTTTCCCTGACGGTCTGCCAGCGGGGCCAGAACCCCTATCCTAACCTCGGTCTTTCCAGCAGGAGGCTTCGGCGGCGGCCTAGTCGGCGTTGTTATAACCGTTACCGTTTGGGTTTGCGTCACTGTCTGTCCACCTACGGTGACAGTCCTCGTAACCTCTCCCGCGGGGATTGTTCTCGTTATTGTCTCAGTTCTAGTGGGTGCGGAGAAATATCCCGCAGCTCCTGCGACTACTGCGGCGATACCAGCAGTGGCTGCATACTTGATAAACGAACGCCTATCAACATTAGTTTTTTCTTTCCCGGTCACAGGCGTTTTTTGAAGGTAAAATTTGATAAGCTTTTTAGGGAATTTATATTTTTTGCTTTCGCGACACAGTAAATGTTAAGCAGTTTACAGTGAGAAGCCTGCCTCTGTCTTCTTGAGAGATTCCAGCATGGTTTGGATGTGGCTGATGATGTGTTCGACGTTTCTTTCAACGCCGAGGTTTCCAGACGACTTGGCCAGCATCCTCAACTCTTTGAAGCCTGTCAGAATCCGTTCGAGTTTCTCACTTAGAGCATCATCCGCAGACATCTACACCATCTCCTTTACAATTATTCTCTTCGACTTTCCCTCATAGCGTGGAAGGCTGCCTTCGGGAACGAACTCTACATGCGGCGTTATGAACAACAGGTTCCTACGAAGTTCGGAAACTATCGCCTCTCTTTTTTCCCAACCGTCTTTCTCCTTGTCCAACTCAACTTTGACGATGAACTGCCCTCCTGAAGGTGATTTGTCCACCAAAACTTGGTATTCCAGCACTTCGGGATGTTTGAGCAGGACTTCCTGAATGGTGCTGGGCCATACTTTGGCGCCTTTGTAGTGGATTACGTCATCAACCCTGCCCGTAACCCATCTGCATCTGGGGAAGGCGTTTCTGCCGCATTCGCATCCGCTGTCGTCTAAAACCGTAATGTCCCTCATCCTGTATCTGATTAACGGCATCGCCTGCTTGGTCAAAGTGGTCACAACCATCTCCCCTTTTTCGCCGGGCTGAACGGGCTCCATCGTCTCAGGGTCTACGAGCTCTAGGTAGAAATGGTCTATCCAGAAGTGGAACCCTTGCTGATATTGGCATTCAACCCCGCTGCCCGGTCCTAAAAGCTCGGTTGCCCCGTAAATGTTCATCGCTCCCCCGCCTTTTTCCTTGAGCCCAAACCCTTCCTCAATCCTCCTCCTAACCTCTTCCGTCCAGATCTCTGCTCCGTTGATGGTTATCCTCAGCGATATGTCGTTGGGTGTCACTCCCTGCTTACGCATCTGCTCCACTATGTACAGGTTGTAGGATGGTGTTCCTGTTAGAACAGTTGGCTGAAAGTCCTTCAACGTCTGCACCAGCGCCTCCGTTCTTCCAACGCTCCATGGGATGACGGCTGCGCCTACAAGATGCGCTGACTGGTGGAAGCCAAGCCCGCCGGTAAACAGGCCGTAGCCGTAGATGTTCAGCATTATATCCCCCTTGCGGACGCCGCACGTCACCAGACACCTCGCCATCAAATTCATCCATGTCTCGTAATCCTTCAAAGTGTAGGGGCCAACGGTAGGTTTTCCCGTTGTTCCCGAAGTCATGTGCCAACATATGAGCTCATCCCTCGGCACGCATAGAAAATCACCGCCATAGGGATAGCTGTAAAACCGAAGGTCATCCTTTGTCGTAAACGGGAATTTTTTCATGTCGTCAAGCTTGTTCAGATCCTCTGGCTTTACGCCGGTCTCGTTGAACTTCCGTCTGTAGAATGGACTGTGGTCGAATACATACCTGAGCATGAACCTAAGACGTTTGAGCTGGAGTTCCTCAACCTCTCTGCGCTTTGCGGTCTCTATGTTAGGCTCCCAATACTGAGTATTCCCAATCATGTTGCGGCGCAATCATCGAATTTTATGCCCGCGTTTTAAACAATTAAATCAAATAATATAATTGTAGCAACGCTTTTACATAACTTTTCCCCTTGGCGGTGGATGTTGAATTTTTTCCCGCATAAGTTCGGCAAAATTAAGAAAAAAATCCGCAAATTATAATAGTGTTGTTTCGAGAAAAAATGTCAAATGGGCAGGGTTGTCCCTCACAAACCAGGCCTCCGCGCCCTACAGCTGATTAGAGGCGGCAGCTATACGGTGACTCTGCCTAAGTGGTGGGTGGATAAGTATGATGTGGAAAAGGGCGCGAGACTGTTCACGCTGGAGGACGGTTACTCGCTCCGTTTGTCGTTCAAGGACTCGCCCAAGATAAAGAAGACCGTTGAGATAAGTATGGATAGGTTTGACGACATGAGGTCGGTGAGGTACTGTCTTCTCACCTACTACATGCAGGGTGCTTACACTACCGTCGTCAAGTCTTCTCATCCGATGTCTTCAGACAGGAAGAAGAAGCTGAGGGAGGTTAGGCTTGAGATGCCGGGAATGGAGATAGTCCACGAGGATTCGAACAAGGTTGTCTACAGCATGATTGCAGACGTTGTGAAGGAGAAGATTGACGATGTTGTGCAAACGATACATGACATAGCGCTCTACACCCATAAGGATTCTATACGGGCTCTCATGGAAAACAACCTAAGGCTTGCTCTCGAGGTTACGAGCCGTGAACCGGACATGCTGAGAATCTACCGAAAGCTCATAAGACATCTTTCGCTGAGCAGCATGAACCCCGAGATAGCGTACCAGTGTGGGATAAGAGACAGCAACGAGCTGATAATGTACGTGCTGCTTTCCAGAGACCTGCACAGGATATTCTACCACGCTCTCTACATATCGAGAAACCTCATCAGGTTTGGACGTAGGATAACGGTTTTGGACCTTGTTCAACAGATAACCTCTCTCTCCGAAATGGTTCAGTTCATGCAGCAGCTTGCCATCGAAGCCTTCATAGACAGAGACTTCCACAGCGTGCTTAGGGTCAGCAACCTTATACAAGACGTCAAATCCTACGAGGAGAGGCTCAGTTTCGACATAATACACAGCGTCAAAGACATCGAGCAGGCTATGACCTTGCTGTTCATCCTCCGAGACATCCGAAGGATAGCGGGCTACAGCGTCGCCATAGCAGACGCGGCGGCTAACAGGATTCTGAACCCTTTGCGGGCCCAGCCGGCGGCGACGGTTTTGAGCTTGGAATCTATATAAATAAAATTAAAGAAATATAAGCTATCCATTCCCAAATATTGCTTTGACATGGTTACTATAACCAAGCTTCCCACGTACTGCTACCAGTGTGTATGCGGCCCTGACCTTCTCAAAGTTGTTGTCAAGGATGGTGTTCCGGTCGGGGTGGAGCCTAACTTCGACTTTGCCGACAAGCATCCCGCGGGAGGTAGGGTTTGTGTCAAAGCATACGGGCTTGTCCAGAAGATGTACAACCCCCGACGCGTCAAGCAGCCCATGGTGAGGGGGAACAAGCGGAAGGGCCTCGGGGAAGAACCGCGTTGGACGCCTGTTTCATGGGAAGAGGCGCTCGACCTCGTAGCAGACAAGCTGTTGGATATAAGGAGGAAAGGCTTGGTTGATGGTGCTGGTTATCCGAGGCTGGCGGTTACGCTCGGCGGCGCTGGCACACCCCAAGCCTACTTCGGCACACTCAACGCCTTCTTCGCCGCGTGGGGTCCGATAGACTTCAGCCTCGGAAGCGGTCAAGGAGTCAAGTGCTACCACACAGAACACCTCTTCGGCGAGTACTGGCACAGGGCGTTCATCGTAGCCCACGACACTCCTTACACACGTCTTGTGATCTCCTTCGGCCACAACGACAACGCAGCTGGCGGCGTCACCGGCGTTTGGCGGAACGCTGAGGCCAGGGCGGCGGGCATGAAATGGGTTCAAGTCGAGCCTCACCTCTCGGTTACGGGGGCGACGGCGGACGAGTGGGTTCCTATAAAGCCGAAGACGGATGCAGCGTTCCTGTACGCGATGCTGCACACGGTTTTGCACGAGCTTGGATGGGAGAAGGTGTGCGACATAGATTTTCTCAAGAACAGGACCAACAGCCCCTACCTCATAGGCCCCAACGGATACTATCTACGCGACCCGTCCACGCACAAGCCGCTCCTATGGGATGCAGCCAGCGGCTCCGCAAAAACCTTCGACGACAAAACAATCCACAACCCCGCTCTCTACGGCGAGTTCACCGTGAGGAAAGCTGTTGAGATAGGGCCTGACAAGGAGGTTATCGAGCACTCCGATGTAGCGGGTAAAACAGCTTTCACCAAGCTGGTGGAGCACATGAAGAGCTGCACGCCCGAATGGGCTGGGCCGATCTGCGACGTAAACCCGTCAACCATCCGCAGGCTTGCGAAAGAGTTTGTAGACAACGCCATGGTCGGCGCGACTGTGACGATAGACGGCGTGAAGATGCCTTTAAGGCCTGTTGCCATCCTTCTTGGAAAAACGGTCACGAACGGCTGGGGTGCTTACCAAGCGGTTTGGGCGAGAACGGTTTTGCAGTCGTTGGTCGGAGCTATAGAGGTGCCGGGATCGATTCTCGGCGTGACGATAAGGCTTAACAGGCCTATGTTCGACAGGCTTGAAAGCGTCAGGATAGGTGAGGACGGGTTCATGGCCCAGAGCCTGAACCCAACCGACAGCGAGCGCTGGGAAGCGGTTCCACGTGTCAGAAACGCCTACAAAACCCTAAGCCCGTTGGTGCTCGACTCGTCATGGAGCCAGGCGCTCGGCCCAGCCCACCTACCCTGGCTCTTCATGAAACACGCGCCAGAGAATTGGCCCGCTCCAACACCACCCGACGTATGGATGATATACAGGACCAACCCCCTGATATCCAGCTGGGACCCCGACCTTGTCGCTGAATGCTTGAAGGATTTTCCGTTCATAGCAGCGTTCGCCTACACGCATGACGAGACAAACTGGTTTGCGGACGTGCTTCTCCCCGACAACGTCGACCTCGAGAGCTATCAGCTGTACAGGGTTGGAGGGACGAGCTATCAGGAGCAGTTCTGGGAGTACACGGGCGTGGCCATCCGACAGCCTGTAGCTCAGCCTCCGTACAACACGATGGACCTGACCGACATAGCGACGGAGCTTGCTGACAGAACAGGCCTGCTGAGAGAGTATAATGAGGCGATAAACAACGGAGTGCTCGGCTTCAGGCTTAAAACACCTCTTTACGACTACAGCCTAGACCCCGAAAGGAAGTACAGGTCTTACGACATATGGGATAGGCTTTGCAAAGCAGCCACGATGAGTTTGAGCAACGGCCGGCACGAGTATGGGCTTGAATGGTTCAGGAAAAACGGAGCCTACCTCATACCTTTCAAACGCATCAACTGGTACCTACATCCAATCATCGTCGCAAAGAAGCTTCGCTACGAGCTTCCCTACCAGGAAAAAGTCATGCGCGTTGGACAAGAACTTGGCAGACGTCTCCACGAGCACAAGATAACATGGTGGGACAAGCAGCTGGAAGAGTACAAGGCCATGCCCGAATGGGATGATTCTCCAAAGATCTTCGAGGACTTGCCGAAGGTTTACGGCAAGAAGCCTGAGGACTATCCGTTCTGGCTTGTTACAAGCAGGAGCATGCAGTATTCTTGGGGCGCCAACGTGTCCATACCCGTCATCGCCGACATCTCAAAACACGTCATGGGCCATGATGCTGTTATGATGAATGAGGAGGTTGGCAGAAGGCTTGGGCTGAAGACGGGAGACGAGGTTTTCATAGAGTCGCCGATAGGCAGGGTTAGGGGCAGGGTTTTACTAAGGAAGGGTGTAAGGCCTGATACAGTTGTTGCGCTGCAGCAATTCGGACACTGGGTAACCCCCGTCCCGAAGAACATTGACGCACCCAACATGAACAGGCTTGTACCTATAACTTTGGAGACTACCGACGGCACGGGCAGCGGAGCCGACCTTGTGAAGGTGAGGGTTGAGAAGGTGAGGCGTTGATGGTCAGATGGGGTATGCTCATAGACCTGAGCAGATGCGTCGGCTGCCAGACATGCACCGTCGCCTGCAAGCTCGACAACGGAACACCACCCGACATCTTCTGGAGGTTTGTCGGCGATGTTGAAGTCGGAACCTATCCAAACGTTACAAGGTTCTTCCTACCGCTCCATTGCATGCACTGCGAAAAACCACCATGTCTAACCGTATGCCCGACGACAGCCACCCGGAGACGCAGCGATGGAATAGTCTACATAGATTATGACAAGTGCATCGGCTGTGGATACTGTATTCTGGCCTGTCCCTACGAGGCGAGATGGTTGTTGAAGGGGGTGAAGGGATTTTTCAACGATGAGTTGACGCAGCCTGAGAAGCTGAGCCCGTTGGCTGACAAGGTTGGTGTCTGCACCAAGTGCGATTTCTGCGTGGATAGGCTGGATTACGGGCTTGCCAACAACCTTGTCCCAGGCAAGGACCCTGAAGCAACACCTGCCTGCGTCAACTCATGCATAGCCAAGGCGCTGTTCTTCGGCGACTTGGATGACCCGGACAGCGAGGTCTCCAACCTGATACGGCAGAAGAGAGCTTTCAGGCTTCTGACCGAGATGGACACCGAGCCGCGTGTCTACTACGTCTGGTGATGCCGCATGTCAGCGTATTGGCTTGAGAGACAGCATATATGGGAGTGGCTGGCTTTAGGAAATTTTCTCGTCGGCGGAGCGGGCGGCGGCCTATACGTCGTCGCAGTGTTGACAGGCTCGGCCGACGGGCTGCTGAGTTTAGCGGCGGCGGGGCTTGTCGTGGCCGGCCTTGTGTTCGTGGGAGTTGAGGCGGGAAACCCGGTGAAAGCCTATCACGTCTTCCGCAACTTCAGGCAGTCTTGGATGTCGAGGGAGGCTGTTTTCGCCACAGGCTTCGTCTTGCTCGCTGGCCTCGACTTTATGTGGCCCAACGTCTTGCTCAAGTGGCTGGCTTGGTTCTGCGCAGCGTCATACGTCGTCAGCCAAGGCTTCATGCTCGCTGCAGCCAAGAAGATACCCAGCTGGAACACGCCTCTCACGCCTCCGCTGTTCATCGTCCTAAGCCTCTCAGCAGGCTTGGGAATAACAGCGGTTCTCTACAAAACCCAAAACACCATAGCACCCATGCTTCTGGGATTGCTGACAATAGTTTTAGCAGCCTCATACGCTGCATGGCCAGGCGCCACAAAATATTTTAAACAGTCGCTCATGGCTGAGCGGAACTGGGTTTTCCTGCTGTTTTCAATGGTTATCGCAGCCGTTGCCGTCGCATCCTCTCAGACATCCATTTTTCTGGCAGGCGTCATGCTTCTCCTAAGCTCCAGCCTCTTCAAGTACGTGATTATCATCCGGATGTCCTACAAGCTGCCCGTCCTACCGCCTATAGGACGTACCGCCTAATCCTCGTCCATCCTCACTCTCATAGGCCTGTCGGAAAACTTGGGCAGTTAAATAGAAAGCTTATAAATGTATTACTTAGGACATCCATTAGAAGAAGGGTTTATAGGTGTATGGGAATGAAGACACATCGGAGATGAAGAGGTATCGAGCCACACCCCCTCGCCACCACTAAGCCCTGTCCAGCCTCATGGAAGTCCTAGTAGTTTGGACGGATATTAGCCCCGGCCGGATTTGAACCGGCGTCTCAGGGTCCAGAGCCCTGCATCCTTAACCACCTAGACGACGGGGCTATCCACCGTGATGATTTCGATACAGTTTTTAAACATACGGATTACGGATTCTGAAACCCATCCAACACAGCGCCCCCCATTAACAAAGAAAAAACAGCAAAACAATACATAAACAAGACATACAAAAAGGAAAAAAATGAGGGGAGGTTTGGCTGGAGGCCCCTCACCTGACAACGTCTGAGAAGCCGGATGAAAGCCGTGCATTGCCTCCGGAATCGCCGTAAAGGCGTTGGTAGGACGATTGCCCGGCCTTCATCCGGCTTTTTCCCCGCTGTCAGGCCGGGCCTCCAGCCATGATTTGTTTGATTTTCTTCAGCAGTTGTCGAACCTCTTTCGCTCTGACCCTGTTTTTCCTGTAGTGGCTTATTGCTAGGGATTGGGCTGCCATTCTGAGTCTGTGGTTGTATCTTCCGTTGTTTGGTTGGTAGAGGCCAACATAGCATAGGGTTTTCCTCAAACCAGCCGTGAAGTCTACGTGAAGCAACAGGTCTGCTAGCGCTGCTTTTCCATAGAGGCATTTGGATGACAGCCCCAGCTGTCTGCATATCGCATCGTATTTGTTTAACGTTATTTTGGCCATCCTTATTATCTGACGTGCCAGCCTCTCCTTTTTTCTGCGAATGAGTTTCACAGTCTC
>Ga0209289_100160_pt1 | contig 41292 bp, 33 predicted proteins | sample GXS110809BmetaG_FD_184121 | JGI IMG/M metagenome (GOLD analysis project Ga0209289, IMG submission 184121) | Hot spring microbial communities from Gongxiaoshe hot spring, China to study Microbial Dark Matter (Phase II) - GXS 110809B (SPAdes)... ...
ACCTAAAAATTGAAGAAATTCGCAGAAAATTTGAAATTGACACGAGATTGTGCGTTTTTGAATTATCTGAGGGCTTGATCAAGGTTTCGGATGAGAAAATCTTCAAAAAACTTCAAAAAATTTTGAAAACTCAATCTATATCAATCCCTATAAAACTTCTACCTCCCGAAGAACTCACTTTAAAGTATGGCATATGTAATACTGGAACAGCACCCGTTTTCAAAGATCCATCTATGCGAAGCGAACAGATAACGCAAATCATACTTGGTGAAACCTTTGATGTTCTTGAAATAAAAGATGATTGGGTAAGGATAAGATTACATTTTGACGGATATATCGGTTGGGTGTATAAACCGCAGGTTGTTCTGATGGACGAACCTAAATTTTCAGAATATGTCCAAAAACAAAAAATTGAGTTTATTTCAAACTTAGGTTTTATCTATTCAAAACCTGATAAAAATTCAACCGCTCTAAGAGATGTGGTCATTTGTTCCATTCTGAATTATATTGAGATAAAAAACGGATGGCTCAAAATTGAATTACCTGACGAAACATATGGATTCATACGAAAAAACGAAGCGAGAAAATTTAAATTTGCCGAAAGACCAAAACCAGATGATATAATTCAAACCGCAAAGAGGTTTTTGGGTGTATCTTATATTTGGGGCGGGAAAACGCCAAAAGGTTTTGATTGCTCTGGCTTTGTCCAAACTGTTTTCAGAATAAACGGAGTTCAATTGCCAAGGGATTCGGATATGCAGTGGAAAATTGGGAAATATGTTGGCAAAGATTTTAAAAAATTTAAAAAGGGAGATCTCCTGTTTTTCAGTTCAGATGGCAAAAGAATAACTCATGTGGGAATTTATACTGGGAAAGACAAAGAAATAATTCACGCATCTGGATTTGTAAGGTTGAACAGTTTGGATAAAAAAAGCAAACTTTACAGCGAGCGACTTGAAAGAACTTTTATGGGTGCAAAAAGAGTTTTAAATTTAAAATAAAAAATTTTAAAATTTTCATGGAGGTGAGTTAAATTCAGGGAAGAGGTTCAATTCAAATTTCGCCTATACGAGGAGAAAGAAAAACATTCAAATCCATTGCACAAAAAAGTTCTTGTATTAAATCAAAATTACGAGCCGATGAGCATTTGTCCTGTTAAAAAAGCAATTAATTTAATTTATCTTGGGAAAGCTGAACTTATCGCAGCAAGGGAAGGACAATACATAAGGTCTGTTTCCTATTCAATACCATTTCCAACGGTTGTAAGATTATCGTATTACATCCACATGCCATATCGCAGGGTAATTTTGACGAGGAAAAACATCCTCAAACGGGACAATTACAGATGCCAATATTGTGGTCGCACAGGTGTTCCGCTCACAGTTGACCATGTCATCCCAAAGTCAAAAGGTGGAGAAGATACCTGGGAAAACCTTGTATGTGCATGTGTGCAGTGCAATAATAGGAAGGGGGATAGAACCCCCGAGGAAGCTGGAATGAAATTATTGAGAAAACCGATGCGACCAAATCCAATACTTTTCATCAAAAATTTCGTTGGCGAAATTGACGATAGTTGGAAGCCCTATCTATTTCTGTAAGGCTTAAACAGTCCTTGAAAAAATTGGCTTTTCTTTCATCATTTTTTCAAGATATGCGTCAAAGCACATAGCTATATTCCTTATCACAAGTCGTCCCATTAGGGTTACGATTATTTTGTCACCTGTTAACTCAATAAGTCCATCATCAATAAATTCCTTTAACTTCGGTAACGAATCAGCGAAGTATTCATCAAAGCTTATCCCAAATCTTTCTTCAACTTCACTTTTTGTGATCTCCATATCGCACATCAATCGCATTATTACATGTTTTCTTATGATATCATCCTGATTCATTTTGTATCCAAGCGCAGTTGGGAATTTACCCTCATCAATCCTTGCGTAATAGTCTTTTAATTCCTTATAATTCTGGGCGTAGATATTTTGAAACTGACTTATTGCAGACATCCCAAAGGCATATAAATCAGCACCTGCTCGTGTTGAGTAACCCTGAAAATTTCTATAAAGTGTTTTTTCTTTCTGAGCAATTGCAAGTTCATCATCTGGTTTTGCAAAGTGATCCATACCAATGTAAACATATCCAGCATCAGTTAATTTTTCTATCGTCATTTTCAAAATTTTCAATTTAACCTCTGGAGCTGGTAAATCTTCTTTCTTTATCACACGCTGATGAGGCTTAAGCCACGGAACATATGCAAAATTAAAAACAGCAAGTCGCTCGGGCGAAAGTTCAATCACTTTATCAATCGTTTTTTCAAACGATTCAATAGTTTGAAATGGCAAACCATAGATCAAGTCAAGATTTATGCTTTTAAATCCAAGCTCACGCGCCCAATCAATCGCCTGCCTTGTTATCTCCTCAGGTTGAATTCTATTTACAGCTTTTTGAACCTTGGGATCAAAATCTTGCACACCCATGCTTATCCTGTTAAATCCAACTTCGCGAAATGCCTTCATATGTTCATATGTTAAACCACGTGGATCAATCTCAACTCCAACCTCTGGATCATCTACATATTTGAATCTCTCATTTATGAAATTTCCAAGTTCTCTTATCTCATTGGGGTTAAGATAAGATGGAGTTCCACCGCCCCAGTGAAGTTGCGTTACCTTTCTACTTGGCGAGATCAATCTCCAAACCATATCAATTTCCTTCTCAATATAGTCAAGGTATCTTCTTATCGTCTCACGCCTATGCGTCACAAGCATATTACAACCACAAAAATAACACAATGTATCACAAAAGGGGATATGGAAATAAAGCGACAGATCAGCATTTGAATTCTGGATATTGTTTTCAATAATTGCGTTTTTGTAATCATCCGGACCAAAGTCTTTTGAAAAAGCCGGAGCTGGTGGATAGCTTGTATATCTTGGTCCAGGGCGATCATATTTCTTTAAAAGTTCTATATCAACATTTTCAAACTTCATGGCTTAATATTGATTTTTATTTGTGATATTTTTTGCTTTCAGTTTTCACTGTATCAACAAGTAACTTAACATTTTCAACTGGGGTTTCGGGTAAAATTCCATGCCCGAGATTAAAAATGTGTCTGTTCCCAATGCCATACTTTTCAAGAACCTTGATAGATTCCCGGACGATCGTTTCAGGTTTAGAAAGAAGAACCACTGGGTCAAGGTTTCCCTGTATTGAAACTTTATCGGAAGATCTTTCCCTTGCTTTCCCGATATCAAATGTCCAATCAATGCTTATAACATCGCAACCAGAATTTATGATTTCCTCAATCCATTGCCATGTTCCCTTTGAAAACAGAATTACAGGAGTTTCATCAAATTTTGATTTAACTTTCTCAATCACATAAATGATATAGTTAAGCGAAAACTCCTTAAAATCATCATAGTTTAAGATACCGCCCCAAGTGTCAAATATCTGAACTGCGTCTGCTCCGTGTTCAATTTGTGAAATCAAAAAATCAGAAATAGCAATAGCAACCTTCTCAAGAAGTTTATGCGCAAGTTCAGGTCTTGTGTAAATAAACAACTTCGCATTTTTAAAATCCTTTCCAAGCCCATCATCAACCATATATGCAAATAAGGTCCACGGCGAACCAGCAAAACCAATAAGGGGAACATCAATGTTTCGCTTTGTTAATCTGATCGCCTCAAGGACATATCTTAGTTTTTCTGTTGGATCTGGAATCTCAAGTTTTTCAATATCTTCCTCGCTTTGAATAATTTTTTCAAATCGCGGTCCTTTACCCTCATCAATGTAAAGTTTTAAACCCATCGCTTCTGGAAGAACGAGTATATCAGAAAAAATTATCCCTGCATCAACTTTAATTACCTCAACAGGTTGAAGCGTAACCTCAGAAGCAAGTTCCGGGGTTTTAATCATGGTGAGAAAATCATACTTTTCTCTCACTTTTCTATACTCAGGTAAATATCTTCCCGCCTGACGCATTATCCATATTGGGGTTCGCTCAATCTTTTCTCCTTTACAAGCTTTTAAAAATATATCATTCATCAACTTTAGCCCCAAAATTTATTTTTCTTTACTTATCAACTCGGCGAGAAATTTCGCATCTGGTTTGGGGTTAAACTTCATCGGATTTATGTCAACATTTAAACCAAGTTTTTCACACTCCCTCAATGTCGTTTCACCAATAACAGCAATTTTCTGTCCATTAAATTTAATCTGACCAAAAATTTCAAAAAAGTTTCTTACACTTGATGGGCTGAAAAAAGTTATAAATTTTATGTCGCCATCTTCAATCATCTTTTTGATGCTCTCTTTTTCCTCTTCGCTCACCTCTGGTTTTACCGTTTTATAAACCACTATATCGTCAATCTCAAGACCATTTTCCTTTAAAAGTTTTATTGAGAGCTCGTCAACAAGGTTACCGTGTGGAAATAAAAACCTTGAACCTCTTTTTTCAGATAAAATCTTTGCGAACAAATCTTCCTTATCCGATTTCGCCGGCAAAGTTTCAACACTAAAACCATACTTCTCAACCTCACTTTTCGTCTTTATGCCAACAGCGTGAAATTTTTTTGTTCTCAACTTTTCAATTGGATGAAACTTCGCAAATCTTTCAAAGAAAAATCTCACAGCGTTTGAACTTGTGAAAATTATATCAGTATAATCATCAATTCTTTTGATCTTTTCATCAACTTCATCCCAAGAATCAGGTTCAGTTATTTCAATTGTTGGCAAGAAAACTGGGACAAAGCCAAATGATTCAAGGTATTTTGCGAATTCAAGCGCTTGCGATCTATCCCGTGTTATTAAAACTTTCATATTCAATTTAATTTTCTTATTTCGTCAAGGATTTTTGAAGCACCTTGCTCAAGGAGTTTCTCCGCAAGTTTAAAGCCAAGCTCTTCAACATTTTCATTTACATCATCTTCTATTGAATCACGAACTAAAAATGAGCCATCAAAATTGCTTACCATCGCAGAGAGCTTAATTTTCCCATTTGATACAAACGCAAATGCTCCAATTGGAATTTGACATCCGCCCTCAAGATATTTTAAAAGAGCCCGTTCTGCTCTCGTTGCAAGTTCGGTTTCCTGATGATTTATTTTTCTGACCAGTTCAAAAATTTTTTCATCACTTTCTCTAATCTCAACGGCTATTGCACCTTGACCAACCGCTGGGAGAATAAAATCAGTTGAGATTACCTCTGAAACCCTATCCGTGTAATTCATCCTTTTCACCCCAGCATAAGCCAAAACCATGCCGTTCCAATTTGATTCATCAAACTTTTTAAATCTTGTATCAATATTTCCACGAAGATCAACAAATTGAAAATCAGACCTTAAATGTAAAAGTTGTGCTTTCCTTCTCAAACTTCCCGTTGCAATGATTGAATTTTGAGGAAGTTCGGTAAGTTTTAAATTATTTTTAGATATTAAAACATCTCTTACATCCTCACGCTCTGTCACTGCACCGATAATTAAACCATCAGGTAGTTTTGTCGGAAGGTCTTTCAAACTGTGAACAGCGATGTCAATTTCACGATTTAAAAGTTGAACTTCAATTTCTCTTGTGAAAATTCCTTTATCCCCAATTTTTGAAAGAGGAGAATCAAGAATTTTATCACCTTTGGTTTTTATGATCCTGATTTCAAATTCAAGTTCTGGAAAGATCTGCGAAAGTTTCCCTTTCACAAATTCGGTTTGCCAAAGCGCAAGTTTACTTCCTCGTGTCCCAATTACTATTTTTCGCATCATTTAAAAATCTATTTTTGTTCAAGCCCAAATAACTCTCTGACAAACTGTATGAATTTTATCCTTTCTGATTCAGGTTTTCCGTTTGATGATTCACGAATACTTACAGTTGGGTTATGAAGTAATTTGTTTACAAGTGATTTCGTTAATGCATCAACCTTTTGGAAATCCTCTGGAGAAAACTTGTTTCTGTATTTTTCAAGTTCAAGTTGCCTTATCTGCTCAAATCGTTCACGCAGAAGTTTTATCGTTGGTGCAACCTGATGTGCCTCATACCATTTAATAAAATTTTTAAGTTCTTCGTCAATTATACGCTGAACTTTTGGAATCTCGTTTAACCTCCTTTCGTAATTTGCTTTTGCAATTGATTCAAGTGAATCAATATCTTCAAGAAAAACATTTTCAATATCCTTAACCGCTGGCTCAACATTTCTTGGAACGCCGATATCTATGATAAGAATAGGTTTGTTTCCCCTTCTTGACATTGCACTTTTCACCTGAGATAATGTTAGTATGTAACCACTGACAGTTACAGAGCTTATTACAACATCAACCTCAACAAGTTTGCTTGTGATTTCTTCAAGTCTTATAACCTTCCCGTTAAATTGTTCAGCAAGTTTTTGAGCTCTTTCAATTGTTCTATTTGCGATGTAAAGCTCGCTTACCCCATGAGATATGAGATGTTTTGCGGTAAGTTCAGCTGTCTCACCAGCTCCAATGAGCATTCCCTTTTTCTTTGAAAGGTCGGCAAAAATTTTCTCTGCAAGTTCAACTGCTGCATAGCTTACCGAGACAGCCCCTTCACTTATTGATGTCTCCGATTTTGCCCTTTTCCCCGTTCTAAAAGCAGTATGAAAAACCTCATGAAGCAGAGTCCCAACAACGCCACATTTTACAGCAACCTCATAAGCGTCCTTTACCTGCCCAAGGATTTGAACATCACCCACAAGCATTGAATCAATTCCGGAAGCAACTTCAAGAAGATGTCTAACCGCATCATAAGAGCGCAATATGTAAAAGTGAGATTGATTTACAACTCCTCCAGCTCCCTTTTTTAAAATGAGGAAATCTATAAGTTGCTCTGGTTTAATCTCATCACCTTTTAAAACTCCGTAAAGTTCTGTTCGGTTGCAGGTTGACAAGAGAACCCCTTCCTTCAGGAAAAGTTGAACAATTTCAGGAAGAACTTTTTCGGTTTCATCAAGCGTATAATAAAGTTTTTCCCTTATCTCAAGGCTTGCAGTTTTATGATTTAATCCAACGAGCAACAAGTCCATATTCATTTAAAAAACCTTAATTTATCAATAAAATCTGTGAAATCCTGACATCGCATTTGCGAAAGCCATAACAACAAAGGCAAGAAGAAAGCCAATAATTGACATAATTGCGGTTTTTTTGCCAGTTAAACTTGCTATCTTTCTCATTCCTAAACCACTGCCATAGACGAACCATATAACAAAAGTCCCAATAAGTTTAGCATCTGTGTATGAAAAGTTCTTGAAAGCCTTTGGTAGCCAAATGAAACCAACAATTATAACAAATGTCAAAGATATGAACCCAACAGTTGCCGACTTATGAAGCATTGATTCAATAGTTTCAAGGTTTGGGAGATTTTTATAAACGGTATCAAATGTTTTACTTCTAATTTTGTTGTAAAGCATTATGTAAAGAAGTCCATAAATTGCAGAAAGAGCAAAAGCAGAATACCCAACAAGTGCAAAAGTCACATGAAGTGCAAGTAGCTCATTTTTTAAAACATCATGTTCAAACCCATAAATATCCCTTGAGAAAAGCCCCGCTACCGACACAAGAATTGAGGAAATAAGAATTGCAAAGAAGCCAGTGTTTTTAATCTTCGTCAGCGATTCAATCACAATATACGCGAGTGCGAGAGAAAAACCAAGCACACATAGAAGTTCAAATATTGATGTCACTGGGGGATGTTTAAGTTCTGCAGTTCTAATCACAAGATAAATGAAATGAATGAAAAGCGTGAAAACAAGAAATTTTGTTTTCCATCTCCTCGCCGTTATATCGTCTTTAAAAAATGCCCGACCATATAGCCAGCAAGTTGTTATATAAAAAATTGGTAAAACAATTTTAAAAATTTTCAAAACAGGAAACATCGTTTGAGCCAAAATTAATTTCTTCAAATGTAAATATAACCTGTTTTTGAAATCAAAACAAATTGAGAAAAGATGTTGAAAAATTTTTAAGCCCATAACATTGATGCACTTTAAGGGATGCTTTTAACCCTTGAAAAGTCAAAAACACTTGACAATTTCAAAAAAATTTTTATATTTATAATTGAAAACTGATTTAAAACAAAGTTTAAACTCTTTATGCGTGTTGCTCTTGTGTTCAACTTGAAGAAGGAGAAGACGGATGATTCAAGTGGAGATGATTCGTTTAGTAGTGTTAAGTTCTTAAATAAGTTAAGTGCTGAACAAAAAGAAGAGATAATTGATGACACCTACGCCGAGTGGGATACATGGGAGACAATAAATGCTGTTAAACTCGCCCTTGAAGAAAATCACACCGTCACTTTGATTGAAGCTGATGAAGATTCCTTTGAAAAATTAAGAAGAACAAAACCTGATATCGTCTTCAACATCGCAGAAGGCTTTCACGGTGCAAGCAGAGAAGCACAAATCCCCGCCATACTTGAAATGTTAAACATACCTTATACTGGAAGCGATCCACTAACACTTGCCATCTGCCTTGATAAAGCACGAACAAAAGAGATTTTATCTTACCACAAAATTCCAACAGCAAAATTTATTGTTGTTGAAAACCTTGATGAATTTGATGGTGATATTGAGCTTGAATTTCCACTCATAGTTAAACCACTTCACGAAGGTTCAAGCAAAGGTATTTTTAACTCTTCAGTTGTTGAAAATAGAAAAGAATTGCTCTTTGAGATAGAAAGAATTCTAAATACATATAACGAGCCAGCTTTAATTGAGGAATTTCTACCAGGTAGAGAATTTACAGTTGCGATACTTGGAAACGGCAAAGATGCCCGAGTTTTGCCAATAATTGAAATTAAATTTGACTCGCTTCCCCCGGAAGCAAAACCAATTTACTCATTTGAAGCAAAATGGATATGGGATACCCCACAGAAACCACTCAACATTTTTCAATGCCCTGCTGAAATAGATAAAAAACTTAAAGAGACAATTGAAAAGATAGCACTTTCAACTTTTAAAATTTTACGCTGTAGGGATTGGTGTAGAATTGATATGCGCCTTGATAAAAACGGAATCCCAAACATACTTGAAGTTAATCCATTGCCAGGTATCCTTCCAAATCCAGAAGACAATTCATGCTTTCCAAAAGCAGCACGTGCAGCGGGGTTAACCTATAATCAAATGATAAACGAGGTTCTAAATTCAGCATTGAAAAGATATGGAATGATTTGATGAAATGATTGATAATCAATCAAGTGAAAATAAAATACAGGTGCTTTATGTTTAAAGGATTGGAAATAACGGTTATATATAACGACCCTACCATGATTGAGCCAAAAACCGAGGTGTATGATTCTTCAATTACCGAAATACGAAATGAGATTGAATTTATCACAAATTCACTTGAAAATGCGGGTTTTAAGGTTCAAGTATTGCCAGTTTATAACGCAAGAAAATTTATCAACGACCTTCTGAGTTTGAAAACCAACTTAATATATAATTTTTGCGAAATGGTTGAGCTTGAATCAAGTGAAGAAATTTTTGCAGCTGGATTATATGAATTGCTGAAAATCCCTTATACAGGAGCCCCACCGATGACGCTTGGGCTTTGCCTTGATAAAGCGAAAACAAAAATTATACTTTCACATTATAAAATTCCAACAGCAAAATTTGAAATTTTCAACGAGTCATTGAATGGTCATAGGAGAATAGATCTAAATTTCCCCTTAATAGTTAAGCCTCTTCACGAAGATGCAAGCACAGGGATAAATGAGAAATCAGTCGTTTATGAAATGAAAGAACTTGAAGAAAGAGTTGAGTTTATCACAAAGATGTTTAAACAACCAGCGCTTGTTGAAGAGTTTATTGATGGAAGGGAAGTAAATGTTGCAATACTTGGGAATAAGCCACCTATTGTTCTTCCAATTTCTGAAATTGACTTTTCCCAATTGCCCTCGCACCTTCCAAAGATAGTAACTTATGAGGCGAAATGGATTCCGAACACAGATTATTATGAAAAAACCATCCCCATATGCCCTGCTCCACTTGACCCAGAACTTGAAAGAAAAATCAAAGAAATTGCGCTTTCATGCTATAACATAATGGGATGCAGAGATTATGCAAGAGTTGATATGAGGATTGATAAAAATGGAAATCCCTATGTCCTTGAGGTTAACCCAAATCCAGATCTTTCAAGAAATGCTGGGTTTATGCGTTCCGCTTCTGTTTACGGGTTAACACCATCTGAAACAATCGTGAAAATAGCAGAAATAGCCCTTGAGAGAATCTATGAAAATAAGGAAGTTAAAAAATAAAGACCGCGAAAAGATAATAAAAATTTTAAAGGAAACCGACATGTTCACAGAAGAAGAAATAAATGTTGCGACTGAATTGATTGATGAATTTCTTGCAAAGGATGAAGAAAGCGGATATGAAATTTACACTGCGGTTGATGATGCAGATAACCCAACTGGATATATATGTTTTGGTAAAAGACCGCTTACGCAGGGGACTTATGATATTTACTGGATTGCTGTTGAGCCATCTTTACAAGGAAACGGGATTGGCAAAAATTTAATGAAATTTACAGAACAAAAAATAAAAGAAAAGGGAGGGACTTTAATTCTTGTAGAAACATCTTCACAAGAAAAGTATTTGAAAACAAGATTATTTTACAAATCGTGCGGGTATGAGGAAGTAGCCCGCATCAAAGATTTTTATAAAGTAGGAGACAATTTAATAATTTTTGCAAAATATATTTAAGGAGGCAATTCTTATGGAGCTCTGGCAAGAGCTATTAAGAAAAAGCATTGAAACAGCTGAAGATTTCGCCGAAGTTTTTGGGGTAGATAAAGATTTGATGAGAAGAATAATTGAAAAATACCCCGCAAGGATCAATCCTTATTATTTAAGTCTAATAAGATACAAAGGGGATCCGATATGGCTTCAATGTTTTCCAGATATAGAAGAACTCACAGATGAAGAAATGCCTGAGGATCCACTTGATGAGGATGAAATGAGCCCCGTGCCAAGCATTACACATAGATACCCAGATAGGGTTCTTTTCCTTGTCACAAGCCAATGTTCCATGTATTGCAGATTTTGCACAAGAAAGCGAAAGGTTGGGGATTCAAGCAAAATAAGTATGAAGTTTATTCAAGATGGAATTGAGTATATAAAGAATCATCCAGAGGTGAGAGATGTTATATTATCTGGCGGTGATCCGCTGATGCTTACCGATTATATGCTTGAAAAAATCATCAAAGCTTTAAGAGAAATTCCACATGTTGAGATAATAAGGATAGGGACGAAAATGCCATGCGTGCTTCCGCAAAGGATCACCGAAAATCTATGCAACATGCTGAAAAAATATCATCCGATTTATGTCAACACCCATTTCAATCACCCATGGGAGATAACACCAGAAAGCAAGCGTGCGTGTGAAATGCTTGCCGATGCAGGGATTCCAGTTGGAAACCAAACTGTGCTTTTGCGTGGTGTTAATGATGATCCATATGTAATGCAGGAATTGATGAAAAAACTTCTTGCGATAAGAGTAAGACCATATTACATTTATCAGGCAGATATAACTCGTGGTGCGAATCACTTCAGAACGCCGATAAAAGTTGGCATTGAGATAATGGACAAACTTCGTGGGCACATCTCCGGGCTTGCTGTTCCCTACTATGTTATAGATGCACCAGGTGGCGGTGGTAAAATCCCAATTCTTCCACATTATGTTATAGCTCACAACGAGAACGAAATTATACTTAGAAACTTCAGGTATGAAATTTATGTCTATCCAGATGTCAAGGAAGAGGAGATAGAGGAAATAAGATATGAGCCGAAACCAAGCACGGAGCCGAGAAAAATCATTGAAAGGAAAAAGTGGCTCGTTGAATGAAAATATAATTTAAAAATTTTCAAAGAGGCGGAGAGCAAACTCCGCCTTTTTTATTTTTTGATAAAATTTTTAATTTATCTTGGAACATTACTTTGCATGATTTAGTTTATTTTTTTGAATAAAAAATTCACAATCAATGAGGTGTCTTCCAATGAAAAAATTTATTTTTGTCGTCGCAATTTTAATTTTCGGGGTCTCCCTTCAATCACAGGATAAAAAACAACCCAGACCCCCGTCAACACGAGATACGATTATTGTATATGAAAACCCACCAGATTTTAAATTAATTGATACCCTTGGGCTTAGAAAAGCTTGGGGAATTGATTTATCAGTTGCAAATAATGGCTTCGCATTCGGAACATTTTACAGATACCAACTAAAGGATGTTTATTTTCTTCAGGCAACGCTTAATTTTATGACCGCAAAAGATAAAAACGAAGTTGAATATATAGACCCGTGGACTGGGCAAACATTTGTCCCAAATAAAGTTAACAGAATTTTAGTTTTGCCACTCTCAATTTCGCTTCAATATCGCTTATTTAAAGATGAACTTGCAGATAACCTCCGACCCTTTTTAATGGCTGGAACTGGACCAACTTTGATCTTCACAACCCCATATGAGAAGGAATTTTTCAGCAGTTTAAAATATGGCAAAGCCCATTATACCGTCAATTTTTATATCGGCGTTGGGGCTTATATAGGGCTTGACCCAAGAACGATAAGTGGGTTAAGCATCAGATATTACTTCATTCCTTATTCAAAGGGAATTGAATCATTGCGAGGAAGACCAATAAAAGAATTTGGTGGGATTAATTTAACATTGACTTTCGGGATTAGCTTTTAAACAAATCTAATAAAGCATATATGCGATACGCAGAAAGATTTTGTGAGTTTTTAAATAATGTAGATAGACAAAAAACCGCGGAATTAATATCAATTATATTTGCACCCCAAATTGTCAGCGCTTTCTGTTTTGCTTTCATCTCGTTTTATCTTGAGCCAAATGTGAAGATGAAAATAATTTCTGCATTCACAACGATATCTTTTACATCAATTTTTCCAACAGCTTTTGTTTACTATCTGATCTATAAAGGCAGGATAGAACACCCATTTGTTCCCATTCGTGAACAGAGGACAATCCCATATCTTTTTGCCGTGTTAAGTGCACTCATCGGCTTTTTCATTCTAATTTACTTTAAATCACATTGGCTAATAATAATTTCGCAGTGGTGCTATGTCTCAAATACCTTTATAATTTTGCTGATAAATTCAAGATGGAAAATAAGCGCTCACTCTGCTGGATTAAGCGGTCCATTAACCGTTCTTGCGTGGATATTTGGATACAAAGTTTTACCGTTATTTTTACTGATCCCGCTTGTTGGATGGTCAAGGCTATATCTCAAAGCTCATAGTTTTTGGCAAGTTGTAGGTGGAACAATGCTTGGAATTTTCTCCACATCTTTCCAAATTTACCTTGCTTCAAAAATATCTATGGCTTCATAATATGGATAAAAAACAAGTTGCCGAAATACTTGATGAAATAGCAGATTTACTTGAACTAAAAGGAGAAGTTGAATTTAAAGTTAGAGCATATAGAAATGCTTCAAGAATTATCCGTGAAGTTAAAGGGGATTTAAAGGAACTTGTCAATTCAGGGGAACTCGCAAAAATAAAAGGTATAGGTCCAAACCTTTTTGAGAAGATAAAGGAACTCGTTAACACTGGACAATTGAGATATTATGAAGATCTTAAAAAGTCAATTCCAGAAGGCTTGTTTGAACTTCTTCAAATTCCAGGGCTTGGACCTAGGAGAATCAAAACTATTTATGAAAAGCTTGGCATAACAACAATTGCTGAGCTTGAATACGCCTGTAGGGAAAATCGCCTGCTTAAACTTGATGGATTCGGTAAAACGATACAGGAAAAAGTTTTAAGAGAGATTGAAAAGTTAAAGCAAACAGCCGAATATCATCTTTTATCATTCGCTTTCCCAGTTGTTAAAGTAGTTGAGGATTTCATCAATTCAAATCTTAATGTTATTAATTTCACGATTACGGGAAGCTGGAGAAGGAAGAAAGAGCTAATAAGGGATATTGATGTCGTGTTAAATGTTAAAGAAAAAGATTTTAAAAACACAGCTGAGGTAATTCGGAAAAAATTCCCGCACATTAAAGTTATTGCTTCAAATTACAATTTTGTAAGCCTGGTCTCGGAATTCGGAATGAATGTTGATTTCATACTTGCCGATGAGGATTATGCTTTTAAAGTTTTCTACACAACGGGGAGCAAGGAGTTTTTAAACAAAATTGGTGAATATATTCTTAAACTTGGTTTCAGGTTAAGCGATGAAGGAATCTTTAAAAATGGGGAGAAACTCAAATTTCTAAATGAAGAGCAAATTTTCAACAAGTTTGGGATGAGCTTTATACCGCCAGAGCTTAGGGAAGGACTTGATGAGATTGAGCTTGCTTTGAAAGGTGAAATTCCAAATCTAATAGGAGAAAAGGATCTAATTGGTGTTTTCCACATTCATTCAACTTATAGCGACGGCTCAGATACACTTGAAGATATGATTGCTGAGTGTGAAAAACTTGGTTTTAAATTTGTTGGAATTGCAGACCATAGCAAATCTGCTTACTATGCAGGGGGCTTAACAGAAGACAGGCTTGAACAGCAATGGCGTGAGATAGATGAGTTACAGAAGAAATTCAAGATAAAGATTTTGAAAGGAAGCGAAGTTGATATCCTGCCAGACGGCTCGCTTGACTATTCAAACGATATATTGTCCAAATTTGATTTTGTGATCGCTTCAATTCACAGCAAATTTAAAATGACCGAGGAAGAAGCAACTCAAAGAATTATAAAAGCAATGAACAATCCATATGTTACGATTATTGGTCATCCAACTGGGAGACTTCTTCTTGGCAGAGACGGTTATCCTGTAAATATGAAAAAAATCATTGATGAAGCGTCAAAGCTTGGGGTTGTCATAGAGTTTAACGCAAACCCGCACCGACTTGATATTGATTGGAGGTTTATAAATTACGCAAGAAGCAAGGGCGTCAAGATCAGTATAAACCCAGATGCACATGCGGTTAGCGAAATTTATTACACAATACTTTCACTTGGCACAGCAAGAAAGGGTATGCTTACTAAAGATGATGTGTTAAATTCAATGAGCGTTGAACAAGTTCAAAACTTTTTGAAAGCGCACCGCAAGAAAAATTAATAGGAAGCCATGCAAAAGTTTATCTTTTTCTTTTTGATCTTTTGCATAAATATCTTCCCGCAGCAGAAAAATGTGAAATTAAGTGTTCAATCGCTCAAAAACGCAACATATTACATAATTTTTGCGGATACAACGGTTAAACTCAAAAATGGAAATTTTACCCTTGAGAAAAGAGATGAAGAAGGATTACTTATAAAATATCTCTCGGTTGATCTTGTCGAAGATAAAATTGCAACTGGCGATATTGACGGAGACGGTGATGAAGATGCGGTTGTGATCTTAATAAGCTCAGGAGGTGGAAGTGGTACTTTTTATGAAGTTGCGGTCATGCTAAATGATAACGGAAAACCAAGATATTTGACAGGAGAATTCCTTGGAGATAGAATAAAATTAAACTTTGTAAAAATTTTATCCGACCGCTCAATCCTTATTGACATGATTGTTCACGGACCTAGAGATTCACAATGTTGTCCCACGCTCCCCAAAACTCAACGCTATAAAATTACGGGGGGAAAACTTCAAATTATAAAATGAGATGATTAAAATCCCAGAGGATAATCGCCATAGTGTTTAATTCAAGTTTGGTATTGTAAAATTTTATTTTTAATTTTGCAACTGAAATGAACTCTGGGATAAGAAATAAACGGTGGGTTTATGCGAATAATTACAAAGGTTAAGGAGATGCAAAAAGTTGCGGATGAATTAAGGCGGGAGGGAAAAATTATTGGTGTTGTCCCAACGATGGGCTATTTACATGAGGGGCATTTGAGTTTAATACGACTTGCAAAAGAAAAAAGTGATGTAGTTATAACCACGATTTTTGTCAACCCATTACAATTTGCACCTCATGAGGATTACGATAAATATCCAAGAGATTTTGAAAGAGATGTAAAACTTGCTCAATCCGCCGGATGCGATATAATTTTTCACCCAACCGTTGAGGAAATGTATCCAGAAAATTTTTTAACTTATGTTGAAGTGGAAAAACTAACAAAAGTTCTTGAGGGCGAATTCAGACCAACTCATTTTAGAGGGGTTACAACTGTTGTGACGAAACTTTTCAATATAACAAAACCGCATATTGCTATTTTCGGTCAAAAGGATGCACAACAAGCATTGATAATAAAACAAATGGTTAGGGATCTAAATTTTGACATTGAAATAATTGTTGCTCCAATTGTTCGAGAGCCCGATGGTCTTGCAATGAGTTCAAGAAATGTTTATCTATCTGAATCTGAAAGAAAAGAAGCAACTGTCCTTTATGAAAGCTTAAAACTCGCCGAGAGATTGGTTAAAGAAGGCGAAAGGAAATCCGAGACAATAATTTCTGAGATGGAAAATCTCATCAAATCAAAACCAAGTGCAAAAATTGATTACATCGCCATCGTTGAGCCCGATACGCTTGAAAAAGTTGATGAATTAATGGAAGGCAAAGAATATCTGATAGCGATTGCGGTGAGAATTGGGAGCACGAGATTAATTGATAATACAGTTGTTAAAATTTAATTCAAAACAAAGATTGCAAAGTTCAATGACTGTATATCGTGAAATGTGCAAATCAAAAATCCACGGTGCTATTGTAACGCAAGCAGAACTTTATTATGAAGGAAGTATAACGATTGATGAAGAACTTCTTGAGGCAGCTGAAATTTTACCTTATGAAAAAGTTCAAGTTGTAAATATAAACAATGGCTCAAGATTTGAAACTTATACAATTCCTGGCGAAAGGGGGTCGGGGATAATTTGTCTTAATGGACCTGCAGCACGACTTGGCACCGTAGGGGATCAAATAATAATCATTTCATACGCTCAATATCCCGAAGAAATTGCACTAAATCACAAGCCCAAGGTCGTGATACTTGACAAAAATAACAAGGTTAAGCAAATTATCTATGGAAGTTTAAATGAGCTTGTAAAGTAAAGAACTTAAAAATTTAAATTTATATGGAGGTTCAATGGCGGATTTTTTATCTCATTATAAGCATCCAAGGGAGCTCGCGACCGTAATTCTTGCAGCTGGGAAAGGGACAAGGATGAAAAGACCTGACATTGCAAAGGTTATGTTCAACTTAAATGGCGAACCAATGATAAAAAATGTTGTGAATCTTGCTTTAAAAATAAAGTCTGATAGGGTTATTGTTGTGGTTGGACATTACAGAGATGTGGTTATGGATTATGTTAAGAAAATAGCTCCGTCGGTTGAATTCGCCATTCAGGAAGAACAGCTTGGGACAGGGCATGCAGTTATGCAAACAGAAAAATTGTTGAAGGATTTCAACGGTGATATACTCGTTTTGTCTGGAGATGTTCCCCTTTTAACTGTGAAAACGATGAGAAATCTTCTCAATTATCATTATGAAACGGATGCAGTTGCAACCGTTTTGACCGCAGAAGTTGACGATCCAACTGGCTATGGTAGAATTGTGCGAAATCCAGATGGCTCGGTTGATAGAATTGTTGAACATAAGGATGCAACAGATGAGGAAAGAAAGATAAAGGAGATAAATTCTGGAATTTATGTTTTCAAGAAAGAACCACTTTTTGAAGCCCTGAAACATATCACTCCAAACAATGTTCAAGGTGAATATTACTTAACTGATGTTTTCTTTTATTTTTCACATCATGGGATGAAGATTTCTGCTTTAAAAGCAGAAAACTGGGACGAGATACACGGTATAAATACAATTGAACAGCTTGAAAAAGCAAGGGAAATCCTTGAGCGTAGAAAACAACTTGGTTTTGAAGAGTGAAATGAGAAAATTCAAGATAATTATAATTTTTCTTCCCATCCTGATTGGACTAATTCTTATTGCCCTTGTTAAGAAAAGACAAGAAATTATGGAGGTTGAGAGAGCGACCGCACCTTATTCGGTTGAATATGTTAAGAATTTAATTTTTAATTCAAGTTTTGAACTTGGTGATGGGAACAAAGCAAGCGGATGGATTTTTGAAACATCTGGAGATAAAGTTTACTTTGAGAGGGATGCAATTGAAAAATTTGACGGGAAATTTACAGCGAATTTAACTTCCGATGAACCAAATGTAAAGTCTTTCCTCATTCAAAACCTTCAAAACTTCCCAAAGGATAAAAAATTTATCCTTTACGGGGCTATCAAAACTTATGAAGTTGACACCGCTTTTTTGAGAATTGAAGTTTATGACAGGCTCGGAAATTTGAAATCATTTAATTCAACGGATTTTTTAACGGGGACAAATGATTGGCAGGTTTACACTTGTGCAATTATTGTGGGAAAAGATGCAGAAAAAATAAAAGTCAAATGTGTCTTGTTAGGCAAAGGGAGGGTATGGTTTGATGATGTTGAACTGGTCGCGGTTAAATACGAAGAAAAAGATTATCCCTTTTGGTGGAGATATTGGACAAGACAATTTTCAAAATGAGAATGGGAAAGGTCATTTTAAAAAAAGACGGGGATAAAAGAATCTTAAAAGGACATCTTTGGATCTTCAGCAACGAAGTAAAAGAGATAAAAGGAAATCCAAAAATTGGTGACATAGTTGATGTCTATCGCTTCAACGGTGAATTCTTCGGGGTAGGTTTTTTCAATCCACATTCGCTTATTTCAATTAGATTATTAAGCAGAGAGAAAATTGAGATTGATTTTGATTTTTTTAAAGAACGGATCTTAAATGCTTATAAATATAGAAAAGTTCTTTACCCTAACTCGGAGACATTCCGCCTTGTGCATGGTGAAAGTGATTTTCTACCAGGACTGGTAATTGATAAATATAACGATTTCTTTTCAATTCAAACATTTTCTTACGGGATGGATCTAAGATTGAATTTGATTTGCGATGTCCTTGAAGATTTGTTCAAGCCTGAGGGGATAGTAGAGAGAAATGAATCACCTTTAAGGGAACTTGAGGGGCTTGAAAATAGAAAAGGTATTTTAAGAGGAGCAATAAAAGAAACAATTTTTGAGGATGATGGGGTTAAATTTAAAATTGATTTGCTCTCCGGGCAGAAAACAGGTTTTTACCTTGATCAAAGGGAAAATAGAAAAGCGCTAAGGAGATTTGCGGATGGCAAAAGGGTGCTTGATTGCTTCACAAATGAGGGTGGTTTCGCATTGCACTGTGCTTATATGGGAGCCAAAGAGGTAATTGGAATTGACATCTCAGAGACAGCGATTGCGAAAGCAAGAGAAAATTCTGAATTGAACAATTTAAAAAATGTTAAGTTTGAAACAGGAGATGTTTTTGACAGACTTCGTGAATACTTGAATAAAAGCGAAAAATTTGACATCGTTATACTTGACCCCCCATCGTTTACAAAATCAAAAAGAACTGTGAAATCAGCCCTCTCAGGATACCGTGAGATAAATTCAACAGCGATGAAGATTTTAAATCCAGGCGGTATCCTTGCAACTGCTTCATGCTCACATCATATTGATGATGAAATGTTTATGAGCGTAATCGTTGAAAGCTCCATCTTGGCAAAACGGAGACTTCGCTTAATAGAGTGGCGTAGTGCATCTCCAGATCATCCCATATTACCCTCAATGCAAGAAACCAAGTATCTAAAGTTTGGAATTTTTCAAATTGTTGATTAATCATCTATTGGAGGTCTTTTAAGGTGCCAGTCTGTTCTATCCTGATAAGCATTTGCTATTTGAATTAGCGTTCTTTCACTGAATGCTTTCCCCATAAATTGAATTGATGTAGGAAGACTATTCAAACCAAATCCATTAGGCAAGCATATTGCCGGGACGCCAGCAGCATTTCCAGCTGGAATCAAAGCTGGACCACCACTTACATTAGGATAAGCTTTATCAAAATCAACACCAATTGGATAAGCGACCGACGCTCGTGTTGGTGCTACGATTGCATCATAATTGGAAAGGAATTCTTCAAGCGCTTTCCTCATTTTTCTTCTTAATCTCATCGCATTAAGATATTCAACTGCTGAGACCTGAAGCATTGAATAACCACCGACTTTATCTCGCTTATTCCTCAACTCTGATATTTTTCCAGATATTATTAAATCGTAAAATGCACTTGCACCCTCGGCATCAACAATTGTTCCAACGACAGCACCCCATGGATAATCCGGGAATTCAACATCATATTCAAGGGTCGCAAACTCAGAAATAATTTTCAGAGATTCTTCAAAATTTTTTCTCACCTCAGGTTGTGCTTTATCTGTTGTGCCCTTGATTACAGCGATTTTTAACCTTCGCGATGGCAATGATTTTTTAGAGTATTTAAAACCAGTTTTAACGGTTGTTTCATCATTTGGGTCATACCCCGCAATTGCGGCTAAAACTATCCCACAATCATCAGCAGTTCTACACATTGGACCAAGTTTATCAAGTGTCCAAGATAGAGCCATTGCCCCATATCTACTTACAAGACCATATGTTGGTCTTAAACCGGTAATTCCACAGAACGCAGAAGGTGTTAAAATTGAGCCGGAAGTTTCAGAACCAATTGCAAAGGCTACAAGTCCAGCTGCAACAGCAGCTCCTGAACCACTTGAAGAACCACCGCTCCAAAAGTTCAAATTCCACGGGTTTCTTCCAGGTCCAGTAAACGAAGCATCCGCATCATCGTAACCCATTCCTCCGGCAAGTTCAACCATAGCAAGCTTTGCGACAAGTATCGCTCCGGCGTTGTAAAGTTTTTTTATAACTGTTGCATCATGATCAAAAACCTGATTTTTATATGGTTCAGCCCCCCAAGTTGTTGGAATCCCACGCGTTGCAAGAAGATCTTTTGCTCCAAAAGGTATGCCATGAAGCAAACCTTTATATCTGCCGTTCATTATTTCTTTCTCAGCCTGTTTCGCTTGCTTAAGGGCAAGCTCTTCTGTTATCGTTACAACAGCACCAAGTTTTTCACCATATTTTTTTAACCTATCAATGTAAATTCTGGTTAACTCAACTGGTGAAATTTTTCTTGTTCTTATAAGTCCCGCAAGTTGGCGAATTGAAGAAAAAGCAATATCTCTTTCTGTCATTTTTTAACTCCATATGTGTTTAAACTTGAAATTTAAAATCTGGTTCGTCCCAATTTGAAAGTTTATAACTTAACAATCTTTCCCTCCGCCTTAAATTTGCCTCAATATCTTCCCTTATCATTTCCAATTGCTCTTCTGATAACCCCTTGCCATATTTTAGTTTAATGATCTCAATAAATTTCTTAACCTCCTCTTTGCTTTCTTCATCTTGCGGAACCGAGTTTGAAGTCCAAATGTAACCTATTGCTGGAAGCGAAGCCACAATTTGAAGAAATTTCCTCCTTTTAATCCTCATTGCGGTTACCCATTTTTATTTAATCAAGCGGATAATTTTCAAATAATCTCCCCCATTTTGATTCCTTTCTTAACCTCTCTTGAATTTTCTTCCCCTTCAAAGGCCACCAAATGAAGTCGTGATAGAAATATGAACCGAAAACAAAAATATAAACGAGCGGTGTCCTAAAGAATAAATACTGAATTCCCTTCAAAGGTCCAAACCAGAGTATATCCCCAACTCTACTTGCTGCATTATCACCAACGAAAAATTTCAAATTCACATTTGAAATATCCTCTCCAACTATCTCAATTTCCCTCGGGTCCCCTATCCCAAGTCCATTTTCGTGAGCAAGACGAATATATTTTATACTCATTGGATCAAAACCCATAATCTTTGCAGAGACAGCGTCAATCGCAACTTGATCAGCACTTGCAATAATATAATCTGCCTCAACTGGTATCATTGTCCTTGGTCCTGGACCGTTCCCTGCTATTGTTCCATCCATAACTGCGAATATCCCCGTATGAATTTCCTTCTGAATAGCAAGTAAATCAACGAGTGTTTCATGTATCCAGGTATGGGTATAATGCCTTCGCGTGTTAAGAAGCCCACCAAATGCGTTTTTCATTGCACCTGTTGTTGTAGTGTAAATATGTGTTTTCATCGTTGGCAAGTGAACGATGTTCTTACCAATGAAAAATTCGGGAATGTGTATCCCATCTGGGTAAATTTTGTTTAAAGCGAGCATTTTATGTCTTGGCTCGTAGCGAATCCATCTTATATCGGTTTCAATAAAATTATATTTTTCTTCAACTCCATATTTTTTGTAAATCGGTTCAAGCTTGTTAAGTTTCCCACCTTTAAACGGATTTGTAACAACAGTATTATTATGCACAGCAACAAGTTTTTCAAAGCCCGCATTTTTTAAAGCAATTATAACTCCCTCAAGTTGCCACGGTGTTGTGTTTGAGCTTAAATAAGGAAAGTGCCATGAGATATTATCCTTTAAAATTGTGATTGAATTTTTATCAAGGTGAGATTCAAACTCGGCAAGTTTCATCAGTCGTTCTATATCCTGAAGAATGGTTTCTGGCTTCGTTTTTAAAACCGCTACTTTAGATTTAGGCATAATAAAGTCTTTTTGCTTTTAATATAACTTTGGGATATCAAAAAATCAACCCCAAAATAAAGAAAACGATACCAAAGAAAATCCGCTATTTTTCCTCACCTCTTGACAAAGCCAGAAATTTTTATTATATTTATTTTGTAAAACGCTTTAATAAAATATCCTTTGAATTTTAATCATTTTTTAAAGATATCGGGGAGTTTTTTAATAAAATTAATTAAAACGTTTTTAATATGTTTAAAAAAGTTACAATTAAAGATGTAGCGAAGAAAGCTGGTTTATCAATTTCCACTGTCTCCCTCGTTATTAACAATAAGGGTAAAGTGGGGGAAGAGACAAGAAAAAAGGTTCTTCAAGCAATTGAAGAGCTTGGATATTATCCTACAAGAAGTGCAAGAAATTTAGCATCAAGAAAAACGGGTAACCTTGGATTTATACTTACCGAGGAACATTTCTCAAGGAGTGAACCATTTTACACCAAAATTTTTCTCGGCACTGAATTTGAATCAAGGACCCACAACTATTATATCCTCCTGACCACAATCCCATCACAGTTTTCAAAAAATTCCATTCCAAGATTTCTCCTTGAAAATAATGTTGACGGAGTGATTTTCGCAGGGAAGGTTAACCAGAAATATGTTAAGTATGTTGAAGAGATGGGGATACCGTATATACTTGTTGATTATGATCTTCCAGGTAGAAAAGTCCCTGCTGTCATGATTGACAATGTAAGAGGTGGGGAAATAGCAACCGAACATCTTTTAAATCTCGGTTATAAAAAAATCGCTTTTATAGGTGGCGATATTCAACATCCGAGTATAAAAGGACGATTTGAGGGATATAAAAGGGCACTTGAAAAAGCTGGCATAATTTGCGAAGAAAAACTTTACATCACTGATGAACCTGATACAAGGCTTATAAATGGGTTCAAAGCATGTGAAAAACTTTTTAACTCCATTAAACCCGATGCGATCTTCGCAGCAAATGATGCAATGGCTATTGGATGTATAAAATTTTTAAAAATCAAAGGTATAAAAATCCCGGACGATATCGCTATTGTCGGGTTTGACGACATAGAAGCCTGCATCCATATTGAACCACGACTTACAACAATAAGAGTTGAAAAAGAAGAACTTGGCATTATCGCCGTCAAACGAATTGTTGAAATGATTGAAAATCCAGATTACGGGATAAATCGTATCTATGTGCCTGTTAAACTTGTCATCCGGGACTCATGTGGTGCCAAACTTAAAGGTATTTATGTCCCCGATGATGTAAAAACTGACGAGTTAATTTAAAAACAAATGTTTTTATGGAGGTGGAGGAATAGTAAAAAGATCGCATTTAATTTCTTAGCCTCTTTAAAACTTTTAACTAAAAACAAATGGAGGTTTAAACTATGTTGCGTAAAGTAATTTACTTCGGTTTGCTTTCCTGCCTTCTACTTAGTCTTTCCTTTTCCCAGTATGTTAATGTCTTAAAGAATGGTGGTTTTGAGTCTGGTGTTCCTGCTTTGTTCAGGTCAGTTAGCGTAAGTGGAGCCACATTGAGTTGGGCTACTGATGCAAGCAGGAGTCCAAGTTATTCTTTAAAAATTGAGAAGTCAGCCACATCAAGTGATGTATATTGGGAGAGTTCAAACATGTGCACATATTGGGCTCCGTTTATATTCCCTGGGAAGGAGCTTGTTATGGGTGGATATGTTAAGACAAGCAATGTTAATGTTAATCCTGCAAACGATGATCAGAGGTTTTATCTTGATTTTTATTTCTATGATAAACAGAACAATTTGATAGGTGGTCAGCCAGTGAGGATATATGTTCCACAGACAAGTAGTAGTATTGCCTGGACGAGAGTTGAGAATAGTATAACTGTTGTTTTGCCTGACACTGCATTTAAGTTGATAGTTAAACTGGTTGGTGGTAAAGATGCAACAGGGACGGTTTGGTTTGACGATCTATTTTTGTATGGCAGGAAACCAGATGGTTGGGATTGGGTAGGAAGTTTATTCAACAACAGCTTTAATGCAAATGAGGGGTGGTTTTACTGGTGGAAGGATTTTGAGCTTGGAACAAATCAATACATAACCGCAACTGTAAGCTCCGAAGCTGCCTACAGTGGTAGTAAATCTTTGAAACTTGCGGAGTGGGATTGGGATAGCGATGAGGTTGTGTGGATAAGCGATATATATGAGTTACCTGTCAAGGGCAAAGGGAAAAAGTATGTTTTAAGTGCTTGGGTTAAGATAGATAGCTTAATACCCGATTCCCTGGATAATCCAAGCTACTCAATTGGTTTTACCTGGACATGGCATACAAGAGTTGTTGGTCCAAACACAGGTTGGAATGAGAAAAGGGCTGAGGATTACAAGTTTGACTTAAAGTTCATGAAAGATCAAGGCTTGACAAAATTAGGCTGGACTCAATTCGCAACCGTTATAACAGTCCCAGATGATGATGTCGTCGGTGTAAGTGTAAGAGCAAGATTCTGGCCACTGTTCTATGGAAAAGTATACTATGACGATTTCTTTTTAATACCGCTCCCTGAAAATACAGTTCTTAACAATGGTGGTTTTGAGTCTGGTGTTCCTGCTTTGTTCAGGTCAGTTAGCGTAAGTGGAGCCACATTGAGTTGGGCTACTGATGCAAGCAGGAGTCCAAGTTATTCTTTAAAAATTGAGAAGTCAGCCACATCAAGTGATGTATATTGGGAGAGTTCAAACATGTGCACATATTGGGCTCCGTTTATATTCCCTGGGAAGGAGCTTGTTATGGGTGGATATGTTAAGACAAGCAATGTTAATGTTAATCCTGCAAACGATGATCAGAGGTTTTATCTTGATTTTTATTTCTATGATAAACAGAACAATTTGATAGGTGGTCAGCCAGTGAGGATATATGTTCCACAGACAAGTAGTAGTATTGCCTGGACGAGAGTTGAGAATAGTATAACTGTTGTTTTGCCTGACACTGCATTTAAGTTGATAGTTAAACTGGTTGGTGGTAAAGATGCAACAGGGACGGTTTGGTTTGACGATCTATTTTTGTATGGCAGGAAACCAGATGGTTGGGATTGGGTAGGAAGTTTATTCAACAACAGCTTTAATGCAAATGAGGGGTGGTTTTACTGGTGGAAGGATTTTGAGCTTGGAACAAATCAATACATAACCGCAACTGTAAGCTCCGAAGCTGCCTACAGTGGTAGTAAATCTTTGAAACTTGCGGAGTGGGATTGGGATAGCGATGAGGTTGTGTGGATAAGCGATATATATGAGTTACCTGTCAAGGGCAAAGGGAAAAAGTATGTTTTAAGTGCTTGGGTTAAGATAGATAGCTTAATACCCGATTCCCTGGATAATCCAAGCTACTCAATTGGTTTTACCTGGACATGGCATACAAGAGTTGTTGGTCCAAACACAGGTTGGAATGAGAAAAGGGCTGAGGATTACAAGTTTGACTTAAAGTTCATGAAAGATCAAGGCTTGACAAAATTAGGCTGGACTCAATTCGCAACCGTTATAACAGTCCCAGATGATGATGTCGTCGGTGTAAGTGTAAGAGCAAGATTCTGGCCACTGTTCTATGGAAAAGTATACTATGACGATTTTGCTCTTGCACAGATTAGTGATATCGTTGTTGGTGTTGACGATAAACCAATTGTAGACAAAGGATTTACTCCAAACAGATATGAACTTTACCAGAATTACCCGAACCCATTTAATCCATCAACTATGATTGAATATATACTGCCAGAAGCTTCGCATGTTAAAATTGAAATTTATAATCTCGCTGGTCAGAAGATCAAGACTCTGATTGATTCTTATCTTAACGCTGGAAGATATACAGTTCAATGGAACGGAACCGACGATAATGGGACAAGGGTTGCTTCAGGAGTTTATATTTACCGTCTTATTGCGGGGAACAATACCATTGCAAGGAAGATGATATTGTTGAAGTAAATTTGTCTACAGGGGAAAGCCTAAAAATTACTCCGGTGCTTTCCCCTGGTGTTCTTCAAAATTAAAATTTTATACGGGTGAAGATGAAATGTTGAGAAAACTATCTTTTTGGATCTTCCTTCTGCTAATCATTGAATCCCCGGCTCTCTTCCCCGGCACAACTGGAAAAATCGCAGGTAAAGTCACACACGCTGTAACAGGAGAACCACTCTTTGCGGTAAATGTAATCATTGAGGGAACAACTCTGGGTGCAGCAACAGATATGCAAGGAAACTATGTTATTCTTAATGTTCCGCCTGGAGTTTATACTGTTAAGGCAAGCGCTGTCGGATTTAAAACTGTAAGGGTGACAAATGTGCGAGTTTCAGTTGATCAAACAACAAGGGTTGATTTTAAACTTGAAGAGACCGCAATTGAACTTGGCGAAGAAGTTGTAGTTGTCGCAGAAAGACCACTTGTTCAAAGAGATTTAACCTCAACGAGTTCAAAGGTTTCAGCGGATGTTATTCAGAAATTACCCGTTGAAAATTTTACAGATATAATCAATTTGCAAGCAGGCGTTGTTGAAGGACATTTTAGAGGCGGAAGGCTTGGCGAGGTTGCGTATATGATTGATGGTATTCCCGTCAATGATGTATTCTCAAATACCTATGCCCTTCAAATTGAAAACCACGCCATACAGGAAATGGAAATTGTGACTGGAACCTTTAACGCCGAATATGGTCAGGCTATGTCAGGTGTCGTAAATATAATAACGAAAGAAGGTGGAGAAAACTTCTCTGGAAGCTTCTCTACTTATATTGGTGATTATGTCTCATCCCATAGAGACCTGTTTATGAACATTGATAGAGTTAACCCACTTGACATACACAACTTTCAGGGAACGCTTGGGGGACCAATTCTCAGAAATAAACTTGGCTTTTTCCTTTCGTGGAGATATTATAAAAACGATGGGTGGATCTATGGTAGAAGAATTTTCACGCCATATGATTCCTCAAACTTTAGTTCAGATGACCCATCCAAATGGTATATTGGTGCAACTGGAGATAGCGCATTTGTCCCGATGAATCCCGAGCAAAGATTAACTCTACAGGGAAAATTTTCAATTAAAATCACACCAAGCAATAAACTCAATGTTGAAGGATTGTATCAGCGACGCTACTATAAAATCTATAACCATAACTTCAAGTATAACCCGGATGGGGATTATAAAAGATATCAATATGCATATACCCTTACACTTTCATACACACATGTTATAAGCCCCAGAGCATTTCTAACCATTAAAGGCTCACTTCTCTACAATGATTACCAACAATATGTATGGAAGGATATAAATCTTTATCCAGACCCGAAGCGTCTTCAAGATGCAAGCAATAATGCTTTTCTAACGGGAGGGGCACAAATGTGGCATTTTTTTAGAAATACAAGAACATATATCACCAAGATTGACTATACAAATCAAATATCAAGCACACATCAAATTAAAACAGGGATTGAAACCAGGTTCCATCGCCTTTGGCTTCGCGAATACGAAATTGTAAGAAATGAAAGATTTAAAGATAGATTTGTCCCAACGCTTCCACCAAGAACTGCATTTAATAACAATGAATATCTTCATAAACCTTATGAGTTTTCAGCTTATGTTCAGGACAAAATGGAATTTGAATATCTTGTCGCAAATGTTGGTTTAAGATTTGATTATTTTGAACCTGATGGAAAAGTTCTCATTGACCCGGATCATTTACCCGCAGATAGACCTCTTCCGGATAGTTTGTTTAGAAGAGCAAAACCAAAATATCAGCTAAGCCCAAGAATTGGGCTCGCTTACCCAATAACAGATAGAGGTGTTATCCACATCTCATATGGTCATTTCTTCCAAATACCACCATTTGAATTTCTTTACACAAATCCAGAATTTGAAATTGAAGTGGGACGACTAAAAAGCAAAATTGGGAATGCTGACCTTCAACCCGAAAGGACTGTAAGTTATGAAATCGGACTGCAACAACAATTAAGTGACGACATTGCAATTGATGTCACAGGATATTATAAGGATATAAGAAATTTGCTCGGAACACAAATTCACCAATATCTTAATGTTGATAAGTTCGCAAGATATATAAACCGAGACTATGGTAATGTAAGAGGGATTACGATATCCGTTGAGAAAAGGTTCAGAAACGGAGTTGGAGCTACATTAGATTACACACTTCAGCTTGCCCGTGGCAACGCTTCAGACCCGGATGCAGAATTTTTAAATAATCAAGCAGATCCACCAATTGAGGGAAATAAACAACTTGTCCCATTGGATTGGGATAGAAGACACTCTCTCAACTTTACAATTTCACTCGGTGACCCGAATAATTTTGTAATAAGTTTAATTGGCAAACTTGGAACTGGTTTGCCTTATACGCCTGCTTTCCAGAATCAGCGAACCGCAGTTGAAAACAGCGATAATAAACCATCTGTATATACCTTTGATGCTTATTTTTACAAACTTTTTAAACTCTTCGGCTTCAACATGCAATTTTTTGTTAAAATTTATAATCTCTTTGACATAAAAAATGAACTTGAGGTCTTTGGTGATACAGGAAGAGCAGGATATACGCTATCAACAATTTATTCTGGAAGACCTCGTGGCATAAATACAGTTGAAGAGTATTTCAAACGCCCTGACTTTTACTCGGAACCAAGACAGATTATCTTTGGTGTTTCATTTGATTTTTAAATTAAAAAACTTCTCTATTTGGCCATGAAAACTCTAAAATTTATCATTATCGCCCTTATTTTACACTCATTTGCTTACTCTCAGCATGTCAAACCTGATCCCAATGTTGGACATAGAAAATACACAAAACAGGGGATAATGGATGGGAACATGGTGAGGACCATGTTTTTCAATCATGGAGAAGTTGCCCACTGGCCAGACCAACCAAGCGGTGAATGGCCAAAGGGAAGCGGACATTCATATGTTGACGGCGTTGCCATGATTGTTCAAGTTGAAACAAGGGATAGAAGTGGGAAAATAATTCATCCGATGGAAACAATGTATCGTGAATTTATTGACATTGGTCCCGACGGAACACCCTGGGGTTGGGCTCCACTTCCTGGATACGCAAACCCAACACAACCAAAACCAGCAATGAGTAATGATCCATCCACTTGGCCAGCATTTTGGCCAGATAGACCGCCCGATTGGGCTGGCTTCTGGAATGGCTACTTCGGGAAAGGCGTCAAAAATGCCGATCTTGAAACTTATTTCGTCTTTGATGATGACCCAGATGAAGAATGGAATTTCTATCCCGATCCAACTGATACAACAAGGCGTGGTATTGGAATGGAAGTTGCAATGCGTGGATTTCAGTGGTCTCATGTTTTAGCTCAAGATGTTATATTCTGGCATTATGAAATTTTAAATGAAGGTAAAACAGATTATCAAAAATGTCTATTTGCTCAATATATTGATTGGGGAGTTGGTGGAACCGATGACTCCGGAGATGATAGCGGTCTTTATGATACTGAACTTGATATAGCATGGGCTTTTGACTCAGACGGACTTGGAACACCTGGAAGATGGGGACCTGTCGGCGTCGCTGGATATGCCTTCCTTGAAAGTCCAGGAATTCAAAATGATGGAAAAGATAATGACGACGATGGCATAATTGATGAAAAAAGAAATGACCCTGATGCAGGACAACTGATTAAAGGGAGGGAAAACATTATAGCTTATATCCAAGCAAATTACGACTTAAACAAGTTTTTACGATTCTATAATTATTCAAGTCTTGATGATATACCTGCGGTTAGGCAAGGTTACTGGTGGACTGCGGATGAAAACATGAACTGGCGCGGTTATACAGATTTAAACGGAAATGGAAAATGGGATAACGGAGAACCCTTAAACGATGATGTTGGAACCGATGGAATTGGACCCCTTGACGAAGGCTATACAGGTCCTGACCCAGATGGTACAGAAGGCAACGGTCGCCCTGATCAGGGTGAGCCAAATTTCGGAATCCTTGATAAAGATGAATCAGACCAAATTGGTCTTACAGGTTTCTCAATTTTTCCAGTTCATACATATGAACTTTGGGATGATGAACAAAACTGGTCCGTATTCACAGCGCCCCTGCCATCAAGAGATCAACTTCTTCAATCAGTTAACCTTGGAATGTTTTTTTCATCTGGGATCTTTCCAATGCCTGCAGGTCATGTTGAAAGATTCTCAATGGCTTTGTTATTCGGTCAAGATAGAAACGATTTGATAAAAAGGAAAAAAACCGTTCAACAGATTTATAACGCAAATTACAGATTTGCAAAACCACCTGAAAAACCACGCCTTGTGGCTATACCGGGAAATAAAAAAGTTACTTTATATTGGGATTCAAGAGCGGAACTTTCCTGGGATCCTTTTTTGCAAGAGTATGACTTTGAAGGCTACAAAATTTACAAAAGCACCGACCCAAGCTTCCTTGAACCTTTCGTCATAACAGATGCACATGGAAATAAATTATTTAAAAAACCGATCGCACAATTTGATCTTGTAAATGGCATTAAAGGTTATCATCCAATTGATATCTATGGTTTAAAATACTACCTTGGCGATGACTCAGGGTTAAAACATTCATTCGTTGATTATGATGTCCAGAATGGTCAAACCTACTACTATGCTGTTGTATCTTATGATCGTGGTTATGTTACAAGAGACGCTCTCGGAAATATAGATGGAATTGCTCCATCTGAATGCACCGCAATCATAAAAGCAGATGTTACAGGAACTGTCAAAGCAGATATAAATACAGCTATAGTTACTCCAAACCCGCCTTCAGCTGGATATATTGAAGCTGGTGTGGATGGAAATATATCCCACGCAGGACCCGGAACTGGGAGAATAGAAATAAATCTCCTCCAGCCAGATTCAGTAAAGGATGGACATATTTATAGAATAACCTTCTCAGACACATCAAAATTTTATATCTCACCTATACCTAAATACTCAATCTATGATCTTACTTCCGGAAGAAAAATCGCTGATACAGTTGAATTAAAAGTTTACGGTCAAGAATCTCCAATCTTTGATGGATTAATCGTTTACCTTTACAATGACTCATCCGTCTCGCTTGATAATAACAAAACTGGATGGACAAAAGGAAGTTCAAATTATATTGTTAGAGTTGACCTTGATCCAACATTTGTTGCAAGAAATATAAAATACCCTGCCGACTTTGAGATTAGATTCTCTGATAGGATTATTGATACCTCGCTTGCCCTTATCTTTGGACAGCGGAGAATTCCAGTTAAATTTACAGTATGGAACTTGACAGAAAACAAGAAAGCGGATTTCATTTTCTTTGACCCAGATAAGGATTCAACTTTATCCCCTGGAGATAAATTGATAATTGTTCTCGGAGGTGATTCCGCAACTCAGCCTCCGAACCCCATGAGTTGGAAAGCGACCTGGAGGGTTCAATTCTTTGAGGATACTTTAAAGCCTGTTCAAATTCCACCTTCACCAGGGGATATCTTCCTCATAGCAACTAAAAAGCCATTCAGAAGCGGTGAATATTTTGAGTTTAGAGTAAAAGCTCCAAAAATTGATCTTGAAAAAGCAAAGCATGACCTTGATAAAATCGCTGTCGTCCCAAACCCATATGTTGCCACAGCTTCTTGGGAGCCAGCCAATAGATATAGAGCTGGCAGAGGAGAAAGGAAAATCTGGTTCATAAATATCCCTAAAAACTGCACGATCAGAATTTACACAATTAGAGGTTATCTTGTTGACACCATTGTGTATAACGGGACTGATGATTACGGCGCAATATCTTGGGATCTTGTCTCAAAAGATGGAATGGATATTGCTTATGGAATTTACATCTATCATGTTGAAGCACCAGGGATTGGCGAAAAAATTGGTAGATTTGCTGTGATAAAATAACTCATTTAAATCGCCCAAAAAGAAATGTTTTTTCAAAGATGAGAAAAATAATTTTTCTTCTGCTTATAACAGCAACGCTTGCTTTCTCACAGCGATTTGTTTCAAATGTTTCAAAGGTTGGAACTACATCAGCACCATTTCTTGAGATTCCCGTCGGTGGAAGAGCAACCGCAATGGGTGGTTCTTTCGTGGCTATAGCAAACGATGCGAGTGCCATCTACTGGAATCCCAGCGGTATATCAAGATTTAATAGAATTGAAGCGATCTTCCAGTTTACAAACTGGCTTGCAGATACAAAATTCGGATTTATAGGTGTCGTCATTCCCGTTGGCGTTTTCGGCACAATTGGAGCAAGCTTAACCACTTTGACAGTCCCCGATATGGAAGTTAGAACCGTTGAAAAGCCAGAAGGAACCGGCGAATATTTTAACGCAAATGACTTCGCAATTAGTTTAACATATGCAAGGAACTTAACAGATAGATTTTCAATTGGGTTTAACTTCAAATATATACAACAAAGGATTTGGCATATGTCTGCTTGGGGAATTGCCATTGATGTTGGGACATTGTTCAAAACCGATTTTCTTGGTGGGATGATGATAGGCGCAACAATTTCCAACTTTGGAACAAGTATGAGAATGTATGGAAGAGATGCTCGCGTTTTTTATGACCCTGACCCAAACAAATACGGTAACAACGACAGAATCCCAGCAATGCTTGAAACCGACAGCTGGCAACTTCCCCTCAACTTTCAATTCGGACTATCCACTTACATACTTAACACAGAAAATAACAAGCTTATCATCTCCATAGATGCCGTTAACCCAAGTGATAACTACCAGTATGTTAATGCTGGGGTTGAACATTCTTTCAGAGATTTGCTCTTTCTTAGAGCAGGCTATCAGATGCTTTTCCTAAAAGATAAAGAAGGCGGTCTCTCGCTTGGCGCTGGATTAAAGACCCAAATACCGTTTAGTAAAATGAGCGTTAAATTTGATTATTCCTTCAACGACTATGGAAGATTGAAAGGCGTTCACACGGTTGTATTAGGAATTGAATATTAAAAAGACCATGAAAAAATTTTTTATCCCTATTTTCATCTTTGGGAAAATTTTTGCCCAGAACATTGAAATTAACCTTAATCATATTGATTACCTCGTTGAAAAGGTTTTGATGGGAAATGACACAGTGGGAATAATTCATATCTATTCAAATTACCCCGATTATCGCTATGTCCATCCGCCCGATGAAGGCATTTCATGCGTTGATGATGCATCACGAGCTTTAATTGCCTATTTAATGCACTATGAAAAATTTCACAACGAGCACAGTTTAAACCAGGCAAAACTACTCCTTAAATTTATCCTGAAAATGCAAGCTGAGGATGGTGGTTTTTATAACTTTATCTATCCAGACCTCTCAATAAACAAATACGGCTCAACAAGCAACAATGATAGTTTCAAATGGTGGGCATGTAGAGCTCTCTGGGCGATGGGATACGCATATAACCTGTTTTCAAAACTTAACATTGAAGACGAGATTAAAGATACACTTGCAACAAGGATTGAAAAAGCGCTTTCAAAAGCTATAAGAACAATCAACAAATCAGATATATACGAAACATTTATCTCTTGGAAAGTTCCTGCGCAAGGCTACTGGCTTCTTGAGAATGGAACGGACGCCTCAGCTGAAGCTGTACTCGGAGCCTCACTTTATTACGAGATATCAAAAAGCGAACGAGCTAAATGGGTAGTTGAAAAACTCTGCAAGGCTATATCAACTTATCAATTTGGAGATGAAAGCAACTTCCCATTTGGAATGCACCCATCATTTACTCCGAATCTTTATATCTGGCATTCATGGGGGAGCAGACAATCATACGCTCTCCTCATCGCTGGAAAAATTTTTAACAGACCCGATTGGATTGAATCAGCCAGAAAAGAAATTGACGGCTTCTACAAAAAAATGCTCCTTTCATTTGACCTAACAGATGTGAAACCTTATCCAGAACGAAACGACCAGATAAACTATGGCATCGCTCCCATTGTCCAAGCTTTCATTGAATATGGGAATATATCTGGTGATACAACTTATAAAGTAATGGGTGGACTTTATGCTTCATGGTGGCTCGGGAATAACATCGCAAATCACCCCGTTTATGATGTTTCAACTGGAAGATTTTATGACGCAGTTAAAAAAGACAAAACCTTAAACCTCAACGCCGGCGCAGAATCCGTCGCCGAAGGTCTCATCGGACTTCAAACCACTTTATACGACGAAATCGCCTCAAAATATATCTTCTACAAAACTGTATCAGATAATTCCTATAAACTCGTTGAAGCCGAAAACTTCACAGCAATTTCTGGAAATCCAAGAAAAATTTACATAAGTGAATACAACTGGGCGAATATAAGCAAAAACCATCTTCTTGAACTCAAAAAAGGTGACACAGTAAAAATTAAATTTGATATTGACAATGTCTATGAAGACCTCAAACTCTATACGCTCTATCTCCAGTATCGCAAAAGAGCGCTCCCACAAGGTTATGCAGGGGTTAAAATTGTAATTGACTCAACCTATACTTTTGAATTTGATATGTGTGGTTCCAACTACGGTGATTACATATGGGTTGATAAGATTAGCGGAACTTTTGAACTTTCAAAAGGTGAGCATAGCATTTTTCTGTATTTTCATGGAAATGCAGACAATGAGTTCGCTTGGATTGATTATTTTATAATCCAGCCTGTGATTGAAAGAAAAATTTTCGTATCACCGGACGGGAAAGAATTTAAACTTGAACGAACTATAATTACCAAGGTTGGAGAAAAAAGCTCAAATGAAGATGACGATATAAAACTCGAAATTTTTCCAAACCCATTTAACTTTGAAACAACGATATTTTACAGCGCAAAACAACCATTTGGGTTGAAAATATATGATTCCACTGGAAGAGAAATTTACAACTTAACATCAAAGGCATTAAATAACTCTGGCTTCATCAGAGTAAATTTATCAAATTTCTCAAGCGGTATGTATTTTTGCCTTTTGAAGGGAATTGATTATGCGAAGATAAAAAAATTTGTTCTTGTAAAATGAGATTTCACTTCATTTTGATTTTATCCATCTTTCTCTTTGCTTGCTCAACCGAAAAAGATACAAAAAGAGATGATATTAAAATCGTTCGCCTAAAATATTGGTGCTCCGCAAATCCACAGGAAATAGAACTCGCTAAAAAACTTGTTGACAAATGGAACAAACTTCACCCCGATATTCAAGTTGAAGTTCAACCGCTCCCCGCAGGGCAATCTTCTGAAGAAGTTCTACTTGCTGCGATAGCTGCAAAAACTACACCCGATATATGCTCAAACATTTGGCCTGGTGCTGTCTCAGAATACATAAAAGCTGGTGGTCTTGTTAAATTAAATGAGTTTGAAGATTTTGACTCCATTGTAAATTTAAGAAAGATTCCCCATTCCCTGCTTGAAAGCTTTAGATCAAACGACGGAAATTTTTATCAGTTTCCGTGGAAGACAAACCCAGTAATGATGCTTTATAATGTGAAAATTCTAAAATCAGCGGGATTACACAACCCTCCGCAAAATTATTCCGAATTTTTCAACGCTTGCGAAAAAATAAAAAAAGATATCAATGGAGATGGCATAACGGACATCTGGCCAGGCTACACAGACACAAGACCAATATGGTGGCAAAGATTTTTTGATTTTTATCCATTTTACATCGCATCCTCTGGAGGAAAAACATTTTTTGAAAATGGGATTTTAAAAATTGATACAGCTTCGGCCATAAACGCGTTCAATTTTTTCAAAATTTGCTTCCAAAAAGGCTACTTCCCAAATACAAACTTTCAAACGGATCCATTCTTGACAGGAAAAGTCGCAATTAGATTCACAGGTCCTTGGACTATAGCTTATCTTGAGAAAAACAAACCAGCAGATCTTGAATATAGCTTTGCCCCTATACCCGTCCCTAATAATTATAAAGGAGAAACTTATACCTACGGTGATCCTAAAAATATTGCTATATTTAGCACTACAAAACATAAAAAAGAAGCATGGGAATTTGTTAAGTTCCTCGTAAGCGACAGCTCAGATCTGGCTCTGCTTGAAATTTGCAATCAACTTCCGATAAGAGGCGACTTGCTTGAAAATAAAATTTTTGCCGTTTATTTTGAACGAAATCCGAAAATGAAATCATTTGCTAAGCAAGTTTCATATATACGTGGAGTTGATGAAGTGCCAGAAATGAAAGAAATCTTTGATGCTATATCAAAAGAATTTGAAGCATGTTCCATATATGGTGTAAAAACTCCTGAATCAGCGATGAAAAATTTAATCAAAAGAATTAACACCATTCTTGAATGGGCAAAATAAAAAAATATGAAAATAGGTCTGGCTATTTGATGGTTTCGCCTTATGTCATTTACTTCTTGGTATTCGTCGCATATCCACTTACTTTCTCGTTCATTTTAATATTCCATCGCTGGAACATCGTAACCCCGATGGAATTCATAGGGCTTAAAAATTTCATCAGGTTATTTAGAGATGAAACTTTCTTCAAATCAATCATCAACACATTGATTTTTCTCTCAATACATATACCTTTGCAAATAGCGGTTGCCCTTTTCTTTGCCCAACTTTTAAATAAAAAGATAAAATTGAGAGGACTCTTTCGTTCAATTTATTTCCTGCCCGTGGTTGTTTCTGGCGTTGTTGTAACTGTATTATGGCAACAAATGTATGCTTATGAAACTGGACTTATAAATCAAATCCTGCTTAAATTTGGGTTTAAGAAAATACCCTGGCTTGTCAGCCCCAAATTTGCAATGCCATCAATAGCAATCATGGCTACCTGGAAAAATGTGGGGCTTTACATAGTCCTCTTCCTTGCTGGATTGCAAAATATACCACGGGAACTTTACGAAGTTGCAGAGATTGACGGGGCTTCATCATTTCAAAAATTTCTAAAAATCACTTTGCCGATGCTTAACCCAACAATTGTCCTCGTCGTCGTCTTATCAACTATTGGCGGTTTCTCACTTTTTATAGAACCTTATATCATGACAGGTGGTGGTCCAATGGATAGCACACTTTCAGCAATGCTTTACATTTACAATCAAGCATTTTACTTTAACCATATGGGCTATGCGGCAACCCTTGGATTTTTCTTTGCCACAATAATTTTCCTCGTCGTTATATTACAGAGAAAATTCATAGAAAGGGATGTATATTGAAAGGCAAACTCTTAACATACTTTTTTCTTCTCACAGGCGCAGTTATATTTGCTTATCCATTTCTATGGATGGTCTTCGCAACGCTAAAACCAGAAATTGAAATCCCAAATCTCTGGCTCCTTTCGCAAAATATGAGCTTTAAAAATTATTCAATTGTTTTAAATAAAATTCCAATAATCCGTGCATTCTTTAACAGTTTATTTGTTTCACTCTCCATCACTGCCTCTGTTATAATCTTCGGTTCAATTGTCGGTTTCGCCCTTTCAAGATTAAACTTTTACGGAAAAAATTTAATCTTTATGCTTATTCTCTTCACCATGATGATACCATTCCAAATCACTCTTATTCCAACCTATGTCCTGATTGTTAAGTTAGGTTTCGTTGACACCTACGCTGGTCTCATATTGCCTGCGATGATGAGTTCATTTTCAATCCTTGTCTTTAGACAATTTTTCCTAAACATTCCCCAATCTTTAATTGAATCAGCAAGAATTGATGGGTGTAATAATTTGCAAATACTTTTCAAGGTAATAATTCCCCTTTCAAAACCAGCGGTTTCAACAGTTGGAATTTTAACATTCATGTCAAGTTGGAATGAGGTGCTTTGGCCACTTATTGTGATAAGGAATGAAAAACTTATGACAATGCCACAGCTTGTAACAGTTTTCGTCCTCGGTGGTCAAGCAGAAGGTCAACTTGGAGTTCAACTTGCCTCTGCAACCCTTCTTGCTTTGCCAGTGGTAATAGCATATTCGTTTTTCCAAAGATATTTCATTGAAAGTTTGGCAACAACTGGTTTAAAAGAATAAAAAATAAAATTAAAGTGAAACCTGAAAAATGAAATATACTCGTAAAGTTAAAAATCTTGTAACTGGCTCATCGCTTGGAAACCTTTTAATGTTCGCACGATTTGACCCGGAAACAAACCTTGAGGGGCTATGGTATTCACCCGATAACAGATTTTACTGCGGGAGATGGAAAATTGAATTCTCCATTGACGATGAAAAATTAACACCAGATGAAACAATTTTTGAACCTTTATCTCAAACGACAAAATACATCTACAAAAGCCCGTCCAACAAGGGTGGCGTAAACCTGACCGTGGCAAAAAAATCTTTCCTCCCCTATATCAGGATGGAAAATTTTGAAAAATGCAAAAATAAAATAAGAAAACTTTTTTATACATTTGAAATTGAAAATAACGACAGAAAAAAGTTTGAACTTCTTATAACGCACGAAATAACCCTGCCAGCGGTTAATTCACCATTCTTCATAAAACAACCCCCAGAAAATGAAAAAGACAAAAATTTTAAAATTATACCAAATGGAAGAAAACTTCTGATTGAACCATTGAACTCTGATGAAGAAAAAAGATTTTTAATCTTTCAACATAATCCTGACCTGCTCAATTACAATGATAAAAAAATTATCTGCACTCAGAAAATAGAAATTAAACCCAACGAAAAAATAAAATCTATATCCCTATTTTCAATAGGCGATGTTGAAAACGACGAAAACATATTTGAACTTTTTGAGGTTATCTCACAATTTTCACTTGAGGAAATTAACAAAGTTCTAAACAATGCGTTTGTCTTCACACCCGATAAAACAATAAATGATGGGATCCAATGGGCAAAGGTAAATATGTGCAGGGTTGAACATCTCTATAGAACTGGTCTCGCATTTACAAATGACCCACCTCAGGATATAGTTGTCATGCGAGATCTTGCTTGGTTTGTCCTTGGTTCCGACTATGTAACACCAAATGTTTCTCATGAACTGCTTAAATTTGCTTTAAAATATGGAATTCATCCGGATGGAAAAGTAACTGAATATATACATGCTAATGAAGAAAAACCAAAACTTTATGACTATGGACTTAACATAAATGATGATACCCCGCTTCTTATCTGGGCAATTTACCATCATGCAAACATATGTAATCCGAATGAACTTTCAGAAAACTATGATAAACTCAAAAAAATTGCAAATTATATATTGACGCAGTTAAAAGATGGGCTTGTTTTTTCATCCACTGATAAAACAGGCGTGTATGGCATAACGGGATGGCGCAATATAATTGAAAATTATAACTTAAGTGGTTATGTCACAGAGATAAATTCTGAATGTATCTTTGCAATTGAACTCATGGCAAAAATAGCAAATCATCTCTGCAATAAAAATGACGCAACCAAATATAGTAATTATGTGAAAATCATGAGAGAAAATTTTTGTTCCAAATTAATCTCCGAAATCACAGGTTTACCCATCCTTAACCATGATATAGAAGGCATCAAACACCATGATATAACTGGTGACCTTGTTTTCCCTTTGCTTTTTGATGTAGTTGATGATGAAATTAAATTAAAAATCGCCCAAAAATTAACTCAGCCTGATATATGGACTGAATACGGCGCAAGAACTGTCAGCAAACTTGAGAAAAATTATGATCCGGAATTCGGATATCAACTTATGGGCGGGATTTGGCCAAATTTGACCGCATGGATTGGATACGCTGTAAGAGACTTCTTCCCAGAAAAGGTATATGAAGCCCTGAAAAATATCTATGAAATTGTTGAATCTAAAAACCCGTCCATTTTTCAAAACCTTGTGCCAGGACAATTTCCTGAAAGGTTTAATGGTGAAAATTTCAAAAGCCGTGGTATGCCCCTTAGCCCTTGGATGCCCCCAACTTATATCTGGCTTGCAATTGAAGGTTTATGGGGTTTTAAATTTGACATCAACACCATAGAAGTTAAACCATCAATTCCCAACAACTGGAAATGGCTTTGTATCAAGAACCTACCCTTTCGCACTTGCGATATAGATGCTTTCATTTATAATGGAAAACTCTACATATCTGGAATTGAAAATGAAAAAATTACGTTTTCCATAAACAACTCAAAAGAAAATATAATTCAAATTGAAAAATTAAATGAAGATGAGATTCAAGTCCTTGGAAACGGGAAAATTTTTTACCTCTTGTTTAAATTCCCAAACAAAGATGGTGAATATGTTTTCATCGCCTCCGATGAAGGGTTTGATGGAAAATTAAAAATCAACGAGAAAATTTTAAATGTTAATCTTGCAACCGGCGATTGTGCTTTGATCTTACTTGATTAAAATTAAATAAAACATCATCTCTAAGTTTAATCCCTTGCTTCCCCAAAAAATTTTGAAACAAAATTCTAAAAACATATGTTTTTAATTTCGGTGAAAGGGAAAACAAAACCGCCTTAAACCATGAAAACTAAACTAAACCGCAGAAAATTTCTCAATTTGGTCGGATCCATTGCATTGCTCCCCATCTTAAATTCCTGTTCAAATCCCGTGGTATCATCAATAATTAACAACTCAAAAAGATATCAACCCAGACCAAACGCAGATATATTTATTGAAGGCGACAACGAAAACATAGCAATGAAGCTGAAAAATAGCTACCAAAAGTTAAAATCAATTGCCGATAATCCTGGGAAAGAGCTAAAAATTGCATACGAAACAAATTCTGGATACGCTGTCCTTCGCATGTCGTTTGTCAAAGATAACCTCGCGGATTACCCGCACTTGAAAATTATCAACGATAGAACAGGAGAGAAGGCAAACATACTCTGGGGTATGAAAGGACTTCACCCATCAATAAAATTTGTTGACGATAACGGAAAAATTATAACCAAAAACGGACAGAGGCTTGAGTTT
>Ga0209289_100161_pt1 | contig 41248 bp, 31 predicted proteins | sample GXS110809BmetaG_FD_184121 | JGI IMG/M metagenome (GOLD analysis project Ga0209289, IMG submission 184121) | Hot spring microbial communities from Gongxiaoshe hot spring, China to study Microbial Dark Matter (Phase II) - GXS 110809B (SPAdes)... ...
TTTGACCATCGCATCCTCAACGACACCTTAGAGCGAGCCGTCGGGGCGTTGGTCTCCCTGATGCGCCGTTGAGTTCGGCACGGAACGAAGGAGGCATCAGGTGCTCTGTGTCAGACTATGAGCCAGCAAAGGAAGTGAACCGAGACACAACATTCAGCGAGGTGTTGCCCATGCCGTCTCTCCCTCACGGTGGCGTCTTGGTCAATCGGATGGTGCCGCCGGAAGCCGCCGCCGAAGAACAACGACGAGCGGCTTCCTTACCTGCTTTGCCGACCGACCGAGACACTCTCTGGGACGCCGAAAAAATTGCCATCGGCGCTTTCAGCCCTTTGACGGGTTTCATGACTTTTGAGCAACTCAAAAGCGTCGTGGACGACTTACGGTTGCCATCGGGCGAAGTCTGGTCTATGCCCATTTTGTGCCCTGTGCCCGACGAGTTCGTGGACAAGGTCCAAGCCGCCAAAGAAGTCGCCTTGACCGACCAACGCGGGCAACCTGTCGCAGTAGTCCAAGTGCATGATGTCTTTCGCCCTGACAAACGATGGTTGGTCAAGGAGGTTTTCGGCACCGACGACGAAAAGCATCCCGGCGTCGCACGAGTGCTGGGCGAACCTGACTGGTATTTGGGCGGTGAAGTGGCGCTCTTGCAGCCACCGGAAAACCCTTACCGACAGTGGGAGATGACGCCGAGCCAGACGCGGGCGTATTTTGAGCGGATGGGTTGGCAAACGGTCGTCGGCTTTCAGACGCGCAATGCGCCCCATCGCGCCCACGAATATTTGCAGCGGTGCGCTTTGGAGTTTTGCGACGGTTTGCTCATTCAACCCATCATGGGCACCAAAAAAGGCGATGACTTCCCGACAGAGGCAATCATGGCAGCCTACGAAGTCTTGGTGCGACAGTTTTATCCTGCCGACCGCGTGTTGCTTTCGGGCATCACGACTTGGATGCGGTATGGCGGACCGAGGGAAGCCGTCTTTCATGCCCTCTTCCGCAAAAACTACGGTTGCACCCATTTCATCGTCGGGCGAGACCATGCGGGCGTCGGCAACTACTACGACCCTTACGCCGCCCAACGCATCTTTGACGAACTGCCCGATTTGGGCATCACCATCTTGAAAGTGACGGCAGCCTTCTACTGTGAGCGGTGCGGTTGCTTGGCGACGGAAAAAACTTGCGGGCATCCAAAAGAGCGCCGTAACATCAGCATGACGGCGCTGCGGACGATGTTGCGCAACGGCGAAATGCCGCCTCCCGAACTTATCCGACCCGAAATCGCAGAGACCTTGCGCCGCTTTGTGGCACATTGACAGAAAGCCCAAAGGGATGACCCCCGATGAGCGAACGGCTGTGGCAGTTCTTGAAAGAGACTTTGCCCAAATTAGGACGGGTAGAAGTGACCGCCCGACGCGCCGTGGAAGGGACATTGGCAGGGCGGCACAAAAGTCCTTTTCGCGGTTTCTCCGTAGAGTTCGCCGAACATCGCCCCTACTTCCCCGGCGACGACCCCCGTTACTTGGACTGGAAGGCGCTGGCGAAACTGGATCGCTTGTTCGTCCGCCAGTTTGAGCAAGAGACCAACTTGCGCTGCTATTTGCTGGTGGATGCCAGCGGCTCTATGGCATATGCTGGCAACGGCATCAGCAAGTTGGATTACGCCGTCCAGTTAGCGGCGCTGCTGGCTTACTTGGTGTTGCGGCAGGGCGATGCGGTGGGGCTGGCGATTTTTGCCGACCGATTGCGCACCTTCCTCCCTGCCCGACGGGCAACGCAGCATTTGTCGGTTCTCTTGGAAGCGCTGGGGCAAGTGAAAGCGGAGGGGCGAACGCATTTGCGTCGGGTGACCGAAGAACTGGCGGCGCGGTTAAAGCGGCGCTCTTTGCTGGTGTTGCTCTCCGACCTTTTGGACGACGATGGGGCGTTGGCGAAGGCGCTGCATTATCTTGAGCGACGAGGGCACGATGTGTTGGTCTTTCACCTCCTTGACCCCGACGAACTGCACTTCCCCTTCCAATTGCCGACGACTTTCGCCGACATGGAAGAGTCCCAGAGGCTGCCCGTTGACCCTGAAACGGTTCGCCGTGCTTACCAACAACGGCTGACAACCTTTTTGCGGATGTGTCAAGGAGAGTGCGGTCAAGCAGGGGCACATTACCTTCGCTTGTCTACCGACACCGAGGTCGTCACGGCTTTAGGGTTGTATTTGCTTTGGCGGATGAGGCAAGGGAAATGGCGCTAACGCACCCGCACTTGCACTTGACGGCTGGGGGCGATGAAGACCCGATAAGCGGTCTGTTGCGGCGGCGTGCCCAAATAGCCGTAAGCGTCCAAGGTCAAAGTGTAAGTGCCCCGCTTTATCTCTTGCGGCGGGAAAAGCAACTCCACTGTCACCGACTGCCCTGGGGGTGAGCCAGCGAGGAAAATGCGCAAATGGTCTTTCGTCCGCTCTATCGGAGCAATAGGTGCGGGGGTCACTTGAGGGGCTTCCGAATTTTCCACGAGACTGCCCCCGACCATGAGCAGCCATTGGTTGACGGGCACTTGTTCGCTGTTAAAGAGGGTGACCATCAAGCGAATGGGTTCGCCCATCACGACTTGCGAGGGGGCAAGGACTTGCGCCGTTAAAAGCGCCGATTCGGGCACTTCAGGTCCTCGCACCCAAGGCAAGATGACGAAGCGGAAAAGCAACAGCAACCCGATGGAAACGGCTGCTCCCCAACCTAATGCCCGCAGCAGCGGGTTGGCGATAAAAAATTGCCAAGGGTTGGGGGCAAGGGCGGGACGGTTTTCTGGGCACGCCCAAACATGGTCGGGTTCAGGAATCCGAAAGCGTCCCAACTCATCGCCGTAGGTGTAACGGATGCGGGGGTTGGTGCACTCCCAAGTGGCGGTGTCGGCGTATTGACAGTAGCGGCATTTGCGAAGGTTCTCACCACATTGAGGGCAACGGATGGTCGTGGGTTGAGGGGCAAAGATGTGACCGCATTCAGGGCAACGCCACAAAAGGCTGACTTTTGTCGGTGCTGGCGCTTGCGCCATCGGCGCCCACCTCCCTTGACCTTAAAACGCCGACGGCTATTATGCCGCAATCACCAAACGAATTGCACCACCCCCACGCCGTAAGGCGGCAACACCACCCGCACAAGAGGTTCGGGTTTTCGCTCAGCGTAAGTCGGTGCTTCTCGCTCCCGCAACAAACGCACCCGCACCGACCGAGCCCGCTCAACCCCGATGGCTTCCAAAGCAACCTCTATGCCCACTGGGGCTGTGTTGACCAACAAGACATTGCCCGCTGTCGTTGTCTTGCCTGCCAGCAAAAGGCAGGGGGCATAGTTGCTGGCGGCAGCAACCAAAGTCGTGCCTGTCGGAAAGTAGGTGTTGCATGCCCAAACTGCCCAATAGGCAGGTTGCGGTTCTCCTCGCTCGTCCAGCAAGCCCCAACCTGAACCCACCAAGCGATAATGCACCAACGCTTCCGCCTTGCCCGCTAAGGAAGCGAAAAGGGTCGCCAACCATGCCATCTGGAAGGGTGTCCCGACCCGTTCATCGGCAGGATGCCCCTCTTTTGTGCGGGCGGCATTGAGGGCACATTCGCTGACGATCAAGGGAACACCCGAGGGCGGATAGAGCCGCCGCAACCATTCGTCCAACCGATGGAGCGGCACTTGATCGGGCAAGTCAGCGCTAACCGTTTCGCGTGCCGCCCGAATCAACTCGTCGTTGCTCGTGCTGGCGGTGTGAGAGCCGTAAAAGTGCAGGGTCAAAAAATCGGGACGAGGCGATTGAGCGAACAAAGTGGTCAAGCGCGACCGCCACGCCGCTCCCTCTCCCCATCCGCCCACTTGGGCGTTGGGCACGAGCCGTTTGACGGCTTCCTGCAAGGAGGCAAAGTAGATGGCGATAACTTCAGGGCGCAAATTCAACGGCGGTTCGGATGGGCGATGGAAGATTTCAAAGAGCCGCACTTGCTCTGAAAGCCGCTGGGCAAAAACCTGCGCTTGTTGCTGAAATGCCCCTGTCGGTAAGTCTTCAGGCTTCAGGGGAGTCAAGGTCACCATCGGCACCATGTCCAACCGTCGCACCTGTTGCGCCCAAGAGACCATCTCACGGATGCCCGACTCAAAGTCGCTCTGTTGCCACTCAGTGGTCACGATACGAGCGATGCCCAGCCGCAAATCGGCGATGCGTTTGCGGGCGGTGCCATCCCGCAGCAAGGGAAGCGCCGTCACATCCCAATGAGCACCCCAACGCAGCAAAGTTGTCCCTTGCTCTTGCCCGAAATCCACGACGGCTCGGACGGCGATGGCAGAAGGGGCGGGCGATGGCGTCTCCGCCGCCAAATCATCCAAGACGAAGAAGAAGGGCGGGAAAGGTCCCTCTCGCTCTATGCGCAAAGCAGTCAAGTATCGGACGAAGACCGTTGCGGGCGTCCCTTCGGCATCCTTAAAAGCCTCCCAACTAAGCCGTTCCGTTTTCCACTCGTTGGGTAAGGGCAAAGTGACTTGAAATGCCCGCTCAGAACCTTGCAGCACGGCAATCAAAGTGAAGGTGACAGTGGCGGTGCTGCCGTCACCGCACCACACGAAAGTTAAACCTGTCGCTTTGCGGGCACTCAATGCGGCACCGTCCAAAGGAAAGAGAAAGCGCGCCGTATCACCCTCTTCCGCTCGCCGCCACAAAAACAGCCCCGCATAGCGCCCTGTTTCTGTGGGCGTCAGGCGCGACAGTTCCAGTTGCGCCAATGGCAAGCCGTCACCCCTATTCCGTCCCGCGTCCCGCGCCCCGCGTCCCGTTTGGCGTTTTGCCTCCACGAACCATTTGCCCGTGCCTTGCTCAAAATCTTCCAGCACCCACCGCCCGACAGAGGCAGACGATGAGGGGCTTCCCTGCCCCCATGCGAAAGTGCTAAAGGCGACCACGACCCAAAGAGACCATGCCCTACGCAACAAGCATCCTTCCCCCTTTGCTGGATGGCTCATGGACGAAGGGATGGCAGCCTTTCGGGAAGTTGGCGTCCCGACAACTCTGCCAACGCCTCCAAAACTTGCCAAGCGAAATCGGCTAAGGCATCCCGTCGCCCGTCCCTCTTGCTGTCCTGCGTCCTTTGCCCTGCGCCCCCTTTAAAACGCAAGGGTGCACCGACCCGCACTTGTAAAGGTGTCGGGCGAGGGAGCCAACACCCTTTGGGCATCAGCCGTTCGCTGCCGATGATTGCCACAGGCAAAACAGGCACTTGACTCCATGCCGCCAAAAGCGCCACGCCGAACTCAGGCGGGCGCAAAATCGGCGTCGGGTTGCGCGTGCCTTCAGGGAAAATGACGACACAACGACCGAGGCGCAGTAAGTGCAACGCCTTGCGCAACGCCCGTCGGTCAGGCGCTCCCCGTCGGACAGGAAAAGCGCCCAACGCCCGAAGGAAAGCAGCAACGGGCGGAAAGCGAAACAACTCCTCTTTCGCCATGAAAGTCAAGGGTCGTGAGAAGGCGCACCCCAAAATCACGGGGTCTAACGCCGCCGTGTGCGTGGAGGCAATCAAAACACCCCCTGTCGGTGGCAGGTTCTCCGCACCGACCACCTGCAGGTCGCACAATGTGTCGGCTAAAAACCGACAGACATGCCAACCCAACCAGTAAAGGGCGTTCATCCGCTCCATCGCTTTTTTGCCCTCTGTCGCCATGAGTCAAGCCAACGGTTTTCCAAGTTTTTGAACGAGAAGTCGCTCCGCTTCAAAAAGCAGCCGCATCGTTTGCAAATTGTCCTCGCCGCTACACAAAGGCTGCCGTCCCTGTTCGGCGGCTTCCAGCAAATCGCACAGCGCCCACAAAAAAGCGTCGGGCACATAGCGGTAAGCGCCCCGCAAGACGACCTCCCCTCGCTCGCTGACCCAATGCAACTTTGGCGGTTCCATCGTCACGGCGTCGTCATAGCGTTCCGTCCCGATCAAACTGCCTTCCGTTCCGTGCAATTCGCATCGCCAACCTGTCGCAAACGGGGTGCAAGTGGTGTCAATGGCAGTGGCGACCGCACCGCTGGGATAGCGGGCAAGGAAGGTGACGCACCATCGGAAACGCTCATCATGCTGCGCCGTTGCTGCTTCTATCGTCGGTGTCTCACCCATCAACCACCGCAGCAAGTCCATCGTGTGAACGCAAAAATCGTGCACCATTGTCGCGTAGCGGTTAGGGAAATCGGAACGCAAGAGCAAAGCGATAGGTTTTCCGATGGCTCCCGCTTCTTTCAGCCGACGGGTCGCGAAGAAAGTGGGAGCGAAACGAGCATTTTGATTGACCGCCAACAAAACACCCGCCCCCTTCGCTGCTTCCACCATCGCAATGCATTGCTCTAAGGTGGCTGCCATCGGCTTTTGCAGCAAGATGTGACATCCTTGCTCAGCGGCGGCTTGGACAGCGGCAAGTTTGGCATCGGCATGGCGCTCCCAATGCAAAGTGATGTCCACGACATCAGGGCGCTCTTTTTCCAGCATCTCCCGAAAATCGGCGTAGACAGCAGGGATGCCCCAGAGGCGACGGGCTTGTTCTCGCCGTCGCTCTTCCACATCAGCGGCAGCGACGACTTCTATCGGCAAACCCATCTGCTGTCCCTTGCGATAGGCGGGCAAGTGGGCACTTTGGGCGATGCCCCCCACACCGATCAGCGCCAACCGCCACCGCCGTCGCAACGCAAAGTGCGGCACCCGCTCTATCCGCATCACTTCTTCCGCTGTCACTCAACACATCCCTCCTGCGACGGCGCAAAGCCTGTGCTTGATTGCAAGCCCTGCGAATGTTCGCCCCAAGGGCTTGGCTTATGCACTGACAACTTTGCCATGCCATGCCGCTGCGATGCACTCCGAAAGTTTCCGCAATTCCTCACGCAACACTGTCCGCAGGTCAAACCAAAGGGCGTCTTTTTGGATGCGGCAGAAAACGGAGGGGTTGCCAAGCCGCAACCGTTGCGCCAATGCCTCGGCACTGTCGCCCTCTCGGGGCGTAATGACGATGCACCAAGTCGGCAAAAATTGGTCGGGTAAGGCGCCACCGCCGACTTGGGAAGTGGAGGGTCGCAAACTCATCGCTTCCTTCGGCATCCCCAATTGCCGAAGCCATCGCAACACCTTCCGCCCCCGACGCTTTAGTTCCGTCTCGCTCAACGCAATTTGTTGGAGCGTCGGAATTTCCCGCCATGCTGCCTCCTCGTCAAAGTAACTCAGCAGCGTCGCTTCCAGTGCGGCAAAAGTCAACTTGTCGCATCGGAAGGCACGATACAAAGGATTGCGCCGCAACTGAGCGATCAACTCTTTGCGTCCGACGATGATACCTGCTTGTGGTCCGCCCAACAATTTGTCGCCGCTGAAACTGACCAAATCTGCCCCCGCCTTCACGCTCTCCTGCACCAACGGCTCTTTTTCAATGCCTGCCCGCGACACATCTGTTAATGCGCCACTGCCCAAATCTTCCACGACGGGCAAGTTGTGTTTGCGCCCCAAAGCAACCAAGTCTTCCAGCGAAACTTGCTCGGTGAAGCCGATGATGCGGAAGTTGCTTTGGTGGACTTTTAAGAGCAAGGCGGTGCGTTCGGTGATGGCGCGTTCGTAATCGCTCAGGCGGGTTTTGTTCGTCGTTCCGACTTCCACCAGCGTCGCCCCGCTCTTGCGCAAAATTTCTGGGATGCGAAAACTTCCGCCAATCTCTACCAACTCGCCCCGCGAGACGATGACTTCTCGCCCTTCCGCCAGTGTGTTCAAGATGAGCAAAACCGCTGCTGCGTTGTTGTTGACGACGGTCGCTGCTTCCGCGCCTGTCAATAGGCAGAGCAACTTTTCCACGCGCAAATCGCGGAAACTCCGTTCTCCTGTCGCTTCGTCCACTTCTAAGGCACAAGGGTGCGTGGCGACTTGCAGCAAGCGATGGACGGCGCGTTGAGAAAGAAGGGAGCGTCCTAAACCCGTGTGGACGATGATGCCTGTGGCGTTGATGACGCGGGGCATCAAAGGGACGACTTCCCGCCACAAAACTCCTTGGGCTTGCGCTGCCACTTCCTCCGCTGTCGGGACTGTCGCCCCGTCGCCTTGCAAAATTTGCTGGCGCACTTTGTCCAACGCCTTGCGGATGGCTTCCGTCACCAACGGGCGTGGGAGTTCTCTCAGCAACTGTTGGGCTGCCTTTGTCGCCAAGACTTCATGGACAGCGGGCAATTGTCGCAGCAATGCCTGCCTCTCCGTCATCGCACCATCACCTCAGAACGGGACGGGGGACGAGGGACGCGGGGCGAGGGATGGGCGGAGGGATAACGGCGAAGGCGCAAGGCGTTGCCGACGACCGTGACGGAACTGAGCGCCATCGCCGCTGCCGCCACCATCGGGTTGAGTTTGCCCAACGCCGCCAGCGGCAACGCTGCCATGTTGTAAGCGAATGCCCAAAACAGGTTTTGCGCCATGATGCTTTTGGTGCGGCGCGCCAACCGCAAAAATTCCACCAGCACCGTCAATCGTTCCGCCACCAACAGCACATCCGCCGCTTGTGCCGCTAAATCCGTGCCCGTTGCGATGGCGACGCCGATGTCCGCCTGCGCCAACGCAACGGCATCGTTAATGCCATCCCCGACCATCAACACCCGTTCGCCTTGGTCTTGCAACTCTCGCACCCGTTGGGCTTTTCGTTGGGGCGTCGCTAATGCCAACACCTCATCGCAACCCAATTGCCGCGCCAACCGAATCGCTACCTGCGGCTTGTCGCCGGTCGCCATGATGACCTTGATGCCCATCCCTTTCAGTTGCTGGACGGCTTCCTTCGCATCAGGGCGCACCGCATCGGCTAAAGCGATGCAACCTGCCAGTTCGCCGTTCACCCAAACGCCCACGACTGTCCAACCGTTGTCCAACCACGCGGCGACGGGAGCGTCAGCGGGCAACTGTCCTGCCTCCAACGCGCCGACGAAAACTTCCTCAGGAGCACTTGCAAGTGTTGCGGGCGCATTGCGCCCGCTGGCGGAGGCGACGGAAATCGGTGCCGCAAATTTCGCTCGCACGCCGACACCCACTTCCGTGCGAACTTCCGTCGGCGTCAGCAACGCCAAATGGCGCTCCTTTGCCGCTTGCAGGATGGCGTGGGCAATCGGGTGGAGCGACCCCTGCTCGGCGGATGCCGCCCAACGCAGCAACTCGCTTTCATCGCTGTCCGACGCCTCACGAACCCAAAGGGCAGTGACTTTCATTCGCCCTTCCGTGACCGTGCCCGTTTTGTCTAAGACGACGGCGGTGATGGTGGCAGCGGTTTCCATCGCTTCGGCGTTGCGCACCAAGATGCCCATTTGCGCCAACCGACCCAAAGCGACAGCGATGGCGGTCGGCGTCGCCAAACCCATCGCACATGGGCAAGCGATGACGGTGACCGAGACGGCGCTCATCAGTGCTTTTGCGGTGTCGCCTGTGACGATGAGCCAACCGAGGAAAGTGGCAGCCGCCAGCGCAAGGACGATCGGGACGAAAATCGCCGCCACCTTGTCGGCGAGGCGTTGCATCGCTGGTTTGGTCGCTTGCGCTTCATCCATCAAGCGCACCATTTGTGCGACGAAGGTGCTTTCCCCAACCCGCAGTGCCTCCACCTGCAAAAAGCCGTCCACGCACAAACTCCCGCCCACCACTTCGTCGCCTTCCTTTTTGACGACAGGCACGCTTTCCCCCGTCAGCAAACTTTCGTCCACACTCCCCTTGCCCGCCACGACCACGCCGTCAACGGGCACGCGTTCGCCTGCCCGCACCGACACGAGGTCGCCGATTTGCACGGCATCTAACGACACCGTTTGCTCCCTGCCATCCCGCACGACCGTCACGGCAGAGGGCAGCAGACCCGTCAACCTGCGGAGAGCAGCAGTCGCAATGGTTCGTGCCCGCGCTTCCAACCCTTTGCCCAAACTGATGGCGGAAAGGATGAAGGCAGCGCTGTCAAAGTAGAGGTGCTGGCTGTGCCCCCCGTTTTGAGCAAAAAGCGCCCAAAGGCTGTAGCCGTAAGCGGAGAGCGCGCCGAGGCTGACGAGGGTGTCCATCGTCGCCGTTCGGTGGGACGCCGCCGCAAACGCCCGACGGAAAAAGGGAGCGCCAACCCACAGCAAGACGAAAGTCGCCAGCGCAAAGGCTATCCACCTTGCCCAGGCTTGATGCGCCACCGACGGCAGCATCGTCAACCCCATGATGATTAGCGACAGCGCCAACCCGACCCATGCCCGCACCCACGCCCCTTGCGCTTCGGCAGCCGTCACCCGTTCCGACGACGGCGCTTCCATAACTTGTGCAGCGTAACCCAACGAGTGCAACCGTTGCTGCAATGCGTGGCGACTGAGCACACCGTCAAGGTAACGCACGGTGACCTTCGGCGGAGGCGACGATGCAACTTCCACCGCAACGACGCCGTTAAGAGCGTGCAACGCTTGGACGGCGGCGTCGTTCAGCGGTGCGTTGAGCAAAAAAGTGACCGCGTGGGTCGCAAGGCGGTAACCTGCCCGTTCAACGGCATCCGCCATCATGCGGAAGTCAACGCCGTCGTCCGCCTCCACCAGTGCCCGCTCCGTTGCGATGTTGACAGAGGCATTTAAAACGCCCTTGACACTTTTCAAGGCGTTGGCGACAGTTTCAGCACAAGCGGCGCAATGCATCCCTTCAACGGTCAGGCTGTATCGGCGTGGCATCGTCTGTCAACTCCTTCCGTGCGGAAGGATGCCCTTTGCTGCCGAAAAGTTCCTCGCCCGTCGCACGCAAGGTAAGGCGCTCCAGCGAAACACGACAGCAATTTGCTGACTGCCGACCTGCCGATCTTCTTGGCTCACGGGATGACGGCACGCAATTGACCGACAATGTGCCCGTGAAGCGTCTTGACAGGCGGTTGAACGAAATCGGCGAGGTCAGCCAACGCACTGTCAGGCAGCCAACCGAGAGAGCGCAAGAGCGCAAGGGTAGCGACGGGCGTCGCGCGATGGTTGCCGTCTTGCACCTTGAGAGCGATGGCGCGTCCGTCTTGAAAGGCACCTGCAAACAAGCCTTCCGCCCCGCCTTTGCCGACAAATTGCCCTTGCGTTGCGGCGATGAGTTGCGTGTTAAAGTGCCCTTTGCCCGCCACCATCTCAGGGTGCATCGCCATCGCTTCCGTCAAGCGCTTTGTCGCCGCGCCGAAAGGGAAAGCGCCCGTCACGAACCGATGGAACGCCAAAGCGATGCGAATGAGCGGCGACGCCCAAATGGGTGCGCCGCAACCGTCGGCAATCACCGTTGTCGGCAACCGCAAGTCATCCGTCGCTGCCACCAGAGCATGGGCGATGAGTTGTTGAACGGGATGAGTCGGCTCGCAGTAACTGTCCAGCGGAGCACCAAGGTGTTTGGCGGCAAGGAGCATGGCGGCATGCTTGCCCGAACAGTTTCCGTGCAAGCGAGACGGCTTCAAACCCTCGCGGATGAGTCGCTCCCGTTCAGCAGCATCAAAGGGCTCGTGCGTGCCGTTGCGCAAGTCCGTTTCTTTCAAGCCACCTTTTGCCAACATGCCTTGAACGACGGCGATATGCTCGGCGCTGCCTGCATGTGAGCCGCAGGCGATTGCCAACTCCTTCGGCGTCAACCCGAAGGCATCGGCAGCCCCTGTCGCCACGACAGCGATGGCTTGAAAGGGCTTCGCTGTGCTACGCCAGTAAGTCAGCCAATGGGCGTCTCCGAAAGTTGCTACCTTTTCGCCCCGTTCGTCCAAGGCGACGGCGTGGACGAGGTGGACGGCTTCGGCGATGCCGTTGCGGACGACTTCCACGCGGATGGGCTGCACCCTTTGTCCCTCCAGAGGCTTCACAGTTGAGGGCGTCCTTGGCGCACGCCGGCTTTCGCCCGCTCTTCGCGGGTGAGTTCAAAGAGGGTGCGGATGAGTTCCGCTTCTTCGGGCGTCGCCTCAATTTTTCGGCGCGCCAAGACGCGCCGATGAATTTCAAGGGCGCTGTCCAAAAGCAACTCAACGGCGTCGCCTTGCCCACCGATGCTTTTCGCCCAAATCGTGAAACTGGGCACATCGTCCGTCGCCACGCCGTGCAGGTGGCTAAAGATGCCGATGCGCTTGCCCGTGTAGATGAGGGTGCCGATGGAAGTTTTGACATGGTCGCCGATGAAGCAACCGACTTTCGTGCCTGCATCCACTTTGCCCTCGCCCTCAACGGTGACGCGGACGCTGCCATAGGTGTCCTTCAGGTCGCTGTTGGTCGTCAAAGCGCCCAAATTCACCCACTCGCCGACATACGCGTGCCCCAGAAAGCCGTCGTGATACTTGTTGCTGTAGCCGTGAAGGATGCTCTCCTCAACTTCCCCGCCGACGCGACAGACATCGCCGATGTTGCTGCCCTCGCGGATTTTGCCCCCGACAATCCAAGTGCCCTTGCCGATGTAGGCAGGTCCTTCAATGCGGGTCGGCGGGTAAATGACGCTGCCGTCGCCGATGTAAATCGGTCCGTGCGTGACATCCAAGACAACGGTCGGATGGACGACCGCGCCCTTGCCCAAGTAGACACGGGAGGCATCGCCGCCGTAAATGACAGCACCTTGCTCCAATTTCCCTTCGCTCTCCTTGCCCGCCGTCGCTAAAGCGAATTCGGCGCTGAGAAGTTCGGCGTTGTGGTCAATGAGTTGCCAAGGGTAACGGAGCAAGATAGCGTCGCTTATTTCCACTCGGTGGGTCGCTGCGTCCAGCAGGGTTTGCAAATCGGCGTCGGTCAGCGGTTCGCCCTTTTGCAATGCAGGCAACACTTTCGCCGTCGCCCATTCATCCAATGCTACGGCGACCAACTCGTTGCCCTTCAAGTAAGCCACTGCCTCACTTCCCGTCCCTCGTCCCGCGTCCCTTGCCCCAGCCCACGCTGATGCCTGCCGTGCCAGTTCGGGCGTGACCAAAAGTCGCCCATTGACAAACAGCACGCTTTTACCCTCCAGCCTCTCCAGTTCGTTGACGAAGACGCCTTTCCATCTCTCCGTCCCTCGTCCCTTGTCTCGCGCCCCGTTCAAGCAATGGCGCAAAGTCGGGGCAAGGTAGCGACGGGTGTGGATGTGGACTTCAAAGTCCTGCCAGCCCGCAGCGGAAAGGGCTTGCGCGACTTTTTCCCACAGCGGGAAGATACCCGTCCGCAGCAAGCATACAGGGCGCATCCAAGTCAGCGGTTTGAAATTCGTCCATCGTCCATCTTCAAAGAGCACGACAGCGTGCATCCTTCATCCCCCTTCACCAAAGAGTTTGCGGAAGGTCGTCAAAAAGCATGCCACAATCTTGGTCGGTGGCGTTGCCATGCGGCGGACGATTAAGTGGCTCAGCGCGTTAATGGTCGTTGTGTTGGCAGTCGGGCTGTTTTGGTGGTTTCTGCCCAAGTCACCCGTTGAGAGGGCTTTGCGGAACCTTTCAAGCCACGATAGGGCACAGCGCCGAGAGGCTTTGCGAGAATTAAAAGATGCCTTGCCCCAATTGCCCCTAACGCCCTCGCAACGGCAAAAACTGGCAGAGCGCCTGATTGCGTTGGCGGAACATGACCCCGATGCGACGGTGCGGTTTGACGCCCTCCGTTTGTTGCCGATAGCGAAAGTCTCAGCCGCCACGATGCAGCGGTTGGCTCTTTTGGCATTGCATCGCTCGGCGGCGGAAGCAAGGTGGGCGATGGAAGTTTTGCCCCAAGTCGCCGATGCAACGACTTGGACGCGCCTGATGGACGCTTACGAGCGGGAACGCAATCCCGTTCAACGCGACCGTTTGCTTCGTCTGTTGCGTCGCTTGCCGCCGAAGCATTGGGAGTGGCTTTGTGAGCGCCTCGGTCGTCAACCTCCCTCCAATCCCCAGCCCTCAGTCTCCAGCCCCGATCTCTGGCAGCCTGTCTTGGCAGGACTTTGCGAACCGTCCACACCGATGCGGAAGCGGTTGGTCGCATGGGCATTGTCTGCTCAAAGGGAAAAAAGCAAGGGCGCTTTGCGTTTGCTTCAGCAATTTCCGCCCCCGCCCGACGATGCCCTTCGCCTTGCGCCACTGACGAAACATCCTGACAAGAGCGTGCGGGAGATGGTCTTTTCCATCTGGGCGAAAGCGCCCTCTAAGAAAATGCTCCCTCAGTTACAGGCGGCTTTGCGGGATGAACCGACCATTGCCTTCTGGGCAAGTCGGGCACTGCTGAAGTTGGGAGCGTTGCGCCCTGAAGAGGGACGGGTTTTGGTGAAGCGCCCCGATGCCTCGTTGCGGGCGCAAGGTGTCTTGGCGCTAACGCCCTCGCACGATGTGCGGGATTGGCAATTGCTCACGCAAGCGTTGCACGATGCCGATTTAGAAGTCATCCGCAACGCTGCCGCAGCGTTGGCGGCAAAAGGCGAAAAAGGGCTGTCGGTGGTCTTGACGGCTTACCGCACGGAAACGCGCCCCGAACGGCGGAGCGCTTTGCTGTCGGGCATTTGCGGCGTCGCTCATCCGCAAGTGATTGCGGTGTTGGTGGAAGCATTGAAGGGTGGCGATTGGCGCGAGCGAGCCGTTGCCATGTCAGGCTTGGCAATGCTGAAAGACAAAGCCTTGCCCGCTATCCAGCAACTGACCAAATCGCCCGAACGCAAAGCCCGTTTGGCTGCCGTTGACGCCTTAAACGCCATCGGGACGAAGGAAGCGATGCGTTTGCTGCTTCAAATGGCACGGGAGAAGGGCGACCGACAAGTTCAAGCGGAAGCCTTGACAGTCTTAAGCCGACGACGCATCAAGGAAGCGGTGCCGTTGCTGACAGAAGCGTTACATGCTGGCGATGCGGAGTTAGCCGCTGCCGCTGCCTTCGGGCTTGTCTACTACGGCGAACAAGGACGGGGCATCTTGCGGGAAGCCTTGCACTCTGACAGTCCGATAACGCGGCAAGTTGCCGCTCGCGCCCTTGCTTCCGTCGGTGATCGGGCGGGCGTGAGCGAGTTGACGAAGCGGCTGTCACCCGACCTTCCAGAAGACCAGCGTATCGCTTTGCTTCAAGCCTTAGCCAAATCAGGCGACCAGAAAGCGTTGGACGAACTCCTTGCGCTTTTGGGCAGCGACCGACCGCTCACGCGCTTGCGGGCGCGGGCGGCTTTGTTCGGCGTCGGCGGGTTGGCAGTGCCCGCTTTGCTGCGGGCGTTGGAGAGCGACGACCCGAAATTGAGGGCAGAAGCGGCGTGGTTGCTGGGTGCTTGGCGGATTGCGAGCGCCCGCGAAAAATTGGTGCGCTTGACCGCTGACCCTGACCCGCAGGTGCGCACCGCTGCCCAAAGAGCGCTGGCTCGGTTGGACGAGTTGCCCATGCCATGAGAAAAGGAGCGAAGGACGATGTTAGAGGTTGGCATCATCGGGTTGCCCAATGTCGGTAAGTCCACGCTCTTCAACGCCCTCACCCGCGCCCACGCAGCGGTGAGCAACTACCCCTTTTGCACCATTGAGCCCAACGAAGCCATCGTCGCCGTCCCTGACTTGCGCCCTTACGAGTTGGCTCGCTTGGTCGGTCAAGAACGGGTCGTCCCTGCCACTTTCAAGTTCGTGGACATCGCAGGACTTGTCCGCAACGCCCACAAAGGAGAAGGATTGGGCAATCAGTTCCTCAGCCACATTCGCGGCGTGGATGCCCTCGTCCAAGTCGTCCGCTGTTTCACCGACCCGACAGTCATCCATGTGGAGACGACCGTTGACCCTGTGCGGGATGCGGAAATCGTGGAGTTGGAGTTGACGATGGCGGACTTGGAGTTGGTGGAGCGGCGATGGCAGCGTGTCAGCAAGGTGGCGCAAAGCACGGGCGACCCCGATGCCAAAGCGGAAGCAGCGGCATTGGCGAAAGCCCGCGAGCATTTGAACGCAGGACAACCCCTGCGGACTTTGGACTTGACAAAAGAGGAGCGGGAGCGCCTGAAACCTTACCAACTGCTCACCCTCAAACCGATGTTGCTGGTCGGCAATGTGGACGAGACGGCGGAGAGCCACGAAGTGTTCGCCCGTCTGCAAACTTGGGCAAGCGAGCGAGGATTGATGGCGCTGCCCATCAACGCCAAACTGGCGGCAGAGTTGGCGGAACTGAGCGAAAGCGACGCCGCTGAACTGGCGGAACTTTACGGCGACGAAGCGAAGGCGTTGGAGCGGCTCATTCGGGCTGCCTTCTCGTTACTGGATGTCGTCGTCTTCTTCACGCCTGTCGGGAAAGAAGTGACGGCATGGGTCGTCCCCCGAGGAACGCCCGTCGTCAAGGCGGCGGGCAAAATCCATTCGGACATGGAAGCGGGTTTCATCCGCGCCGAAGTTATCCCCTTTGAGCGGCTGAAGGAAGCGGGTTCGTGGGATGCCGCTAAAGAGCGAGGCTGGGTGGAAATCAAAGGCAAGGACTACGAGGTGCAAGACGGCGATGTCATCGTCATCCGCTTCCAACCCCGCAGCCAGAGGTGAGGGCAGAGGTGCGTCTGACTTTGAAATCCGAGCGCGCCAAATTTTTGCCTGCCACGACAGCAAGGAGGGAAGGGCATGGAACTTTGGCGGTTGACGGTGCACGAAGCCCATGAGTTGCTCAAACGCCGTGAAATTTCGGCAGTGGAATTGACGAAGGCAGTGTTAGACCGCATCGGGCAAGTGGAAAGCAAAGTGCAAGCCTTTTTGACCATCACGGACGACATCGCCCTGAAGATGGCGGAAGACGCCGACCGACGGCTCAAAGCGGGTGATGCCGTCACACCCTTGACAGGTATCCCCATCGCCCTCAAGGACAACCTCTGCACGAAAGGCATTAGGACGACTTGCGCCTCCAAAATCCTGCATAACTTCGTCCCACCTTACGATGCGACGGTCGTCGCAAAACTCAAGGCGGCAGGTGCCGTGTTTGTCGGCAAGACGAACATGGACGAATTTGCGATGGGTTCGTCCACGGAGTTTTCGGGCTTTTATCCGACCCGCAATCCCTGGGATTTGCAGCGCGTGCCCGGCGGCAGCAGTGGCGGGAGTGCCGCAGCAGTGGCGGCAGGCGAATGCTTGGCGGCGTTGGGAAGTGATACGGGGGGCTCCATCCGCCAACCTGCTGCTTTCTGTGGCATCGTGGGCATGAAACCGACCTACGGGCGCGTCAGCCGTTACGGCTTGGTCGCCTTCGCTTCCTCGTTAGACCAAATCGGACCGATGACCCGCGATGTGACCGATTGCGCCTTGTTGCTCCATGTCATCGCAGGGCACGACCCGAAAGACAGCACTTCCATCCCGCAGCCTGTCCCCGACTACACGCAAGCCCTTGTCGCTGATGTCAAGGGCATGCGAATTGGGCTGCCGAAAGAGTATTTCGGCGAGGGCATTGACCCGCAAGTGGCGGCGTTGGTGCGGCAGGCAGCGACGCAGTTGGCGGAAGCGGGCGCCGAGTTGGTGGAAGTTTCCCTGCCGACGACGGAATACGCTTTGGCGGCTTACTACATCATCGCCCCCGCCGAGGCATCCAGCAATCTGGCGCGATATGACGGCGTGCAATATGGCTATCGGGCAGCCGTGAGCGACGACATCGTGGCGATGTATTCCCGCACCCGCAAAGAAGGGTTCGGGCATGAAGTCAAGCACCGCATCATGCTCGGCACTTACACCCTGAGCGCCGGCTACTACGAAGCCTATTACCTGCAAGCAGCAAAAGTGCGGACGCTGATTCGGCAGGACTTTGAACGGGCATTTGAGCGATGCGATGTCTTGCTGACGCCGACTTCTCCCGTCCCGCCCTTCAAATTGGGCGAACGCACGGACGACCCGCTGCTGATGAAGATGAGCGACATCTGCACTATCCCTGCCAACATGGCGGGGCTGCCCGCCATCAGCGTTCCCTGCGGTTTCCTCAACGGCTTGCCCATTGGCGTCCAGTTCATCGGCAAGGTGCTGGACGAAATGACGCTCTTGCGGGTCGCCTACACTTACGAGCAACTTTCAGGCTACCGCAACCTACTGGCACCGCTGTGAGTGATTGGGACGGGAGACGAGGGACGCAGGACGAGAAGGGAAATTGGAGGAAGCGATTGGACATGGTGCGAGCCGATGAAGCGGTCATCCGTGAAGTGGACAAACGATTGGTCGCGCTTTATGGCGACAAGCGGTGGCGGCAACGAGCAAAGCCGTTGGATGAGTTAATCCTGACCGTCCTTTCTCAGCACACCAACGATGTCAACCGCGACAAAGCCTATGCGGAACTTCGTCGGCGCTTCCCGAAATGGGAGCAAGTGCTGGATGCAAAAGTCCATCAAATCGCCGCTGCCATCAGGTCGGCAGGATTGGCGAACCAAAAAGCCCCCCGCATTAAAGCCATCCTGCAAAAAATTGCCGACGCCAACAACGGCAAGTTGGATTTGGCGTTCCTCAGCACGATGCCCATTCAAAAAGCCTTGGCGTGGCTACAACGGCTACCCGGCGTCGGTCCGAAGACGGCGGCGTGCGTGTTGCTCTTCAGTTTCGGCAAGCCCGTTTTCCCCGTTGACACCCACATCTACCGCATCACCAAGCGGTTGGGTTGGATTGAGGAGAGGGTCAGTGAGGCAAAAGCGAACGCCTTGCTGGATAGCGTCGTGCCCGACGACATCAAGTATCGGTTGCATTTGAACTTGATTGAGCACGGGCGAAAAGTTTGTAAAGCGCAACGACCCCGCTGCGAAATTTGCCCCTTGACCGATTTGTGCGCCTACTTTATCAAACTGTCACACCTTTCAGACGCTCCAACGAGTGCGTTCGGAAATTGAGCCGGGCAGTGTGGACGAACTTCTTTGCTCGTGGCTAATAGCCACTCCAACAAGGAGGAGCAACCCGACGCTCCCTCCAACCTTCTGTTGGAGCGGCTATTAGCCGCGACAATGCCGCAGCGGTTTTCAAGGTGTGATTTTCCCAACATCCTCCGCTCCAACCGATTAACGGTCGTGTCTCATAGGCGCTCCAACATCTGGCAGGTCAAGGCAGCGGGACAGGCAAGACGCAGACGGGCGTCGGGATGGGAACTTGTTGCCCTGTCGGTTGCAACCTGCCCGTCTTCAGGTCAATGCGGAAGAGGACGAGGTTGTCGGTGTCTTGATTGGCGGCGAGCAGGAAAGTGCCTGTCGGGTCAAGGGCGAAGTGGCGGGGAAACTTGCCTTGCGTCGGGACATGCTCTATCAGGCGCAATCGCCCATCTCCCTCAATGGCGAACACGGCGATGCTATCGTGCCCCCGATTGGAGCCGTAAAGGAATTTGCCCGACGGATGCACTTGCACCTCTGCCGTCCAATTGTCGCCCTTGAAACTGTCGGGCAGTGTGGAAACTGTCTGCAACTCGCTCAGTGTCCCCTTTTGAGCGTCATAACGAAACGCCGTGATGGTGCTGTTGAGTTCGTTGATGACATAAGCGAAGCGCCCATTGGGATGGAAGGCGAAGTGGCGCGGTCCAGCGCCCGAAGCGACGGCGGCGAAAGGTGGGTCGTTAGGCGTCAGCGTCCCTTTGTCGCTGTCAAAGCGGTAGATGAGCACTTTGTCCAAGCCCAAATCGGCGACGAAGGCGAAATGGTTGGCGGCGTCCAAATTGACCGAGTGGGCGTGCGGACCTTCCTGTCGCTTCGGGTTGACACTTTTGCCTTCGTGCTGGATGACGGAGGTCGGTTCGCCCAAGCGCCCATCGGGCAAAATCGGCAAGACGGCGACGCTTCCGCTGCCGTAATTCGCCACCAGCAAAAATTTGCCTTGCTTGTCCACCGTCAAGTGGCACGGCGCGGTGCCTTTGGACGGTTGTTGGTTGAGCAAGGTGAGTTTGCCCGTTGACGGGTCAACGGCGAAGGCGCTGACAGAGCCCGTCCGTTCGCCTTGAAACTCGCCGACTTCGTTGACGGCGTAAAGGAAACGGTGGCTGGGATGAAGCGCCAGAAAAGACGGGTTGACCGTTTCCGCCACGAGAGTCGGTTCCGTCGTCGCACCTGTCGTCAAGTCCAACTCAAAGGCGTAGATGCCCTTGCTGCCCCGATGGGTGTAGGTGCCGACATAGACCCGAAGGCGTTGCCGTTGCATCGGTCGTCCCCCTTCCTTTGGTGGTCGGAAAGTCGGAGTCGTGCCCAATGGAGTTGGCGTGGGATTGTCTGAGCGCAGGACGGGCAAAGTCCCTTGCGCACACCCCAGCAAGGAAGCGAGCGCCCAAAGCACCACGCCCTTTGCGACACCTGTGACGATTTGTCTCAGCCAAACCCTCTTTTTCATCCTGTGTCCCCTGTCCCGTTCGTTTCGGTCATTGCTTTGGGATGGGTCGGGTGAGCCGTTGGGTTTCGTAGCGCAGGCGTTTGGTGCCTGTGCTGGTCATCTGTTGCCCTTGTTCCAAACGGGCGGCTTCCTGCTCGGCGACTTTCGCCAGTTCTGTCTCGCCGATGTTGAGCAAACGGGTCGCCGATTGACGCAACAAGCGGGTGGCGGTGCTAATGTCGCCGGCTCTGGCAGCGTCCAACGCCCGCGTCTGCAACTTAAATGCCGTCGCCTTCTCCACCAAGTTCATCACGCGAGGGTTGACTTGCTGGACGGCTTTTTCGTCGTCGGTGAACTCTATCACGATGTCCGTCTTGACTTTTTCGCCGTAGCGGTTTTCGTGGGGCAGGTCGTAAGTGACTTCCGCCTGCATGATGCGGAAGACTCCTTTCGGTTTGCTCGTCACGGAAAACTCCAAGAGCACCGCTTGCCCTTCGTCCCGCTCCAAGTCGCCCAAGGGCACTTGCACATCACGGTCGGAAATCGGTTGGTAGCCCAAGTTGGCGATGAGGGGCAAAACCCGCCAGACTTGCCGAGGACCGACACCCTGCGCCAGTTTGAGGGTCAAAAAGGCGTTACGGGCGACGACCCGTTTGGCGCTGCGGACGGCGAACTCAAAATGCCGCAGGATTTGTTCGGGATGCTCAATGAACTCGGCAAAGCCGCCTAAACTCTTTGTCGCATTTGCCAAAGCGTCCAGCAAATCTTCATTCCAATCTTCGCCCAACCCGAAGGCATAAAGGGGCACGGAAAGTTGCGCCAGTTGGTTTGCCAATTTCTGGCACTCATCTTCGTCGCCGTAAGTTTGCCCATCGGTCAGCAGCACCATCCGTGATACTCGGTCGGGCGTCAAGTGCTTTTGCAACTCTTGGATGCCCAACTGCATCCCCTTGCTCATCTCCGTCCCGCCTCGGTCGGTGATGCCCCTCACTTTGGCTTTGAGGGCGTTTTTGTCGGTGACAGGTGTGGCGGGCACAAGGACTTCGGCGCGGTCGTCAAAAAGGACGATGCTCAGGATGTCCATCGGGTCTAACTGGTCAATGACGAGTTCCACAGCGCGCCGCAGGTTCTCAATCTTTTGCCCTGCCATAGAGCCGCTGCGGTCTAAGACAAGGCACAAGTTCAGCGGCGCAGATTGGGGTAAACCTTCGCCGACAGGGATGACTTCCAGCAGCACATAGTTCAGTTGCGGATTGGCGTTTGCCAGCATTTTCGGTCGGGCTAAGGTGGCGACGAGTTTGACTTCTTCCGCCATGGCTCATCCCTCCTTTCGCCGCCAAAAATGTAGCGCACCTTTAGGGTTCGGGGACGGTTTGGAGCAGGCGGGTGATGACCTGTTCGGGAGCGATGCCGTCGGCTTCCGCTGCAAAGGTCAAGATGAGGCGATGGCGCAAAACGGGCAAGGCGATGGCACGGATATCTTCGGCGCTGGCGGCGGTGCGCCCGTGCAAGAGCGCCCGCGCTTTAGCGCCCAAGATGAGGGCTTGCGATGCCCTCGGTCCCGCTCCCCATTGCACCCATTGGCGGACGAATTCGGGGGCTGCCGCCTCTTTCGGTCGGGTCGCCCGCACCAATTGGACGGCATACTTGCCGACCCGTTCGGGCACGGGCACTTTGCGCACCAACTCTTGCGCCTGCAGTAACTCCTCTCGCCCCATCACGACTTGCAAATCGGGCTCGTAAGCGGAAGTCGTCAAGTGGACGATGGCTTCTTCTTCGTCCGCCGAGGGGTAGTCCAAGACAAGGCTGAAAAGGAAGCGGTCAAGTTGCGCTTCGGGCAAGGGGTAAGTGCCTTCCATTTCAATCGGGTTTTGGGTCGCCAGCACGAAAAAGGGTTGGGGCAACTCGTAAGTGCGCCCGCTGACCGTCACCTTGCGCTCTTGCATCGCTTCCAGCAACGCTGATTGCGTCTTGGGCGGGGCGCGGTTGATTTCGTCGGCGAGGATGATGTGGGCGAAAATCGGTCCAGGCAAAAACTCAAAGCAGCGCCGTCCCGTTTCAGGGTCTTCCTGCAACACATCGGTGCCCAAAATGTCGCTGGGCATCAAGTCGGGCGTAAACTGGATGCGTTTGAAAGTCAAGTCCAACACCCGTGCTAAGGTGCTGACCAAAAGGGTTTTCGCCAAGCCCGGCACGCCGATGAGCAGACAATGCCCTTTTGCCAAGAGGGCGATAAGCAGTTGCTCAATGATTTCTGTCTGACCGACGATGACTTTCCGCAACTCGCCAAGCAACGCTTGCCGCAACTTGGCGATGCGCTCTACGGCTTGCAACTCCTGCAGTTCCGTCTCGGTCATCCTCGTTCCTCCTTTCGGTCGGTCATTGGGCATTGTCCTCAATGGGTCAGGGCGTAGTAAACGAGATTGACGCCGAAGCGGAAGGCATAGTCAAAGTCGGGCGGCAAGCAGGCACAAATCGGTCCCGTCCAGCGCCAACTTTGCCACGAGCATTCTTCGGCGTTTTGCGAGTAAACGAGCACCAACCGCCCATTAAGTTCCATGCCTTCGTGAAAAGTTTTGCCCCCCCGACGGGCAGGGACGATGCGGTCAATGCGGTAAGGCACGCGGTAGATGGGATGGTCGGGAGGGATGGGTTTGAGTTGGGCTTCAGGGAGCAAGGCTTGCAGTTCGGGACGCAATTCGGGGCGCAACCGCAGTTTGGCGCTGCACTCGCTGACGAACAAAAAACCGCCCCCTTTCAAATAGCGGCGCAACCGCTCCCGCTCCATCGGCGTCAAGTTCATCGGCTGGTGCTCGCTGACGAAGATGAGGATGGGAAAGCGAAAGAGGTCGTCGTTGTCCAGCGAGACGACGACGCGGTTTTTGTAAAGGTGCGTCCAACCCGTTCGTTCGGCGACATTGCGAATCAGGTTGAAATCGCTCATCGGGTCTACCCGAAGGGTGTTTTCCCGCAGGCGCAATCGGGCGATGGCGACGACATGGGGCGGAAGTTGAGGGACGGGCGGTAGTGGCTCTAACTTTTCCTCGGGCGCCACCGCTTCTCCTGACGGCGGCGCTGGTGGCTGAATTGCCATCAGGGAATGACCGATGACCAACGACACAATGACCAATGGGCTCAAAAGTCCGACGATGAGTAGCCGACGCATCTTTCGGTCACCTTCCGAAAGTTGAACGGTTTGCGAGTAGCGAATTTGAAGGGCTACCCGCCATGACGAAAATGACGGCACCTGTCGTCCGCCCCTCGCTTCCCGAAAACCGTTTCTCCTTCGCCCCGTTTCGCTCATCTCCTATTCCGTCCCTCGTCCCGTTGTTTCGTCATTTCCTTCGCTGATACTTTTGCACGGCGTCGCGATAGGCGGGTGGGACGGAAAGGCGAGGAATGGACAAAGGTGGCGGAGCGGGTGAGTTGATGGGTTTTGTTCGTTCCACGAAAGCGGCGCCGCCTTTTGTCCCTTGCAAGGCTTCGGGCACTTGTCGCATGGGCGGTCCGTGCTCTATGAAGCGACCCCAGTTGATGTCGGGCGTGGCAGGCATTTGACCCGCCATTTGCGGCTGTCGCTGTTGCCCTTGCTGATTGCCTTGCTGTTGCCCGTTGAGGGCTTGTGCCAATTGCAGAAGGGTTTCCAAGACGCGTTGTTGCCGTCCTTGCGCTTCCTGACCCGTCTCGCCTTGCGGGAGGTTTTGCTCCAGCCATTGCAGCCATTCTTGGGCTTGTCCCATTTGCTGGCGCAATTCGGGTGGGAGGGCTTCGCCGAAAAAGCCTTCCATGCGGCTGAGGGCTCGGCGGATGCTCCCTTCTTCTGCTCCCATCGCTTGCAACTCGGACAGGTTGAGGCGTTGTCCTCGTTCTCGCTCAGCGTGCAGTTGTTGAGTGCGGCGCAGCAATTGGGCTTGTCGGCGTGCCAACGCCATCGCTTCGTTTTCGCCCGCGCCCATCCGCTGGCTTAACGAACCTTGCTCCGATTGCAACGCCTGCCGAAGGGCTTCGCTGAGTTGCTGCAACGCTACTTCGGCGCGCCGCTGCGATTGACTTGCCCGTTGCCTTTCGTTTTGTCGCAAGGCTTGTTCGGCTTGGCTCATTTGCTCAACGGCGTCTTGCAAACGGTGCGGTGTTTCGGGAGGCAATTGAGGGATGCGTTCCATCGCTTCGTGCAACGGCGTCCTTAAACCTTCGGCTCGTTGGCGCAGTTGTCGTTGTTGCTCTGGCAAGGTCGGCGGATGGCGTGGCGGGCTGGGAGAGGGCTGAGGTCGTTCAGGTGTCAAGCGTTCCACTTCGCTCCAACTGGGCGGCATCGGAGGCGAGAGAGGGTTGACAGAGGTTGCGGGTGTTTTGAGGGACGGTCGCTCCGCTCGTTGCTCTCCGCTTGCCGATGTTTCCGTTTGTTGTCGCAAATTGGCTTGGTCTAAGCGCAATCGTTCCGTTTGCTCCAGAAGTTGCGCCAGCAAGTTGCGTTCCTGCCGATAAAGTTGCGCCAGCGGGTTTTGGGTCGGCGTAGTCAATCGCTCTTCTAATTCCCGCAAATCGCTGAGGGCATCGTTGCCCTTAGATTGGGCGATGGCGGTTTGCTCTTGGCGCATGGCGGCTGCCGCTTGGCGCATCGCTTCCGCAGTCGGTCGTTGAGCGAGGACTTTGGCGGCGTCGCGCAATTGAAGGGCAACATCGGCATTGCCCAAATCCGCCCATCGCTTCGCTTCGTCCTGCAGTGCTTGACGCAATTGCTCAGTGCGGTCGGCAAGTTGCTCTTGGGAAGTGGCGAGGGAAGTCGGCGGTGTGCCTCGTTGCAAGGAACGCAAAAGGCTTTCCTGCATTGCCCGCAGCCTCGCCGCTTCCTGCGCCAGTTCCGTCAACCGCTCTTCACCCATCGCCCGTTCCAGTGCCCGTTGCATCTGCCACAATTCATTGAGCGCTGTTGTCAAGTCACGCCGTTGCAAATGCTCCATCAAATGTTGCAGCCACTCCTGCAGCCACGCTTGCGGGAGGGGTTGATTTGCCCATTGCGCCTGTTGCCATTGCTCTCGCCACCACCGTTGCCATCGTTCCACTTCCGTTTGCGCCACCTGCCAATGGCGGTGCTGCAGCCACGCTTCCAACTGCCGCAACCGACGAAGCCATTCATCAGGTGTGCCCAGCAATTCGTCAGGTGTTCGGATGGGTAATTCAAGCCACGCTGACACTGCCACTTTCGGACCAGACACAGCATCGTTGTCTTGTGCTTTGCCACGCAACCATAGCACCTTGCCGACAGCCGTAACGGGCACGGGCAACGCCAACGATTGCTCCACCATCGTGCCTGTCGGGATGGGCAAGGGGATGGTTTGCCAACGGGAAGGTGGTCGGCGCGGTTCGCCGAGAGCAAATTGCAAGGCAAGTTGGCGGACACCGAAATCATCTTCGGCGCGCACCGTCAAGGGTGCAAAACCTCCCGCGACGACAGCCTTCACGCCCGTCAGCACCGCTACCTTTGGCGGGTCGTCGGGTTGAATTTCCACCCGTTGCCAACTTGTCAAGCCCTCAAACCCGTAACGGTCGCGCAGGCGTAAGCGCCAACGGAAGGGCTGACGGAGAGTGAAGCGGATGGTGACTTGCCGCCCATCGGCAGCGACATCGGCGAAGGTTTTAGGTTCGCCGAGGAGTTGCACATCGCTCAACACCGATGAGGCGGTTGCCGTGACCGTCACCTTTGTCCCTTTCAGCGACCGCAAGCGTAACGGCGGCTCGGCAAAACTTTCAGCAGGCAAACCCGCATAGTCAGGCGGCTCTACGCTGACCAGCCACTCCTCAATGTGCGGGGGAAGGACGGCAAGGAGCGACACCGACGGGCTTTTGATGCGCCCACAAACGGCTTGCAGTTTCCCGCTCTCGGTGACGACAAGTTGAGCGACAAAGCGATTGTTGCCGACAGGTCGCATCGCCAGCCAGCGCGTTCCTTTCGGCGTCTGCCAGCGCAACCGAACGAGGGTCGCTTTGCCTCCTTCCGCTTCCACCGTCACCATCACCGAAGTGCCTTTGAGGACGACGCCATCGGCGTCGCTGAGATGCAGCCGCAACTTGCCATGCCGCTCAAATGCCAGCACGGCTTGGGCGTCGCGGTAGAGGGCGATGAGAGCGGTGACGGAAACGCCATTGCGCATCGTGACCAGCAAAGCGACAGCGGCAAGAGGCAAAGCAAAAAGCCATGAAAGGGCAGTGTGGCGACGGTAAGGGAGCGTCAGTCGGTGGGCGATGCCGTTCGTGGCTGCGGATTGCCATCGTTCCCACGCCCGCCAGATGGCAACCTGCGCAAAAAGGGACGAGACAAAAGGTTCCTCGTCCCGCAACTTCGCCAAATCCAAAGCGTTGCGCAACATGTCGCCATCCAGCAACGCATCCGCATCAGCGGTAGCACGAAAAAGCGATTCGTGCCACCACCATCGCACTGCCGTTACGAGGACGACGGTAACGCCGAGAATGGCAAGTGCGGTTGACAGTTGAAGGGCGGCAAGGAGTAGGGCAGGGGAGAAGGCGAAGCGGGCGAGGAAGAGGGCATTGAAAAGGAGGCAAGCGAGGGCACTGACCGCTAAAAGCCAAGCGATGGCAGACGCCATCCGCCAAAGCCGGCGTTGCCACATTAGCCTCTTCATCGCCTTCCGCAGGGCTTTGGCGGGTTCAAAACGGTCAGCCAATGAAAGGCGGTCAATGCCTTTGGTGCCGTGTTGGCGCACCATCCGAGAGTGGGCGCAAACTTGGCGCCCCGCACCTCCTTAGCCGCTAAGCGACCATTAGGGTTTTCGTCCCATAGTTTCTTCAATGCCTTTGGACGGATGGCTTGGGAAAGAGTAGCACTGGCTTTTGCCCTTTGGCTGAGCGAAAGAGAGCGCCGAGGGAAAGTTACCGCATGGCAGCGACTTCCCACACCTTTTGCGCCGCCGCTTGCCGCGCCCACTCGTCAATTTGCCAAACCGTTTCCAAATCGGGTTCGCTGACGGGGTCGTGAAGCGCCATGACGGCTTCCACGATAGCGGGGATGTCCAGAAACCCGATACGCCGCTGCAAAAAGGCGTGGACAGCGACTTCATTGGCGGCATTGAGCACCGCTGGCATCGTCCCACCAAGGTTCGCTGCCTCGCGGGCAAGGCGGAGGCAAGGGAAGCGGTCTTCATCCGGTGACTCAAAGGTCAGCGTCCCGACGGCGGTCAAATCCAGTGGCGGCGCAAGGCTTTCCACTCGTTCGGGATACAACAGCGCATACTGGATGGGCAAGCGCATGTCGGGGATAGACAGTTGTGCCTTGACAGAATTGTCCACGAACTCCACGAGGGAATGGACGATGCTTTGGGGATGGATGACGACGGCGATGCGGTCGGCAGGGATGCCGAAAAGCCAGCGGGCTTCAATGATTTCCAACCCTTTGTTCATCAGCGTCGCCGAATCCACTGTCACCTTCGGACCCATCCGCCAAGTCGGATGGGCTAAGGCGTCTTCCACCGTCGCTTGTCGCAATTGCTCTTTCGTCCAAGTGCGGAAAGGTCCGCCCGAAGCGGTCAGGATTAATCGGCGGACGGCGGCAATGGTTTCGCCCTGCAGGCATTGAAAGAGGGCACTATGTTCGCTGTCAATGGGAAGCAGGTCACCTTGTTGACGCCATTGCTGGACGACGAGGTGACCGCCTGCGACGAGGACTTCTTTCGTCGCCAACGCCACCCGCTTGCCTGCTCGCAAAGCCGCCAAAGTTGGCAACAGGGCTTTGGCGGTGGGGATGGCGATGACGATGATGTCGGCGTCGGGATGCGTGGCGATTTCCACCAAACCCTCCAAGCCAGCGAGGATGGGGCAATCAACGCGCCCGCGAAGTGACCTCGCCGCTTCTTCATCCCACAACGCCGCCACTTTGGGGCGCCACTGAGCGACAAGTTCGCCCAATCGTGCGGCATCGCGCCCTGCTGCCAAAGCGACGACGCTCAATTTGTCAGAGTGTTGGGCGATGACTTGCAGGGTTTGCCGCCCGATAGACCCTGTGGCGCCCAAGATACTCACTTTCCGCATTTGCTAAAACCTCGCAATCGTTAGACAAAACGGGGCGGGTTATAAAGCCCGCCCCGTCCCTTTTTCGTCTCAGTGCCGTCGTCTATGTTTTCATCGGCGGCGTCCATGAGAAGCGGCAGCGGGGACGGCAGCCTCCTTGCGCCGCTCCTGAATTTCGGGCAAGACTTCCACCGTCACCCACTTTCGCTTTTGTGCCGACCGCTCAATGGCATCCAAGACCCGCTGGCATTGCACGCCATCGTAGAAGTCAGGCTCAAAGTATTCCTCGCCTGCAACGCCCCGAAGGAAGTCATAGACAGTGTGGACGAAGGTGTGCTCGTAGCCGATAATGTGCCCAGGCGGCCACCAAGCAGCGATGTATTTGTGAGCGCCCGGTTCGGTGACCATGACTTGGTGGAAGCCTTGCACTTCCTGCGGCTCGTCGCGGAAGTAGACTTCCAATTCGTTCATCCGCTCCAAGTTGAAGACGATGCTGCCGTTTTCGCAGTTGATTTCAAAGCGGTTGTAGTTTTTGCGACCGGGGGCGAAGCGGGTGGCTTCAATGTAGCCGATGGCGCCGTTGTCAAAGGTGACGATGGACAGCGAGGCATCGTCCACATCCACTTCGCCCATCTGCTGCCCTGCCCGTCCTGTTAAGCCGCCCACTTCCTCGGCGGGCAGAGGGCGTTGCTTGATAAAGGTGTGCAGGTAGCCGACGACTTCCACGATTTCGCCGACTAAAAAGCGTGCCAAGTCAATGACATGGGCGGCTAAGTCGCCCAACGCTCCCGAGCCAGCGACGCTTTTGCGCAACCGCCAAACGAGCGGGAAATTGGGGTCAACGATCCAGTCTTGCAAGTAGGTGCCGCGAAAGTGGAACACTTTGCCCATCCGACCGCTGGCAATCAGTTGCTTGGCAAGTTGGACGGCAGGGGCGCGACGGTAGTTGAAGCAGACGCCGTGAGTGACACCCGCTGCCACGACGGCATCCAGCATCCGCTCCGCTTCCCGCAAAGTTCGTGCCAGTGGCTTTTCGCAGAAGACATGTTTGCCTTGTTTGGCGGCTTCAATGCTGATGGGGGCATGGGTGTCATTGGCGGTGGAGACATCCACGATGTGGATGTCGTCGCGGCGCACTAACTTGCGCCAGTCCGTCTCGTAACTTGACCAACCGAGTTTTTCGGCGGCTGCTTTGACCCGTTCCTCGTTGCGCCCGCAGATAGCGACCATGCGGGGCGTTATGGGTGGGTCAAAAAAGTGGACGACTTGCCGCCACGCGTTGCTGTGGGCTTTGCCCATGAAGGCATAACCCACCAAGCCGACACCGACCTCTCGCGCTGCCATGAACGCCACCTCCTCATTTCCCCGTGCCCGCCAACGACGGCACGGTGTATTGGATGTTGGCTTTCGCCCAAAGGCGTTTGACCAATTCGGGCGCTAAGACGACCATCCGTTCCACCAAATAATCTTGACGCACGATGTCCCGCACCTTCTCAAAAGGATTGACTTGAGCGGGCGTTTTCTTCTGCACCCAAAGGATGCGGTAAGTCGGTTGCCCTGAAGACTTGACCAGCAAAGGTGGAAGGATTTCGTTGGGCTTCGCCTTCCGAAGGGCTTCCCGCATTTCTTCGGGCAGTTCGTCATAGATGAAAGTGCCCATGAAGCCAGGGATGACCGACCGCTCCTTGCTCAGCCGGTCAAAAGTTTCCGCCAGTTTCTCAACGGGCGTCTGGCGCAACTGCTGATAAATTGCTTGCGCTTCGGGAAAAGAGAAGACGACAATTTCGCGGACTGTCACCTCTTCGGGACGGTTATAGCGGATGTAGTGGCGGGCATAAAAGCGGCGCAATTCTTCTTCCGAAACGACTGTCTGCTTGGCGACCAAGCGCTCCAAAAGGAGCAACCGTTTCGCTTCGTCCCGCAAGGTCAAATCGCTCAACCGCCCCCGCCCCAAGCGCTTTTCCAAGTCGGCTCGCTGCGCCTGCAACTCCTCAAACCGCTTCGCCACTTCCTCATCCGTCAACTTAATGCCCTCTTTCGCTGCCTCTTGCTCCAACAACTTCAAGGTGATGAGTTGCTTGAGGGTCTCCTCGCCGAAATCTGCAAGCAACCGTTGCAGTAAATCGCCCTTACTGATGGGTTCACCGTTGACGATGGCGGCAGGCTCGGCAAAGTTCCAAATCGTCCCATCTTGACCAGCCATAGCACCGACAAGGATAGCACCCAACAGAAAGCCACTCAGCCAATGCCCAAACGGTCGCATCACCCATCACCACCCTTATGTTGCCCGCCAACAACGAGCAAGTCAAGACGAGCCGAGGTTGTTCGGAAAGTCATGGGATTCGGTTTTGTGCGTCGTGGCTGATAGCCACTCCAACAAGGATGAGCAATCCGACGCCTCCGTCGCCTTCGCTGAAAAGCCGACGCTCCCTCCGACCCTCTGTTGGAGCGGCTATTAGCCGCGAAAGTGGCAATGCGACAATGACGATGTTTGCTGCAACGAACGGCGGTTATTCAAGGCGTTGATTTTCCGAACACACTCAGACAAGCCGAGGTTGTTCGGAAACCAAGCCCTATGGGAGGGCGAACCTCTGGTGAGCCCCAATTTTTCCCCGCCTTGCCGACCTGCCTATCTCACGATTGCCGACATGCTTTGGCTCGGCAAAAGCCTCGCCTTCCCAAATTCACTTTCCGAGCACCCTCAGAAGAGCCGTGTTAAGTTTTGGGGCGAGCAATGTTGGGCGAAAAAGCGACAGGCATTCGTGGGAAGGAGAGCAAGGAGGCATGCAAGATGACGGCAGTGACGGCTTTGACGGCATTGGCAGGACGAACGGAGCGCGACCCGATGATCTTGCCCATCCTGCGCAAGGCGCTGGACGGGGAGCGGTTAACCTTTGAGGACATCGTGGCGCTGCTGAAGAGCCCTGATTTGCTCTCCATCGGGATGGCAGCCAATGAAATTCGCTTCCGATTGCATCCCGAACCCATCGTCACTTATGTCGTCTCCCGCAACATCAACTACACCAATGTCTGCGTTGACTATTGCAGTTTTTGTGCCTTCTACCGACCGCCGGGGCACAAAGAGGGCTATGTCTTGCCGCTGGAAGTCATCTTGCAAAAGGTGCAGGAAGCCGTTGAGTTGGGAGCGACGCAAATTTTGATGCAAGGCGGGCTCAACCCCGACTTGAGGCTTGACTGGTATTGCCAAACCTTCGCCGCCATCAAAGAACGCTTCCCGCAAATCTGGCTTCATTGCCTTTCACCCGCCGAAATCCTCTACATTGCCGAACTGGAAAAGATGACCGTGCGGGAAGTGTTGCTCAAACTGCGGGAGGCAGGTTTGGGCTCTATTCCCGGCGGCGGAGCGGAAATCCTCAGCGACCGCGTCCGTTACATCATCAGTCGGCTCAAATGCAGCAAGGATGAATGGCTGATGGTCATGCGAACCGCCCACGAAATCGGGATGCGGTCGTCGGCGACAATGATGTTCGGGCATGTGGAGCAACCCGAAGACATCGCCGAGCACCTTGTTGCCATCCGTGACCTGCAGGATGAGACGGGCGGTTTCACGGCGTTCATCCATTGGGTCTTTCAGCCGGGCAACACACCTTTGGGCAAGCGGGTGAAAGGGCATCAAGCAGGCGGACATCCTTACTTGAAACTGACCGCCATCGCCCGCTTGGCGCTGGACAATTTCCCCAACATCCAAGCCTCGTGGGTGACGCAAGGATTGAAGGTGGCGCAGATGGCGCTCTTCTTTGGCGCTAACGACTTCGGCGACACTGTGATTGAAGAAAATGTCGTCCGACCAGCAGGCGCAAGATATTGGGCGACGATAGACGAAATGCTTCGCGCCATCCGCGAAGCAGGCTTCATTCCCCAAAAACGCAACACGATGTATGAGTTGCTGGAGTAGGTCGGCATTTGAGGTAAGCAAATTTATTGCCTCAATGAGGCATTGTCCGCCTGGGTTTTCCGTCGGGAGGGGGAGAAGGCGTTTCCTGCCAAAAAGCAATGTCCGTCATCGGAAAGTCACCTCGGTTAAGGGTGACTAAAGGGAGGCTATGGCAAAAGGCGGTAGCGGCGATGAAGAGGTCAGCGATGTGAAGGGTTTGTCCCTTTGCCCTGAAGGCGCGGTAATACTCTGTCGCCTTCTCAGCAATTTCTTCTGTCACAGGCAAGCGAGTCAACTTCCTCAGAAATTCCCTCGTCCTTTGCTCCTCCCCTGAGCGCATTCCTGCCAAAACTTCGTAAACGGTGACAACAGAGACGGCAGGATTTTGTCCGATGTGCTCCAACAATCGGTTATAAAACTGCACCATTGGTTCATCGCCTCGCAGAATCCAGATGACAATGTCCGAGTCCAGCAAAGGCACTTTTATGCCTCTTTCCTGCTGTCCCAAAGGGTTCGTCGCCATTCCCGAACCCCCTTCCCTTCAAACTCTGGGTGGTCAGCCCAAACACCTGCAACTGCCCTGACGGCTTGTTTCAACTCTTCCACTGTCCTTCGGTATTCCTGCAAGGCAATCTCAAAACGACGGCGTTGTTGAGGGTTTTCTAAGTTGTCAATCGCTTCCCGCACCCTCTCGCAGACTTCCTCAAAGGGTTGCCCTTTTCCGGTAGCAGGCGTCACGATGCCGACTCGCAAAACTACGGCGATTCCTTGCTCGTCCTGAAAAGTTTCGCTGGCTTTCCGAACCGCTTCAGCGATGTCCCCTGCTTCCGCCAACTGCCAAATTTCCTCCAATGCCCGTTTTTCTTCCTCAGTTAAGCCTACCAGAAGGATGTCTTCATCCTTCACGGCTTGGCACCTCCTTTCAACAGAAAAAGCCACAAGCATTGTAGCATCTTGGGCAAGGTGAGACAAACGAGTGGCTCTTTTTCGTGCCAGAAGCGTCCCAATTGCTACTGCCCTCAAGATGTCGTTCCAGGAGAATGGCAACTTGGACGCAAGATAAAGGCAGAGCGAAAGGAAGTCGGGCAACTCATCACCAAAGCGCACTCGCGCCGAGCCGCTCTTCAGTTCCAATCCTTCCAGCATCATCCTCTTGCCCCGGAGAAAGCAAATGGGCACGACTTCCGTTACGCTCCCCAGATGCAAGCGAGTTGTCCGAAAGAGTTCAGAGACAAAAAGCCAATCGCCTCGCAAGGACAATCGGAAGGTCAGCAACCGTAAAGTCTCCTTAATGCCACAAATCCCCTGTAAGGCAAAGAAAACGCTGATGGCTTTCCAGAGAGGGTCTGACCGTTCCCATAAAGTAAGCGCTAAAGCAACGAAAGTGAGCGAGCCAAGCCCTTTGCCCAACAAACTGCTTGAAGAAGGGCGAAAAACTTTTCCCCTCGTTGCCCATTCGGCGAAAAGGCTTTCCCATTGATGCTGGAAGAAAGGGAGGGCGAGGCTCCTGCAGAGCCGAACATATCGGCAAGTCGTGAGATGGGTAGGTCGGCAGATAGACAGTTCGGCAGGTCGGAGGAATAGGCTCACCGGGAGGTTCGCCCCCCCATTGGCTCAATCTCCGAACACATTTATGCTGTGCAAGTTACTGTTCTACCCTTTGCGCTACCCTTCGGTTTGTTCTTGTTGGCGCAATTCCTCGTAAGCCAGTTTGGCTAAGGCACCTGCCATGTGGGTTTTGGTTTCCTCATCAACACCCTCCAGTTCGCCCGTCAGCATCGCTTCCAATCGCTTGCGGGCGAAATCAGGTTTGGCGCGAAGGATGTTTTGGACGGTTTGAGGCGTCAAGCCAAGGGTAGCGGCGATTTCTTTCGCCGTCTTGCGCTCTTCTTCGTGCAGCAGGACGACATAGACGGCTTCCATCAGGCTGGGCAGCCAAGTCAGCCGGCGCATTTCAATCAACTTGCGCGGACCACCCAGCAACTTGATGACCTTAGCGAAAACCCGCATCGCCAGAAAGTCCAGGCTGTATCGGCGAGGTTTGACGACCACAGCCATCGTCGCTCACCTCCTTTAGTGGATTGCGTCAAGGTTGGCGTCATTCTTCCGCTTCCACGCTCAAAGGTGGACCGATGCGCACCAAACCCGTCTCGGTGATTTCCATCAAGTGGGTTTTGGTGTCGTGCCCGCAGAGGCGACAGCCGTCAATGCGAAAGAGGCGGACGACTTCGCCGACGGGCGCCTTGTAAAGTTTTGCCTCAAAGCGGTTGGTGATGAGGACTTTGGATAAAACGAGGGAGCAGTCAACGATGTGGCTGACGGCGTAGCCGCCTGCCGCTTCAGGGGAAAGTTGCTCGTGGGCACTGCGCTTTTGCGAGACAAACAAAGCCGTTTGACGCCACTTCTTGGCGAAGTTGAACAAGGTGCGGACGACATCTCTCGCCATCATCTCTCTGGCTTCATAAAGCCCCGTGATAGAGTCAACGACCAACGATTTGGTGTTGTAGGTCTTGATGGCGTGGGCGAGGGTGTTGAGCAAAGTCGGCAGACTGTGGCGCAAGATGCCGTAACTGGCGGCGTCCACCAAGACGATTTTGTCCTGAACGGCTTCGTAATCCACGCCCATCGCTTGTGCCCGAGCCCGCAATCCTGCTGCCACGAAAGGCGCAGGGCTCTCAATGGTGACGAACAAGACGGGGTAACCAAGACTGGCTTGCTTGATGGCGAATTGCTCCACCATCAAACTCTTGCCCGTGTCAGGGACGCCCGTGATGTTGACGACGGCGTAGGATGGGAAACCGCCTAACGGCTTCTTAGTGGGCTTGCCGTCGCGGATTTCCGTCGTGAAGAACAAATCGTCTAACCCGTCCACACCCGACGGGATGCCGAACAAGCGGGGCGCTCGCTTCCCAACTTCTCGTAGCAACTCTACGCTTTCAGTGACGACTTTTGTTTCCTCCCGCTCTTCCACTTCGGCGGGGGAAACTCCCGTGCCCTCTGATGCTTCGGTCGCTTCAGCGGCAAAAACTTCCTCCTCGTCCTTCGGCTTGATGGGACGGCGTGCCATGCAACTCACCTCCCGTCTTGCCTCGCCGCAAGGGGGAAGGCAGCCTGAAGCCATTGATATTTTTGCACCCTTGACAGAAGGCGTAAACCTGCCGTGAGGATGCTCGGAAAGTCACGGGATGGGTTTTGCGCATCGTGGCACTTCGGTCGTGGTTGATAGCCACTCCAACAAAAAGAAGCGAGCCGATGCTCCATCTGCCCTCCTGTTGGGGCGGCTATCAGCCGCGACGACAGCGATGCGACGATGGCAATGTCCGTTGCAACGAAGGGCGATCATTCAAGGCGTGATTTTCCGAACAACCTCACCTGCCGTGCCCTGAAAGGTCACTGCCGTGCAGGAATGCCCACAAGCGCTCGGCGACGGGGCGGGTCATGTGAGGGACTTTTGCCAGTTCGTCCACGCTCGCTTGCATCAGCGCCTCCAGTGAGCCGAAATGTTGCAGCAAGGCTTTTTTACGGGCGACCCCGATGCCCGGCACTTCCTCCAGCAAACTCCGAAGGGCTCGTTTTGTCCGTCGGTGGCGATGAAATCGGATGGCGCAGCGGTGGGTCTCGTCGCGCAGGCGCTGCAACAAGTGAAGGGCAGGGCTGTGAAAGGGCAAAGCGATAGGGGCATCGGAGTGGGGGACATAAAGCAACTCATGCTCCTTCGCCAACGCCGCGACGGGAATTGGCAACCCAAATTCGTTGAGGACTTGCATCGCCACCGATAATTGCCCTTTACCTCCGTCCACGATGAGCAAGTCGGGCAACTCAGCAAATTTCGGGTCGCCATCAAGGTAATGGCGGAAGCGGCGGGTCAACACCTCTCGCATGGCAGCATAATCGTCGGGATGGGGTTTCCCTGTCGCTTCGTCCACGACCCAAGCGCCTTTAATGCGGAAGCGGCGATATTCGCTCTTGGCGGGTTTGCCCTCTATGAAGACGACCATTGCCCCGACCGTCTCCACGCCCATTGTCGTGGAGATGTCGTAGCACTCTATCCGTCGGGGCAAGGTGGGCAAGTTCAGGTGGGTTTGCAATGAACGAAGGGCAAATTCACGGCTCAGGCGTTCTTGTTCTTCCCGCTGCAATTCCTCACGAAGGGCTTGTTGGGCGTTGCGTTCGGCGAGGTCCAGCAAATCCCGCAGGATGCCGCTTTTTGCCGTCCGCACTGTCACGGGTTCGCCTCGCTTCTCACTGAGCCATTCAGCGATGACGGCGGCGTCGTCCAGTTCCACAGGCAGCAGGACGATTTTGGGAATGGGAACGCCTGCCGAGTAACGCTGTTTGACGAACGCGCTCAAAATCTCCGCCGCACTTTGCCCCTCACCGACACGGACGGTGAAATGTTGGTCGCTGACGAGCATGCCTCCCCGAATGAGGAGCATTTGAACACAACCAAGACCCATCTCGCTGACGAAGGCGTAGGCATCAATGTCGTCTCGGAGAGGCAAATGGACGGCTTGGCGCTCGGTGATGGCTTGGATGGCTCGGATTTGGTCGCGCAGTTTCGCTGCCTTCTCAAACTCTTCCCGCTCCGCCGCTTCCCACATGGCTTGTTCCAAGTGCCGAAGAACTTCGCCTGTCCGTCCCTCTAAAAACTCGCAAAGTCGTTGGGCAGTGCGGCGATATTCGTCGGGGCTGATAGCGTTGACGCACGGACCAGAGCAACGATGCAGGTGAAACTCTAAGCAAGCGCGGGGGAGCAATTTGCTCGTGTCGCGCCAAGGGCAACCACCTTTCCGCCGCTCGTTGACAACGGTCAAGGTGCGGATGCCGAAGAGGCGTTTGAGCAACTCTACGATTTCCCGCAACGCCCGACCGTCGGGGTAGGGACCGAAGTAGCGGGCGCCGTCGTCTTTAGGTTGGCGGGTGATGACGAGGGCAGGGAAGGGTTCGTTGAGGGTGACTTTGAGGAAGGGGTAGGCTTTGTCGTCTTTGAAGCGGATGTTGAAGGGCGGACGATGGAGTTTGATAAGGTTGCACTCCAAAATCAGGGCTTCTTTTTCAGTGCGGGTCGTCAAAACTTCCAAGTCGGCAATTTTGCCGACCATCTCCCGAAGCCAAGGGCGAGAGGGGTCTTCGCTTTGGAAGTAGGAACGCACCCGCGCCCGCAAGTTGATGGCTTTGCCGACATACAACACCCGCCCCAGTCGGTCTTTGAACAGGTAAACGCCGGGCGTTTCGGGCAACGCTGCCAACTTTTCCGCCAATGGTTGAGGTATTGCCAGGGCAGGCATGACCCTCACGGCTCAAGGCGTTGGGAGGGATTTTGTGGGCTCTTGAGCCGAAGGACTTTGGGACGAATGGCTTGGGCAATGGCTTGGAAAGTTAGCCAAAAGTAACCCGCAAATTCGGGCGGATAAAGGACGCTCAACGACGCCATCGTCCCACGCGGCAGGAACGGGGAGCGCAAAGAGACTTCCGCAACCGAAAGGCGAGGAACAGGTAGCGTGGCATCGTAAGGACCTTGCAAAACCAAACGCAAATAGCCCCGATAAAAGTGCTTGTCGGGACGGGGCAATTGAAAATGCAGGCGCGCCAAATCTCGGTCGCCCCCGTAGCGGGCGATTTCCGCTTCTATGACTTCGGGCGGAAAGTGCGGGTTGCGAGAAAGGTAGGGCAGCAAAAAGCCGATTTCCAAGACGAGGGGCTGGCGCCATCGTTCCCGCCACGCTTGCACGGCTCTGGCGGCATTGTTGATCACCCATCGCAAGATGCTGACAACTTGCTCTGACGAGAATTTGGGAGTGACCGCCCACATCGTTGAAGGGGGCAGGGAGGGTGTCCCGAAAAAGGCGCGCTCATCAGGGTAGGGATTGCCAAGGGGGTCTAACAGGGCGAAAAGGTCGCTCCAAGCGGAACTGCGTTGTTGGCGGGCTAAATCCCAAAGTTCGTAAAAGCCTTCCAAGTCAAAACCGAGCCAATCTACGAGGTAGCCGCTGGTCAAAAATGCCTCCACGAAAGTCGGGATAGCGTAAGGGTCGGGCAGTTCCAAGGGGAACTGAGGTGGCAACGCTTCGGCGATGCGCGGGGGCGTTTCCAGCATCCCTGATGCCAGCAAGATGGATTGGGCAAAGGGATTGCCGACATCGCGTCCCAACTGCCGCACCTTTTCCGTCGCTTGAGCGATGCGCTGTTGGGCTTCGGCGGACAAAACGATGTTGATGGGCATTTGCCGTTCCCGCCAAAGGATTTGAGCGACGCTGGGCAAGACGAGTTCTAATGCCTCCCTTGCCGCTCCCAAAAACCACACTTCGCCCTGAATTTTCTGAAAGCCCCATGACCGCAACCGTTCATGGGCGGCGACAAAGCGTTGGATAAGTTTTCGCTTCAGCGTCGGCAACCGCATCCCTTTCGGATAACTGGAAAATTTCTCGGCGATGTCCACGACAATGGCAAGGTCGGTGCCTTTCGTTCCGACGAGGTCAATGGGGGGCTCTCGGGTGCCCCACCATTCAGCGTCATACAGGATGCGGTCACACCCGACGACCAGTTGCAAATAGGTCGCAATAGCGTGTTGCTTGAGGACAAAATAGTCCACGATGCCGTCACGCTCCTTGAGAGCGTCTGGTGCGCTGGCAAAGTATAGCACGATGACCCATCGGCATGAACGGAAGGGCGATGAAAGCAATGCGATGGCGATTGATTTGCTCTGAACCGGCGTCGGGTGCTTGGAACATGGCGCTGGACGAGGCGATGTTGCTGGCTCACTTCATGGGCTTGACACCGCCAACCCTTCGCCTTTACAGGTGGACGCCTCCTGCCCTCTCCCTTGGGCTTCTTCAGCCTTGTAACGAAGAATGGGAAAGGCGATGTGCCAGCATGGGGTTTGACCTCGTTCGGCGCCCCTCAGGAGGGGGAGCAGTCCTGCACCAACATGAAGTCACTTATGCCGTCGTCATAGACGGACGGCTTTGCCCGCAAGGTTCCTCTGTTTTGGCGACTTACCGATGGCTGGAGGGCGGGTTGCGAGAGGCTTTGAAAAGGTTGGGCATTGAGCCCGACCCACCCTTTTCTCCTGACCGACCTGTCCCTTCGGCATCTTTTTGTTACGCCCGCTTGACGGGAGCGGATTTGTCGGTGGGAGGACGCAAACTGTGCGGCTCCGCTCAAGCGCGCCGAAGAAATTTCCTGCTGCAGCACGGTTCTCTCCCTTTGCGCTGGGATGTCGCCGCTTTGCGCCATCTGTTCGGGAATGACGAGATGTGCCTGACCTGTTTAGAGTGGCTATCGGAAAAGCCCTTGACACCTGAAGCGGTCATGGACGCCATCAAGCAGGGCTTTGAGCAAGCGTTGGGGGTGACTTTCGTGGAAGGCGATTTGACGCCGAAAGAAAAAGCAGTCGCCGATTTGCTCTACCGCGCCAAATACGGCTCGGCGGCTTGGACGAAGGAACGGCAAGTCGCCTTTGAAGTGCGGGAGCAAGTGGAACGATTGCTGAAGTCAGCGTGACGGAATTTGGTCAAGGCAGGGTTTCCAAAACGATGCGGTCGTTGGTGTAGACGCAAAGGGAAGCGGCAATCTTCAAGGCTTCTTCGGCGATGGTGGCGGCATCAAGGTCGGTAAAGCGCAGCAACGCTCTGGCGGCAGCGGCAGCATACGGTCCCCCTGAACCGATTGCCAGCACCGCTCCCTTCTCTTCCTCATCGGGCTCAATGACTTCGCCTGCGCCCGTGATTAGCAACAAGTTGTCGGTGTCGGCAACGATCATCAGCGCCTCCAAGCGCCGCAGGATGCGGTCAGTGCGCCAGTCGCGGGCTAACTCCACCGCAGCCCGACGCAAATCGCCCCGAAACTCTTCCAGTTTCTCCTCAAAGCGCTGAAAAAGTGCCAACGCATCGGCGACCGAACCGGCGAAACCCGCCAGCACACGGTCTTTGTAGAGGCGACGGATTTTTCGGGCGGATTGTTTGACGACTGTTTCGCCCAGCGTCACCTGCCCGTCTCCTGCCATCGCCACCTTTCCATCCCGCCGAACGGCAACGATGGTTGTGCTCCGCCATTCCTTCTTCATGGTTTCCTTCCCCGTGCATGAATTGTGAGGGCTTTTAAGGCGCTCTGTTGAGGGCTTGCGTTGACACCTTTTCCAAAGCCTCTCAACGCTTCAGTCTCTGGCGCACTTGAGCGAACTTCTCTAAGGCGAAATCCAAGTCCTCTTTTGTGTGGACGGCGGAAAGCATGACACGCAAGCGAGCCGCCCCACGAGGAACCGTCGGGTAGCCAATGGCTTGGACAAAGATGCCCTCGTCAAAGAGGCGGCGAGAAAATTCCTGCGCCAATGCCGCATCGCCCAACATCACGGGCGTGATGGGCGTTTGCGTCTTGCCGATGTCAAAGCCCAGCGCCTTCAAGCCTTCCTGAAAGTAGCGGGCATTTTCCCACAACTTTTGGACACGCTCTTCGCTTTGCTGGAGGATGTCTACAGCAGCGATGCAGGCGGCGACATCGGCAGGCGCCATTCCCGTGCTGAACAGGAACGGTCTGCCTCGCTGCCGCAAATATTCGCAAAGTTCCGTCCCGCCCGCCACATAACCGCCGACGACGCCGAAGGCTTTGGAGAGCGTGCCGACCTCAATGTCCACTTCGCCGTGCAACCCGAAATGGTCGGTGATACCCCGCCCGCTACGCCCTAAGACGCCTTCGCCGTGCGCATCGTCCACCATGACGATGGCGTCGTATTCCTTTGCCAACTTCACGATGTCGGGAAGGGGAGCGATGTCGCCATCCATGCTGAAGACGCCATCGGTGACGATGAGGGCGCGGCGAAATCGATGGCGATGTTCTTGCAACTTCGCCCGCAAATCGTCCACATCGCAGTGGGCGTAGCGGACGATTTCCGCCCGCGAGAGGCGGCAACCGTCAATGATGGAGGCGTGATTGAGTTCGTCAGAAAAGATGCCGTCCTCCCGCCCCACCAAAGCGGGAATGGTCGCCAAGTTCGCGCAAAAGCCGCTTTGGAAAGCGACGACATCCTCCGTCTCTTTGAACTGTGCCAACTTGCGCTCCAACTCCACATGCAACCGTAGCGTCCCTGCAATCGTTCGGACGGCGCCAGGACCGACGCCAAACTCGTCAATGGCTCGCTTGGCGGCTTCCTTGA
>Ga0209289_100162_pt1 | contig 41054 bp, 33 predicted proteins | sample GXS110809BmetaG_FD_184121 | JGI IMG/M metagenome (GOLD analysis project Ga0209289, IMG submission 184121) | Hot spring microbial communities from Gongxiaoshe hot spring, China to study Microbial Dark Matter (Phase II) - GXS 110809B (SPAdes)... ...
CCGCGGATTCCGACTGTGCAAAACCCGCGTGATCGCACTCGTCAACGTCGTCTTCCCATGATCAATATGCCCAATCGTCCCCACATTCACATGCGGCTTCGTCCGCTCAAACCGCTCCTTGGCCATAGATGTCTCCTTCTCGAAGTGATCTTAACTGGAGCCCACGACCGGACTTGAACCGGCGACCCCGTCCTTACCAAGGACGTGCGCTACCGACTGCGCCACGTGGGCCCCGACTAATATACTCGGTCTGGCCATAAAGAAAAAGTCCGGATGTGGAGCGGGCGACGGGACTCGAACCCGCAACACCGAGCTTGGAAGGCTCGTGCGCTACCGTTTGCGCCACGCCCGCTCGACTGGTGCAGGGGGAAGGATTCGAACCTCCGAAGGGCATGACGCCCGCCGGGTTTACAGCCCGGTGCATTTGGCCGCTCTGCCACCCCTGCACCACCCGTTTTCAAAGATCCACCCTGGAGCCGGTGGCGGGATTCGAACCCACGACCTGCTGATTACAAGTCAGCCGCTCTACCACCTGAGCTACACCGGCTTCCCGATGGAGCGACCTGACTCCGCATGCGAGAGGCCCCCCATCTGGCTTCGGACAAAACCTAAATGATAACAAAATTTCCGGCGGGCGCAAGCCGTCGCGTGGTCTCGACGAAAATTTTTCCCAACCAAGAGTGGCCCGGTGCAGGCGAGCTTCTCGCCTCACCGCGTCGTGAACTTCCAAACGATCTATGCTATGATGAAAAGGCTCGCCAATGCGGGGATAACGAACGAAAGGAGGAGAAGGGGAATGGGAGTGCGACATCTTCTCTCAGGTCTGGTAGGGGGAATGCTGATCCTCTACAGCCTCGCGATCCTGGCTCAGGAGCCGACCTCACCTAGGGAGGATCAAGAAGTAGTGGTCACCCGACGCTATTCTAACGTGAGGTGGAGCGCGGAACGAAACACGCTCCTTGGGGCGAACATCACCATCACACGCCAGGGGGATCGCCTCAGTGGCACTTATGTGCTCTTTGATGGAAGCGAGCAAGGGACCTCCTATCGCCTCACGGGAACGGTGCAGGATGGACGCATCTCCTTCACCGTGAGGGCTCAGGGGATGACCCTGCGCTTCACCGGACGCATGACGGAGCAAGAGCTGGTCGGGAGGATGACGATCACGCGCCCGGACGGCACCCGCGAGGAGCGCGAGTTCAAAGCCCGGCGGCTCTGGCGCTGACGTCCTCGCCTCGTGCTTGGAGGAGTTCGAGGACATGACACCCGCTTCGCCCACCCCACCGATTGAACTCGTGTATGCGATCCTCTGCGATGACGTGCGCCTGGAGGTGGGGAACAAGCTGACGTTCGTCGGAGTCTTCTCGGCGATCTTGGTCCCCCACCTTCCGGCCACGATCTTGAAATTCGCCGTCGTGCACCACTGGCGAGGCGAAGGGGAATATCTCTCGGAAGTGCGGATTCTCTCCCCTGATCGGAAACACGCCATCGCGGCCTCACACCCGGCCAACTTCTCCATCCCGCCCGGCGGCTATGCCGATAATGTGACGATCTTCGCCAACGTGACGTTCCCCGTCACGGGGACGTACTTCGTTCAGACGCTCGTGAATTCGGCACTCGTTCATGAGCATCCCCTGCCTGTGGGTCTCCTCTCCGAAGAGGGAGCAGGGCGATCTCCCCTTTGGCCGCCGGTTGGGAATCGGGTTCACTGATCACTTTTTGGAACCCACGGGGGTCACGGATCGTGCCAATGAAGGCGAGCGATGGAGATACCATGAAGCCGACGATAGGGCAGATCGAGGCGGTCGCGAGCCCAAACGATGGGGATTTGGAGCTCCACCGGCCCCTCACCTCGGCCGCTGAGCCGACGTGGGGAACTCCCGAATATGCCCAATGGAGCGACCATGAGCTCATGGCCGCCGTGCGAGCGGGAGATGAAGGGGCGTTCGATGAACTGGTCCGACGGTATCAATCGCCCATGACCGGCTACCTCTACCGAATGCTGAACGATTACGAGACGGCGTTGGACCTCGCGCAGGAGACGTTCGTGCGCCTTTACCAGAATGCCCATCGCTATCGCGCGAACCATAACTTCTCGACCTATCTCTATCGGATCGCGACGAATCTGGCCATCAGCGAGCTGCGACGGCGCAAGCGGTGGAACATGCTCCCGCTCGTCTCCTTCTTCGTGGCCAAGGATGGAGATGATGAGGAGAGGGCGTTCGATCTGCCCGACCCGCGACCGCTACCAGAGGCATGGATCTTGCGCGAGGAGGAGCGACAGATCGTCGCGCGGGCCGTTGCCTCGCTGCCGGAGAAATATCGCGCGGCGATCATCCTCCGCGATATTCAAGGCTTGGACTATGAGCAGATCGCGGAGATCCTGCGCTTGCCGCTGGGCACGGTCAAATCCCGCATCAATCGCGCGCGGAATTTCCTGCGCGAGAAGCTGCGGGGGTATCTCTCGGAGTGAAGGAGGAATGGCGATGACGTGCGGGCGCATTCGACGGGCGGTAGGGCCGGATCGGCCGATCCCGAGTTGGGCGCACGCTCACCTGGCAGCGTGCGCGGCCTGTCAGGCCTATCTCGAAGACCTGCGGCGACTCCGGCGAGCGCTCGCCGCGCTCGCCGATGTGCCGGTACCGGAAGATTTTCGGCATCGGCTCCACGCGCGCGTGCGCGCCTTGGCTACCCCTTCGGCGCGAACGTTTGCGCTGTGGCCGAGGGCGTTCGCACTTGCGGCGCTTATGGGCCTAGCTTTCGCCATTCTCTTCACCATCGGACGGGGACCCCAGAAGCCGGTTGACCGAGCGCGCTCACCACATCCGTCCCCGATCGAGTCTGTGACCCCGCTTCACCCTCCTGCTTGGCGTTCGGCAGCTCCGAGCGCTCCCTCGCCCGAAGCTTCAAAGCCCGTTGGTCCGAAGGGCCGTCCCTCGATGACCATGCTCGCGCGTTCTGGTCCGGCTCGAGTCCCTCGCGCGACGAGGCCAATGGAAGAGCTGGAACTCGCGGTGCCACTACTGGAGACCAGCGCTACGGACTTGCTCGGCGATCGCCTTCTTCACGACGGCGTGATCCTCCTCCTGCGAAATGAGGAGACGCAGGAGGAGAGCGTTCTCGCCATTCCGCCGGTCGTCTTTGGCTCGCGGCCTCTCATTCCGCGACCGATTCCCGCGTCAGCCTCTCGGGAGGAGTTACGAAGGATTCTATGAACGAACGCGGTGTAGTGCGAAAGGGTTGGTGGGTAGGCGTCGGCCCCTGCCGAGGGGAGAGCCGAAGGCTGAGAGCCCTTGGGCTCGGCCTCTTGGTCGCCACCGGGATGAGCCTCGGATGGGAGCGTGCGCTCGCACAAGCCGTCCGCGTGATCTCGAATAAGCCTGTGACTCCTCGACAAGAGCGCGTTTCCGACGCTTCGGAGGTGGTGCCGCCCCCATGGCTCGTGACGGTCATTCATCGCATTCCCGTGCGCGATCTGCTGGAGAGCTTGCGGCGGGGAGGGATGCAAGTTTCCACGCTCGATGGTCTGGCCCACGCGCAACAGATCATGAACATCACGACGGGCCTCGTCCTTGACGAACGCGGTCGCATCCTCGTGCGCTTGATGAATGCCATCTCCGACCCGCGCGAGGCGGACCTAACGGTCCTCACGCGCGATGGACGCACGCTTCGCCCGACGCTTGTCAGGTGCGATGAGACGACTGGATACGCAGTCCTGGAAGTTCCGAGCTTGGGCATCGCCCCCCCGACCTTCGTGCGCGAAGGGAGGGCGTGGCCGTCGGAGACTCCGGTGAAGGTCCTTGCTCAAATCCCAGAGATAGCGCGCCCCCGCGAGGCCGCCGGTACCTCGCGGCCGCCTTCCGAACGCGCGGAGCCCTCGCCAATGGGAAGAGGGACTCTCTCCACATGGCGGTCTCTTCTACCGATGCGGTTCAAGCTGGAAGCGGCGCGCGTGAAGCTGGAGGCGGCGCTCTTGGCCGAGCAGCAAAACCGCTTCGACGTTCAAACCGAAGTTGGATCGGCTCGACCGATGATGCGGCTGGAACTTCCCGCGATGGAATGGTCGGCCGATGGGGGGATCATCCTCACCGAGGGAGGCGAGGTGCTGGGCGTGGCGGAAGAGCAAGCTCCGGGGGCGTACATTGTGCGTCCGACCGAGAGCCTGCACGCGCTGACCACACAGCTTCTGACGAGCGCTCACGGGCTCGCCGTGGAAGCGAAGAAGGCAGCGAGGGATGCTCAACAAGCGATGGTCGAGGCTCAGCGCGCGGCGCACACTGCGGCACGGGGATGGATCGGCGTTCGGGCAGCGAACATCGCCTCTCTGGAAGAGGCTGAGCGAGCGGCCTTCTCCTCGGTGCCGGGGGCCGCTGTCGTCGTCCTCGAGGTGCTCGCCGGCGGGCCAGCCAAACGCGCGGGAATCGAGCCGGGCGATGTTCTGCTTCAGTATCGCGGTCAGGCGATCACCTCCGTCGAAGCGCTGGCCACGTTGATTGCCCAAACCCCCATTGGGCTCTCGGTCCCGGTGACGATCTGGCGAAAGGGCGACGTGCGACAGCTTCTGCTCCCCATCGAAGAGCGTCCGAGCGGGCTGATGCCGGAGCCCTCTCCACCTCCGCGACCGGCGTCCCGAGCTGAGGGAGAGTCGGCCGCACGATGGACTCCGGCTCGATTGGGGTTGCGCGTGATGGATTTGACGGAACAGCTCGCGGATTTCTTCGGCGTGCGCGAAGGAAGAGGCGTCCTCATCTTGGAGGTGACGCCAAATGGGCCGGCAGCCGTAGCAGGAGCTCGCGCGGGAGACGTGATCGTCGGAGTTGGCCCCACACCCGTTCGCACCCGATCGGATTTGCTGCGCGCGTTGCGTTCGCTCGCCTCCGAGGTCGTGCCGCTTCGCATCATCCGCAAACGCGAGCTGCTCGTTTTGAGCCTCCGCCTGAACTGAAAGCCATGCCACGGCGACTGCTGGGTGCGCTCCTGCTTGTCGGATTCATGCGCAACCACGCGCTTCTCCACCAAGGAGAGCGCGCCGACCGCGAGCCGATAGTCCGCGTGAACGTCGCCATCTTCGACCGCACGGGACAGCCCATATTGGACCTGCGCCGGGAGGATTTCACCGTCTTCGAGCTGGGACGCGAGCAACGCATCGAACAGTTCCTCTCTCCTCGCGCCCCCCTTCGGATCATCGTGCTCGTGGACCGAAGCCCGAGCGTCGCCTTCGAGTTCCCGAAGGCGATTGATGCCGTATTAGAGTTCCTGTTGAATCTCGGCGCGCATGACGAAGTCTCAGTGATCGCTTTTGGCAGCCGCGTTTCGCTCGAAGCCGATTTCACCTTCAATCTGGAGCGGCTGCGCGAGGTGCTGCAGCGGCTTGAGCCCGCGCGCGATCCCACCGACCGGACCAAGCTCTACGATGCCGTCGCCATCGCGCTCGAGCGCTTGCAGGAGCTCCCGAATGCGCGCACGGCGTTGCTGCTTGTGACCGATGGTCAGGATCGCGGCAGCACGGAAGCCCGACGCGATGAGACGCTCTGGCTGGCTCGACGCAGCTTCGTCACGATCTACCCCATCTACGTCACGAAGCGCGCCTCTTCCAAGAGCGAATATCTTGAATGGTTGGCGGCGACGACCGGCGGTGAGCTCTATCGCACCGATGCGAGCCTCGAACGCAATCTGGCGGAACTCGCCAAGCATCTTCGCTTCCACTACGTCCTGGGCTATCCCTCCTCCAATCCCCCGGATCCAAAGCGCGCGCACACGATCGAAGTGCGCCTTGCGCGAGCCGACGTCACCGTCCGCGCTACACGAAGCTATCGGCCGTTTGTGAAAAAGCCGTGAGATCGAGCACCCTTGCGGATTGAAGGGAGTCCTCTGGAAGTCAGCGTTTCGAATGGCACGAGCTTCACTCGGATGATGCCTGAGGTCGGGAGCGTCTGCCCCTTTCGCCGATCCACCACGAACCCGTTCAGATACAGCGCCTCCTCTTGAAGCGTGAGGTCGCCTGCTGAAGAGTACGGGAGCGACAGGTACATCAACCCGTTGAGCGTTCCCCCTCCGGGTTGCGTCTCCCGCCCTGACCCCTTCAGGCGCAGCGTGCGCAGCGTCTCATCCTGAAGCCCCTCGCTCACGTTACTGCCGAACCCATCCAGCGCCGTGAAGTCGTAACGCCCGGGCTCTCCTTCTCGAAGATACCGAATGACCGCAATACGAGCATCGTCGCGACTGCGATTCACGGCGATGAGCACGACGGCCTCGCCCTGGCGATAAAACTTCGCGCTGTTGAACCCGCGTGCGAATACCTCAGGGTGAAGCACGAAAGGGGGGAACGAGAGCATGACGGTCTCATCGGCGAGGCGTCCGCGCCCCCTGCCCTCGCTGCTGTAGCGGTGGAGGTAGTTATCGGCTCCCTCGTGAACGTGCGTCGCCCAGACATCGCCCCTCTCATCGAAGGTCACGTCGCGCACCGAATCCGTGCTGAAAGCCGGAATCGGGCCTTCCCCATCTGGATCTGAAGCGCTTTCCCACCGCAGCTCCCATGGGCCGGAGAGACCGCCTTGACTCTCCCACACTTCGATGTGGTTTCCCATGGCCAAGGCCACCACAATGAGATCGCGATCCTGCGGGTCCACACGCACGGCGAGCGCTTGACCGCGACCGCCAAGCCTCGAGGTATTATCGGCCTGAAACACTATCCGGATTCCCCGCGCAGTAGCCGCCCGCGCGACATCGCCGCCATTCTCCGCGCCCCCTACCGATCCCCCATCGAACACCCACACGCGCGGGCTCGCTGCTGTCCCATCGAGAACCCACACCTTGTCGAGCACGGGATCGTAGGTGATCCCCTGGATGAAGGAGAAATTCTCCGGTTGCCCGCCGGAGACGATCAGCCCCGTGTCCACGTATGTGAGCGGGAGATCAGGATCGGTTTTCGGATTGAAATCCCCATCGGTCTTCTCCTGAAGCTTGATCGCCGCCAGACCGACCACTCCGCCCGGACGCCCATCCCCGGTCGTCGTCGCTCCACGCGCGATGTAGACGATGGGCGGATCACCAGGCCGCACGGCGATGCCGCGTTCCAAACCCGTCGTCCCCCCCAAATTCCCCGTCGTCGCGTTATTGCGCGTGATGTTCCCCGTCGTGTCGTTGCCCGCGTCCAGCACAGTGTAGACCTCAAGAGCGGTGAATACTTCGGCTTCTGATTCACCCGGACCTGACTCGGGAACTCTCGCGCGAGGGCTTGGAAAGGACCACGCGATGGCGATGAGGAGGCAAACGATCTTCCCCATATCCCCCTCCGGAGAAACAAATCTGCCGCCTGAGACGGCACGCGCGCTGAGCTTTCGTTCCCTCGCCCGCGCGACGCGTCAGCTTAACCAAGACGACGACTTCCGTCAACTCCTTCGCGTTGTCCGAAAGCCGCTCATGCATCTTCGCGCGAGAAAGCATCGCGTCTCCTCGCCTGCGACTCTCGGAATGCGAAAGCACCTAGGTCCATGAGGGTTTTCGACCCGTGGCGCGTTCTTCTTTACGCTCAGAGGGGAACGACATCCCACGCCAACGCGACCGTTTACCAAAACGCACCGAACGATCGGCGTGGTTGGGACTCCGAGCGGATGGGCGATCCGCTCACCTAGACGGCGAACGTCGGCGTCGCGCTCTTGGTGCCACGCGCTGAGGTCAAAAATTGAATCGCAGTTGAAGTTCGATGCGACGGGCGGGCAGGGCCGAATTCGCACGCCCGAAGAAGGGCGATGTGAGCACGCCGCTGTAGTTCGTGAAGTTCACGTTATTCAACAGATTTGCCACGCGGACGACGAGGGTGAAGTTGTACCGATATTCGCTCCGGCCAAATCCCGGGAACCCACCACCGCCTGGTCCGCCCATTTCTCCGCCAGGTCCGCCGATTCCTCTTCCTCCCGGTCCTCCCATTCCTCCTCTGAGTCCACCCATCCCTCCACCCGGACGGCCCATTCCGCCACCACCTCCACGTGGACCTTGCTGGAGGCCTCCCTCTTGCCGACCAAGCTGTGGCCACTCACTGCGCGTGCGCGGCTGGCCGAATCCGAACGTGCGGCTGAAGGTCACATCCACGTTCCGGTAGCTCGGACCGGTGCCGAAATTGCGCGGGATGATCGGCTCCCCGGGACGCGGATTCGGATTGAACGTTCCGAAGGGCGTTCGGATGGCGCCTGGCATCGCAGGATCGGCGAACGAGGGGCGATCGTTGATGATCGTATCGAGATTATTGTCCTGCCCGGTCGTGATGTTGAAAGGTCGGCTCGACCGGATGCTCACTAGCGGCGCCACGCGGATCCCCCAAGGCAGCAGAATCATCCCCCCGGCGAAGAACCAATGCCGGGAATCGAAGCTGGCGCGCCCCCACTCGCTGCGGGCATCGTATTGATTGACCGGTGTGGAGAGTGCGCCATCGGAATCGTTCTTCGTGGACGAGAGCACGTAGTTACCGAAGAGCGTGAACGTCCGGCTGAACTGCCGACGGAATCCCACCCGCAGCTCATGGCGCAGCGAATAAGCCGTGGATTCGATCTGGAAGATCGGGCCGCGCGTCGGATCCGGTGGCAGCGTCATGCCGGGCAGGGGCGCATTGATGTTGCGCGAGCGAAACAGATGCACCCCGCGAACGCGCGAATATCCGACGTTCAAGAAGATCCCCCGGGGAAGCTGCCGCTCCACTTCGATCGTGCTCTGGAGCGTGTAGGGGGCCGCCAAATCCGGCGCCAACACGCGCAAGCTCGTCGGGCGGATGGTCACCTCCCCCTCGGAGAACGGATCGGGGAAGCCCGGGAAGCGGATGATGATCTGCTGCTGGCGCCGACCGTCGAACCGAATCGTGTTGAGCACGAGATTAGCCTCGAGCGCATCATAGAAGATCCCGGCACCTCCGCGAATGACCATCCGCTGATCGTTGCGCGGCGACCAGGCGAAGCCGAATCGCGGCGCGAAGTTAAGCCGATCGCGCAGGTGCGTCTGAAACTCATGCCGAAGCCCAACCGAGAGCGTCAAATTCGGACGCACGCGCCAGTCATCTTGGACGAACCAAGCGAACTCCCAGAGCGTGAGCGCTGCCGAGGGATCGCCTCGATTGATGGTGAACTGCGTCGGTCGCGCGCCCGGAACTCCGAGTAATACGTCGCGATACTGCTCCAAGCTGGAGAAGGTAAACGTACCGCCGAAATTCGAGCGGTTCACATCGTACAAGCGATCGCCTTCGACGCGCACGCCCATCTTCACGAGATGGCGCCGCCAAGGTAGAGAGAACGTATTCGAGAACTCCAGCTCGTCGCTGGTCCGACGGCTGAAGAGGGCCCCTTGATTCCCTCCCCCACTGAAGGCATCCAGGACGACGAGAGCTGGCTTCTCCGAGAGCGCCTGGCTCCCGGACTCGCGGCGGTTCAGTTGCAACCGCAACTCGTTGGTCATGCGCCGCTGAATGAGCGAGGTGAGCGAGAAGCGCAGCGTCTGCTGCTGGCTCTCGCTCGTCGAGGCCCGTTCCGGGAGGTTGAAGCCGCCGACGCCCTGATTTTGGCTCGTGCTGTCGAAGAAGCGATACCCAGCGCTGAACGTGTGATTTTTCCAAAGCTGCCACTCGCTGCGGAGCGAGAAATCCGTGCCGCGCTGCGGCGTCTCCACGACGGCGGCGAAAGGCACAGGGAGAAGCGTCGCCGGATCCAGGATCGTCGCCCGCACCGTCTCGTTCTCATCCATCTCGCGCCGCTGCAACTCGGCGAAGAAGGATGAGCGGTTGCGGAGGATGGGGCCGCTCAGGAAGCCGCCGTAGCGCCGAACCTGCAAGGGAGCACGCACGGGCGCGAAGGCATTGCGCGCATTCAAGGCTTCGTCATTGAAATCGAAGAACCCGTTCACGCGGAACAGCTCCGTGCCCGGCCGCGTGAGGATCTCGATGCGCCCGCGCCCGGGCTCGCGGAATTCGGCGGAGAAAGGATTATTGTTGATGCGAATCTCGCGGATCGCGCTGCGCGGCGGGATGCGTCCCCTTTCCCGAAACCCATCCACGAAGACCTGTACATCGCCCGCCCCAACCGAGGGCCCGGCCATCTGACGCAACGTGCTCAGCAGTTCCTCCGGATCGTCCGGTAAAGCCTCCAGGTCCTCCCCACGGATTACGACCGCCGAGAGGTTCGCATCCGGCTCGATCGAGACGCGCGTCTCCTCGGTCACCTCCATGCGCTCGGTGATCAAAATCTCCAAGGTGATCGTGAGTGGATGGGGCAGGATCGTCTCCTCGCGCCTGACGCGCGTCGTTGCGGCAGGACCAGGCTCCAAAATGAGAGCCGGTTCTTCGTACGGCGCGAACCCTTCGGCGGTGACCCGCAGGCTGTAGGTCCCCGGCATCAAGGGGCCGAAGCGGAATTCTCCGCTGGCATCCGTGACATACCGCTGCTCCTGCCCTTGAGCGTCTCGGAGTACGACTTCAGCGCCGAGGATGATCGCCCCACTTGGATCCACGACGATCCCCCGCAGTTCCAAGGGAGCGGAGCGCACCCCTTGAGCGAGCCCTAGAAAGCTCACCGAGCCGATCAAGAGGAGCGCGCCTATCCACCGGCACCATGCCCTGCGGACGGGCTTCGGATTCGATTTACTCCGCGCATCCCGCATAATCCTTCCTCCCCACGCGATTTGATTCACGCCTCTTTTCGGTCCGAGTTCCACGCACTACTCGATGGCATCAGAGCCGCTGCTGAAGGTGAAGGCGCGCGTGCGCACGGCCGGATACAAGGCATCGCGAACGCGCTTATAGGGGGCCGTCATCGCCTCCGTGTTCTCGACGACCGTGCGCCAGCTCTCGTTGAAACGGAAGTTCTTGACCGGATATTTGATCTCGCCGTTTTCGACCAGAAACAGACCATCGCGCGTCAGGCCCGTGCTCGTCCCCAGGACGGGATTGAGCGCGCGGATGTACCAAAAGCGCGTGACCAAGAGCGCGCGATCGGTCTTCCGGATGAGGTCTTCCAAGGTCCCCTCTCCGCCCTCGATGATGAGACTCGTCGGCGCTGGAGTCGGTTCCCGATTCTCGCGTCGTGCTTGTGCCGGAGAGAGGATGAGGTTCCGAACGACGCCCTTCTCGATCCACGTGATCTTTCGCGTGGGACGACCGGCCTGAAGCAGTGCTGCTCCCGCGCCGAGTCCACCGCCGCCGAAGCCGCCACCGAATCCTCCGCCCACGAGAGAGAACGGCATGCCGAGCAGTTTCGGATGCGTGGGATCGCTCCGCAGCGTATAGAGGGGGTTGGTGATGGGCTTTCCCACCTCGACGCGCTCGGCCGGCAGCAGCGAGAGATCCGGCCCGAAGACTCCACCTCCGCCGCCGCGTCGCCCCGTCAAGAGGGCAGTCACGTTCGGCCCCATGTCAGCAAATGCGTCCGGCTCCAAGATGACCGTGTAATCGCCGGGGGGTAACTCGCGGGGATTCACCGAACGGATCGCCTTCTCGGCAGCGATCCGGGCGGCCTCCTCGACGTCTAGCTCCTCGAAGTTGCGCGCGCTGGTGGCTGCCCAACCGGAGCCGCTTCCATCTTTGGTCCGAAAAGTCATGGAGATCTGCGCGTCGGTCGAAGCATGATAGGCGAACAGGCCCGCACTATTGGCGACGGCCACCACTCCTGCGCTCGTCGTCATAAAGGCCGCGGCGACGAGATTCCTCGCTTGAGCGACCGCCAGCACGCGCCGCATGCGCTCCGCTCGCGCTTCGGGCGTCGCCTGTGCCGTGCTCTCGAAGAAAGCCGAGATCGGGAGATACTCCTGCGGCCCGGGCAAGGGATCGCGCTCCTCAGAAAGCGGTATCCCAAACCACTCCGAGCGCGCGTTCTCTTCCGCCTCCTTCACCACCGTGCGCAAGGCCGCCTCGCTCACGTCCTCGCTCGTCGCCACACCGAGCCGATTCCCCAGCACGAGCCCGACGGTCACCGTCGTCGTATAGGTGGACCCGCTCGTCGTGATGGCATTGAAGGCCGCCCGCAAATGCGTGGCATAAGTCCGACGAACGAGGACGACCGTCTCCTTCGACGGCGAGAGCGAGAGGACCATCTCCGTCAAACGTCGGACCTGCTCGCGATCGAGCAGAAAATCCGAAATCCCTCGCGCAGGCCTCGCTCCGGAGGGCCGTGTATGCTCCTGCCACAGAAATCCCTCGAGGCCGATGACAGCGCGTCGCGTTCGTGCTCTTCCTCGCATCGGTCACACCCCTCCTGAATTGAAGACGGTGATGTTACGGAAGCGCGCCATGGCGCAGCCATGGCTGACGCTATTGGTCTGTTGCGGCTCGCCCTTGCCATCTCCGGGCGTGCCTTGATTGACCCAATACTCCTGACTGCAGATGGCGTCACAGGAATTCCAGAATTCGGGCGTGTAGGATTGATAGACGACGTTGCGGAGCATGCCGACCTTCTTGCCGTTTTTAATCTCCCAGAAGGCGTTGCCGCCGAATTGGAAGTTGAGCCGTTGCTGATCAATCGAGTAGCTGCCGCGTCCCTCGATGAGGATGCCCGCTTTAGTATCGGCGATGAGATCGTCAGGACTGAGCCGATCTTTTCCGGGCTCAAGCCAGACGTTGGGCATGCGCGGGATCGGCATGGAGCTCCAACTATCGGCATAGCTGCAGCCGCGCGAGAAGTTCTCCCGAACGACGTGCGCCAGCTCGCGTGTCGTCTGATAGCCGACGAGGATGCCCTCTCGGATCAAGTGCCACCGCTGCGCCGGCACGCCATCATCGTCATAGCCGACGGTCGCCAATCCGCCGGGCGTCGTGCGATCGGCGACGAAATTGACGATCTTCGATCCAACGCGATACTTCCCGAGCTTGTCCAGCGTGAGGAAGCTCGTCCCGGCGAAATTCGCCTCATAGCCGAGGACGCGATCCAATTCCGTCGAATGTCCGATCGTCTCATGGATCGTGAGATAGAGATTCGAGGGCGCGATGAGCAACGTGTAGCGTCCGGGCTGCACCTCCTTGGCCGAGAGCATCTCGACGGCTTCATGGGCGATCTGTTCGACGATCTCCTCCCACTTCAACTGCTCGACGTATTCATACCCGATGCTCTGCGGGGGGATGAAGGCATTACGCGTGGCGACGTCCGGACGCGCGCCCGCATCACGTCGCAAGGCCGTGACCGTGAGATTGGGGAGCGTGTGGTAGATGTGCTGCTCGATGTAGGAGCCCTCGGTCGAAGCGAAGCGTTTGTGCTCGTGCACGAAGGCGAGCGAGGCGGCGACGCGCGCGACGCCTTTGACCTTTCGCCCGATTTCGTCCACCCTGACCAGCAGACCGATCTTCTCATCCAAGCTCACATCGAAGGGATTCTTCACGATTGGCGTCCGCCAGGTCTCGCGGTACGCCTTCACCGGAGCCAAGCGCACGCGCGCCGTGTTGATCGCCGCATTGGCGCGTGCGATAGCGACCGCCTCAGCCGCGATGCGCCGGATCTCATCGGGGGTGATCATGGGGCTGGCCGAAAATCCCCACGTCCCGTTGTAGAGGACGCGCACGCCGAAGCCAAGGCTCTCCGAGCGGGTGACGCGCGTTGGGCGCCGATCGCGCCCCGTTTCTTCTTCGGCGAAGAACGCGCCGAACCCACCGCCGCCTCCCGGACCGACGGCGACTGTCTCCCGACGTGAGCGAATAATGCGAATATCGGCATAGTCGGCGCCCAACTGTCGCGCCGTCCCCAAGGCGACGTCGGCCAACTCCTTCCAATCCGTCACAAGGAGCGTTCGCGCCGAGACCTCGGCCACCGCGCTGAGCGGCCAATCCCTCACCGTAGTCAGCGTGACCGTCGTCACGCCGCAGTAGCGCAAAAACTTCCGCCGCGAAATCTCCATAGCGCCTCCTCTCCGCGTATGCTCGCTCTCAAAAGACGCCCGCTCCATTTGGTCGGTTACACCTTCCGGCACAAGAGCCTTCGGCGCAGAAGAAGTGCTCCCGAAGACGTTTGGACGCCCATCTCATGGCGCCAACCCACGCCGGTTGTCGGCGGATGGATTTTGGGCTATTCTTTGTAGGTTCGGGGACTTGCCGAAGGCCCACGGAGAGTCCCCGCGCGAGGGAGAAGGACGATGTGGAAAGCCAGCGGGCATGAGATTCGTCGTGCCTTTCTCGAATACTTCGAGCGGCACGGGCACCGGATCGTGAAAAGCTCCCCGCTCGTCTTGCCGCAGGACCCGACCCTGTTGTTCGCCAACGCCGGGATGAACCAATTCAAGAACGTCTTCCTCGGCCTGGAAGAGCGCGAGTACACACGAGCGGCATCGGCGCAAAAATGCGTTCGCGCTGGCGGCAAGCACAACGATCTCGAACAAGTGGGGAAGACGGCTCGCCATCACACGTTCTTCGAGATGCTGGGGAACTTCAGCTTCGGCGACTACTTCAAGGAGGAAGCGATCTGGTTCGCGTGGGACCTGCTGGTGAATGAGTGGCAGCTCCCCCTGGAACGTCTGTGGTTCACCGTCTACGAGGAGGACGAAGAGGCGGCGACGCTCTGGCGCAAGATGGGCGCGGCACCCGATCGCATCTTGCGCTTCGGCGCCGAGGAGAATTTTTGGGCGATGGGCGAAACCGGCCCCTGCGGACCGTGTAGCGAGGTCCACGTCTTCATCGGGGATGATCCGGCATTCAATCGCGCCGAATATGTGAACGGCCCGGGAGATCACATCATCGAGATTTGGAACCTCGTCTTCATGCAATTCAATCGGGATGAGAACGGGACGCTCACGCCTTTACCGAAACCTTCCGTGGACACCGGCATGGGCCTGGAGCGCATGGCGGCCGTCCTGCAGGGCGTGAAGTCGAACTACGAGACGGATTTGATCCGTCCACTGCTGGAACGCATCGCCGAGCTGGCCGGTCATCCGTATGTGAGCGAGAGCGACGAGGGGATGTCCATGCGCGTCATCGCCGATCATGCTCGAGCGACAGCGTTTCTGGTGGCCGACGGCGTCTTTCCGGGCAATGAACAGCGGGCTTACGTTTTGCGCAAGATCATGCGACGCGCGCTCTGGCATGGACGGAAGCTCGGACTCGCGTCGCCTTTCTTCCACCGCGTGACTGAGGCGGTGGTCGAGGTGATGGCTCCCGCCTATCCCGAACTGCTCGATGCGCGCGCGACGATCGAGCGCGTCGTGCGACGCGAAGAGCAACTCTTCCTGTCCACGCTCTCGGCCGGTCTGCGAAAATTCGATGAGATCCTGGAGCGCACGTCGGGCCGCCGGATCGCGGGAGAGGACGCCTTTGTGCTCTACGACACCTACGGGCTGCGCGAGGACCTGATCGAATACATCGCCGCCCAACGTGGGTACACGGTGGATTGGGAGGGCTTCCAAGCGGCGCTTCAAGAGCAGCGGCAGCGTGCGCTCACTGCTTGGAAAAGGAGCGTGCACGAGAAGCTCGCCGGGATGGAAGCCGTCGTCACCACGCAAGAGGTGGAGACGCGCTTCCTCGGCTATGAGCAAACTGAGTGCGAAGCGCACGTGCTCGCCCTCTTCCGGGACGGACAGCCAATGGATCGAGCGGAAGCCGGCCAGATCGTGGACGTCGTTCTCGATCAAACGCCCTTTTACGCCGAATCCGGCGGCCAGGTCGGAGATACGGGCGTTCTGGAGAGCGAAGGCGCGCGCGCGCTAGTCTTGGATACGGTCTCCAAGACGTTCGTCACCGATGGGACGGCGACCATCGTCAAGCACGCACACGTCGCGCGAATCGAGACGGGCCAGTTGCGCGTCGGCGATCGCGTCTGGGCGCGCATTGATGTCGAACGGCGCGAACGCATCCGTCCCCATCATACGGCGACGCATCTGCTGCACGCCGCCCTCCGCGAAGTCCTCGGCCCGCACGTCAAGCAAGCAGGAAGCCTGGTGGCCCCGGACCGCTTGCGCTTCGATTTCACGCACTTCGCGCCGCTGACGCCGGAAGAGATCAAAGCCATCGAGGACCTGGTCAACGAACAGGTCCTCCGCAACGTCGAGGTCGCGAAGGTCGAGATGGAGCTGGAACGCGCTCTGCAGACGGGAGCGCTCGCCTTCTTCGGCGAGAAGTACGGCAGCCGAGTGCGCGTCGTCGAAATCCCCGGCTTCTCCAAAGAACTCTGCGGAGGGACGCACGTCGCGCGAACGGGCGACATCGGGCTCTTCAAGATCGTGAAGGAGGAATCCATTGGAGCGGGAGTTCGGCGGATCGAAGCCGTCTGCGGGCGCGCCGCGCTCGAACGCTTCCAGGAGGATGAAGCGCGGCTCGCGGAACTGGCCGAGATGCTGCGTACGACGCCGGCCGAATTGCCGGCACATGTCGAACGCTTACAAGCCGAACTCAAGCGCCTGGAGCGAGAGGTCGAAGCCCTGCGCCTCCGATTGGCCGCTCAGGCCGTCACCGATGCCTTGGACGACGTGCGCGACGTGAATGGGGTGAAGGTCCTGACCAAACGCGTCGAGGGGCTCGACCCATCCGGGTTGCGCGAACTCGCCGATCGGTTGCTTCAGAAGCTCGCTTCCGGCGTCGTCGTCCTCGGTCAGGAGCGCGATGGAAAGGCGATGCTTGTGGTCCGCGTCTCTCGCGATCTGGTGCCTGCGCTCGACGCCAACAAGATCGTGCGTGAGTTGGCACCGATCATTGGTGGACGCGGCGGCGGACGCCCCGAGTTGGCCGAGGCCGGAGGACGCCATCCAGATCGTTTATCCGAAGCGCTCGAAATGGTCGTCGCCATCGTTGATCGCACGCCTCTTTGAGGGGAGTTCGATGACGAGCGCATGGCCCGTCGGCTTCTCCTTGGCGCTCTTCTATTGGGAATCGCGATGTTCGACCCTGAACGCCAGGCTCATCGGACGGCGCACCCATTGCGCGACCCGGTCCGCCACTTCATCCTCTCGCTCGACGGCGTCGGATATGCGCTCGTCGAGGGATTGATGCGGGAAGGGCATTTCGCCTTCTTCCACCGCCCTGCGCGGCTGATCGCGCCGTTCCCTACGCTCACCAATCCGGCCTTCATCGAGATCCTGAGACCACTGGGCGCTCCCCCCTCGCCCGGATACGAGGACTACTACTACGATCCGACGGCGAACGCCATGCGAGGGGGATTCTGGCATCGCTTCCGCCGGCGCACCTTCATCGAGGGGACATTTCGGGAATTGTTCGACTACCACCCTTCGGGCGTGACCATGACGCTCGAATATGCCGCGCCTCCACTGAGCGCATGGCTCGATGCCCAGCTCTCTCTTCAAAAAGCGTTAGGACGCTTCAAGCGTTCCTCCGATGAGCTCTTCATCGCCTACGTGAGCGCGACCGATCCGCTGGCGCATTTGGGCGGCGAGGGTCTTCTGCGGCGTTTCCTCGTGGCCTTGGATCGAAAGCTGGAACGGCTCTTCATCGAGTCCGAGGGACGGGTTCACATCACGCTCTTCTCCGATCATGGGAATCTCTTCGCGCGCTATCGCCGAGCTGAGCTACAAGAGGCGCTGCGCGCCGATGGCTTTCGGCTCGGGAATCGGCTGGAAGGCGATCGCAGCATCGTGCAGCCGCGATATGGACTCGTCGGCTGTGCCGTGTTCTACGTCGCCGAGGCGCAGGAGCCGCGCGTGGCGGAGGTGCTGGCGCTCGTCCCCGGCGTGGACATCGTCGCCTACCGCCGAAATGGCAGAATCTACGTCGTCGGGCCACGCGGGCGAGCGCGCATCGAACGGCGTGGCGATCGTTATCGCTATCTCGCGTTCACGGGCGACCCACTGCTTCTGCTGCCAATTCTTGACCGACTGCGCGCCGAAGGGCGAGTGGATGACGAGGGGTTCGTCGCCGATGCCGATCTCTTCGCGGCCACGCACGCGCACAGCTATCCGGATGCCCTCCGTCGCCTCTGGGCAGGGCTCACCAACGCCGTCCGTCATCCGGCTAGCGTGCTCGTGAGTCTCGAAGACGGCTATTACGATGGCAGCGACGTCCTTGATCTCTTCGCCATCTTGCGGGCGACCCACGGGAACTTGCGTCGGGCGCAAACCGAAGGCTTCGTGCTCACGACCGTGAGGGAGTTGCCTGAGGTGATTCGCGCTGCCGACCTCTGGTCGGCGCTCGGCCTCCCATCCGATGGCACCACGCATCGCGAGCACTCTCGGCCAGAGCGATGAGGCGCTGGGATCGCCGACCGAGAGACCTCCATTGGCCCGACAACCCATCTCCGCAATCACCACTAGGCCGATCCTGCGCCCACGCGTTCAAGCCATGAGTCGCGCAGCCGACGAAATGGCGGTTCCCTTCCTAGCCCTAGGGTTCGTTCACGCTCACTCTCGGCTCAATTTCGGACGCACCCGTCGTGGGCTTGCTGCTTGGAGAGGAGATTCACCGAGCGAGCATCAGCTTCTCGTTGAGACCTGCGGTTGCTTTCGTGGCTCTTTCTCGGCCGGAAGCGGCAATGCACCGAGCGCCCGGTTGATCAGAAGCTGCTGGCCGATCCCCACCAGGTTGCTGAACATCCAATACAGGACCAATCCGCTCGGCGCTCGCCAGAAGAAGAGGTAGGTGAGCAGAATGGGCATCAGATAGGCCATCATGAAGCGTTGGACGCGTTGGGAGGGATCGTTGCTCGGCGCTGGTGTCAAAAGCGTCGAGGCGATCATCGAGACGCACATGAGGATCGGCAGGACGTGCCACCGATCGGGCGAGGAGAGATCGTCAATCCATCCGACGAAGGGGGCTTGGCGCACGTCCAAGCTGACCGTCAGCAGGACGAACATCGCCCAAAAGATTGGCAATTGCAGGAGCAGTGGCAAGCATCCGGCGAGCGGATTCGCTTCTTTCATGAGTCGGAGCTGTTCCATTTGCAGCTCCTGAAGTCGGGGATCGTTCTTCTTCAAGCCTTTCATCTTCTCTTGCAGCTCGCGCATCTTCGGTTGCAGCGCGCTCGCCTTTCGCATGCGAATGGTGGAGGATCGGCGCAGGGGATAGAAGAAGAGATTGAGCACGATCGTCACGACGATGATCCCGACGCCGTAATTGCCCGTGAGCCGATGCACGCCATGCAGCGCCGGGAGCAAAACCCAAGTGATAAGTGGCTTCACGACCGAGGAGAAGTAGCCGTAGTTGATGACGTCCTCGAGGTTCACGCCGCCAAGCCGCGCATCGAGCGCCTCCAGCACCTGCGGGTCTTTCGGGCCGGCGAACACCGTATACTCCTGCGGCTCGGAGGCAGGAAGCGACAGAGCGATGAAGCGGCGCGTGATCTCTTCCTCCTCGATCGTCTCCTTTCGCTCGTGGGTTGCGAAGCTGACGCCTGCAGCGGGCGTCTTCGGAATGGCGACTAAGGCGAAATAATTGTCCTCGACGCCCGCCCAAGCGATCGGGCCCTGCGGCGATTCCTTGTGGGCCTTCTCGGCCTGAACGCGCACGGTCTCCTCTCGCGCGCGCACGATGGCGATGGGCGGCGTCTTCGTGTAGGTATCGCTCCGCTTGATGCTCTGATCGCCGAAATTCGGTCCGAGGAGGAGGGCGACCTCCAGAGGACGTCCATCTCGCGTGGCCGAGATCGCGAGCTGAAAGTCATAACGATCCCCGAAGAAGGTGAAGGCCTTGCGAACCCGAAGTCCGCGCGCCGGGTCCTCGTAGGTGAAGGCGAGCGAGCGCGTCTCATTCCTTCCGATTCGCAGTATAGCCTCTTCGGACGAGAGGGCGTAGGTGGCCTCTTGCAGTTCGCGATCAAGCGCCGCCTCGCGGCTTCGCAGAGCGAATGGGCGGCCCAGTTTCTCGATGACGTCGCGCTCCTGTGGGATCAGCTCAAGCGGTCGGCGATCGGCGCCGAGCAGAAGCTGGCCGTTCGGCCGATGGTGAATGTTCCAGCTTCGCGCGACAGCCCCGCGATTGGTGAAGATGGCCGTCCACAGTGGCGTCTCGATACGAATCTCTCGTTCCGGGACGCGTTCGATCGGCGTGGCTGCCGGGGTTTCGATCAGCACCGCGCGTTTTTCTTCCCCGCGCGCCGTCGGTTGCGGCTTCTTCTCGGGCGCTGTCGGCTGCGGCGGCGGTGGCGCGAAGAAGTAGTACCAGATGGCCAGGATCGCCGTCGAGAGGACAAAGGCTAAGAGCACGCGCTTTTCCATACTCACCTCGATGGAGGCTGAAGCGAGAGATCCCCCGGCGCCATCAGCGGGACCGGATCATACCCCCCTGGATGAAAGGGATGACAGCGAAGTAGTCGCTGCAGCCCCATCCACGCCCCGCGCCAGAAGCCGAAGCGCGCGATGGCCTCCGCCATGTATTCCGAACAGGTGGGGATGAAGCGACAGGCCGGAGGCAACATCGGCGAGATCCCGAACTTATAGGCTTTGAGCACGAAGACAGCGATCCACTTCATAGCGCGCTCGGCGAAGGGGCAGACATGACCCATGTGCGCCAAGGAGGGACGACCTCGTGCCTCAGCGCCGCGCATTGGACGACCGGCGGCGCCTCTTGTGGCTGGAGGGTCATCTCGTGCGAAGGTTTGATCCCGCGCTCGCGCATATCCCGGGTCACGCGCTCAAGGAATCGGAGAAACTCAGCCTCGACGGCCCAGTAATCGGCCTCTCGAATGGCCTCCTTCACATTCACCACAAGATCGAGCGGACAGGGAAGCCGCCCCTTGTTCTTACGAAAGACCTCGCGAATCAGCCGCTTGGCTCGATTCCGGCGCACGGCCCTGCCGATCCTTCGCGAGACGGTGATGCCCAACCGCGATACGGGTCGTTCGCTCGCGCGCGCGAAGATCGTAAACAGCGGCGAGTTGTACCGCTTGCCCTCGGCATAGACCCGGAGGAAATCCCGGCGCTTGTGCAAACGCTCCGATTTTCGGAATCGCTCATCCGGCATGCGCTCACTGTCCTCACGCGTGACGTCAACAGGCGCGGCTTCAATAATGCTCCGGCGTGAGCCGATACCGCCCTTTTCGCCGCCGCCGCCGCAGGACCTCTCGCCCGGCTTTCGTGCTCATCCGCGCTCGGAACCCGTGCGTCTTGGCGCGGCGCCGATTGTTCGGTTGATATGTGCGCTTCATCGCTCGTTTCCCCTCACCGGATCGTCACATCGCCAAGTCTCCAAAGTCCATGAGAATACCCGAATTCCGATGGGGTGTCAACCACGCCCGCCTGTGCGCCAACAGGCCTTGAGGGCTTCGGCAAGGAATCCGCGGTCTCCCTCGACTACTGACTCCGTGTGAGACGCTGCGACCTCTTGTGCCGCATGGCAGGGGAGGAAAGTTGGCGGGGGATCAAGAGCTCGAGTAAAATAGCCGCGCGTTCTTCACCATGGAGGAGAGCAGAATGGAGAGCGCATCGTTGGGGCTACTGCCGCGATTGCGGTGGGGCTCACCCTGAATGGAGAAGCTCGACCGCCTCGGGTGGGCGGCCGGACTGGCGATTGAGGCATTTGGCGTGCGCGTGGGCGTTCGCGCAAACCATGCGCGCGCTCTGCAGTACGTCTGGCCGCTTTTGCCCCCGGGGTGGAAGCCAGCGCGCACGCCGATGGTGGACTATTTGTACTCGCTCATTCTCGGGGACGGGCAACCGGGAGAGCGCGTGCGCCGGTATCATCTCGTCTATTCGGGAGCGGCGCGTTTAGCACGAACGTTCGATCTTGAGGAGGCGCTGCGTCTGTTTGAGCTGGACCTGCACTTTTACATCGCCGAGGCCGCACCGCGGCATGTGTTCGTGCACGCGGGCGCGGTCGGGTGGCGAGGGCGGGCGCTCCTCTTGCCGGGTCCGCGAGGCAGTGGCAAGAGTCGCTTGGTCGCGGCGCTCGTGCGCGCGGGAGCGAGCTACTTGTCTGATCGCTTCGCCGTTCTCGACCGGTATGGGCGCGTGCATCCTTATCCGGTTCCGCTCGAGCTGATGTGCTCGGAGTCCGGAAAAGTAGAGAGACATTCGGCGGAAGCTCTGGGGGGGAGGACGGCACGTCGTCCGCTCCCGGTCGGGCTTATCGTCTTCACGGGCTATCGCGCCGGGAGGCGATGGCGACCGCGCAAGCTCTCGGCTGGGGAGGCAGGTGTGGAGCTGTTGCGACATGTGTTCTCGACAGCGTGGGCGCCGAAGTCCGTGCTCGAGACGCTCGGCGCGCTCGTCGAACATGTTCGCGCTCTGAAGAGCGCGCGGGGGGAAGCTGAAGAGCTGGCACAAACGCTGTTGGCCATTTTGGAGGAAGAGCAATGAGGGAACGGCCCAAGGCGCGGCGGGAGGATCTGATCGTGCAGGAGGTGGGGGAGGAGCTACTGATCTACGATCAACGGCGGCATCGCGCCTTTTGTCTGAATCCGATGGCGGCGCTGGTCTGGCGGCGGGCCAATGGGCGGCGCACGATCGCGGCCTTGAGCCGCGCCGTCGAGCGCGTCTTCCGGGTGCCGGAAGGTGAAACGCTCGTGCGCTTGGCTGTGAACCGCTTGGCCCGGGCGCGCCTTTTGGAGAACTGGCCGCTTTTTTTGAACGATCCGCACTCCCCATCTCGGCGGGAGGCGATGCGTCAGCTCGGACGATGGGGACTCTCGGCGAGTCTCGCCCTCTTACTCCCTACGGTCAAAGCCATCCTCGCCCCGACGGCCGCTCAGGTGGCGACGTGCGTTACTGCCATAGACTGCTCTCGGCGTCCCCCAGGGCAATGTGGGCGGTTCCCAAATCGCTGCTGTGATACCCCCGGATGGATCTGCCAGATTGATCCGGATCTACCACGCCCAAGATGCGCGTGCCTACCTCCCTTTGGACCGTAGAAGCCGTTGACCGCCCTCGCTCACCAAAAGCGCCTGGGGACGAAGACGGTATCATTGGGCTTGAGTTCCACATCGGGACGTTGGCCGCGGATGATCTCATCGAAATCGGCGCGCAGAATCTCAATGCCGCCATCGGCGCGCCGGCGCTTGATTTGGATTTTGCTGCGCTTGGCGAATTCGCTGGGGCCTCCCGCATGAATGATCGCCTGCGAGAGGGTGAGGCCGGGGGTATATTCAATGGCCTGCGGCGTTCGGACTTCACCCGTGATGAAGACATATTCCTTGGGCGAGTGGACTTCGAGGATGTCGCCGGGGGCGACAAGCGTCGTGTACTTTTCCGGCGCGCTGAGGTCTATGAGGAGCGTCACCAGATGTCCCTCGCTCCACCGAGTGAGCGTGACGCGGCGCGCCGTCGAACGCACGCCCGCGCGCGCGAGGATTTCGATCAGCGGGACGCGCTCGCGCGTGAGGACGATCGGCCCCACTGTCCCCACATCCCCGAGCAAATAGACGGTGTGGCTGCGGTACTCCTTGACGGCCACCGTAAGTTCGGGGTCCTCGAAGTATCCGTTTCGCAAAAGCTGTCGCAGTTCCTCCTCGATTTGCGCCGTCGTCTTCCCAGCGACCGGGACGCTCCCCACGTAGGGGAAGAAAATATGCCCACCGGAGGAGACGCGATACTCGCGCGGCAGCTCGGGATCATTCGCGAGCGTGATCTCCAGCACATCTTCCGGGCCCACGCGATAAATTTCCGCAAGCCGCGACTCGGGCACGTCCGCCGACGCAGCGGTTAGTTTTCGCCGCGCGGCCTCTTGAGGAAGTGGCGCGCTGAAGGCGTGCGGTTGAGCGGCGAGAAGGAGAAGAGCGCCAAGGAAGGCAAGCGCTCTTCCACAACGTCGTCTCTCGGATCGTCGCGCGAACGTGTTCATCATCGGCTCGTCGCCGTCCTGGGGATCCAGCGGCCCAGGACCAGCCCCATTTTAAACCGACTCCGCTCGAAGGAGAAGGGCGTGACTGTCGAACCGCGCTCGTGGAAGATATAGCCGACTTGCGCGGCCAGAAGCTCGTGCAAACGAAACGTGATCTCGACACGCGCGCCCACCAGGTGATCCGTGCGCTGTACGCCGGCGAATTCCCAAAGGGGTACTCCACCAAAGCTCGAATCGAGGCCCAGAGGGACGGGAAATGTCAGGCGTTGCAGATCGGCTCCGATCGTCCACGTGAGTCGCGGCCCGATGCGCTGTGCGAGGGCGGCCGAGAGACCGGAGGTCACGGCGAAAGCATTCCCCTCTTCGGGATTGAAGGCCGAGAGCGCGGTCGTGCGCATGCCGCTTACGGAGAGCGTCAGCCGGTGGCCGAATTCGCGCTCCACGGAGAAGGCCAGATACGGGCCGAAGAAACTCCGGATCGCACGCGGAAAGCGATGACGGCGCGCGGCCACTTGTACTTCGGCGCGCAACGTGGGCATCACTTGGCTGCGGATCGTCGCTCCCAACTGCAGAAGCCGTGCGTCATTCAATCGCGGATCGCGCGCGTTCTCGGCCCGACGGGAATAGGTGCGCCCGATCTCCAGATCGAATTGAATCGTATGGCGCGGACGCCATCGGCGCGCGTAGGCGAGAGCGAGCGTTCCCGTCGTGTAGTCGAAGAAAAGGTCTTCGGGCTGAGGGGGACCGGAAAGCTCCACGCGATTGAGGCCAATGTACGCGCTCACGCGATCGCGCTCGGTCAGCGCGTATTCCGCACGCAAGGCGAGATCGTTTCGCCAAAAGGGCTTGGGGTTGAAGAAGAGCTCGCGCGCCGGATCGAACTCGAGCGTGTCGAAGGTCGCCTTCGTCCAGTGTTCGCGAACGGCAAGGGTCACCGCCGGTCCCAAATGGGTCGTGAAATCGAACTCAAGCCGATGCGCTACATTCGACGGTGGGAGTCCCGCGATACGGAGCATGCGGATGAGGGGGGAATACATCAGGCGAAATCCGCTCCGCAGCGCAGGGACTTCCAGATCCAATCCGGGGGCGACGGCGAAGATGCCGTTTCGGGCGCCGCGCGTCTCTGCCAGCGCGAGGAAATTGCTGTCACCTTCCAGCCCTAGTTCCAGCGTGGGACGCAGAAGCGCTCGGCCCAGCACGATCCCGCCGCGCAGATAGTCGCGCGCAATGGAGCGGCCGGGCGCGAAGACCGTCACATCGCTCCCCGGCGCCACGATTGGGAGAGGCGACGGTTCTGAAGGCGGTCGGGCCGCCGGTTGCGGTGGAGTCGGCGGCGACGTTTGAGCCAGCGAAAGGCCCATCCACCAAAGAAGGACGAACGCGCATGCGAGGGCCGTCCTTCGCATCCATCACTCCGAAAGCGGGCTGCGTTCCCGTTCAGAAGCGTTCGAGCGCGACGCTCGGTCATCCGGATCTGAGAAGAGGCGAAGTTCGACGAAGCTCGTGCGTCGGGGCACGATCATGAGGATCGTCGTCAGGGCGATGGTCGCCCCGACTTGCCCAAGCGCCAGAAGCGTCAACATCGGCGTCGCATCTCGGAGCAAGAGCGCACTCGCCCCCAAACAGAACGTCAGGAGATAGATCGTTCCTACGGCCTCGCGCTCGCTCATCCCCAGCTCCACAAGCCGATGCGATAGATGCGAACGATCGCCCCGATGGATTGGCCGTCCTTCTCGCCATCGAATCCAGATCACCGAGGCCATATCGTAAAGGGGGAGTCCGAGCACGATCACGGGCATGAAGGGAGCGAACCATTCGTTGCGAATCTTCTCCTCAGGGGCGACGTAGGACGCCAAGACCGTGAGGACGCCGAGGAGATAGCCGATCAACAAGCTCCCAGCATCGCCGAGGAAGAGGCGTGCGGGAGGGAAATTATGCACGAGGAAGCCGGCCAGCGTCCCGATGAGCGCCGAAAGGAACAGTCCGATGTAAAACTCTCCGAGCGCAGTTGTGATGAACCAAAGCAAGAGACTGCAGATGATGGCGACGCCCGTCGCCAACCCATCCATGTTATCGAGCAGATTGAACGCGTTACTGATGCCAACGATCCAGACGAGCGTCACCAGCGCCGCCAACCATGGATGCACTTCAAAGAGCGAGATGCGCACGCCGGCTGCGATGACCAGCGTCGCCGCTACCGTTTGTCCCAGCAGCTTCGCCCACGCGGGAAAGTGTGGGCCGGAGAGATCATCGGCCAATCCCGTGAGAAGGACGATGACCGAACCGGCCAAGATCGCCCCGAGCGTGGGCAGTATGAGCCCGACCGTCTCGAACTTGGCGAGCACGGCGGGGAAGAGCTGCCGCACCGGCTCCTGTTGGCGCAAGAGGGGTAAGGCCGCCAAATGCCCCCCGATGACCAAAAGGAGCGCAAGGAATATGGCTACGCCGCCCAAAAGGGGCTTCGGTTCCCGATGCCGCTTGTGCTCGCCCGGGTAGTCCAAAACGCCAAAGGCGAGCGCCACCTGGCGCGCCGCCAAGACCAATCCGTTCGAGAGGACGAAGCTCGCTCCCACAATATATCCGTAAGCCAGAAGTTGCTCCCGGCTCATGTCGAACGGTGCATCCTTCTGCAGCCCATATTCAACAGCGGGGCGACCCCATGATCGGCGCGCGACAGGCTGCGGCGATCACTCGGCTCGCGAGAGGGCAGGTCCAGGAACAGCGCGATCGGGCGACTGTAGGCCGGCGCCTTCAGGTCTACACCCAGAAGCGCGGCGAGCGTCGGTGCAATGTCCGTCATGTTGACCACCGGAGCGCGAGCGCCGCGGCGCACGCCGCGTCCCCAGAGGATGAGCGAAGCGAACATCTGCGGGCGATCGGGCAAATAGCCGTGCGAGCCGCGATAATTCGGACGGGCGGGACGAAGTGCTTCGCCGCGATAGTCTCCCCCGAAGGCGCAGAAATCTGCGGCTTCCAGAAAGAACGCGGCCGTCGGCGCCGCGCCCAGCTGCTCCAGCTCCGAAGCCTCGATCACGCGCAATAGCGGCGAGCCCGGCCTTCGCGCCCATTCCTCAAAGAGCCGCCGCACGGTTTCGCGTGCAGCCGTATCCGAAGGATCGCGCAGAAAGATGGCCGCCGACCCCCCATTGGACCACACCGCGGCGTGCCACTCGACGATGCGCCCGCTCGAATCGAATTTCACCAAGCCCGCCTGCGCGAGCACCACGCCCGGATGAAACTCTCGCTCCACAGGCATAAAGCCGTGATCGGAGACGATCGCCACGGTCGTGCGCGCTTCAAGTCCGGCGCGCCGAATCGCCTCCAGAACACGCCCGATGCGCGCATCCTGCTTCTCCAGCTCGGCATACGCTTCCTTCGAGTGCGGACCCGTGCGATGTTGCACGCCGTCCAGTTGAATGAGATGCAGGAGCAACAAATGCGGCCGGAAGCGCGTGAGCAAATACACGGCGGCTTCCACACGCAGATCATCATCTTCCAAAGCCTCAGGCTTTCCCACCGCCTGCAAGATTTCTTCCACAAGGCCCGCCGGTCGCGCATGCTGTGCGACGAGCGCCCAAACGGGCGGCCCACCTTGAGCTGCCCTGGGATCGAAGATCTCCGGAATGTTGTGCTCGATCTCGGCCTCCACGGTGACGGGCCAACTGATGGCCGCCGTGCGACGCCCAGCGCGACGCGCCGCCGCCCAGAGTGTGTCGCTCCGAATGGCCGAAGCCCACCAGTACCAACGCCCCGTCTGCGGCGCCGTCGGCTCCTCGAAGATGCGATTGAAGTAGATGCCGTGATCGCGCGGGCGCGCACCCGTGACAATCGCCGTGTGCGACGGATACGTCACCGACGGATACACGCCAATCACGGCATCGGCGAACGCCCCTTCGTTGCGCAGCCGACGCAACGTGGGAATCTTCAACCCGTAGCGATCCGGATTCCGATAGTAATCGGGCACGAGGCCATCAATGGAGATCACGACGACATGGGTCTCCTCTTGCCCAGAAGCGGCGAGTCGCGGCGTATGAAGAGGGAATCCAGAAACCAGGAGAAGTGCGAACCCGACCAGAAGTCGTCGTCTGAACTCGCGCCTTCTCCAAGCTCGAATGAAAAGCCACAGCACCCACTTCTCAATCGCGGCGTGCGCCCAACGGCCTATGTGTTGGTCGTGTCGCCTCATCGCACCTTTCTCCTTGCTGAGCATTTGCCCTCCTCTTTCTGCCCGGTCCTATTTCACCGCAAAAGAAGCGGGGGAAGCAAGCGCGAGGGCGCATCCGTTCGGTGCTCCCCGCTCATCGGGAGAGGAAAGCGCCACCTCCGCCCAAATCGGTCGGTGATCGGAGGCTGTGACTTCTTGAGCGACGCCGTATCCAAGCACGCGCATATTTTGCACGTAGATCCAATCGAGCGTCATGCGGATCAGCAGTCGCCGATACGTCCACGCGGACCCGGGCAATGCCGAGAAGAATCCGGCTTCTCGCAACAGGCGATCCACCGCGCGCCAATCCCCGCGCGTGAGCGTGTTGAAGTCGCCGACGATGAGCCGATAAGGCGTCGCTTGTCGCAGCGCGCTTTGAAGGACGGCTCCGATCTGTCGAACCTTCATGTCCCGGGGCACGAGGGCTTGAACATGCACGGTGTAGATGCGAATCTGCGTCGCGCCGATGGCGAGCGTCGCCCCCAGCGCCACGCGCGGCAGGTCATTGCGTCGTCGCTCTTGCGGAAGGACGATGCGTTCGATGTCCCGGAGGGGATACCGGCTGAGGAGCGCGAGCCCGATCTCCCGATCCCCCTTCCTCTTGCCGGGGAGATAGACGTAGTCGAATCCGAGGCGCTCGGCGAGAATGCGCGCGCCACTCGCGCGCGGATCGCGCACGACTTCCTGAAGCGCGAGCACATCGGCGCGCGAAAGCTCCGGATGCGTGCGAAAGAGCGCCAGAATCTGCTCCAGCTTCCGACCCAGCTGGACGTTGTAGCTCACGATCCGAATCGCCGCGGGCACTTCGCCCGACCAGCGACTGAACTGCCCATGCTCCTCGAGCGCGAAGGAAGGCGAGGCCAGCTCTTGTCTCCCTCTCGGAGCGATCTCTGCGCTCGGCCAGATCCGTGAGGGAGACAAAGGGATCGTCGCCCCTCCCCAAAGAAGGAGCAGCAGCACCATCTTCGCTCGAATCCGATTCGCTCTTTGAGCCATCTCTTCTCGTGCGCCGCGAAAGGCTCCGATCCGAAGCTAGTGACGCGTGGGAACGCGAGTGACCCAGCTCCTCTGAGGACAAGAGCGCCTGGAGCGGTCGCCCCCTCCCTCACGCACGCCGCCGCAAGCGATCTGAACGTCGCCTGGGGTGAGCCGCCGGACAAGCTCCGGGAGCGATGGAGATCCACTTGTCGGGGATGCTCAGGCCCGACATCGTCGTTTCCGTCCGTCTTTCAGATGCGCGAGAAACTCCTCGCACGAGAGCGTGTTCAAAATGTCCTCGCGTCGCGCCCAGCCACGCCGCGCTTGCGCGATGCCATAAGACAAGACTCGAAAATGGCCGACATGGTGCGCATCGGAATCAATGACGAGCTTCACTCCAGCCTCGACGGCCTTACGAATGTGTTCGTCTTTCAAATCGAGGCGTTCGGGATAGGCATCGATCTCCAGAATCGTCCCCGTCTCCCGGGCCACGCGGATGATCTCGTCTATGTCCACCTCATAGGGTTCGCGCTTGAGCAGGACGCGCCCGGTCGGATGGAAGAGGATATCGGCATGGGGATTTCGCATGGCGCGCACGATGCGTTCGGTCATCTCCCGGCGCGACAGGTTGAAGTGCGAGTGCACGGCGATGCCGACGACGTCCAATTGCGCGAGCACATCGTCGCGGATGTCAAGCGTCCCATCCTTGCGAATGTTGACCTCGGCGCCGGTGAGGAGCCGGATCCCCGTGAGCCGGCGATTCAGGCGGCGAATCTCCGCGACCTGCTCAAGGAGCTTGGCTTCGTCCGAGCCTCGCGTCATGGCCAGGCTGCGCGTGTGATCGGTGATGGCGATGTACTGCAGGCCGAGCCGTCGGGCTTCGAGCGCCATCTCCTCGATCGAGTTCGCGCCATCGGTCCAGTTCGTTTGCACCTGCAGATCGCCGCGCAGGTCCCCGTATTCGATCAAGCGCGGCAGTCGCCCCTGACGCGCCGCTTCGATCTCCCCTCGATCTTCGCGCAACTCCGGCGGAATGTAACTGAGGCCCAGCGCCTCGTAAATCTCCTCCTCCGTCCGTCCGGCGATGCGTCGCTCCCCGCGAAACAGCCCGTATTCGTTCAGCTTCAACCCCATCCGCTCGGCGATCCGCCGCAGCGCGATGTTGTGCTCCTTGCTCCCGGTGAAGTATTGAAGCGCCGCGCCGAAACTCTCCCGGGGGACGACACGCAGGTCCACATCCAGGCCATTTCGGAACTTCACCCGGCTGCGCGTCTCCCCCCTCTCGTAGACATGCTCCACCTCGGGCAAGGAGATGAAGACTTCCATCACCCGTTCGGGCCGCCGCGAGATGACGAGCAGATCGGCATCGCCGACAGTCTCTTTGCGACGCCGCAAGGAGCCCGCGATCTCTACGCGCTCGACCTCAGGCAGTGCGGCCAGCCGCGCGCGGACGTCCTCCATAAGCGGCAAGACCTCGCCGAGGAGGAATCGTCCCCCATGCCGGCGCAAGAATTCGATGCCGCGCAAGATGGCCGCCTCCGTCTTCTCCCCAAAGCGCGGGAGCTGCCGGATGCGCCCCTGTCGCGCCGCTTGCTCCAACTCATCGAGCGTGGTGATCCCCAAGGCTTCGTAGAGGGCGCGGATCGTCTTCGGCCCCACGCCTTCGATCCCCATGAGCGAAGCGAGGTCAATCGGGTACTTCCGCCGCAGCTCCTCGTAATAGGCCATCCGTCCCGTCAGGAGCAGCTCTTCGATCTTCTGCGCAATGCTTTTGCCAACACCGGGAATCGCCTCCAGAGCTTTCACCCCCCCGCGCGCATACACCTCCGCGATCGGTTCCTCCAGCGCCTCCACGGCGTAGGCCGCCTTCTCGTAAGCGCGCGGCTTGAACTCCACCCCCTCCATATCGAGGAGGAAAGCGATCTGCCGCAGGATCTCCGCGACGTCGCGATTGGTCATGCCGACCCTCCCCGCTCTCGCTCGATGAGCACACGGCGCAAGATCTTCCCCGAAGCCGAACGCGGGATCTGCTCCACGAATTCCAGGCGGCGAATCTTCTTGTACGGGGCGACGCGCTCGGCCACATAGGCCATCAGCTCTTCCGCCGAAGCCTCAGCCTTCAACACGACAAAGGCCTTCGGAACTTCCCCGGCTTCCTCATCGGGACTAGGAATGACGGCTGTATCGGCGACCGCCGGATGTGAGAGCAAAACGGCTTCCAATTCGGCCGGCGCGATCTGCAACCCTTTGTATTTGATCAGCTCCTTGATCCGATCCACGATGTAGAAATAGCCGTCCGCATCCACGCGGCCGATGTCCCCCGTGCGCAACCATCCGTCCGAAGTGATCGTGCGCGCCGTCTCTTCGGGCCGCTTCCAGTACCCCTTCATCACTTGCGGACCGCGAATCCACACCTCGCCAAGCTGGCCAACGCCCAGCGGCGCGCCCGTCTCCGGATCTACGATCTGACATTCCGTGTTGGGGAGCGGCGGACCGATCGAAGCCAACTTGATCCGCGCCGGATCTTCGGGATTGGCATGCGTCACCGGACTCGTCTCCGTCAATCCATAACCCTGCAGCACGAGGCAGCCCAAGCGCTCCGCACACGCTCGCGCGATGGATTCACTTAAGGGAGCTGCCCCCGACATAATGACCCGGAGCTTGGAGAGATCATACCGCTCCACAAGCGGATGCTTGGCCAGCGCCAGAATGATCGGCGGCACCAGGTAGGCGCGCGTCACCCCATGGTCTTGCAAGAGCCGCAGAAACGGTTCCAGCTCAAAGCGCGGCATCGTCACGACGGTTGTCCCCTTGTAAAGCATGACGTTCATGACGACCAGCAGACCATAGCTGTGGAAGAAGGGGAGAACGCCGATGACGACGTCCTCCTCCCGCACTTCGCGAAAGGCGGCGTCCACTTGGCAGATATTGGCGACCAGATTGTAGTGCGTGAGCATGACGCCCTTGGGCAAGCCCGTTGTCCCGCTCGAATAGGGCAAGGCCACGACGTCCTCGCGCGGAGAGATCGGGACGTCCGGCACGCGATCGGCATCGCCGAAGAGATCGGTCCACGAAGCTTCGCCGATGACGAAGACGTCTCGAACGCCCACTTGGTGAGCGGCAACGCGCGCCTTCTCCGCAAGCGCAGGGACAGTGAGCAAATACTTCGCTTCGGCATCCCGAAGCTGCGTCACAAGCTCCTCAACCGTGTACAGCGGATTCACCGTCGTGCTGATCCCTCCAATCAAGGAGACAGCGTGAAACGCAATGGCATATTCCGGGAGATTCGGACTGTAGATGGCCAAGACGTCGCCTTTTCGAAATCCGCGCGCCCACAGGCCAGCGGCCACGCGCCGCACCGATTCCGCCAGTTCGCGATAGCTCACCGCGCGTCCCGTCGGCCCATCAATGAGCGCCGCTTTCTCCCCTCGCCGCTCCGCCTGCTCAAGCACAAACGGCGTGAGCGGCACTTCGGGAATCGCGATCTCCGGATATGGACCCCGCACGATCATACGCCCCCCACTCCTTTCAGCGAAAGTTTATCCCGCTTGTGCCGTCACGAGCAATCTCAGGGACATTCGGCCAAGAAGGGTCTTGAGGACTTCAGGAGCGGTGGACAATAAGCGGTTCGCTAGATATCGCCACGCCCAAGCGCCAGACCATAATCACACTATATCCTGCAGGCCTTCCACGCGGTCGCGATCAAAAGCACGGCCACAAGAGCGACATCGCGCGTCTATCTTATCCGCGCTGAAACGTCGAGCGAAAAACAATCCCTTGATCCCCCCACCAGAAGGTGTGAGCGGAAAGCGCCTCCCGTCGTCATGCTCTGAGCAAACAGAAGGAGGCGCGGGCCTACCCCCATCGTGAGGAGCAGGCCCCGCCTTATCGCTCACGCCCCGGCATTGGGGTTCGGGCTGCTGCGGAATGGGCTCACATCAACTTGCCCAGCCCCAGTTCCACACGCTGGTAGAACCGGCAACCCCGATCCCGGACAGGTACCACCACCACTAGGACCCGATGAGGCCCCCCACCAGTTGTTCTCCGCATTCAAATTGTATCCGCCGGGGTTAAGGACCAAACCTCGAAAGCCAGCGGCAATACAGTTGGCGACGTTCGTGCAGGTGATGTTGTTGTCATTGACAAGCGGCAGCGGTGGACCCGCGCTGCTACCAGCAGTAAGTGGATCGACCGCAACGCCATCCGCGTTATCCCGGATCTCGTTCGCCAGAATCCGAGCGCCTGCAGATGCATCAAAGGCTATGCCCGTTCCACGAAGCGGGGGGAAGGGGGTAGTTGTGACACTCTGGTCCGAAAAGTTAAGGATCGTATTTCGCCGTACGATCGCCCCAGGTGCCCCCGTCGTAGTCGGGATCGTGAAAAATGGAGCGAGGACGATCCCCGCCAGGGCGTCTGCCGTCGAGCCTCCTCCATTGATTCGGTTCCGTTCCACAAGGACGTTCCCTCCAGTCGTCAGGCCGGTCAGGCCGATACCCACTCCTAACCCAGGAGAAGACGCGTCCAGGATGGTGATCTGATTCCATCGAATTTGCACGTTAGCGTTGGTGTTGTTCCCGACCACGGCGATCGCGGCATCGCCAATCCGCCCGCTGATGATGTTTCGCTCAATGCGGAACGTAACGCTAGGCCCCCCTGTGACTCCGATGACGATGCCGCTGAAGACGGCTGTGCTCGTCGCCCCTTGAAAGCGACACTTCTCGATGGTCAAAGGCTGAGGGTTAAGGCCAGGCCACCCGATGGCTTGGATGCCCGTCGTGGCGTTGGGGACGAGGAATCGTAATCCGATGATCCGCACAAGCCCCCCGCGCTGTCTGGCATCAATCATACAATTCACGCCCCCTCCCCAGAGGGGATCGCAGGTCCCAGGAGCTGATTGCCGAATCGTCCCAGGCTTGGCGGGAGAGCCAACGATCGTGCCGTACCAACCATTGGGGATAATCACCGGTCCAGGCTCAGTGACCGGACCAACGACCAACAGGAAATCTCCCGGCTGCAAGTCCGAATCGGCGAAGGCTTGCGTGAGGTTCGGATAGCTCCTATGCAGTCGAGGGTTTAAAACCCCACCTCCCTGCGTCCATACAACCTGTGGGATGAGAAGACAAAAGGTTCCCACGACGAGAAGAAGAGATGTCAACAGTGTCCTCCATCTCATAGTTCACCTCCCAGTGATGAAGGATTCAATTGGGCAGGACCACGCCCGTCACATCATAAGTCCGTTGCACGCTGTTACCGGGAAAAGCGAAGGTCCTCATCGTTGGAGCGATATACTGCTGCAGACACAGGACCGGGTAGCTTCGACTGCCGATCACGCGCGTCGTCCCACATCGGCGATCTCTCGGCCCAGAGACGATCTCCCCAAATTGCGTGGCGTAGAACGTGCCCGTGGGATGTGGACGGAAGTCGTACCAGGCGATCTCGGCGCGGCGTTCGTCGTTCAGAAGCCCTGTGGGGAGCCAGGTGTTCATCGCCTGCAAATCGGGATTGCTGCTTTCGCCCACGCGAGGACCGTGATAATACTGCGGCTTGACGTTGAATCCGAGGTCCCATGCCCATTCCGCCGCTCCAGCCCGGCTGTACCAGGTTTCGAAGTTCAGCGAGCACTGGGGGAAGTTCACCATCATGACGGGGCGAAGGGAATCGTCCCCTCCGCATGCGGCAACAGGAATCACATTGGGACCCGTATTGTTCCCCTCGCCGAAGTCCGCCCACTGGTTCCAATAACTCACGTTCCCCGCCAGATCGCGTGCCCACACTTGGTAAGAATGGAAGCGGGAAGCGTGGCCGTTAGGGTTCGTATCCAGGTGGATGATGAGATAAACCTCAATGCCTCCTTTCTGAAGCAGGAATCCTTTGAAACCCGTGTGCTTATAGACATTCTCCCCGGGAGTATTCCCCGCATGCGTGAACATGGGGGGCCATCGCGAGGATACGACCCATCCAGGAGGTGGATCCCCATGTTCATGCCCGTAGTAACACCCGCCAGGGCCTACGGGAGGGTGCCATCGGTCCGGATCATGCACATTGGTCGGACAGGGCTGCCCTGGACTCGGCCTCGAAGAGCCCTGCTCCGGCGCGCAAGTGAGAGTCGCCTGCTTTCGATCCCTGGACGTTCGCACCGTCAAAGAGGTCGAACACGTCACCTCCAGACTGGAATTCGGGTCCAACGTCACTCGCTGTTGCTGAGGAGCCGCTGCCGCCAGCCCACAAATCACCGAGTTGAGGAGAACGTTCGTATCCGCGCGTGCGATCACAGAGGAACTCCAGCTCCTGGACGCCCAAGAGCTTCCGATCAGCAGTGGGAGCATAAGCAGTGAGATCCGCTTCACCATACTCACCACCTCCCTGCCGCACTTTGAGTGTACTTGGATTATACTGATTGCTCGATCTTCGTCAAGAATATCCTTTGAGGGGGAACGGATGCGCATCTCAGCTCCCAGGATCGCCTTGAAGCGAGAGTGCTCGCGTCCCCCTTTTCTCACGAAGTGGCGCCTTCCGCTGCGCGGTGGGTTCTCCAAAAGCGAGCTTCGGACTTTCATTGGATCTGCCGTCTGTCTCAGGTGTGTTTCGCGGCACCGCTTGACGGGTAGGCAGAGGGCGCTATAATTGCATGTCTCGCATATGCTCAGCCAGGTCGTTGAGTTAATCGAATCGGGGCAGTGTTTCGCCATCACTTCGCATGCGCGGCCGGATGGGGATGGATTGGGGTCCTCGCTCGCTTTGCTGCATATTTTAGAGAGCTTGGGCAAAGAGGTCACCATCGGCATGCGCGATCCAATCCCGCGCGCCTATCGGGAGCTGCCGGGGGCTGACCGCATCCTTCAGATCACGCACTTCGATAAGCGCTACGATGCCGTCTTCGTCATCGAGTGCAGCGATATTGATCGGCCGGGCTTGCTCGATCTGGATGAGCAATTCCTGGTGAACATTGATCATCACGCGACGACGGAGCTATTTGGAGACATCAACTGGATCGATTCGACGGCTTCGGCCGTCGGTGAAATGATCTACAATCTCTGCAAGGCGCTCGGCGTGCGCGTGACGCCAGCGATCGCCTCCTGCGTCTACGCGGCCATCTTGGCTGATACCGGCTCGTTCCAATTCCCCAATACGACCGAGCGCACGTTCAAGGTCGCGCGCGAGCTGGTTGCGCATGGGGCGAATCCGGCGGAGATCGCCCGCATGCTCTTCTACAATCAGCCCTTCGGTAAGGTGAAGCTCACGGGGTTGGTGCTCTCGACCCTTCAGCGGGATGAGAGCGGGCGGATCGCCTGGATGGTGATGACGCAAGAGATGCTGCGGCAAGCGGGCGCGTGTGAGGAGGACAGCGAGGGGATCGCGAATTATCCCCTCTCGATCGAAGGCGTCGAGGTCGTCGCCTTCTTCAAGGAGATCGCTGCGGGCATCTATCGCACGTCTTTGCGCTCGAAGGGAACGATCAACGTCTCCAAGATCGCGAGCGCATTCGGCGGCGGAGGCCATCGCAACGCCTCCGGATGCGCGATCGAAGGGCCACTGCCGGAAGTCGAGCGCCGCGTCATTCGGAAGCTGCAGGAAGCGCTGGGGATTCTGCCGATCCTCGGGTGATCGCCGCCCGGCACCTCGGCCGCCTTTGCCAGGAGGACATCGCGTGAGCGCTGGATTCGAGCTCCTCGATCACACGGCAGACATCGGGGTGCGCGCTTGGGGCCGAACTCCGGAGGAGATGTTCGCACAGGCCGTGCGCGCTCTCTTCCACCTGATGTACGATCCCCGGACGATCGAGCGTCGTCTCTCCCGCGATGTGGAAGTTCGCGCCGAAGGCTATGAATATCTCCTTGTGGACCTCTTCAACGAAATCCTCTATCTCTTCGACGCCGAGAAACTGGCCTTCGCCGATGTCGCCGTCGAGGCGCTTTCGCCCGAGCAGGTCCGCGTTCGCCTTTGGGGAGAGCCGTTCGATCCCGCCCGGCACGAAGGGCGAATATATGTCAAGGCGGCGACGCTCCACCGATTGAAGGTCGAACCTCGAGACGGGGTGTGGACAGCCGAAGTGTACCTGGACATCTGAGCGCTCACCGACGGCGGTAGACGAGCATCACTCCCCGTCGTCCGATGGCGAATCCCTCTTGATCATCGCGCATGGCGACGGCATAGATGCGTTCTTGGGTCGGAACGGGAACCCGCGTCCACGTCTTTCCCTCATCGGTGGAATGGAGGATCGTCCCCCCCCATCCGACGATCCAGCCTTCTTTCTTGCGGAAAGTGAGCCCGAGCAAGATGTGTTCGGTACCACTTGGCACGGGCACCCACGTCTTCCCCCCATCGGTCGTCTGCAAGATCAACCCTTGCGAGCCCGTGATCCAACCCCGCTTCTTATCGCGAAAGTAGACGCGAAAGAGATCGTTCTGCGTCCCACTGGATTGCTTCGTCCAATTTCGCCCCCCGTTCTCCGTGTAGAGGATCGTCCCGCGAGAGCCCACCACCCAGCCGAGTTTCTCGCTCTTGAAGTGGAGGTGATAGAGGTATTCGTCCGTGCCGCTGATCTGGCGAATCCAACTTCGGCCGCCGTCCTCGGTGAAGAGGATGATGCCCTCGGCGCCCACAATCCATCCCCGCTTCTCATCGTGGAACCAGACGCTGTAGAGGTCCTCCTCGACGACGCTAGCGACCGAAGCCCAGCGCTGCCCGCCATCGGTCGTCATGAGGATCACCCCCCCGTCGCCGACGATCCACCCGCGCCGCTTGTTGAGGAAGAAGACGTCGTTCAGGTTCGTGCGCACGCTGGAGGTTTGGACCTGCCAGCTCACGCCGCGATCCGCCGTGTGTAGAATCAAGCCTTCGTCGCCAACGATCCACCCGTGCTCTTTCGTTGGGAAGTGGATGGCATTGAAGTTTTGCGTAAAGCCCAACCGCCGAAGCTCCCACGACTGGGCCGGAGTTGATCGCACAAGCACCGACCAGAGAAGCGCCGCTCCTACCGCGAGAGTGAGCGTTCTCATCATCCCCTCCCTCGTGCGATGTCAGCGCGTGTGTCGTAAGCATAGCATCGGGATGGCGATCGGTTCAAGCGCGCGCTCGGACACTGTTCAGAGGAGAAGGAGCTGTGCTACACTGCCTCTCGCTATGGCGATCGCGTTGAGCGACGTGGCGATTCGCGAGCGGATCGTCACCTTTTTGGAGATGCAGGGGCGTTTGGCCTCGCTGGAGGCGCTCGGGCGCGAAGTCTTTCGCTTTCGGAATCCACCGATGGTGTTCTTGCGCGAGATGCTGCGCCGTCTCTTCGCGGACGATCCTCGCCTGGTCCTTCGGGACGACGATTGGATGGAGCTGCGGCCGGATGAGCGCGAGAGCCGAGCGCTGCAGGAAAACGAGTACGTCGTTGTGGACGTCGAGACGACGGGATTGCGCCCGATGGCCGATCGCGTGATCGAAGTGGCGGCCTTTCGCGTCGCCGGCAACGGTGGCCGAGCACGCATTCTGGAAGAGTTCGTGACCTTGGTGAATCCGGAGCGGGCGCTTCCTTCGACGATCATACACCTGACCGGGATCACCCCGGAGATGGTGGCGCGCGCCCCACGCTTTCGGGAGATCGCTGATGAGCTGATGGCGTTTTTGGGGTCGCGCGTGCTGGTCGCGCACAACGCCCGTTTCGATCTGGCGTTTCTCGACGCGGAGCTTCAGCGGGCGTGCGAGGCGCGCTTAGCGCACCCACACCTTTGCACCCTCGCGTTGAGCCGTCGGCTCTTCCCCGAGCTGCCGAACCATCGGCTGCCAACGGTCGCTCAGTACATGGGCATCCCAATGGACGTTTGGCATCGCGCGCGTTCGGATGCCTGGACGACGGCGCGTCTCTTCCTCCGCCTGCTCGATCCGCTTCAAGAGCGCGGTGTACGCACGCTCTCGGATGCCCTGCGCTTTCAAGCCTCCCACCGAAGTGCCGTGCGATCCCAGAGGTGAGCCTGACAATGGCCGATCTGCTTCTGGCACTCACCGATCTGCTCTTTTTCGCGCGCATTCGAACCATGGCCGAAGCTCGCGGCCTCACCCTGGAACGCGCCCGGACGCCCGAAGAAGTGCTCGAACGGGCCCACGCGGCTCGGCCGGCCGCCATCGTCTTCGATTTGCACGAGGAGCGCTTGGCCCCACTTCGCACCATCGCCGAAGTGAAAGCCGATGCCGCCCTGCGCGAAATTCGAACGATCGGCTACTTCTCCCACGTTCGAAATGACGTGAAAGAGCAAGCGCTGCGCGCCGGATGCGATCTCGTACTCCCGCGCTCGGCCTTCCTCGCACGGCTGGCAGAATTGCTGGACGAGATCGCCGCCGATCGGATGCGCGCGCCTTCTCCCCAATGAAGCGAAGCACACGCCCGATATGCCACGCCCTCTACTCATCGCGCATCGTGGAGCTTCGAAGATCGCTCCGGAGAACACGCTCCCAGCTTTCGCACTGGCCCTGGAGATGGGAGCGGATGGGGTCGAATGCGACGTGCAGCTCAGCCGCGATGGCCACCTCGTCGTCATCCATGACGAGACTCTGGAACGCACGACCGACGGACATGGTCGCGTGGCCGACCAAACGCTGGAGGAATTACGGCGATTGGACGCAGGCGCTCGGTGCCCCCACTGGCGAAAGATGCGCGGGGCGAAGGTCTCGATCCCAACCCTAGAGGAAGTGCTCGCCCTTCTGGCGCCGACGCCGAAGATCCTCTGCATCGAGCTGAAGCCTTCGCCGCGAGCGATCGAGCTGGTGCAGGCGACGCTTGCGGCCGTCGCCCGATTCGAACTCCAGTCGCGCGTCCTCCTGGCGGCGTTCGATCCCTTCTTATTACGACTGGTCAGAGAGCGCGCGCCGATGATCCAGACAGCCCTTCTCTGGGGAGCGCCTTGGACCTGGCAGAGTTGGTCGCTCGCCCGCGCGCTGACCTTGGCCCGCCAGACCGAGGTCCACTGGATCGCGCTTCATGCCTGGCTCGCTCGAAGCTGGGACGTGACGCCATTTGAGGAGGCTGGTTTCGCCCTCGCCGCCTGGACGGTGAATCGTCCGAAACTCGCCCGAGGACTCGCCAAGCGCGGTCTGGCCGCACTCATCACCGATGTCCCCGATCGAATCCGCGAGGCCTTTCTATGAGCCGCCGCCTCGGCCAAGGCCAGGAGAGCCCGCCCGAGCGCGCACGCATTCACACGACGCCTCGGTATGAAGTGTACTGGCTTCGGAAAAAAACCTTCGCTCTGACGGCCACCGCCCCTACCGGATATACCGTGCACAGTGTGTTGCACGGGCGCGCGCACCTCTCCGTCGGAGGAGAGACTTTTGAGCTGCAAGACGGGATGACCGCTTTGCTCGATCCCACAAGGCGCTACCACCTTCGCTCCCACCCCGGGACGTTGGAACTGATCCTGCTGCGCCTGTCGCCGGGCCTCATCGCCGATATGGCGGCGCGACTGCAATTGACACGTATCGGTCAGGAGTTCACCTTTCGCGAACCCATCGTCTCCGATCCCCAACTAGCTGCCCTCCTGCGCGCTATACAGCAGGAGATCGAACGACAACGGGTCGGACAGGACGTGATCCTCGATGCCCTCATGGATCAAATCCTCGTGCATCTGTTCCGACACCATCTCCTGGTCCGACGCAATCTCGACGTAGAGTTCTCGCGTTTCGGATTCGTGGATCGGCGGCTGCGGCGAGCCATCGAATTCATCCACACGCACTTCGACGCCGAGGTGCGCCTCGCGGACATGGCGCGCGCTGCCTTTCTGAGCGCCTTCCATTTCGCTCGCCTCTTCAAGCGCCTGATGGGAATGACCCCACATGCGTACTTGATGAGCGTGCGGTTAGAGCAAGCCGCGCGCCTTTTGGCGACAACTGACCTCTCCATACTAGAGATCGGCCAGCGCGTCGGCTACACCAGCCAAAGCCATTTCGCCAAGGCCTTCAAAGCCTGGACCGGACTGACGCCGCGTGAATATCGGCAAGCGAGCCGAGAGACCAGCCCATTGCCGGATAAATTCGGCCCGTCCACCGCTGAGGGCCTATAGGCTTGGCAGTGCATCCGTCTGGCCACAGTCTCCCTTTTGGGAAAATTCCCCATTGACTTTTTGGCCGGATTTGGGTAAAAGTGAGGCTGCCTGAGGATCGGCCTGATGTTTGACAATCCGCTGGGTCCTGGGGGTGCAGAAGGGGAAGGGGGGTAACAGGGGTTAT
>Ga0209289_100164_pt1 | contig 40848 bp, 39 predicted proteins | sample GXS110809BmetaG_FD_184121 | JGI IMG/M metagenome (GOLD analysis project Ga0209289, IMG submission 184121) | Hot spring microbial communities from Gongxiaoshe hot spring, China to study Microbial Dark Matter (Phase II) - GXS 110809B (SPAdes)... ...
AAAGATGGAGCGGCTGTGATACCCGCTTCGAGACACCGTCAGTGTGTAGAGCTGGTCCGTGGGCACATTGCTGAAGCGCACATAGTTGGTGTCGCCAACGGTCACTTCACGGTTGAAGCCGCCTGTACCCACAAGGCGCGCAGTGTAGTTTCTGACATCCGCGCCCGTTTTCAGGTCGTACACATACACAGCAATGTCGCCAGCGCCTGCAAGCACCGTCCCAAGCAGGCTCAGGTTCAACCATGCCAAGACTATCTGCCGCAATGGCATCGTGTCTACACCTCCTTCCGTTGCATCAGCACAAGTGTAGTATGGTTGCTGTGTCCTACCTACAAATACACTAACTTTCAGGAGAGCGTTAGGAACTTTTGCCCTATTTTGCAGGAGGGCTCAAAATCCGATTTCAGTTGCACAGAGGAAGTTGACGCAGGGTGCCGAATCTGAAAGCGTGATGCGCTGCATCTCATTGCTGCTGGGACTTTGGATAACGACGCTGGCGTGGAGCCAAACCACGATTACCCGCGCGGACTTAGCCGTGCGCTTGCTTGAAGCGGAAGCCTGCTGGGAAGCCCACCGCCAATCGCCAGAGGCACGTTTGCGTGCCACACGCCCCCTCACGGAGGGGCTAACTGCCTTCTTTTCGGGCAGGTTGGATGTGCTGGCGCGTCAGCTGACCCTGGCATGTCTTGCCCTGCGCTCCGACGCCGCGCCCACGCCTGAGCAGCTTTATGCAGGCTCACTGGGCGTTCGCCTACCACGCGTGTTCAGACACGAGGCGCTTGAACAGGGGGAGCAGACCGTGCAATGCCAACTATTTGCTTTCTACCCCGCCGAGCGACCCGAAATCGGGCTGCAGCTGCACTGGGCAGTGCTACGGGTGGGCGATTCAAAGCTCCTCCGCGAAGGTACGCTGGATTCGCCAGAAGTGGGCGCAACACTAACTCTGTTATCACGAGCCCCAGAAGGCGACTACGAGGTTGTGTTTGCGTTAAAACAGGGCGACCAGACGCTGCGCCAATGGCGCCAGCCGTTTAGCATCATCCGCCAACTGGACACGCGCCTCCAAGCGTTAGACCGCGCTGCCGAAACCCACGACGACGCTGACCCTACTGAACGGATGACCGTGCTGAACGCCGTGGAGGTACTGCAGAACGCCCTCAAGGGCGAGAACCCCGAAACCTTCTACCCGATGCTGCGCTTGCTTCAGCTTGCTGAGCAACTGTCTGCGGGTTGGGAGCGAGGGCAATCAGGCTGGCGTGCTGCCCCCGGCGATTACTGGATGGCGACGCTTTACCGCGAGCGCAAGGTGGCATTTCGGCTGTTTGTGCCCCCGCAGTTCCAGCCGAACAAGCCTATTCCGCTGGTGCTTGCGTTGCACGGTGCCGGAGGCAACGAGCACCTGTTTTTTGATGGCTACGGGCTCGGGATCATTTTGAAGGAGGCAGCAAAGCGCGGCTGGGCGGTGATTGCCCCTCGTTCCGACGCCAACCTTGCGCATGTCGCGGGCGCACTGGAGGCGGCCCAGCAACTGCTGCCCGTTGACCGCAAGCGCATTTACTTGATGGGACATTCAATGGGCGGGGCGCAGAGCTTTGCCGCCATCGCGCAGTTTCCTGACGAGTTCCGCGCTGCCGTTATCTTTGCAGGGGCGGGGCAGCCCACCCAAGTCCCCGCGGATTTGCCCATGCTAATGGTTGTCGGCGAACAAGAGTTGCCGATACTCAAGTCCAACATCGAGAACGCTTACCGCCGCCTGCAAGGTATGAACCTCAAGACATTGGAGTACAAACGCTACGATGCCTGCGACCACATTATGATTGTGCGGGAAGCGATGCCCGATGCGTTTGTGTTTTTGGAGCGCGCACCCGCGCGGTAGGGCAAACGAATAGTTGCACGCCTGCGTTGTCCACTGCCCTAAGGTAGTGGTTATCTGGGCAGGTAAAGGCAGGAATTATGTTGTGCGCAGCGAAACCACAAAGGCGATGGTTGAGCTGAAGGGCGTCAGCGTGGCGTTTGGGGAGCAGTACGCGTTGCGGCGGGTGAACCTAAAGGTGGAAGCGGGTGAGTTTGTATTTTTGGTGGGCGCGACGGGCGCAGGCAAATCCACGCTGTTTAAGCTGCTGTATGGGGCGTTGCGCCCCACCGAAGGCGAGGTGTGGGTGCTTGGGCAACCTGTGCACCGTCTCAAACCACGCGAGCTGCCTTATCTGCGTCGACGCATGGGCATCATTCCGCAAAACTATCCGCTGCTTTCGCACAAAACGGTGTGGGAGAACATCGCCTATGGGCTGCGCGCGATTGGCTATAGCGAGCAAGCCGTGCGTCAGCGCGTGGCGCAGATGCTGGCGCTGGTGGGGCTGAACGAGCAAGCCCGCCAATACCCCCACCAGCTCTCAGGCGGCGAGGCACAACGCGCCGCCATCGCCCGCGCCCTCGCCAACAACCCGCCCATGCTCATCGCCGACGAACCAACTGCCAACTTAGACCCCGACACTTCGTGGGAAATTATCGAACTACTGCTGCGCATCAACCTGCGTGGCACAACGGTCATCGTCTCCACGCACAATCGCACGATTGTAGACCGCGCGTGTCAGCGCGTCGTCGCCATTGACCGCGGACAAATCATTAGCGATGTGCCGCGGGGCGGCTACCCCATCGAGCTGGAGCGACTGTACCCCTCTGTAGCACTATGATAGACCGCTTCCGTTTCATCGTCAACGAGACTTGGGCAAGCTTGCGCGGTAACCTCGCGATGCAGGCGGCGGCGATCAGCACAGCTTGCATCGCGCTGATCTTGCTGGGCAGCGCGGCGATGGCGCTCTACAAGTTAGACGCTTTGGCACAGTCGCTACCCAACGCGTTCGAAGCGTCGGTGTTTTTGCACACGACGGTGTCCCGCGCGCAAACGCTCAAGCTGAAAGCCGAAATAGAGGCGATGCCCGAAGTGGCACAAGTGGTACTGGTACCGCGTGAAGTCGCTTGGGAACAGGAGAAGCAAAAGTACAAAGATGATGTGAATCTTGCCGATTTGCCCAACCCGCTGCCCGACAAGCTGATCGTGCGCGTGCATCAGGCGGAGACGTTGCCAGCGGTCTCTGCGCGGATTGCGCAATCGCCGCTCGTGGATGAGGTGATTGACAGCCAGGCAGAACTGGAGATGGTGCTGGGGGCAGCGCGATTGGTGCGTTGGGTAGGGCTGGGCACAGGGGGCTTGTTGCTGCTGTCGGCGTTGTTGTTGATCTACAACGCGGTGCGCCTTACCATCCACGCGCGTCAGCACGAAGTACAGGTGATGGCGCTGGTGGGGGCGACGCTGCGTTCGATTCGATTACCGTTTGTGTTGGAAGGCATGGTGCAGGGGCTTCTGGGGGGCATAATTGCGGCGTTGATTACGGTACTGAGCGCGGGGCTGCTGTCGGAATACATGGTAAGCCAGTGGCCGCTGCTGAAAGATATGCCGCCTGGCTTGCCCCCTGGCATGGTGCTGGTGGGGGTGCCGATATTGGGCATGGTGCTTGGGGGGCTGTGCGCCAGTTGGGCGACGCTGCGCTATGTGCGCATCTGAGGAGGGGGCGTGCGGCGGCGACGCGCGTGGGCGGTGGGTTTGGTGTTGGTGAGCGCGTTAGGCGCCAGCATGGTTGCCTCGCTGAGCATGGGTGCGGTTTCGGTGCCCCTCCTGCAGTTGTGGGATGCCCTGCGCGGCGTAAGTGATTCTACGACGCGCCTGATTGTGTGGGAGTTGCGCCTGCCTCGCATCCTCACGGCGGTAGTAGTGGGTGGTGTTCTGGGTTGGGTGGGCTGCGCCTTCCAGGGGCTGCTGCGCAACCCGTTAGCAGACCCCTACATTGTAGGGGTATCGTCGGGAGCAGCGGTGGGAGCAGCAGTGGGCGTGTTGCTCGGTTGGCACACGCGCGGCTACGGGTGGGCAATCTCGCTGTTGGCGTTTGGGAGTGGCTTGCTCACGCTGCTACTTGCGTTGGGGCTGAGCCGTCAAAATGGGCAGCTGCGCATCGCCAACTTCTTGTTGGTAGGCGTGTCGCTCAGCGCAAGCTTGTGGGGCATTATCACGCTGCTGCTGGTGCTGGCAGGCGAAGACCTTTCGCGCGTTATCTACTGGCTGCTGGGCGGGCTGCTGAATGCCGATTGGCAGCGGCTCCAGTGGGCGAGCTTGCCCGCGCTTGTTGGGTGCCTCACACTGTGGCTGCATGCGCGCGCGTTGAACCTTTACACCGCGGGCGAGGAGACCGCCGCCCACTTGGGCGTGAACCTTGAACGGCTCAAATGGGCGGTGCTGGTAGGGGGCGCGCTGGCAACCGCCGCAACCGTTGCGATAGCAGGAATCATCGGCTTTGTGGGCTGGATGACGCCCCACTTGCTGCGTCGTGTGGTGGGGGGCGACCATCGCGTGCTGATGCCCCTCTCCGCACTAGGCGGCGCGCTGCTACTCCTATGGGCAGACACGCTGGCGCGCACATTGGCACGCCCGGTGGAGCTGCCCGTAGGTGTGATTACTGCGTTGGCGGGCGCGCCGCTGTTTGTGTGGGTGATGCGTCGCGAACGCGGGCTGTGAGAGGTATACTCGCCTGCGATGTTCCGCAAAGTGCTGGTGGCGAACCGTGGCGAGATTGCGCGGCGCGTCATCCAAGCGTGCCGCGAACTGGGCATTCGTACCGTCGCCGTCTACTCTGAAGCCGACGCGAACGCGCCGTTTGTGCGGGAAGCCGACGAAGCGTATCTTTTGGGCGGCGCGCCTGCCTCCGAAAGCTACCTCAACATCCGACGCATTCTGGAAGTGGCTCAGCAAGCCGGCGCGCAAGCCATCCATCCGGGCTATGGCTTCCTCTCTGAGAACCCCGAGTTCGCAGCGGCGTGCGCGCAGGCGGGCATTGTGTTTATCGGTCCCCGCCCTGAAGTGATTCGGCTGCTAGGCGACAAGGGGGCTGCCAAACGCGCTGCTGAGCGCGCGGGCGTGCCTACAGTGCCCGGCTACACGCCCGAAGACCACGCCACACCCGAAACCTTACTGCAGGCTGCCCAACAGCTGGGCTTTCCTGTGCTGCTGAAGGCGGTGGCAGGCGGAGGTGGCAAGGGCATGCGCATCGCCGACAGCCCCGAACGGTTCCTTGAGATTGCCGAAAGCGCCGCCCGAGAAGCCCAAAACGCCTTTGGCGACCCGCGTCTAATGCTGGAACGCTACATCGCGCACCCCCGCCATATTGAAGTGCAAATTCTCGCCGACCAGCATGGCACGGTAATGCACCTCTATGAGCGCGAATGCTCCATCCAACGCCGCCACCAAAAGATTATTGAGGAAAGCCCCTCGCCCGCTCTTGACGCCAAAACCCGCACCGCCATCTGCGAGGCGGCGGTTCGCCTCGCCCAAGCTGTTGGCTACACCAATGCGGGCACCGTCGAGTTCCTCTACGAGCAAACGCCCGACGGAGGGCGATTTTACTTTTTGGAAGTCAACACCCGCCTGCAAGTGGAGCACCCCGTCACAGAGCTGGTGATGGGCGTAGATCTAGTGCACTGGCAGATTCGCATCGCGGCGGGCGAGCGGCTTGAGTTGTCGCTACCCAAGCTGCACGGGCACGCGATCGAAGCGCGCCTATATGCCGAAGATCCCGAAAACGAGTTTGCGCCTTCACTGGGTACCCTGCTCGCCTACCAAGTGCCCCACTTGCCAGGCGTGCGCGTCGATTCGGGCGTGGAGGCAGGTTCGGTCATCACGCACCACTACGACCCGATGATTGCCAAAATCATCGCACAGGCTCCCGACCGCACGACCGCCATCCGTCGGCTTGTCAACGCGCTGGAGCAAATCACCATCGTGGGGGTGCGCACCAATCAGGCGTTTCTGATGGATGTCCTGCAGCATCCCGCGTTCTTGGTAGGCGCACTTCATACAGGCTTCCTACAAGAACATCAAATCAAATCTGCTCCAGAAACACCGCCCGAACCTGTGCTGTTGGCGCTCGCTCTGCTGGAACCGCTAACCCAGCAGCGGCGACAGCTCACCACCCCACACGACGGCGCACCTGCCCCCTACCCCTCGCCGTGGGAGCAACTTGGACGCTGGCGTATCGGCGCATAAAACTGTGGCATAATTGGCACAGGGGAAACTCACCCTGAGCGGTGTCCGTAAGTATAGATAAACTCAGAACGGTTTCTTGCGGGCGGGCACTACTGGTAAAAGCTGTTGCGCCAAATGCAGATATGCCCCCTGCGAAGGTTTGTATCGTCTAAAAAGGTTTGTATCGTCTAAATTTGCAAGAGTGCGTCGCCGATACCGAGCCGAAGATGAGTATCCGATTGTAGCGAAGGCAAATATGGGAGTTGAACGATGCAGACGATGCCAATTCGCGAGAAGCAGACGACGCGCGTTGCTGAACTCTTGATGTGCGCGCCCAGTGCGTATGACCTTTTGTACGAGATTAATGCGTGGATGCATTTGAGCGATAAGCCCGACAAGCAGCTGGCGTGGCGGCAGTGGGAACAGCTGTACCACACCCTCACGGAGCAAATCGGCATACCTGTGCGGTTGATTGAGCAAGCCAGCGAAGCCCCCGATATGGTGTTCACCGCCAATGCGGGGCTGCCCCTGCCGGGCAAGCAAGTGGTGCTGTCGCGCTTTCGCCACCCCGAACGTCAGGTCGAGGAACCCTATTTTGAGCAGTGGTTCCGCGAGCAGGGCTATACGATCCACTATATGCCACGCGATTGCGCCTTTGAAGGCGAGGGCGACGCCTTTTTGATGGGCGACCTGATCGTAGCGGGCTATCGCAAGCGCACCGATATCTGCGCGCATCGCTACCTTAGCCAACTTACAGGATTGGAAGTACTTAGTCTTGAGCTAGTGGACGACCGCTGGTATCACTTAGACACCTGCTTCCTGCCGCTAACCGACCGCTTAGTGGCATACTATCCCGAAGCGTTCGACTGGTATGCCCGCCGCGTGATTGAACAGCATTTCGAGACGATTCCTGTTAGCCCCGAAGAGGCGTTGCGCTTTGCCTGCAACTCAGTGGTGATTGGTAACCATGTGGTAATGCCCTCTGGCTGCCCGATTCTGCGCTTTTATTTGGAGGAGCGCGGCTACACCGTGCATGAGGTGCCGATGAGCGAGTTCATCAAGTCGGGCGGCGCGTGCAAGTGTCTGGTTCTATACCTATTGGGCGAGTGAGGCGGTTTGCGGGGCTGCCGCACGCCCCTGTCAGTTTCAGTGCGGGCGCGCGAGGGGCACTGAAAGCGGCTGCAGCGCGGATGCCAACACACCGAAGCCCGGCGCGTAAAACACCAGCGGCGGTTCATCAGGCACTTCAATCCCCGCGGCGCGCGTGAGTGTCTGCTCGAACTCCAGCAAACGCGCAGGCTGAATGGCATACGGCAGGTGCGCCACATCCGCGCGATACAACTCGCCCTTGTAAGTGGTAAACAGCAGGTAGCGCTCCACCAAGAAATGCTCCAAACTGCCAGGGCGCGTCTCTTGCGGTTCGCCTTCAAACTCATAGCGCACGCGGGCAAAGGCGCGTGCGCGTCCAGGGCGGCGCGTTTCGTACTCGATAAGGTTCGGAGCCAGTTTGTGCCAGCGCATGCGAGCGTAGTAATACGGCAATCGCCAGAAATGGCGCGCCACCCATACCCCCAGCCAATGCGCAGCGTCCAAGCTGAAAAACCAAACCCCGCGCTGCTTCCCGTAGCGCACATAGGTGCGAATGTTCGCCTCGGGGAAATCGAATAGCCTAGGAATTGAGGGCAACCAAATAGGACGCACCGACTCCATCACGAACGGCACGAACGCTATCCACGCCGCATCGTCGTAGGTGTCAATCTGCAACGGCTCAGGGATCAATGGGCGCAACCGATGGGGAGGCACACGCCAGTGTACAAACAACAAATGCTTCCAGCGCATGCTCAACACAGGTCGCCACGCACCCTCCCCTATCGGGGGCATTCGGTCTCGCTCAAGCGTAGCCATCGGCTCAGTTTCCCGCGCAATCGCGCGATTAACCAGTATACCCCCTCGACCACCCAAATCATCGGGGGCAGTTGCAGCGGGCGGGCAAGCCAGCCATAGCCCAATTGCTCAGCGATAAACAGCACCGCGCGCCCGTTGCGCAACACACGCCCATCCACTGTAATCACATGGACGCCCTGCCTCAGGGCTTCGGGCGTGGTTCGGCTGAGCAGCTCTGCAGGTGCCGCTTGAAACGGCACAATGCGAAACCGCCCATCCTTATCACGACGACGCACTTGTGCGATTGACCATGCACAAAAGTCGCACGCGCCGTCCCACAAAATCCAATGCTGCGCAGATGGAGTGCTCATCCGTTTGAATTACTCCGTACCTAAGACGGCTCAAGCCGTTCCTGAACAAGCCCGCCTGCGCGGGCTGATGAGCCGACGCAGGTCGACTTCGTGTGCCGAGAAACCGCTTGAGCCGTCTGAGTGCACCGCTATCAATTACGCAAAGGGGGCTGGCGAAGTTACCAGCCCCATGCGATATCTTGGTTCGGAAACGCCTTAGCGGTTGCGGCGGCGCAGCCCCACTAGCCCTGCCAGCCCCGCGCCCAGCGCAAGCATGCTCGCTGGCTCAGGCACCCAGTCTTGCTGCACCAGCAGCAGTGCAGCCGTATCCTGACCGGGCGCGCCCGTCACGAACAGACTGAAGTTTTCGTACACAGTGACATCGTTGGCAGGCTGGCCCAGCACGCCCGTGAGCGTGAGGCTGAACGCGCCGTCGGCGCCACCAAAGCCCGAGCCGCTGATCGTACCCGACTCGTCATACAGAATCGCGTTATCGGAGTTGCGCACCACCTTCTTCTGCCAGTTGATTCGGGCGTTGCCTTGCACGAACCCAGCAATCACAAAATTGAAGCCTGTCAGTTGCCCCACTGGACCGGGGTTGGGCGCAATCGAGTAAATCGCGCTGTACCCGCCGCTGGTGAAGTTGGTGCCGTCGCCCACGAGGATGGGGTTCGGCGTACCCGCGGACGTGAGGAAGGTCACCTGAGGAAGCGGATTGTTAATCACCACCGCCGGCACGTTCGTCACCACGCTGCCTGGGTTGAGCACACCCTGACTTTGAATGATGGTCACTGACCAGTTCGCCAGCGCCGATGCTGTCAATACGGCGCCTGCCACAAACGCTGCTACTACTCGTCGCATGCTATCCTCCTTTCCGTTGTGGTATTGGCTCCTGAACGAGCGGAGCCTGCTTTGTACAGCAGTGGCTCGCACCTCTCACTATTGGTGCAAGATGCCTCGCTGTATGTTTCTATTATACCACAACTCTTTCACCGCCTGCCAACATAGCGCGTAGTTTCTAACCGATATACTTCCGCCAAGCCATGAAAAGGGTTGTTGCGCCACGCCCGCTTGAGCTTGACTAATGCGAACTTGAGCGTTTTGGCAACCGCCTGTTTCGAGATCCCAAGCCGCTTGCCAATCTCGCGTAGGGTCAAGCCGTTCAGATATCGCTCGCATACATAGCGTTGGCGCGGAGTAAGTGCCGCCCGCTGCAGCAAGCACTCCATCTCCACCCGTTCTAAGTAAGCAATCGCCTGCGTCTGGGCATCCAGCAACTCATGTAGCTGCTTGTGCAACTTGCGATGGCGACGCAACTTGCGCTCAAACGAATCCTCGCGCGTGAACGGGTACTCCCCATTCCGCTCCGACGCAATCCAAAACTCAGGCTCTTTGGCTTGCATCGCACAGCCTCCAACTTTTAGGATGAAGTAGTAGACATTTGTATACCACATCGGGGTGCTCTACTGCAAGGCTTAGCAGGAGTTGCCTTGCGCACAGCGAACCGCTGTTTACAGGAGGCTATCAATGAAGATCCTTGTCGCAGACAAGTTCGAGCAGAGTGGCTTGGCAGGCTTGCGTGCGTTAGGTTGTCAGGTAGTCTACGACCCCAGCCTCAAAGAGGATGCGTTGGTGGAGGCAATCCGCATCCACAATCCTGATGTGTTAGTGGTGCGCTCCACGCAAGTCACAGCAGCGATGCTGGAAGCGGGCAACTTGAGCTTGGTCATTCGCGCGGGAGCAGGTGTCAATACGATTGATGTGGAGACCGCTTCCAAGCGCGGCATTTATGTGGCGAACTGCCCTGGCAAAAACGCAATCGCGGTGGCGGAGCTGGCGTTTGGGCTAATCCTGTCGCTGGATCGGCGCATTCCCGACAATGTGGCGCAGCTGCGGGCAGGTAAGTGGAACAAGAAAGAGTTCAGCGAAGCGCGCGGAGTGTATGGCAGCACTTTAGGGCTAATTGGCGTGGGCAACATCGGGCGCGAGATGATTCCGCGTGCCAAAGCGTTCGGCTTGCGCGTGATTGCATGGAGCCGCTCACTGACCCCCGAACGCGCCGCAGAGTTAGGAATCGGCTATCGCGCCACGCCACTGGATGTTGCCAGCGAAGCCGACATCGTGAGCGTGCACGTCGCCCTTACGCCCGACACACACCATTTGTGCAATCGCGCCTTTTTTGAGGCGATGCGCCCCGGTGCCTACTTCATCAACACCGCGCGCGCCGAAGTGGTCGACGAGCAGGCGCTGGCGTGGGCAGTGCGCGAAAAAGGTATCCGCGCTGGGCTGGATGTGTTCGAGGGCGAACCTAGCGCAGGCGAAGGCGAGTTCCGCAACCCGCTGGTAGACCTACCACTGGTGTACGGCACGCACCACATCGGTGCCTCTACCCAGCAGGCGCAGGAAGCTATCGCCGCCGAAGTGGTGCACATTGTGCGCACCTACATGCAAACAGGGCGCGTGCCGAACGTAGCCAACCTCGCCGAGCGGTCGCCCGCCAAATACCTATTGGTGGTGCGCCACTTAGATCGCGTGGGTGTGCTGGCGCATGTGTTCAACTGCTTGCGCGAGGCAAACATCAATGTGCAGGAAACCGAGAACATCATCTTCGCAGGTGCGGAGGCTGCCGTGGCGCGTATCCAACTGGATAACGCCCCTCCCGAAACTACCCTGCAGGCAATCCGACAACATGAGCACATCTTTACGGCAACGCTCACACCCCTTGAATAAGGGGTGTGCCACCTCGCAGGAGTTTTAACCGACGAGTCGAAAAATCGTCATGCGCTAAGGAGGCAAGTATCTATGTTGAACGAGCACTCGACTACGGGCAAAGCAGCTGTGTTGGGCGCAGGCACTATGGGGGCGCAGATTGCCGCTCACCTCGCCAACGTCGGCTGGCATGTGGTGTTGCTGGATCTAACTACCGAACACGCCAAACAGGGCTTAGAGCGAGTCAGCAAACTCAAACCTGCGCCGTTCTACCTGCCTGAACTGGCAAGCCGCATCGAAATCGGCAGCTTCGACACCGACATGCACCGCCTCAAAGAGGCAGATTGGGTGATTGAAGCCGTTATTGAGAATCCACAAGTCAAGCGCGAGCTGTGGACGCGCGTACAAGAATATGTCAACGACCGCGCGGTGCTCTCCACCAACACCAGCGGACTATCCATCCACGAAATGAGCGACGACTGCCGCGACGAAATCAAGCGGCGCTTTATGGGCACTCACTTTTTCAACCCCCCACGCTACTTGAAACTACTGGAAATCATCCCCCGTCGCGAGACCGATGCAGACATTTTGGAGGGCATGACCCGCTTCGCCGAGCGTGTGCTGGGCAAGCGCGTGGTCATCGCGCGCGACACGCCGGGCTTTATCGCCAACCGCCTCGGCGTCCACTCGATGATGGTCGTGTTCCCGCTAATGCAAGAGTTCGGCATGACCATTGAGGAAGTGGATGCACTCACGGGTCCGCTGATTGGCAACCCGCGCAGCGCAACCTTCCGCCTTGCAGATATCGTCGGGCTGGATGTGATGGCAAGCGTTGCCAAAAACCTCTACGAACGGCTCGAAACCGACGAGGAAAAGCGCGTGTTCGCGCTGCCTGAGGTGGTGCAACGCCTAATTGCCGACGGCAGATTGGGCGAGAAAACGGGCGCGGGCTTCTACCGACGCCAACCCGACGGCACTATTGAGGCGCTGGATTTGAACACCTATGAATATCGCCCACGCCAAAAAGCGAAGTTCCCCCACCTTGAGCAATTTGAAAAGCTGCCATTGGAGGAGCGATTGCGCGCACTGGTCAGCCACGACAGCCGCGAGGGGCAGTTCCTCTGGCGCTTGCACGCTGAAATGCTGCGCTACGCCGCCCAGCACGCTCCAAGCCTCGCCGATGACCCCATCGCCATCGACCACGCTATCAAGTGGGGCTTCAACCGCGAACTGGGACCGTTCCAAACCTGGGATGCGCTGGGCGTGCGCGAAACTGCCGAGCGCATGGAGCGTGAAGGCATACCCGTGCCTGAACTGGTACAGAACCTGCTGCGCTTCGGGCGCAAAGCGTTCTACGAAACCGCCGACACAGGCGATACCACCGTCTATGTGTGGCTGGGTGCAGGGCAAGTGGCACCCTACCGCCCCGACCCCGAATTCCTAACCCCCATCAACATGGCGCGCCACAACCCCGAAGTAGAGCGCAACGCCGACGCCTCTGTGTACGACTTGGGCGACGGCGTGTTCTGCGTCGGCATTCACAGCAAGATGAATGTGCTGGGTCCCGGCGTGATGGAAATGCTCTACAAAGGTGCCGAGCGCGCCGAACGCGAGGGCGTCGCCCTGGTCGTCACAGGCATCGGCGAACACTTTTCGGTGGGCTTCAACCTGCAACTGTTCCTCATGATGATTGGCACAGGCGACTTCGACGAGCTTATTATGGGCGGTAAGGCGTTCCAAGACTCGCTGCTGCGCCTGCGCTATGCCAAAGTACCCGTGGTGGCGGCGGTGTTCGGCTACACTTTGGGCGGCGCGTGCGAGCTGGCCATGCACTGCGACCGCGTGGTGGCAAGCGCCGAAACCTATATCGGCTTGCCTGAGGTGGGTGTAGGCATTATCCCAGCGGGTGGCGGCACCTCCACGATGCTCTACCGCGCCTTGAGCAACCTGCCCCCGAACGCCGATCCCTACCCCGCCATTCGGCGCGTGATGGAACTGCTTGGTTTCGGCAAAGTGGCAACCAGCGCGCTGGAGGGCATGCAGTATGGTTACCTGCGTGAGGGCATAGACACCATCTCGGTTAACCCCGACCGCATCCTCTGGCTGGCAAAGCAAGAGGCGCTGCACCTCGCCGAGCAGGGCTACACCCCACCCGAAGAGCCAAAAGTGATGGCATACGGCAACCAAGTGCTGACCCGCCTGCTGATTGAGCTGCACAACATGCGTCGCGGCAACTTCATCACCGAGCACGACTTCACCGTCGCCTCGCAGATTGCCTACGTGCTGGCAGGCGGCGACCTCAGTCAACCTGCCGAAATGCCACTGTCGTACTTCTACCAGCTGGAGCTGCAGGCGGTGAGCTTCTTGGCGCAGCAGCCCAAAACTTGGGATCGCATGCGCCACATGCTGGAAACAGGCAAGCCACTGCGCAACTGAAACTAGTGCTCCGCCTTTCGTCAATCTTTGGAACCCCCTCCTTTAGGTTCCCCCTACTGCGTAGGGGGAACCAGCCTACTTTGGTTCCCCTCCCGCAGCGGGGGGACCTTACGGAGAAGGACCAGAACATCCAAACAATCACGAGAGGCGAAGCACCAGTCGGGGCAGGCGGAATGCCTGCCCCGTGCCCTTCCCCATCGGATGGTGGCTCTCAGAGGGTACAATATCACCTGCTGTGTTCCGCAAGGTACTGATTGCCAACCGTGGCGAAATCGCCGTGCGCATTATACGCGCCTGCCGCGAGTTAGGTATTCGTAGCGTCGCCGTCTACTCAGAAGCCGACCGCGACGCCATGCATGTGCAACTCGCTGACGAAGCCATCTGCATCGGTCCTGCCCCAAGTATTGAGAGCTACTTGAACATCCCCCACATTTTGATGGCAGCGCAAATCACGGGCGCAGAAGCCATCCATCCGGGCTATGGCTATTTGTCGGAGCGCAGCAGCTTTGCGGAGGCGTGCACTGCGCAAGGCATCAAGTTCATCGGGCCACCGCCCGAAGCGATTGCCAAGATGGGCGACAAGTCGCTGGCGCGTCGAATTGCGCATCAAGCGGGCGCGCCTATATTGCCCGGCACTGAGCACGCCATTCAAAGCGAGGACGAAGCGGTGGCAGCCGCGCGCCAGATTGGCTTCCCATTGCTCATTAAAGCGGCAGCAGGCGGCGGCGGGCGCGGCATTCGGCGTGTAATGAGTGAAGACGATCTGTTGCCCGCCTTGAGAATCGCCCAATCGGAGGCGCAAGCCGCCTTCGGTTCCCCAGAGATCTACCTGGAAAAGTACATCCCCGAGCCACGCCACATCGAAGTCCAAGTGTTAGCCGATGAGCACGGCAAAGTGCTGCATCTGTACGAGCGTGAATGCTCGGTGCAAACCCCGCGCCACCAGAAGATGATTGAGGAAGCCCCCGCACCGAACCTCAAGCCCGAAACGCGTCGTGCGCTCGGCGAAGCCGCCGTCAAAGTCGCCCGTGCCGTCGGCTACACCAACGCGGGCACCATTGAATTCCTCGTGGACGCCGACGAGAACTTCTACTTCATCGAAATGAACACGCGCCTGCAAGTGGAACACCCCGTGACGGAGGCTGTGACGGGCATTGACATCGTACAGTGGCAGATACGCATCGCCGCAGGCGAGCCGCTGCCGTTTGAACAAGAAGCGATCCCCCTAAACGGGCACGCAATCGAGGCGCGCCTAACCGCCGAAATCCCCGAACGCGACTTTACCCCCTCCACAGGACGCATCACGGAGTGGACGCCCCCAGGCGGACCAGGCGTGCGCGTAGACAGCCACCTCTACACAGGCTACAGCGTGCCGCCCTACTACGACCCGCTGCTGGCAAAAATCATCGCCTATGCCCCCACGCGCGAGCAAGCCCGCATTCGCCTGGAACGCGCCCTCGAGGAGACGCGCATCGTTGGCGTGCATACCTGTCGCGACTTCCTGCTGCGCATCCTGCGCACTGATGAGTTCCGCGCAGGCAAGGTATCAACGCCGTTTGTATCGCGCCTACTCAGGGGCGACCTGACGGTAGGAGGTGTGCGATGAACGGCAAGCCCACCGGGCGACGCGTCGTGCGCGAATGGGCCCTCCGCGCCCTCTACCAAGTTGATTTGGGCGCGAAGCCTGTGGAAGAAGCCGTCGAGGAAGTGCTCAGCGTGGCGGGCTTGGAGCCCGAAGACGCCGACACCGTGCGCGAGCTGGTCGTAGGCACCGTGCGCCTCCAACCCACGGAGTTAGACCCTATCATCCAGCAATACGCGCGGGGCTGGACAATTGAGCGCATGGCCGTAATCGACCGCAACATTTTGCGCCTTGCTCTGTACGAATTGCGCCACCATCCCGAGCAGCCGTTCAAAGTGGTTATCAACGACGCGATTGAGCTGGCAAAAAAGTACAGCACCGCCGAATCGGGGCGGTTTGTGAACGGCATTCTGGGCGCGATTGTGCGCCAGATGTACCCCGAAGAGGCAACACCCCCTTCTGATGAGCATTAGCACCACAGCGCCGCGCCTGCCCCGCACGCCATCGGTAGCATACAAGACGCCCAACTCCTAGCCACGCTGTTCCGCTCTGCCAATGCGCGCGTTGCCCTTGAAGCCCTTTGAATTTGGGTATACTCTAATCCTGACTATCACAGGAGGTGTTGCTCGTTGGAGCGGGTTTCCATATTCGTTGATGGCGCAAACATGTACTATGCGCAGAAGCGGCTGGGTTGGTTCATCGACTACCGCAAACTGTTGTGCTACTTCCGCACCACGCTGGGCATGAAGGTCGTAGACGCCTACTACTACACCGCGATTGACCCCCACGCAAAAGGGCGCGATGCCACCTTCCACGACTATTTGCTCCACTCGGGATATGTGCTGCGCACGCGCCCCATCAAGGGCTGTTGCGGTGAGGGACGCGATGAGTTGCCGTGGGAGCGCGTGGAACTGGCGGTGGATATCGTTCTGGACGCGCTCCTGACGCTGGATCACTACGATGTGTGCGTGATTCTTAGCGGCGACGGCAACTTCGAGCGGTTGGTAGAAGTGCTGCGGGCAAAAGGTAAAAAAGTGATGGTGTTCGCTCATCCGGAGATGACCGCGCGCGAGTTGCGCATCGTGCTTGGTCCCAACTTCCACGACCTGCGCGATATGGAACGCTACATCGCCCGCACCGACCGCGCCCCCGAACCGTGCCCCGACAAGACCATGTATGCGCCCCTCCCCACGGAGAACCCTCATGACTGAAGTACCGCCGGGCTTTCGCGCTGGCTTTGTCGCCGTCATCGGCAAGCCAAATGTGGGCAAAAGTACGCTCATCAACCACTTCGTGGGGCGCAAGGTGAGCATCGTCTCGCCGCGCCCCCAAACCACCCGCCGACGCATCTTGGGCATTCTCAACCTGCCCAACGCCCAAGTCGTGTTCGTGGACACGCCCGGTATTCACAAACCGAAATACAAACTGGGCGAACGCATGGTGGAGGAGGCAATGGGCGCACTCCCCGATGCCGACCTGATTTTGTTTGTGGTGGATGCCTCTAAAATGCCCAGCGCAGAAGATAAACAAATCGCCCAACTACTGCAAAAAGAAGCACGCGCTCCCATCGTGCTGGTGCTCAACAAAATGGATAAACTACCCCCCGAAAAAGTGAAGCCCCACACCGAAGCTTATTGGCAGCTGGTGCCCAACCACGCCGACTGGATGATGACCAACGCTGTCAAAGGGCACAACTGCGATAAACTGATGGAGATTATCCTCAAGCACTTGCCCGAATCGCCCCCCTTCTTCCCGCAGGAACAAATCACCGACCAACCCGAGCGACTGTTCGCAGCCGATATCATCCGCGAGAAGGTGCTCCTCAACACCTATCAAGAAGTGCCCCACGGTGTAGGCGTGGTAATCGACCAGTGGGAAGAGCGCCCCAACGGCGTGCTGTATATCGCCGCCACAATCTTTGTGGAACGCGAGACGCACAAGGGCATCGTGATCGGCGAAGGAGGCAAAATGCTCAAAAAAATCGGCCAACGCGCCCGCGAGGAGCTGGAGTTCTGGCTGGGACGCAAAATCTACCTGGAACTGTGGGTGAAGGTGCGCGAAGACTGGCGTAATGACCCCCGCTTTTTCACACGCGTTCAAAGCTAAACAGCGTCGGGTATCCTATACACGGAGGGCAGAAGCAATGGCGCTTACCGATACCCGACTGTACCCAGGCATGGGGCTGACCACTACCAAAGCCCCATTTATTGAGATCGCACGCAGCCGTGGCGATCTGTACATCGAGCAGCCGTATGAGCTGTACTCAGAAGAGAATCACGAGGCATGGCGACGCCTCTACGCGCGAATGCAGGAGCGTTGGCAACGGTATGCCACCGACAAGTTCCTGGAGGGCATCTCCAAGCTGTGCTTAGACCCCGAGCGTGTGCCTCGCTTGGAAGATGTGAACCGCTTCTTGGCGCCACTTACGGGCTTCAAAGCGCGTGCCGTGTCAGGCTATGTGCCTGCGTATATCTTCTTCGATTGCCTGCGGCGGCGCGAGTTCCCCACCACCATCACCGTGCGCGACATCAACTCGCTGGACTACCTGCCCGAGCCCGACATCTTCCACGACATCGCAGGGCATGTGCCGATGCACACCGACAAACGGTTCGCCGATACGCTGGTACGCTTCGGCGAGGCAGCCCACACCGCCGCCCGAATTGTGAAAGAAATCAAAGACCCCGACCTGCAGGTACGACGGCTGATTAGCATCTTCCGCGCGCTTGCCCGCTTCTTCTGGTTCACCATCGAGTTCGGGCTAATGCGCGGCAAAAACGGCGAGATCAAGGTCTACGGCAGCGGCTTGCTCAGCTCCTACGGCGAAATCGCCCACGCGGTCGAATCGCCCGAGGTGCAACGCTACCCCATCCAATTGGAGTGGGTCATCAACCAGTACTTCGAAATCGACCACTACCAACCGCTGTTGTTCATCGTCGACTCGTTTGACCACCTGTTCGACCTAGTAGACCAGCTGGAGCGCTGGATGCTGGAGGGCAAGCTGAACAATGTTGCCCCCGGCGAGCCGAACATGAGCGAGGAAGACATTCGCAGCTTCCTCGAGGCATCAGCGGATTAGCCATGCGTGAGGTGCGCTGGGTGTTGGCTTCGCAGTCGCCGCGGCGGAAGGCACTGATGCGCCTGTTCGGGCGACCGTTCGAAGTCCACCCAGCGCACATTGAGGAGCATTTACCCGAGCATACGCGCCACCCGGCGGCGTTGGGCAAGTGTTTGGCACGCGCGAAAGCCGAAGCGGTTGCCCCACACTATGACGACGCGCTGATTATCGCCGCCGATACGCTGGTAGTGATTGACGGGCGCGTGTTGGGCAAGCCCGCAGACGCGCACGACGCTTTCGAAATGCTGCGCCTGCTGTCGGGGCGCACGCACACCGTAATCACCGCGCTGTGTTTGCTACTGCGTCAGGAGGGGCGTACCGTGTCACTGACGCTGGATGCCCCGCGTTCGCGCGTGACCTTTCGCCCCCTCAGCGAGGAATGGATTCGCTGGTACATCGCCACAGGCGAGCCGTTTGATAAAGCGGGCGCTTACGGCATCCAAGAGTACGGCGCGCTGCTGATTGAGCGTGTGCAAGGGTGCTACTTCAATGTCGTGGGGCTGCCCCTGGCGACGCTGGCGATGCGCTTGGAGCAACTGGGGCTATGGTCGCCCCGCACCGCCGCAGCGGAGCGTAAGTAGCATGGGCTGGGGCTGGGTAATTGTGCAGGTAGCGTTATTCGTCGGCTATGGCTACACGCTAGTAGCCACGCCCAGTGGCGAGTGGGGCGTTTGGCGCTGGTTAGGTGTGCCGCTACTGGGGGCGGGCGCGCTGATTGGGCTACTGGCGGTGGCGCAGCACGGCACGAAGCTAACTCCCCTGCCCGAACCGAACCCCTCGCTGGGGCTGCTGCACCGAGGCGTCTACCAGCATATCCGCCATCCGATGTATTTGGGAGCGCTGCTGATGGCGTTTGGCGGCGCACTACTAAGCCAAAAGGTATGGGGGTTAGTCTTCGCCCTTGCGCTCACAGTGTTTTTCAATCTCAAAGCGCGCGAAGAAGAACGACGCTTGGTGCGCACCTACCCCGACTACACCACCTATCAGCAGCGCACGGGGCGATTCCTGCCCCGCTGGAATAAAAATGACTAAAACCTGCCGAATACCCCTAAGATAACCCGAGTTGCCACCTATCGTCTTTGAGCGGCTGAGATTTCTCGCCTCGCTCGAAATGACAAAGTCGTTTGCACAAAAATATGCTTGTCATTCCGAGCCGAAGGCGAGGAATCTCTGGCAACCTCTATCCAGACCCCTCGCTTGCGGAGTCTTTGAAGTGTTGCCCCTTGCACGCTCCAAGAGAGCATACCCACCTTCACGCAGCCGAAAGCCCCTCATCCAAGAGCATGTGGAACATCTGTCGGTTCAACTCCGCCCCTTGTAGCCCCCTTTCCACCAACCGCCAATACTCATCCACGCGGTACACTTCCGACTCACGGTACAAATGCAATGGTTGAAATACCGAGTCGGCAAACAAGCGGATGCCCAACGCCTCCGCCCGCAAACAGAAATGTCGGTCTTCACCCGGCAATAGGCAACCGCGCACTTCGGCAAAGCTTACTCCTGCCTCAATGGCGCGGCGCGAAATCAGGGTACACGCGCCTAAGCCGCTCACCCGATATACGCCCGGATGGAATGCCAACGCACTTAGAAACGCCTCTACGCGACGACGCTGCTCCTCTGAGTTTAAGGATTGACCGCGCCTAACTCGGTGCAGGTTATAGAAGTCGCCTTGCCATACATTAGGGAGTGGAGGCGCACCTGGCTGCCATACCGTCCAAAACACTTGCGAAACTATGTCGCGCTGCAGGCTTATCAGGCGACGCAGAGTCTGCGGATGTAGCAGCAAATCGCTATCGACGAGAAAGGCATAGTCGTAGCCGTGTTTCAGCGCCGCTTGCAACGCACCATCCTTCAGCGCGGCTAAACGCCAGCAGAGACTTTCCGTCCACGCATGTCCGATTTCGGTACGGTGGTAGGGCTCAGTCGTAGGAATGCGCAGGCGATACACGGGCGCGTCTACCTGAGACGCGAATTCTCGAAGCATTTCGGAGGCTCGCGCATCATCGTTATTATCAATGAAAAGAAAAGCAACTTCCAAATTAGTAGTGTCCAAGCGGTGCAGCCCTTCCAAAAAATGGCGCAAAATTGTCGGCTTTTGGCGCACTGGCGAACATATCAGCACGCGGGGGCGAGCAAGCAATTCGTGCTGCGCTTCACGATCGCGTAAAGCAACGACTATTACCCCATCCGTTGGCTCTTCAGTGGTTTCGTAGTGGATCTGATACCCGCGCGCTTGCCAATCCACTGATTGAACGATTGCCGAAGGGGCGACAATCAAAACCCAACGCGCATTGACCTGCTCCGCCCTTTCAAGAAGCAGCTCTACAGGTTGCTCTGGTTCTATAATCGTCACCACACAATCACCTCGAAAACCCGCTAACGGTACAGGTGAACCGCTCAACGGAGTTGCGGGGAGTACCCTATCATCGTCAGGATGTCGGTGAAGCACTTGGCTGTAAGGCAGGTAGTGCTGAAGATACAGTGCGACTTCGCGGTTCGCGTGTACACTTAACACACTCCGAGCTTGATAGGGCGGGAAAGGAAGGTTTTCCAACGCCAACTGAGCCAATCGCTGCCAGCGCGCTTGCATAGATGAAATTATCGGCACGAATCGGCTCAGGACAGAGCAAGTGATGGGGTTATGATTCCTCGCCGCGCTCGGAATGACGGGGCTATTCGCACAAAACCCAACTCGTCATTCCGAGCCGAAGGCGAGGAATCGCAGCAAGATCGCTACTCAGGTTATTTCACCTTCGCGCTCAAGCCTTGCGCCATCTTGATCTCAGTGCTGTGGTTCACCGTGAAGGCAACTTTGTGGGTCACGGCGTCGAACAGCGCTGCCGCGCTGGGGTGCCCGTTGCCGCTGCCTTTCACGCCACCAAACGGTAGGTGCACCTCTGCGCCGATGCTCGGCAAGTTCACATAACCCACGCCGAACTCGCAGTTATCGCGGATGTAGCGCCACTTGCGGTAGTCTTCTGTGATTACCGCCATTGCCAGCCCGTACTTGGTGTCATTGTACACATAGATGGCCTCGTCGATGTCGCTGACGGGGATGATAGCCACGTGCGGGCTGAAGGCTTCCTCTTTGAGCGCAAAGCTGTCGGAGCGATGGCGCATGCGGTACACAAACGGCGCCACAAAGTAGCCGTACTGCAGGTCGCCCTCGTCCAACCGCCCACCTGAGAGCAGCACTTCCGCACCCTCCTCGATGGCTTTCTGGTTGTGATAGAAGTACTTCTGCAGCCCTTGCTCGTTGATGAGGGGTCCCATGAAGGTGTCTTCGTGCAGTCCGTTGCCGATTTTGAGCTGCTTGGCAATCTCTACAAACCGCTCGGTGAACTCAGGTTCAATCTTTTCGTGCACGATAATGCGGTTGGACGATACGCAGCGTTGCCCGCTGGTCTTGAATGCCGACAGGATGGCGGCGTGCACTGCGATGTCCATATTCGCATCATCCAGCACGATTACGGCGTTTTTACCGCCCATCTCCACTGCGGCGAACTTATGCTGCTTCGCGCACTCTTCAATGATGTAGCGTCCGACCGCATACGAGCCTGTGAACACCACCACGTCAACTTCGGGGTGATGAATCAGGGGGTCGCCTGCATCCTCGCCAGGACCGTGCACTACATTGAACACTCCGGGCGGGAAGCCTGCTTCCACGAACAGTTCCGCCAGCGCGTGTCCGCAGATGGGAGTGTCTTCTGAGGGTTTGAATACGACGGTGTTGCCCTCCAGCAGGCTGGGCAGAATCGTCCATAGCGGGATGGCGATGGGGAAGTTCCAAGGGGTGATGCACGCCACAACGCCTTTGGGCTTGCGCAGGATGTAGGAGTCTTTCTCGGCGATTTCGCTGTCGATAATTTCGCCGTGGGGCATCCGTGCCATGCCTGCGACATATTGCGCCATATGCAGGGCTTCCACCACATCGGCGCGCCCCTCGTTGATGGGTTTGCCACACTCGCGCGTCACCAATTCCGAGAGCGCGTTCAAGTCGCGTTTGATCAGTTGGGCGAGGTTGTCAATCAGCTCACCGCGCTTAATACGCGACATCCGGCGCCACATCGGATACGCCTCGCGGGCAGCGCGCACCGCAGCATCCACATCACTGGCGCCCGAGTGGGGGGCAGTTCCGATAATCTCGCGGGTGTCGGCAGGGTTGAAACTCTCAAATCGCTTGCCCGAGGCGGACTCGTACCACTGTCCGCGAATCAAGTTCATCGCTTGTACGGGTTTCATAAGCTCCCTCCTCGCTTCAGTTGCTTGGCAAATATGCCCACGCTACACTGTTAGACTCCGCGTTGAGCCTCCGAGATTTTACCTGATAGCGCGCTGATTGCGGGCCATATCGCGTATCTGCTGGAGGTTGATAATCTCGGCAACCTCAAAGCGCGGGGGGACGGCTCCTTCCACAGGGCGCAGGCGCAAAATGGCAGGAAAATAACCCATTCGTCCGTGCAGTTCCGCCAGCAAAATCGCGGCGATCACATTCATGCTGGGCAGATTGATAAGTATGGGAGTGGTTTGCCATTCAGTTGCGCTCAGCCCCACGTGATCCAGCAGTTCCAGTACCTGCGGATGGAAAGGTCGCGCGGGATCAAACTGCACAGGCAACTCAAGGACACGTTCAACACGCTGCCCCGCGATCGCCTCAATTTGGGCGTTTTGCGCGTCGGTAATCGGGTGAGCGAAGTTGAGTAAGATCATGAGGTCACCTCGGTATCCAGTAGTGATTTGAGTTGTTCAATAATCCGCCCCAGCTTGTCGCGAAGGGTTGCTGCAGGAATAGGACTCTCACGAAATCCGCAGTGAGCGATGTCGTTGCGGTAGTCTGTGAGCTCATCCCAGAGTTTGGCGATGCGATCGGCGTTGTGTGAAGAATCACCAGCTCGAGTGCTCATTGCCGCTTGGTGCAGGTCCCTTTCAACGCTTTCTCGAGTGTTTCTGTCGGCTCTTGCATCCCACTTGCCTTGGCGGCGCAGTTCATAGTTCACTAGCCACTCTCGTGCAAGGGTATATGCCTGCACTAAGTGTCCGTGTGTAGCGTACCATTCAATTACCTTCAGTTGCGTATGCAGATCGTCCTGAGCAAATGGCGCATACTGCTGCTGGATCTGACTAAAGAGAGGTACCAGGGGAGGTAGCCACTTGCGTACCTCGTTCTTCAGACTCGGTTGGCTCAACTGTTCCTGCAACTCCTGCACCGAATGAGCGAGTTGCGAAGCCCGATTGAGCAGCAAGTTCTGGGAAACCTCGTGAACCCAGCGCGCGAGGGACTTCAGCTGTTTGGGCGGGTTAGGAGCACTACTACGGAATGCTTGGTTCTGCACGCTTTCCATCAAACCCGCCAACTCACGTCCATCGCCTGTTGACATAAAGATTTTCGCCGCGGTGAGCCAATCCAGCAGACCGACAAACGGGGTCAGGTCAAACACAGGTACAACTTTCTGCTCGTCTTTTGCCTCATATGCTCCGTAAACAACGCGTTCGACCTTCACTCCTTTCACTTGGCGCAAGTAGGCGATTGCCAGCAAGCTCAGGATGGGCAACGAACGAAATCCGTGAGTCACATCAAAGATAATCGTATCCCCCGGCGACATCGTGCCTTCAATTGCCTCGAAAATTTGCCACAGCTCCTTTTCGCTTTTGCCGGCTGGAATAAGCACCTCGTGAATCGATTTAGCGGGCAGCCGTTGCTCAAGTTCTTCACGACAGCATCGCCAGTTTTCGTGGTTTCGTGCTTGGTCCGTCAGTAGCACATACACTGCCTCTGGCTTGAACCACTGCGTCACGGCAACGGAAAAAAACCGGGTTTCTACATCCTCAGCCTTTTCCGCAAGGTGGTACGTCGCTAGATCATACCCTACTGTGCCTAACATCGTGATGAGCTTGTTTATCGGCATTGTACCCACCTCCAGGTTCTTGCACGAGCTGCGGGGCGCTCGCGCAGTCAGTACAGAGAAACTATCCACGATCCCACAGTCACGGCACTTTTCCAGCAATATCATACCCTATCAGTTGCGCCATTTGTGGGGGGCGGGCTGGGACCTACTTCTACAGCCTACTGAGGCAACGGCTACATTTAGAACTTGCTTCAACCTGGTACCTTCCGCTGCACGCGAGATTTTCGTTGCCTTCGCCGCCAAACTATATATGGCTGTATGTGCGGCATCAAGACACTCTACAGGCACCATGCTCACCGCACTCGGCAGGAATTCCAGTTATGCTATCGTAGTTCAGCCCTATGAAACCAACGCCCTCAATTCAGGTCTATTGGCGTGCGAATGTGCGCTTGATTGCCGTGTTGCTGTCTATATGGTTTTTGGTTGGCTATGTGGTCAGTATCGTTTTAGCGCCCACGCTCAACCAGTGGCGTTTAGGCGAGGTCCCGTTGGGCTTTTGGTTTGCGCAGCAGGGCAGCATCTATGTGTTCATCTTGCTCATCTGGATTTACGCCCGACGGATGGACACACTTGACCGCGTCTATGATGTGCACGAAGACTGAACTGGCTCAACGGTGAGCCAATAGGCGAAGGTACCCTAAGTAAGGCGATCCTTCGCGCAGTGTGGTGCCTCTGGGACGAACCATTCCAAAACGGAGAGGCTGAAGCCATGTCGGTGGAGCTATGGACATACCTGATTGTGGGGCTAAGCTTTTTGTTTTACATCTACCTCGGCTATGCCAGCCGCGTGCGCGACACCAAAGGGTTCTATGTAGCTGGGCGTAGTGTGCCCCCCATTGCCAATGGGGCAGCCACCGCTGCGGACTGGATGAGCGCGGCGAGTTTCATCTCGATGGCGGGGGTCATCTCCGTCTTGGGCTATGACGGCGCGATTTACCTGATGGGCTGGACTGGAGGGTATGTGCTGCTGGCACTGCTGCTGGCACCGTACCTACGCAAGTACCGTAAGTTCACCGTGCCCGACTTCGTGGGCGACCGCTACGCCTCCAACGCTGCTCGCACTATCGCTGCCATTGCCACGATTTTGGTCTCGTTGGTGTATATCGCAGCGCAAATGCGCGGGGTGGGCATCGTCTTCAGCCGATTCTTGGCACTGGATATCGCGCAAGGCGTGCTGATCGGCGTGGCGGTGGTCGCCTTCTTCGCGATCTTAGGCGGAATGAAAGGCGTGACCTGGACCCAGGCAGCCCAGTACGCCGTCTTGATTATCGCCTACCTGATTCCATGCTTCGCGTTGGCGTATATGCTCACTGGCAATCCGATACCGCAGCTGGCGTTGGCGTTCAGCGACATCAGCGAGCGCATCAACCAGCTTCAGGCTGAGCTGGGCTTTGGTGAATATACTGCGCCGTTCCAGAACAAACCAATGATCGATGTGCTGGCAGTGACGGCTGCGCTGATGGTTGGTACCGCTGGACTGCCCCATGTGATTATTCGGTTTTACACCACGCCCGATGTGCGCTCGGCACGCTACTCGGCGTTCTGGGCGTTGCTGTTCATCGGCTTGCTCTACACCACTGCCCCCGCACTGGCGATGTTCGCGCGCTACAACCTGATAGAGACCCTCAATAACAAGCCCGTCGAGCAGGTGCGCCAAATCGACTGGGTTGCCAAGTGGGAGCGCACAGGCTTGCTCAAGATTGTGGACAAGAACGGCGACGGCATCGTACAGGTGGCGAAGGGCAAGGCGTTCAAGGAAAAAGGCGGCAAGCCTGATTTCAACGAACCAGACATGAGCAACCCGAACGAGGTGCATCTGGATAACGACATCATCGTGCTCTCTACACCTGAGGTGGCGCGTTTGGCGCCTTTTGTGATTGCGCTGCTGGCAGCAGGTGGATTAGCAGCTGCGCTTTCCACAGCATCGGGGCTGCTGATTGCAATGTCAAGCGCGGTGGCGCACGACCTGTACTATCGCGTGTTCAACCCGCGTGCTCCAGAGCGGCTGCGCCTGCTGGTCGGGCGACTGGCGATGATCCCCGTGCTGGCAATCGCTGCGTACTTCGGCATCAACCCGCCTGGCTTCGTGGCGCAGCTGGTAGCGTTTGCGTTCGGCTTAGCGGCGTCGGGGCTGTTCCCTGCGATTTTGCTGGGGATTTTCGACCGCCGCATGAACTATCAGGGCGCAATCGCTGGGATGGCGGTTGGGCTGACCTTCACCACCGTGATGATTATGCTGATGCGCGCACCGCAGCTGTTTGGCACGCCGCAGCCAATCATCAAAGATGTGTTCGGCATCAGCGCGGAAGGCATCGGCATCATCGGGATGTTCTTGAACATGATTACCGCGCTGATTGTGTCGCGTATCACCGCGCCACCCCCTGCGCAGATTCAGGAGTTGGTGGACTCGATTCGGATTCCGCGCGGCGCTGGCGAAGCGCTGGAGGAATAGCAACCTGTAGCGTTTGCATCCTTATCTGGGCTGATGCCACGGCTTCCGTGCCCTCGCCTTGTGCGTAGTGGCACAAAGGTGTCGCACCAAACTCGTAGCATCGGCGTTCCCGTTGACGAAACCTCAGCGGCACACCACCTGCACGCACTCGGTATAATCTCTGCCGATGGCAAAGATTCACATGACGATTGCGACCACCAATCGCGACCAAGTGCAGGTGCCATGGTTGTGGCGCTTGGGACGCGATTTTGAGTTGAAAGTGAACATCCTCAAGGCGAACATCAACGAGGAGTTCGGCTGGGCGTTTGTGGAGCTGGAAGGTCCAGCTGAGGAGATTCAGCGTGCGACGGCGTGGCTCCATACCACAGGGCTGCATGTGGAGCCGGTGGAGCGTTCCGTGTCTGAGTGATGGAACCTGCGGTTTTGTTGAAGTCGCCGCAGCCGCCTGCCGACTTTGAGGCGTTTTGGCGCGCTGCTATTGCTGAGACAGAAGCTGCGCCGGTTGTTTTCGAGCGCGTTCACCTGCCCCACGACGACCATCCGACCCACCGCGTGTTTCGGCTGCGTTGGCGCGGTGTGGATGGCGGCGGGCGCGAGGGCTGGTACGCGGTGCCGCACGCGCTTGCCGCGCCTGTCCCTGCAGTGCTCTACCTACCCGGCTATGGCGTCAGCACAGTGCCCATCAACGAAAACACCAAGTTTACGCAGCTAATTACTTTCTCAATCAATCTCCACGGTTATGCAGTGGAGCCGAATGTGCCTTACAGCCCCGAATTGGGCTACTTCACGCGTGGGATTGAGTCGCCCCACACCTATGTATACCGTCGCTTGGTGCAGGAATGCCTTTTGGCGATGCGCGTGCTGGCAGCGCAGCCTGAGGTGGACTCCACGCGCTTGGCGGCGGCGGGGCTAAGTCAAGGCGGCGGACTGGCGGTGATGATGGGGGCGTGGTGTCGGCTCACGCGCTATGTGGTGGCGGAGTTACCTGCGCTAAGCTATTGGGAATATTTGCTGAGCCGCGCAGCGTGGCGCTATCCGATCAAAGAGTTTGCAGAGTATATGCAAACAAAGGGTGTTTCGCCCGAAACATTGCTGCAGGTACTTCAGTATTACGACGCAGTCAACCATGCACCCTATGTGCGCGTGCCTGTGCAGTTGAGCCTTGCGCTCAAAGACCCTGGCATTCGCCCACCCGTGGTGTTTTCGCTGTACGACGCGCTGCGAGTGCCCAAGCGACTGCTGATTTACGAAGACCTTGGGCACGACTGGCACCCCGAGATGCGCGCTCGCCTAGAAGAGTGGGTGCTGCGTTTCTAACTTGCTTCCTGCGTGCCAGGGTCAGCCGCGGTGCCGCACAGTTGGTGGCGCAGTCGCGCCAGCGCGCGCGTGTGAATCTGATACACACGCGATTCTGAGATATTCATCACCTGCCCAATCTCTTTGAAGGTGAGACCTTCATAGTAGTAGAGTTGGATTACCTGTCGTTCGCGTTCGTTCAGGTTCTCAAGGGCGGTGATTAGGGCGCGGGTTTGCTCACGCTCCATCAATTCTTCGTAGGGATCGTCGGCGTCTGCCAGCGTGTCCATCAGTGAGTTGCCGTCGTCCTCGTCGCCGTTGATAAGATATCCCTCCAACGAGAGCATTGCGGTGCGGGCATAATCAATCAACAGTTGGCGGTAGTCTTCGATTGAAATCCCCAAGGCTTCGGCGGCTTCCTCTTCAGTAGGCGGGCGTCCCAGCTTGGCTTCTAAGTAGACCCAAGCGCGTTCCAGCTGGCGTTGTTTGTCGCGTGCGGAGCGTGGTACCCAGTCTTCGGTGCGCAACGCCTCCAGCACCGCACCTCGAATCAGCGCAATCGCATAGGTTTCGAACTTAACATTCCGCGTGGGGTCGTACATGTCAACAGCGCGGATGAGTCCCATCGCCCCGTAGCTGTAGAGGTCTTCCCATTCCATGCCGTTTGGGGGGTAGGGCACGATGCGGTTGACCGTGATTTTGACCAGATGGGCGTATTGGCGGATGAGTTGCTCGCGGGCGACGGGGTCGCCGTAGACTTTGAACCGTTTCCACGCTTCTTGCGTCTGGATCGCATCCATCATGGTGGCGAGTACCTCTCTCTCCCAAGATTAGGCGGCTTCAGCCTCGTCGGTTTCGGTGGGCTGGGCAGGTTCGGTAGCCGTTGTGGGTTCGGTGGTGGGGGCAGCAGGCGGTTCGGCGGCGGGTGGCAGCAAGTGGCTCATGATGGATGCCCACAAAGCCCCTGCAATCCAGCCCACCATGCCCCCGATCAAGCCGCGGATGGTGCACAGCAGGGGGTCGACCCCGGTGAGGATACCCACCAGCAGCACCAGCATACAGCCCAGCCCGCCCGTGATGCGGGGTACAACTGCCCAGTTCATGTGGCATTGGGTATTTCTCCATCGGGCTGCTTAGCGACTGAGGTTAGTGGGTCAGGGCGCGGGCGCGTTGGGCGCGTGCTTCCACTGCTTCGCCGTACAACGCCACATACGCCCCCGCCGAGCGCGCCCACGACCAGTCTTGGCGCATCACGCGCTGCACCAGCGCCTGCCACGCCGTGCGGTTCTGATACGCCTCCAGCGCGCGTTGCACCGCCTCGTACAACGCCATCGGCTTATATTCGCGGAACACAAAACCGTTGCCTGCATCGCGTTCCGCGTCATACGGTGTAATGCTGTCGGCTAAGCCGCCCGTCTGGCGCACTACGGGGATTGTTCCATATCGCAGGCTAATCATTTGACCTAAGCCACACGGTTCAAACCGTGATGGCATGAGAAAAATATCTGCGCCTGCGTAGATTTGGTGCGCCCAAGCGTTGTTGAAGCCGATGGTGGCGTGCACTTTGGCGCGGTGGCGTTTGTGCCACGCGCGGAAATAGCGTTCGTAAGCGGGGTCACCTGTGCCCAACAGCACGAACTGTATCGGCAGCTGCAAAAACTTCGCACCCAACGCCTTCAGCAAGTCTAAACCCTTTTGGTCGGTCAGGCGCGACACCAAGCCGATGAGCGGTTTTTCGGGGTCAGGCTGCCAGCCACAAGCTTTTTGCAGTTCCACTTTGCAAATGGTCTTGCCCCGAAGATCGTCAGCAGAGTAGTGAGCGGGGATGTATGGGTCGGTTTCGGGGTTCCACTCTTCGTAATCAATGCCGTTGAGAATGCCCGATAGGCGTCGCTCGTCGGCTAAGCGGCGCAGGAGACCTTCTAACTGCTCGCCGTATTCAGGGGTTTGGATTTCGGCAGCGTAAGTGGGGCTCACTGTGTTGATGCGGTCGCTGTAGAGCAGCGCGCCCTTCATCAAGTTCACTTTGTCGTAGAACTCCAAGCCCTCCACATCAAATAGATAGTCAGGCAGCCCCAGCTCGGTGAAAAACGCGCGCTCAAACACACCTTGGAAGGCTAAGTTATGGATGGTAAACACCGTCGCGATGGGCTGAGTGCGCTCGTTGGAAAAGATGCGCAGATAAACAGGAATGAGAGCGGTATGCCAATCGTTGCAGTGCACCACTTCGGGTAGCCACTCGCTGTGGCGGGCGAGCCACTCAACAGTCGCGCGGCAGAACGCCACATAGGCACGCGGATCTACCGCATACACTTTGGTCGATTCCGTGGCGTTCGCGAACCAGTCGCCCACGCCAAGCAAGTACACCACCACGCCTGAGGGCAGCTGCAGCTGTTTGACCACCGCGCGCTCGCGCCAGTTTGGATGGATGGCAAACTCAAACTCGGTGAGGGGCTGTACCTGCCAGCGGCTGTCGGCTTCGACCATAGGGTAGGCAGGCATGAGTATCCGCGCATCGTGCCCTTGCGCATGCAAGGCTTTAGGTAGCGCGCCCGCCACATCGGCTAAACCGCCAACCTTTGCTAACGGCGCAACCTCCGCTGAGACCATCAATACACAATATTTATGCTCTTGCATTCGCTTAGCCTCCTAACGGATAATCTTGATGCACAGATCTCCATTCGTGAATAACACGCAGGAGCCGATAATAGCCCTGCGGTTGCACCTTGGGAATCTCCTGCGTGGGAGTCAAGCACCGTAAAGGATACCTTGAATACGCCCACATCTGGAGGCGTTGCGCTGCACCGCTCCCGATACCTGCGAAAATTATTGGCATCTCAGGGTGGTTTCTGGAGAGCCATGCCAGTAGGGGTTTGAGACGGGTCAGCAGCGGCACTCCTGCAGTAAGCCACAAGCGTGCAATGTCCGCTACTTGCAGGATTTGCAAGTGCCTGCCCACCAAGTGCCATTCCGAGAAGCGTGTGCGCCACTGGGAGAGCGTAGCAGCATCGAACTGTATCGGGGATCCTACCACATGCAACCGCGCGTGTGCGTCTAAACCTGCGGCAGGCAGCGCATGTGCGCGCCAGTGCCATACCAGCACTTGGGGCGGAAGCGTCAGCGCCACGCCCCGAAAGAGCACAAAGTCTGCGTAAAGTAGTGGTAATGCGGGCACGGCAGCGTGGGTTGCGTTACCCGTGCGTTGGCGCAGCCCCGATGCCTGATCTTGGGTGTGTGTGGTCGGCATCTCGTGAAATTATGGGCATTTGGCACAGCGTTCCACAGTAGGAAAGGGCGGGCTCTTGCCGAACAGAGTGCACCGCTATGGCTCGCGTTGCTTACACGGTGCGAGAAGCTGTGCAACCCGTAGTGCGTACGCAGTCGCTGCCCGATGATGCAGACGACCCCGCGATTTGGCGTCATCCAACGCGCCCCCACTTGAGCCTTGTATTGGGCACCAACAAGGCGCGTGCCCCGCGCGGCGCCATCGGCGTGTTCGAACTCAACGGGCGCATGCGCCAGCTGATTCGCAACATCGACCAGCCGAACAACATCGATGTTGCCTACGGTTTTGCGCTGGGGCGGGCGCGGATTGACATCGCTGTCGCCACCGAGCGGTACGCTAGCCGCCTGCGCATCTTTCGGATTGATCCTGCGCGGCGCGTGCTGGTGGACATCACCGATTTCGAGCGAGCGCGCGTATTTGCAGCCGAGTCAGGCGAACGGGCAATGCCGATGGGAATCGCGCTTTATCAAGCGGGACGAGGCGAGGTGCATGCCATCGTGTCGCGCAAAGCAGGTCCCAAATGGGGCTACCTCCATCAGTATCGGTTGGTACCCACGCGTGGTGGGCGCGTCGGTGTGGAGCGGATACGCGCGTTCGGGCAGTTCAGTGGCGAGGGCGAGATTGAAGCGGTGTGCGTTGACAACGAGTTAGGCTATGTCTATTACGCCGACGAGGGCGTGGGCATTCGCAAGTACTATGCAAACCCTGCCATGCCCGAACGCGAGTTGGCACTATTCGCCACGCACTTCAAGGGCGACCAAGAGGGAATCGCTCTCTACGCGCCCCCTAACGGAGGGGGCTACCTGCTATGTGTGGAACAGATTGAGGGAGGCAGTAAACTGCACATCTATCCGCGCTTTGGCAAGCAGACGGAGCCGATTGCGGTGGTGCCCATCGGCGCAGACGCGACCGATGGCTTGGATGCGTGTGCATGTAATCTTGGCACGCCGTTCGAGCAGGGACTGGTGGCAGCGATGAACAGCAAGGATCGCAACTTCTGGCTCTACCGCTGGCACGACATCGCCACCGCGATGGAGCAACGGTAGGTTTATGCCAAGGGGGTTCCAGAAAAATCGGGCAACGGTGTTGACCGTTGAAGCGAGACCTTGTGCCCATGTCCAGAGATATGCATTCCCCAAACCACTCGTCAAACGCCGGAGAGGCAAACCATGCGAGCGTGGATAGCGGTCGGCATTATCTGGACAAGCACTCTCAGTTGGGCGCAGTCGATGAACCTTGCAGAGGAGCCCAAGTTCCAGCAGAACATTACCGTGTGGCTCAAACTGGAACCCATGCGCGAGGCTCTGCGCGCGATTAGCAAACAGGTGGGCATCCTGATTGACCAACTCACGCCTGCCCAGCACCAACGCTTTGGGATGCCTTTCACAGTGCTACGCGCCACGACCGCTTCCCCGACCCCCAGCGCCTCATCGGCGAGAGCGCAACGAGCCGTTGCGTTTGCCCGAGTAGGCGACCGATTTGGTAAGACACCATTCGCGGCGTTGCATACTTGGCAACGGCAAGAATGCCGTCGCACCTGTGCGCGTCGGTGCAATGCTTTTCGTGGCGTTGCACGCTTGGCAACGACAAGAATGCCGTCGCACCTGTTCTTGTTGGCGGGGACGCTGACGCACTGCTTCAGCCCATGCAAGCGAGCTTGGCTAGCGGCTTGCGCTGCCTGCATAGGCGAGGCAAAGCTGCCCGTAAGGTGCGTTGCTGCTCTTTAGTTGCGCAACGGCTTGCCTGTCGCTAACATGTGCTGGATGCGCTGCAGGGTTTTTTCGGTTTGACACAGCTCAATAAACACTTCGCGCTCGAGGGCGTGGAAGTGCTCTTCGGGCATGGGCATCGCGTCGCGCAGGTCGCCGCCGGTCATCACATAGGCGATTTTTTCGGCGATGAGGCGGTCGTGGTCGCTGATTTGCCCCGCTTGGTGCATCCAGTGGATTTCCATTATCAAGCGGCTGTAACCGTTGACGCCTACCGCAAGAATGGGCGTTGGCTCGGGTGGGCGATAGCCCGCGCGCGAGAGCGCCAGCACATGCTGCTTCGCTTCGTACAGCAGGCGGTCAATATTCCAGCAGAGGGTGTCGCGCTCGCGCAGGAAGCCCATCGTGTATGCCTCGAAGGCGTTGCTGCTACGCTTGCCGTACGCGAGGGTGAGGAAGGGTTGGCGCAGGTGCGGCAGTGGGTCAGCTTCGGGCGGCAAGTTTTGCAGCGCGCGACGAGTCATCAGCGTAGTGCCACCACCTGCAGGGATTAGCCCCACAGCTGCCTCAGGCAAGCCCAGCCCCGTCTCCACATGGGCATGCACATGCGCAGCGGGCAGCACGACTTCCATCCCACCGCCCAGCGCGTAGCCATGCACGGCAGCCACAACGGGTACGCCGCAGTAGCGAATGCATTGACTTAGCCCCTGCAAGAGCTGCAGCCCGCGCTCCAACCCGTGCCAGTCCTGCTTATTGATGTACTCCACAAACAGGTTCAGGTTGAAACCTGCCGAGAACATCCGCCCCTGATTGCCCAGCACCACGCCCACATGGGCGCGCTCTGCCTGCTGCAGGAACTCCATCACGAACTCCATCAAGCTGGGCGTGAGCACATTCGCCTTCGTGCGGAACTCCACACACGCCACATCGTCGCCCAGATCAATAATGCGACATTCGGGGGTTTCGCGTATCACCTTCCCTGCGGCGGCGAGGTCATCCAATCGGATAAAGAACGGCGGGGTTAGCAGCGGCGCGTAGTCGCCTTGTTCGTCGCGCGGCTCGAAGTAAAGGCGGGTTGCTCCGCGGGTAGCGTAGAAAGTTTCCAACTCGGCGTTGCGCAGCATGCGCAGGGTAATTGGCTCTTCGGGAAGGTTAAGTTGGGCAAGTGCCTCGCGCCCTGCATCGCCAAGGGCATCCCAAGTTTCAAAAATGCCCAGCTCCCAGTTGTAGCCCAAACGCATCGCCATATCCATCGAAGGAATATCGTAGGCGACATCAGGCATTACCTCCGCCCCATATGCCAGCGGCAGCAGAAATGCCTCGCGGAAGAAGGCGCCGTGGGGGTCGGGCATGTTCAGCAGCGCACGCAGTCGTTCAGGATAAGGCGCGCGGCTCAAGTTGGGGTCAATCGGGAGGTTCGGTTCGCGATACGGGCGATAGTCCAGCGTGGCATAGTCCAGCGTGAAAATCGTCTTGCCTTCGCGTTTGTAAAAGCCCGCGCCCGTTTTTTCGCCCAGCCTGCCCTGCTCAATCAGTGCGTGCCACAGCGGGGGCAACTCCAACGATTGAATGTAGCGGTCATCGGGTAGTCGCTCCTTTTGGTTGCGGATGATGTTGTGTGCCACATCCAACCCTACAAGGTCAGCTAATCGGAACACGCCGCTGCGCGGTCGCCCCACTAAGGGTCCCAGCAAGAGATCGGCTTCTTCAGGCGTGATACCGTATTTGATAGCGCTGACCAACGCCTGCATCATCGCGTAGATGCCGATGCGCGTAGTGATAAAGCCGGGGCGGTCTTTTGCCAGCACCACACGCTTGCCCATCAGCCGCTCGGCAAAGGTAATGTACGGCGTGGTGAGATCGGGATCGGTATCGTCAGTGGGGATGAGTTCCAGCAGGCGCATCACGCGCGGCGGGTTAAAAAAGTGGGTGCCCAAGAACTGCTTACGCATCGTTTCGGGCAACGCTTGGGCGATTTCGGCGATGCCCAAGCCCGAAGTGTTGGTACTTAGTATGGCATCGGGGCGAACGCGCTGCGCCACTTCGCGCCAAAGAGCACGCTTCGGTTCAATTTGCTCAATAATCGCCTCTACTACCCAATCGGCCTCTGCCACACAGTCCAAGTCGCGTTCTACGTTGCCAGGCGTGATGCGCTGAGCATCGCTGGGCTGGTAGAAGGTGCCCGCTTGTTTCAGTCGTTCGACTGCCTGGATAGCGATATCGTCGATATCCAGCAGGTGGACGCGCCAACCAATGCCCGCCAGCAGGGCGGCGATGCCACTGCCCATCGTACCTGCGCCCAACACCACTGCGTGCCCTTTGCGCAAATTACCGTTGACCATGCCACAACCTCCGCCGAGAGTATACCCATCGGTATTCCTGTTGCGGTTTGGGGGCAACGGCGGGCAAGCCATCGCCACGATGATGCGAATGTCGTTGCGCCGCCCCCGCAGTGCCAGCATCCTCGCCGACCACTTCATGCAACACCCCCACAACGCCACCCCAAACGACGAGGGCGATGAGCGCATATGCGACAGGTATAATCCCCCACGCAAGGTGCCTATGCGGACCGTGTCTGCGCGCACGCTACGCCTGCTCAACGACGGTGTCTGCTCGCCTGAGGGGAACATGGCGCGCGACCTCGCCTTGCTGGAAGCGTTCGAGCGCGGCGACATCCCCCCGACCTTGCGCGTGTACCAGTGGGCATTGCCCGCGCTGACCTACGGCGTGAACCAGCAGCTACCTCCACGATTGGTGCAGGCATGCCAGCAGCTTGGTATTCCGATGTTTCGTCGCCCGACAGGCGGTAAAGCGGTGCTGCACGGGCACGACCTCACACTGGCGCTGGTTTGGCGCCCTGCCGCGACGCGCCTGTATCCCCGCCAGGCGTATATGCAGCTGGCACCAGCGCTAATCGCAGCGTTCCAGCAAGTGGGCGTACCTGCCACTCAGGGCGATGCGCCTGCGCCCCATCCGTGCAGCTTCGAGGATGGCGGTGATTGCTTCGCCACGCCCGCGATTGCGGACATTACCCACGCCAATACAGGGATCAAACTGATGGGCTGTGCGTTGCTGGTGCGCGACACGAGCGTGCTCATGCAAGCCTCCGTGCCACTGCGGTTGCCTGAAGTGCCCGTAGAAATGCTGTTTGGGCACCCACATCCAGAGCCACCCCCTCTAAATGCCGAGTCGCTCATCCAAGCCTTCTACAAAAGCCTTAGCTGCTGGCTGGGCGAGGCACACCTCGCCCACACGGTATAATCCTACTGCCAACGAAGGAGTGAGAGCGATGCAGACGACCAAGCAACGCAGCAGCGTCTTTATGATTGAGCCTGCTTCCACCAGCGAGGTGTTCACCCCCGAAGATCTCGATTCGGAAGCGCGCTTGATGGGCAAGGCAGCGGAGGATTTTGTGCGCAACAAAGTGTTGCCCCTGCTGCCCGAAATTGAGCAAGCGAAAGAGGGCTTGATGCGCGAGTTAGACCGCAAGATGGGTGAGTTGGGCTTCACCGCTGCCGAAGTGCCCACTCACTACGGGGGCTTAGACCTGCCCAAAACCACCGTCGCCCTGATTGTGGAAAAGTTGGGACCCGAGCCTGCGACTTGTCTCACGCTGCAAGCACACGCAGGGCTGGCGATACTACCATTGGTGTTAGAGGGCACGCCTGCCCAGAAGGAGCGGTACCTGCCCAAGCTCGCTTCAGGCGAGTGGTGCGGCTCGTTCTGCTTGAGTGAGCCTGCCAGCGGCTCCGACGCTTTAGCGATGAAAACCCGCGCAACCCCCACTGAGGGCGGCTACATCCTCACGGGTGAGAAGATGTGGGTCACCAACGCAGGGTTCGCAGACCTGTTTACCGTGTTCGCCAAGCTCAACGGCGAGCAATTCACCGCGTTTTTAGTGGAGCGCACCTCACCGGGTGTGGTGCTGGGGCGCGAGGAGCACAAGATCGGTTTGCACGGCTCCAGCACGCGGCGCGTGGCGTTTGAAAACGTGTTTGTGCCTGCCGAGAACTTGCTGGGCGAGGTGGGTAAGGCGCACTACATCGCGCTCAACACGCTGAACCTCGGGCGCTACAAAATGGCAGCCAGCGCGCTGGGCACAGGCAAATATGCGTTGGAGCTTGCTACGCGCTACGCCAAAGACCGCCAGCAGTTTGGGCAGCCCATCGCCAACTTCGGGCTGGTACGTCGCAAGCTAGCGCTGATGGCGACCCATCTTTTCGCTTTGGAGAGCATGCTCTACCGCACGGGGCACCTAATGCAAGCGTGGTTCGAGCCGATCCACGAGCTACCACCCGACCACCCCGAGCTGCATTTGCGCTACCGCGCAGCCGCGTCGGAGTTCGCGGGCGAGTGCGCTCTGCTCAAGTTCTACGGCACGGAAGTACAATACCTCTGCGCAGACGAGGGCGTGCAAATTCACGGCGGCTACGGCTACACCGAGGACTTTCCAATCGCAAAGATTTTCCGCGAGTCACGCGTGCCGCGCATTTACGAGGGCACAAACGAAATCAACCGCCTCAACTTCACGCAGCACTTGATTCGGCAAATGCAGCGCGCAGGGCTGCCGCTGCTGGAGGAGGCGCGGGCGCAAGCAAACAAGCTGAGCAACGGCGAGCTTCCTGTTGAGGGCGATGCCACGAGCGCGCTGCGTGCCCTTGCCGAGCAGTTCCGCGCTGCCACGCTGTTGGCGTTCCAAAAAGCGTGGGAGGCTTACGGCGACCATTTACGCGAGCAGCGACAAGAGGTTGCCGCCGCCATCGCCGACATGGCGGTCTACCTCTATGGCTTGGATAGCCTCGTGGCGCGGCTGCCAAAGCTGCACGGGGCAAACGCGACCGCAGGCGAACTGATGGCGCTGCTGTTTGCCCCGTGCAGCGCGTTGCAGCTGAACGATAAGCTGGATTTGATATATAACGCGCTGGGGCTGAGCGAAGCCACGCCGCGCATGCCTATGCCGCGCTTTAACGCGGTGGAGGCAGCCAACCGCTTAGCCGAGTTCGTGCTGCAACGCGACGGCTATCCCATCGCCTAAGAGTAACTTAGGGCTGCTCGTCAACTGCCCGCTTGGCTTGCTGCCAGAGGGCTTCCCACTCGTCGGCAGAAAGGCTCTCCAGCGGGCGGTTTTGGCGGGCAGTCTCCGCCTCCATCCACTGGAAGCGACGCACAAACCGCTCCACCATCACGCGCAAGCTCTGCTCGGCATCTACCTTCGCGTGGCGGGCGATGTTAACCACCGTAAACAACAAGTCGCCAATCTCGCTCTCGATTCGTTTGGTATCGCCCGATTCAATCGCGTGGCGCAGCTCCTGCTCTTCCTCGCGCAGCTTGTCCAGCACGCCGTAGATAGACTCCCACTCGAAGCCCACGCGCGCTGCGCGTTTGGAAATCTCTTGCGCGCGTGCAAGGGCGGGCATCGCGCGGGGCACACCGTCCAAAACCGACTCGCGCTGTTTTTGCTGACGCTTGGTTTTGTCCCAGTTCTTCAACACTTGCTCGGCGGTTTCGACGTGCGCCTCGCCAAACACATGGGGGTGGCGTGCGATGAGTTTATCTACCAGATGCTGTACCACTTGGTAGATGTCGAACGCGCCCGTTTCGCTGGCGATTTGGCTGTGCATGAGCACCTGCAGCAGTAAGTCGCCCAGTTCCTCGCGCAGTGCGCTGGGATCGTTGGCGTCAATAGCTTCCAGTACCTCGTAGGCTTCCTCCAGCAGGTGAGGTTGGAGGCTAGCATGGGTTTGCTCGCGATCCCATGGGCAGCCATCGGGCGCGCGCAAAGCGGCAACGACCGCCACCAGCCCGTCGAAGCCCTCGTAGTGCTGGGTGCGACGCGGGCACGGAGGCACAAGCAGGTAGGTGTTGGCGTCGGCAGGTAGTTGTGTCAGTGTGTGCAAAGAAGCGCGTCGCACTTCAGTACGGCTGGGGTCGCCAGGCGCATGTACCAGCAGCATCTCAAAATCGGGCGGGTAGTGGCGCCGCAACTGCTGTTGCAGGCGCGCAAGGCAGTCGGGACTTTCCAGCCCGAAAAAGAGTGCAGGTAAGGTGGGGTCAAAGCGCAGGTGGGGCAATCGCTGTGCAGGCAATACTTGCAAGCCTTCGCTAGCAGGCATCGGAACAGCTTCCAGCACAGGCTCGATGAAACTGCGGCTGGGCACCAACCGCACGGGGCGTTGAGCCGCCGTAAATGCCTCAAGGATATTCACCGCCAACGGGTTTGCCACCAGCGGATGTCCCGGCGTAGCGAGCGCGAGGGGCGACTCCTGCGCGTTCAGCAGATGGTTGATGGCTTCGTGGGCGGGTTGAGGGCACGATTCGAAGGCGATGCCTGCCAGGGTGAGCAAGCGTGCGCTAGGATGATTGGGGTGCGTTAGGAACACGCGTTGGGCGCGGCGCAGTGTTTGCCACGCAGCTTCACTGAGTTCTTGTGCACCGCCCGCGCCCAAGCCCACCAAGTACAACATCAGCGTTTCTGAGGGGCAGCAGGGGCACTCGCTTGCGGCTGCGGAGCAGTTCGCCCCGCAGGCGTGCCACGCGCCTTCTCGAACTGCTCAATCGCCTTCTTCAGATTGTCCATTTCTTGGGCGTATTGCTTTTTCCAAGGCTCGGAATAAATCTCCACGGGGGTGTTGAGGATTCGCTTACCCAGCTCCAGCTCGAAGTCGCGGTTCGTCTGCTGCCCTTTGATAAGCATCAAGCGTTCGCGAATGGTATCGCGCACCTCTTCCAAGGGCCGCTGGCGTCCGGCTGACTTCGCCAACACCTCAAAGCGCGCGACCGAACCGTCGCCCAGCGACACCCAATCGGTCACTTGGAGCGGGCGCGCGTTTTTGAGCACTTCTCGAATCCGCGCGATTGCCTGCCCCTGAGGAGTGCCTGTATCAATCGCCCCTTCCAACGGATACTCCGCTTCGCCCGACTCCACGCCTGCTACAGGATTTTGGGAGTACTTGGTCACGATGTGTTGGAAGTTGTACCCGCGTTTGAGGTCGTCATCAATTTGCTTGCGGATTTCGGCGTTTCGCACACGCACCACGCGGGCACGCACCGTTGCGGGGCTATAAAACTGCTGCTTATTCTGCTCATAAGCTTGCTTGATTTCCTCTTCCGTAACAGTGACCCCCTTCGTGCGCAGGTTAAACTCTGCCAATCCCACGCGCACCTGCCGACGCAGGTCGTCAAGGGTCAGTCGTTGTTCGGATACTGCTTGTTTGAGTTGGGGGTTGTTTTGCATTTCGCGTTGCACTCGCTCTTCCACCTGCTGTTCGGTGGGCAGCACCCCCTCTGCTTTTGCCCACTCAAGCAGCACCTGCTCGCGAATCAGGCGAGTAAGTGCAGTGTAGCCCGCGGGTGCCGTGACGGCTTGGTTGCCACTCACCAGCACAGGGGTCGGCATTTCCTCTACGCGCCGAATGTAGGTCTCTCGGTCAATCACGCTCTCGCCCACTTTGGCGATGGCGTTTTGTTGTTTGCCTCCACACGCGCTCAAGGTGAGCAAAAGCAGGGTCGGTACGCTCACGCCCAACACTCCATAGAGCTTCATTGGTTCTCCTCCGATAAGCGTCGTTTGAGATTCAGAATCAGTTCCACTTCGCCAGGCGGGTAGCCCGTTTGGCGGGCAATTTCAGCAACGCTCAGCCCTTGCGTTGCCAACCGCACAATCGCACCGTAAGGCTTTTCGGATGTTGCTGATAGGTTATACCCAGATTCTGCCTCGAAAGTTTCGGCAGCAGGCTTGTCTGCGGTTGGTAGCTCGGCGATGTGGGCGGCTTGCGCTCGCTGCTCCAGTTCCTGCAAACGCGCTTCGATGCGGGCGCAAGCTGTCGCTGCATCCTCAGCAAGACGCTGCAGAAGCGCATCCACAGTTTGGCGCAACGACTCCAGCTCGCCCGTGAGCGACTGGCGCGCCGCTTGGGCACGCAACTCGGCTTGGGCACGCACAAACAGCAACCAACCTGCGATCAACATCAGCGCTTGGAGCAGTACAAGCAACTCGGTCATGCTCACACCTCCACATCCAGCAGGTGGGGTTCCTCGTCAGTGGGGGGTT
>Ga0209289_100165_pt1 | contig 40551 bp, 36 predicted proteins | sample GXS110809BmetaG_FD_184121 | JGI IMG/M metagenome (GOLD analysis project Ga0209289, IMG submission 184121) | Hot spring microbial communities from Gongxiaoshe hot spring, China to study Microbial Dark Matter (Phase II) - GXS 110809B (SPAdes)... ...
AAAACATAAAAGCTCTTGCCCTCTGTAGATTTTACCTCCTTTATAACAAAAACAGAAAAAGTAAAAATCTTCTGCCTCGCCTGAAAATGAAGAAAAGTCGGAACAATCAAGTAAATCACCAAAGAAATATAAGGGAAAAATTTCCTCAATCTCTTCAACCCTAAAAGCACAAAAAGCAAAAAAATAACTGTAAATTCATACGGAATATCCAACTTCGGATTCACAGAAATACCAAGATATCCAAAAACATCTACAAGAAAAATAATTAGCTTTATGATGTACTTTGAAATAAGTATTGGAATTTCAGAAAGTGGCTCAAAGATGAAACCCAAGAATACTCCAAACACCCCAAAGAGTATTACAAAATTGAAAAGAGATGTAAAAACTATGTTTGTCAGCGGAGCTACAAGAGACACAGGCATACCTATCCAAATACATATAGGTAAAACCCCCAAAGAAGCAAAAACAGAACTCCAAAATGTTAAAAAAACTTTGCTCCCATGAAAATCAACAAATGATATGAGAAAAAGAACAGAAAAGAAAGAAAGCAAAAAAGATATGTTCCAGACATCAAAAGGATTAAAAAGTATTATAAAGAAACCTGAAGCAAATAGATTATTGATCGGAGAAAAGTTTCGCCCACTCAAATAAGTAGTAAAAAAAATTGCATTCATCAAAAAAGCCCTGACAGCTGGACGAACCATTCCACACATGAAAAGAAAAAGAAGCTGAAAAATCAAAGATAAAATTATCTTCAAAACATATGGCTGAAATCTTACTGAGTAAATATACCTTGCTAAAAAACTAGCCAAAAATATTCCCAAAAAAGCAACAGCTGTAAAATGAGAACCCGAAATAGCTATAAGATGTAAAATACCAAATCTTGAAAGATCGTATAGAAATTTTTGATCTATATCCTCACGACCGGCAAAAAGTATAGAATCCAAAATCTTACTCTCCTCATCATCTCCTCTTACAAAGGAACGTGCCCTATTCCTCATCTCACGAAGAAAACTCAAAGGAAAGCTTAATTCCATCTTCTCAAAAAACTTTGGATTAAAACATATCCTCCACCCTACCCTTAAATCCTTTACATAAGAGCAGTATATAACTACCTTATCAAATGTATCAAACTCACCCAAATTTTTGATACCAAAAACCCTTATATATCCTCCGGAAACCTTCCAGTTCTCAATTATTTCGTTTTTGATATTTTCAACAAGGATCAAAACAGAGTTTGAACCTACAGAATCAACCCTACCGACAATAAAATTTCCGCTGTCAGAAAGATTCTTTGTATAAAAGAAAAAAATCAATGATATTATAAGCAAAGGCAGAAACTCATAAAACTTCAAAAAAATAAAAAGTAAAAATAAAACAAGATGAATCAGAAGAACAACAAGAAGATATTCCCCGGAAAAAACAATCCCAAAATATGCAAACAAAAATATAGGGAGGAAAGGGATTTTATAAAAGAATTCCTTTATCTGAAACATTAAACAAATTCAGAAATGATATTGCCAGTAAGATCTTTCTCCTTTATATTTCTGATTTTTCTTGCAAACTCTCTTTCTGAAATCAAACCAGAAGCATACAAAAAATAGAACCTCATCAGTTCATCTCTTGATTCCTGATCCGTAACTTGGAAAAGAACTTGAAAAAATTCAATTTCAGACATCCGAAGATCTTGTAATGCGCCCAAAGATCCTTGATTGAAAAAATTCTTGTGTTTCGGAGCATCCAATTCTGGATCTGTTTTTAGCAAAGGCTTATATATTTTTTCCCGCGCAACGAAGGAAACTTGAGATTCCCCTCCAACAGCAACAAGCTTACCATTTACAAATGCAAATTTTACTCTGACATAAGATGTAACAGGTATATCCCCTTGCCTCAAAGCTTTTTCTTTCATTCTGACCGCATTCCCTATTTCCCAACCACTGACCCAACCAGCAGAAAAAGAAGCAGGAACAACATTTGTACGCAACCCGAACTCGTGAGGTAATGGATGATATTTCATCATGAACAAGGAGGGTTTGATCTCTGCACCCATATGTAGAATTATAATTTTTTAGCAAAAGTTTTCCGAAGATAGAATGACTTTAAAAATTCCTCATAAATATCAAAAAATCTTATTCCCCCTACAGTGAAATAACAAGTATAAAAAAACACTGATTTCATATTCAAAAATATATTCCTCACCACGAGGTGTCCCCTTACCTGAATCCTCATCTCCAGGGAATACAGAAGGAAAAATATCTTTCAAGGTCATGATGATGGAGCCTTTTTATAGTATCCACTCACCTCTTCAACAACCATACCCTTTATTTCAAGCGATACGAGAGATGAAATTACATCTTGAGGTGCTATTTGAGTTTTCTTTATGATATCATCAATGTGCATAGATATATCTTCACTGAGAAAAGAAAGTATCTTTTCTTCACTTTCAGTCAAATCAGCTCTTTTTATATTTACAAATGGAGATATCAATCCAATTTGGTTAAGAGGCTGCTTCTGTCCAAGATCTGGTATGATACGCGAAATTATATCTTCTGGTGTTTCAGCTAAGAATGCTCCTTCTTTTATCAACCTATTTGTTCCTTTTGATGTTTTAGAGAATATACTACCTGGAACTACGAAAACATCTCTATCATAATCTATAGCCATATATGCAGTTATCAGAGCTCCTGACTTTTCTGGTGCTTCGACAATCAAAACAGCTTTTGAAATACCTGCTATTATTCTGTTTCTTCTTGGGAAATTCTCCGCAGAGGGCATCGTACCTGGAGGGAACTCACTCAAAATAGCCCCATTTTTCCTCAATATATCATCTACCAATTTTTTATTCTCGTATGGATATATGTTTTCAAGAGACGATGGGAAAATGGCGTAAGTTTTTCCAGAAGCTTCAACGCAAGACTTATGGGCGACAGTATCTAGGCCAAAAGCCAGACCAGAAGCAATACATATACCAAAAGATGATAAGGCAGTAGAAAAAAATCGCGTAGCTTCAATACCATAAGACGATGGCTTCCTTGTGCCGACTATAGCAACAACAAGTGCATTTACTTCAAGGTTTCCCTTATAAAACAAGACCAAAGGGGGATCAGGTATCTTAGCAAGAAGAGCTGGATATCTATCTTTTTCTTCATAACACACGAAATTCTGCCCGAGTTTCAAAGAAAGTCTCAGCGAATCCTCAACAGAAGCCCATTTATCAAACTTCTTTATATTCTCCGAAACAAACTTTCCAGCAACTTGCTCTATTTTCACCCTATCAGCGAGAAAAACCTGCTTTGCAGATGAGAAAAAGTCAATAAGTCTCTTTCCTATAACAGATCCAACCCCTCTGACACGCGTCAAAGCAAGCGTGTAAAAGGCAGTTTCTAAATTAGACATCCGGCCCTCATAAAAAATAATGATCAAAAAGAAAAAATAATGATACAATTCAAAATTTATCCACTAAACAGGATAAACCCCGTGTTTTCTTTTCTCCCGAAGAACTTTCTTCTTTTCTGTGAGCTCAAGTGATAGGTAAAGAATTCTCCTTGTTTCTCTTGGGTCAATAACATCATCTATAAATCCCCATCCAGCGGGCTTTTTTATATCTATGTATGGTCTTATGCTTTCGGCCATCTGGTTTGTGAATTCTTTCGCTTCCTCTGGAGTCATAGCCTCAAGTTGCTTTTTTGCAAATATTGAAACCATACCTTCAGGTCCCATAACAGATATCTCACCAGTTGGCCAAGCGACAATTATATCGGGATCAAAAGATTTACCACACATAGCGTAATATCCTGCCCCATAAGCTTTTCTGACTATGACAGTAAATTTCGGCACCGTAGCTTCCGCAACTGCATGAATCATCTTTGCCCCATGTCTTATAAGACCATCTTTTTCTGTCTTTGATGAAACCATGAAACCCGGAACATCTGCCAGAAAGACAAGAGGTATGTTAAAAGAATCACAAAGCCATATAAACCTTGCAGCTTTATCTGAAGCATTTACATCAAGAACTCCCCCATAGAACATAGGATTATTCGCAACAAAACCGACAACATATCCTCCGATTCTACCAAAGCCAACAATTATATTTCTTGCCCACTTAGGTTTTATCTCAAAAAACTCACCGTTATCAACTATGAGGTTTATTATCTTGTGCATGTCATAAGCTTGTTTTGGGTTATCAGGAAGAACATCTAAAATCCTGTCGTCTATAAGAGCGAGAGGGTCTCCATCAAATTTCTTCCTCGGAGGTTTTTCTTCGTTTGAGTTCGGCATGAAGGAAAGGTAATCTCTAACAGCTTTCAAACAAGATGGATCATCAGGATACTCATTATCGGCACAACCAGATATCTCAGTGTGAATTTTTGATCCACCCAAGTTCTCTTCATCTATAGTTTCCCCAGTGACCATTTTCACAAGTGAAGGTCCTCCAAGTCCCATAAAGCTTTTTCCCTTGACCATAAAGACAACATCAGCAAGCCCCGGGATATAAGCAGTTCCGGCATAACCGGGCCCCATCTGAGCGCAAACCAGAGGTATAATACCAGACATAATGGACTCTTCTTTGAAAAGCCAACCTGAATTCGCAAATAAAGCAATAGCTTCTCCTGCCAGACCCCCTCCTAAAGTCGTAGCTGATGATGCCGATATCCTCGCACCTCCTGAATCTATCAACCAAACCAAAGGTATCTTCCACCTCAAACACAACTCCCTTATCCTTGTACATTTTATCTCATTGACAAACCCCATAGATCCTCCCTTTACTGTATAATCGTATGCAATAACGCCGATATACCTATTATCTACCTTTCCAAAACCAGTAACAACCCCATCAGCTGGAACTCTTTCAGTTCCAGGTTCAGTCCCTAAAATACCGGTCTCAAAAAAATGAGAGTCTTTATCAAACAGTAAATCCAATCTTTCCCTGACCGTTAGCTTCCCTCTTTCATGCTGTTGCTTTACTTTCTCTGGACCTCCCATTTGCTTTACTTGTTCCCTTATCCTGTGAAGCTCCTCAACAAGCTCCCTCATCTTCTGTCCCATATGAAAGCCCTCCTACTTAATTTATTTCTTACCCAAACAAATCTTTCACTATTTTCTGAATTTTGACCGATCATTCAAATTCTCCTTTGAGCAAACATGAGTTTGAAACCTACAAAAAATCAATGAAATCCATTAAAAAACATCAAAAAGAAATTCGGATTCGATCTATAAATTTTTGTATGAAGTGAGAAAAAGAACAAATTCAGAAAAATCAAAATATAAAACACATTTGTAGAAATTTTTTCAGAGTAATGAAGGCGAAACAAGAGACATTTGAAGATATATCAAAGCTCTGTGAAGGGCTATACGAAAAAAAAGAAATGAGAGATATTCCAGAATTCGTTGTATCTCCTCAAAATCTTCTTCAGTTTGAAAGCAAACTCAAAAGCAATGGGTATAATATGGTCTTAGATCTATTCGGACTTGATCTAAAAGATAATGAAAAGTTAAAGAACTATGCTGGTGTGAAATCAAGATTTGCTGTAGTATATCAATTTCTCAAAATTCCACAGAATGAAAGGATAAGGGTTATCACTCCTGTTCCAGATGATATGAAAGTACCTTCTTCTTATTCTTTATACAAAGGAGTAGATTGGTTCGAAAGAGAAGCTTATGATCTTTTTGGCATAATCTTTGAAGGACATCCAGACTTACGAAGAATCTTCATGCCAGAGGATTATGAAGGACATCCACTCAGAAAAGATTTCCCAACAAAAGGAGTCAAAGAATATATAGGAGGAAAATTCACTCCACGATTAGTAAGGCTTCCGGGAAAAGAAAAACCTTCGGATATTTTTGAAGAGGGAGCAAGAAACATAATAAATGTCGGTCCCACGCATCCAGCTACACATGGAACCTTCCGAATGATATTTGAACTTGAGGGAGAGGATATAATAGGTGCAGACCTTGAAATCGGCTACCTTCACAGAGGAGTCGAGAAAAATGCAGAAAACATGCGATGGGAGGATTTCATACCAATGACAGATAGGCTAAACTACCTTTCAGCTTATCTAAACAACATGATATACACTGAAGGCGTTGAAAGAATGTGCGGAATATGGAATGAAGTTCCAAGAAGAGCAAAATACATAAGAGTAATCCTTGCAGAACTGTCAAGAATAGCAGATCATATAATAAGCATAGGAACAATGGCTGTTGATCTTGGAGCACTGACACCGTTTTGGTATCTATTTAAAGTAAGGGAAGAGATATATTCCGTTTTTGAATGGACAATAGGAGCCAGACTCACAACCTCCGGAACATCATTCGGAGGAGTCAGAGGGGACCTTGATGAAAAAATAATAGAAAAAATCAGAAACATAATAGATAAACAAATACCAAAAGTTCTTTCCGAATTAGATAAACTACTTACAAAAAACAGAATATTTATAGATAGAACTCGCGGGATCGGGAAAATTTCCGCAGAGGATGCCATAGAGTGGGGATTCACTGGTCCTTCACTGCGTGGATCAGGAGTAGCTTGGGATATAAGGAAAGTTCAACCATACGGACTTTACGAGGATTTTGATTTTTATGTCCCTGTCGCCACAGAAGGAGATGTTTATTCAAGGTATCTTGTAAGAGTTGAAGAGATGTATCAAAGTGCAAATATAGTTCGTCAAGCCCTAAACAATCTTCCCCAAGATGGAACAAAAATCAAAACAGATAAAAAATCTGTCTTACCTTCTCTGCCAGACAAAAAGTATGTCTATACTCAAATAGAAGCCCTGATACACCATTTCAAAGGTATGACAGAAGGAGTTGTTCCTCCATTTGGATGGTATTACTTTTCTGGAGAAGCAGCTAATGGAGAACTTGGATTTTTCATGGTTTCAGAAAACAAAAGAACTCCCTGGAGAATAAGAATAAGACCCCCGTGTTTTGCAATATATCAAGCTTTCAGATATATGGTTCTTGGACATAAGCTTGCAGACTTCGTTGGAATACTTGGTAGCATAAATATAGTAGCAGGAGAATTAGACAGATGAAAAAAGATTGTTGTAAAAAAAATAAAAATCACCTCACCAAAATTGAATCAATAAAACTATGAACAAAATAATCAAACCATTTTTAGGATATAGATACTCTGACGCTTTCAGAGAGAAAATAAGTGAGAATATATGTCCGCCATATGATGTGATAGATGAAAAGCTACAAATGGAACTCTTCAAAAATCCTTATAACTATGTGAGGATTGTTTTATCTCCGTATGGTCATGATTCTGCATTGGAGAGCTTAAAAAAATTCATATCGGAGAAGGTTATTATAAGGGAAAATAAACCTAAAATCTATATTCTGGAACAGAAATTCAGGCTTGGTGAAAATGAAGGCAAATCCGTTGGTATAATAGCTCTTATATCAAAGGACGCAAAGATATTGATTCATGAACAGACAAAACCAAAAGTTATAGAAGATAGGATAGAACTTCTGGAGAAAACTGGGTTCAATACATGCTCAATAATGTTATTTGCCAAGAACACGAACATAAAAGAGAGAACTGAATCCATGAACAAGGAGAAGATATTTGAATTTTCATATATATCAGAGGATCTAGGGGTAAAGATAGAAGGGAATTTTTATTCTTCTGAAGATTTCTCAATACTTCAAGAGCTTGAAAAAACATACTTTTTCATCGCAGATGGTCATCACAGGTTCAGAGCAGCAAAGACTGTATATGAAAAGAAAGGAGAGGAATATCTTATGGCGTATATAACAGATAAAAACTCCGGAATGCTTATATTTCCGATAGCAAGAGAAATAAAAAAACAAAACAATAAAGTTATGGAGCAGATTCAAAAATTTTCAAGGGATTTTAGGAAGATAGATACAATTCAGAACATTGGTCAGCTTATAGAGATATTAAGAGAAGGAGATTTTGATTTTCTGCTAGTATCACAAAGTGGTATATTTAAAGTCAATTTATCAAAAAATCCTGAAGAAAATGTAATAAATTTTATACATAATTATATATTTGAAGGTAATAACTTAGATATATCTTTTGAGCATAATATATTTAAATCCCTAGAGAATATGAGAAGGAGGGAGATAGAATGTTCAATTATACCAAAGGCGATGTCCGTAGATTCTATATGGGAAGTTGTAGAAAAGGGGGAAATACTTCCTCCGAAATCAACATATTTTTGGCCGAAAATCCCCTCAGGTCTCGTCTTGAACAGAACAAACTTTTCAAAAATATAGAATTACCTGAATCAATTAATTTCTTCATCTTCTGCAAACACCTAAAAAGGCTTAAATCATCTGAGCACTTTTTGATTTAAATAAGGGAGGTGCAAAAAGATGATAGCTTACGAAAAAAGTGAAAACGCTGATACTATAACTTATCCAAAGGCTTCTGTTCTACCAAAGCTACAGATGTTGGAGATAGAGATAACCTTACGCTGTCCGCTAAGATGTATTCACTGCAGCGTAAATGGTGGAGAAAGCAAAATAGATATACCAATTGAGAAATTCTATGAAATTGTGGAGGATTGCGAGAAGATAGGTGTTGAAGTTCTTGATATAATCGGAGGTGAACCGATAGCATATCCCCATATATATGAAGCCATAAGATACGCAGTCAAGAGAATTCCAAAAGTATACCTGAACACAGCTGGATACTTCATTAATGAAAAAATCATAGGAAAACTCAAAGATACAGGGCTAAAAGATATATTCGTGAGCATAGATGGAGCGACAGCTGAAAAACACGAAAAGATAAGGGGCCATGGGACTTTTCAGAAAACCTGCGAGTCAGTAAAAAGACTGTCCGAGCATGGTTTTACAGTCACTGTTTCTTTCGTTGCAAACGCTGAAAATTACAAAGATATCCCAGATATATTGAAAATATGTGAAACTTATGGTGCAAAAAGATTATTTATACTCTCACTCATACCAGAAGGAAGAGGTAAAAACCTAAAGAATATAGTTCTGAAAGATCATATGATAATAGAGATAATAAAAGAGCTCAGAAAATATAAAGGTCCAGTTGAAATAGAACTTGATTGCTCCATAAAAACAGATTTCAGCGAGTTTCCAGAATATGTGAAAATATGTCCTGCAGGAACATCATTCTGCACAATTAAATCTGATGGAAGTGTAATACCGTGTGGCTTCCTACCCTCAAATTTCCTTATTGGAAACATATACGAAAAAAGATTCTACGATATATGGATAGATAACATAAAATTTTATTACTGGAGAAATCCTCTCAAAGGATGCGAAAATTGCTCAATATACAAAGAGTGCAGAGGCGGATGCCAAGCTCTGAAAATTGGAAAGGTATGTGAAGGAATCCCACAGAACAGAAAATATATATTCTACAACATAAGAACAATATAGAAAACTTGCAATCATATTTCTATTTTTTTACCTCCAGTTAATAGCAATTTCTTCTTAATATGAATTCAAAGATTAAATCAATCTTGCGATAAGCGATTAATCATCCCTAATTTATAAGAATAAGAATATGAACAATTCGATGAAAATGAAAAACCTATCACTGATCAAACAGAGAATTAGGATTCTCCTGACCTTCACAAAAAGTTTTATAAGGACAAAGTTAATTAAATATCCTGTCCTTTATAATGTAAATAAAAGAGCAGATGCAAACAAAAGAGAAAGAGTTCTTCTTGCCTATCTCGTTCCACCATTCTTAGGAAAAATAAAAAATTTGCATCACAATGAAATAAGGAATTTATTAATATCAAATGCATTGGATAAAGCTGGTTTTATAGTAGATGTTATAGATGTAAGGGCTCCAAGAAAACCGAAAATCAAAGAATACAAATTGGCAATATGTGAATGGACAGAACCAAAAGTGAAAATAGATGCAAAATTACATATATTCTTCGCAGCAGGAAAAAGTCATAAATATCACAATCTCAGTATAATCAAGAGATACGAAATGCTTAAAACAAGAAAAAAAATTCATAAAATCAAACCCGTCGGATTACTCCCTGAAAGAATGCCATATGTTGAGATATCAGAATACATCATAGGTATAGGAAACAAAAAAACAATAGATGATTCATACAAAGATTACAAAAACATAAAAAAAATATTCAGATTAAACAATCACGTATATAAGAACACGAAATTCATAAAGAGGAAATTTTCCGATGTCAAAAACAACTTCCTTTTTATATCATCTTTTCACCCAGTAAGAGGCGGATTAGATCTTCTTCTTGAAATATTCCCTAAATATAAAAATTTAAATCTTTTCATACTTGGCTACTTCTTACATGATAAAGATTTCTGCCATATATATCAAAGAGAGTTATTTGAAACTCCAAATATACATCCAATAGGATTTGTAAATGTATTATCAAGAGAATTCTATGAAATATCAGAAAAATGCGGATTTGTAATAGTTCCAACATGCTCCGAAGGACAATCTTCATCCATACTTCAATCCTGTGCAACAGGTCTTATACCCATAACAACAAAAGATTCTGGTATAGATGTCTTAGAATACAACATGGGATTTGAGATCTCAGACGATATAAATCAAATAGAAAAAACTATCTTAAGTGTTCTGGAAATTCCAACAAAAGAAATTCAAGATATGAGTTCGAATGTTTATGAAAAATGTGTAAATAATTTTTCCGAAGAAAAATTTGAAGAGAACTTCCAAAAAATAATAGAAGAAATCAAAAATTATATCTGAAAAATGTGCAGAATAGCGGGTTTCTGGGATTTTGGGTTCAATGGAGAATATGACATAGATCAGACGATAAAAAAAATGACAGATTCACTCGCTCACGGAGGACCAGATCATGAAGGATTCTTTGCAGATAAGTCAAATGGATTAGCTATCGGATACAGGAGACTTGCAATAATAGATCTTTCAGAAAAAGCAAACCAACCAATGACAGATGGAAGATTCTGGATAGTATATAACGGTGAAATCTATAACTTCCCTGAAATAAGAGAAGAACTTCTGAAAAAAGGATATGAATTCAAATCTAATTCAGATACAGAAGTTATCCTGCACTCATTCCGAGAATGGGGATTAAGTTGCGTCAATAAATTCACAGGGATGTGGGCATTTGGAATATGGGATCCAGTCGAAAAAAAACTATTTTTGTGCAGAGATAGATTCGGAGTTAAACCTCTATATTGGTATCAAAAAGAAAAAACCTTTATGTTCTCATCTGAGATAAAGGCCTTTCTAAAACATCCTAAATTCAAAAAAGATTTAGATATACAATCTGTTGATGTATTTTTATCTTTGGGCTGTATAGTAGCACCGAAATCTATATTTAAATATACTCACAAACTTGAACCATCACACTTTCTCATAGTTGACAAGAATGGAAAAATTGAAAAATTAAGATATTACGATGTAAGAAAATACTACCAGATATCAAATATAGACGAAACCGAAGCAGAAATAGAACTTGAAAGGATAATGAAAAAGAGTTTTAAGCTAAGGATGGTAGCAGATGTTCCGGTAGGACTTTTTCTTTCAGGTGGAGTTGATTCATCTCTTGTATGTGCTCTACTCTCTGAACAGGGAATCAAACTGAAAACTTTCACAATTGGATCAAAAGATAAAAGCTATGATGAATCAAAATACGCAAGAGAGGTTTCAAAAATATTTGGAACAGATCACAACGAATTTATCATTGAATTTCCATCAGCAGAGGAAGTTATATATATGCTTCCTGAAATATATGACGAACCTTTTGCTGATTCATCGGCAATCCCAACATATACTGTATCAAAAATGGCGAGAAAATCTGTTAAAGTAGCTCTATCTGCCGATGGCGGTGATGAACTTTTTCTTGGATATCCTAAATACTTTATAAAACTCAATACACTGTCATACATAGGGAAAATATTGAACTTTTCCCCAAACTTATCTGGATTTATTCCATTCAATAAGATAAATAGACTTTTCTCAAAAATCAAATTAATATCATCTGGAAAATCTTTAGAAGAAAAATATCTCTATGCTAATACAAGTTTTCTCCCAGAAACTTTGATAAAACTATATCAGAGTTCAAATTTAAGAGAAAGCCTGAAATACATCACAGAACTATACTCTATTGAAGAAGCTAATCAAATTGATAGAATACAGATCTTTGATTTCATGACAATATTCCCAGATACATTGCTGATTAAGGTAGATAGAGCTTCAATGTTTGTTGCTTTAGAGGTGAGGGAACCGTTTCTTGATAATAAGATAGTAGAATTCGCTCTTTCCTTACCTTTAAGTTTAAAACTTAGGAATTCCACAACGAAATACATACTAAAAAAGATACTCAAAAAATATCTTCCAGAAAGACTTGTTTTCAGAAACAAAATGGGCTTTTCTATTCCGATAGAAAAATGGAGAGATATGGAGAAAATATTTGAAAATATTCTTCAAAGAAGAAGGATAGAAAAGGTTGGAATTTTCAATCAAAAAGCTGTTATCGAAATGATGAAATTATATAGGAAAGATAAAAGAGAGTTTCCACGGTTATGGTTCCTTTCTTGTTTCCAGCTTTGGGCAGAAAAATATCTTATATAAATTTTAAGCCTTAAAACTACGAAACATTTTATCAAAAACCTTTTTCAAAACGAATTTAGGTCTGAAAGGAAATTCCGTGAAATAAAAAAGTATTTTCTCGTAAAAACTTGGAGGCTTTGTAATCTCATTTATATACCTATGAAACTCGCAAAAGATTCTCCAATCAACAAATGGCTTTTTCGGATAAAAATAAGATTCTTGGAAACTCTGCTGGTCAAAAGGAAAATCTATGAGTTTAAGCCTTTGGAAACCAACATTTTCCCCTTCTCTAAAGCCTATATGTTTAAGTTTTGTCCTTGTCGGATAAAGACAAAGCGCAGAATTTTTATAGCAGTAGTAATCAAATTCTATCGACCAAGATTTACCGAAAGCTTTCACAATTATATCTTTCAGATCATATCCACCAGCACAAAATTTATTTAGCTCAACCGGATCATTTAGAAGAGATTTAATGTCGTGCTCACTTATTTTCAAGCTTTCAAATTCGTTCCAAACTCTTCCCCAAGTTCCCCAACCCCATGATGAAGTTCTGAAAAAAAAGAATACAGAATAAGGATAATCATCTGGAATCCTTATGGGAGGAGAATATCCAGTGATTGAAAAGACATCCGGTGAATCAGAATACTCATTTAAAAATTTATTCATAAAAATAAGGAAATCTTTGGAAAAAATCATATCCTCTTCAATAACAATTGCTTTACCATACTTTGAGATGATTTTGCTTATACCATCTTTGATGTTTTTTTTCAACCCCAGATTTTCTTCTCTTTTATAAATTTCCAACTTTTCAGATCTTATATTTTCAGCAATTTTGATAGTCTCGCTTATCTTCGTCTGGTCATCTGGATTTCTTGGACCATCTATAAAAATAAAAACATGGCTTTTATCAAACAAATCACATTTGCTTAAAGATAAAAGAGTTTGATAAAACAATTTTGGTCTTCTCCACGCAAATATAACTATTGGAGCTAAATCCCTCATATAAAAACAATAAATTTATCTCTTAATACCAATAAGATAACACTCTTTTCTTGATTTATCCCAAACTGAATTAAAAGTGAAAATCTTTTGAAATATTCCCGAACTATCAAGAATCATACGAGCATCTGCTTCATCTTTGAAGATCATCTCCGAAAAGCTATCTCCTTGAGAAATAGGGACCGAAGCTACAAATTTTCCACCAGATTTCAAAACTCTATCAACAAGAGGAAAAAGTTTTTTCAGTTGCTGATGATTGAGCATCTGTATAACAGAAAAGCAGAGAACAAGGTCAAACCTATTATTCATAACTTTTTCAAGTCTCTTTGAGTCAGATATATCAGAATTTAAAAGATGTATGTTACTTTTCCCCTTATTTCTTATTTTAGCAATACGTAACGATAATAGATCAGAATCTATACCAAAAAGCATTTTTGCTTTTTTTGATAATAATTCTAAGATAAATCCATCACCACAACCTATATCTAAAACATTGTCTCCATAATCACATAAAATATTTGCTATTATGGCTCTTTCTATAACCTCTGGTGAGCTAAAGAAATTCAGATAATTTAAATAGTTGTCAAAAAATCTTGCTCCGCTTTTTACCCAAATTCTTCTGTAAATTTTAGAGAGTAAAGAACCAAAAGAACTAATAGATTTAACTACAATTGTATCTAAAACAAGAAAATAAAAATGAATACCTTTAAATATATTCATAAATACAAAATAAATCTAAATAATTAAGGTTATTCTTTTTCATAACCATTGAAATATTTAAGTTATTTAACTAATTATTTATCTCCTTAATAATATTATACGAACAAAATAATTGGTGATTAAATTAATAAAAATCAATGGATACAAAAGAAATAAAGATAAAACTCAAGAAAAGTGCCTTTTATCGGGAGGAAGAAGTAAGAAGAAAACTTTCCGAATTTGTGCTTAAAACAGATTTCTTCAGCATGGGTCAGGAGTGCAAGAAATTTGAAAAAAGATTCTCAGAATATCAGGGAAGGAAATATGCAGTTCTAACCAATAGTGGATCCTCTGCTAATCTACTTCTCCTACAAAGCCTGATAAATCTTGGTATCTTAAATAGAGGAGATATAGTAGCCTTTACAGCTATAACTTGGTCAACGAATGTCTCCCCCATAATACAACTTGGACTAATCCCCTATCCAGTAGATATAGAATTGAACAGAATAAACTCTGGTTCAAAACAATTTCTAGAGGCAATACAGAGATCAAAAAAATCCGATCAGAAAATAAAAGCATTTTTTATAACAAACATACTCGGAATATGTTCTGATATAGATGTAATAAAAGATATATGTCAAGAGCACAATATAATTCTTATAGAAGACAATTGTCAATCTCTTGGTAGTGTATATAAAAATAAAAAGCTGGGAAATTTCGGATTAGCATCTACATTCTCTTTTTACATAGGTCATCATTTATCTACAATAGAAGGCGGATGCGTGTGTACAGATGATGAAGAACTTTACAACATGCTTGTTATCTCCAGAGCTCATGGATGGATCAGAAATCTATCTGAACAAAAAAGAAAAGAATTCAGAGAAAAATACCAAATCGACAGCTTCTATGAACTATATACATTCTTTGACATAGGAATGAATATAAGACCAACAGAAATAACAGGCTTCATCGGCAATATAGAAATAGATTTCATTGATGAGATAGTAGACAAAAGATGGAACAATTTCAGGAAGCTAATAGATTATGCAAGCAATAACAATCATCTTATACAACTTGATGTATCTCACATGACAATAGTTTCAAACTTTGCATTTCCTCTTATATTTAAAAGCAAAGAAAAAGCAGAAGAATACAAAAAGAAATTCATAGATTACGGAATAGAGATAAGGCCAATATCTGGAGGAAACATCACAAAACAGCCATTTTTCAAAAAATACTTAAATGCTTCGGAGTTTTACCTCCCAAATGCTGACCTGATACATAGCAATAGTTTCTGGATACCAAACGATCCCAATCTTGAAAAAAAAGAAATAGAAATCATGGGCAATATAATATCCACAGAAGGATGATAGCACAAATAGAACCATGGATAGACGAATCAGAACTCCTCGAGATAAAAAGAGCTGTAGATAACACATTCTTCACCGAAAACAAACTAACAGCTGAGTTTGAAGAGATGGTAAGAAAATATACTGGTAGTAAATACGCTCTTGCTGTATGTAATGCAACAGTTGGGCTTTTTTGTGTTCTGAAAGCATTAGATATAGGCCCCGGAGATGAAGTGATAGTTCCAGATATAACATTCATCGCAACATCTAATGCCGTTATACTGGCAGGAGCTACACCCGTGATATGCGATGTGAAACAAGATACTTTCTGCATTGATCCAGAAGATATTGAAAAGAGAATAACAAAAAGAACTAAAGCCATAATACCTGTTCACCTATATGGACAAAGCGCCGACATGGATTCAATAATGAAAATAGCTCAAAAATACAAATTGAAAGTCATAGAAGATGCGGCACAGGCCTTAGGAGTAAATTATATAGGAAAATCTGCAGGAACATTTGGAGATGCTGGAGTTATATCTTTCTACGGAAATAAAATAATAACAACAGGAGAAGGAGGAATAATATTAACAAATAATGAAGAAATATATAAAAAATGCTACAGATTAAAAAATCACGGAAGAGATACTAAAGGAACATTTATACACGAATATATAGGATTTAATTTCTGCTTCACAGATCTTCAAGCTGCAGTTGGAATATCCCAAATGAAAAAGCTTCCAAAAATAATACAAAGGAAAAAAGAGATCTTTGAGAAATACAAAGAAGGACTAAAAGATATACCTTACTTAAAACCTGCATACATAGACCCAAATTGCAAACCAGTGTATTGGTTTTCAAACTTTATCGTTGAAAATATCAATGAACTGGTCGAATTTCTCAAAAATAGCGGTATACAAACAAGAAGAGCGTTCTTTCCACTTCATCTACAACCATGCTATAAAAACACAAACTACATCAAATATGAAGGAGAATATAAAAACTCAGTATTTTGCTACGAGAAACTTCTATCTTTACCATCAAGCTACAAAATAAAAGAAGATGAGCAAGAACTAGTCATAAGTAAAATAAGAGAGTTTTATGGATACTAAAAAAGTAAAAAACTCGATAAATTTTAAAATATAATAAAATGTTTTCAAACAGAACTATAACCATAGGGGTAGATGCAATACTCCCAAATGTAGCAGATCCCAATTATGCTGGAGGTTTGAACACGTTTGCACACGGATTAATAAGTGGTTTCCAGAAAATAAAGGATCAAAGATTCACGATATTTTGTTCTGAATACAACTACAGGATGTTCGAAAAATACAAAAACTCCGATAATTTCAATTTAGTCATAGTGCCACTTAGAAAAGATGTGATATCAAAAGCGCTAAAGTTCGCATCTGCAATGATCATAAGAAACCTAAAAATATGGGCCAATGTTATAAACTACATCATGAAGAATGTAAAGAAAATAGTTGATAACAATTGCCAGGTATTGTACTGCCCCTATACCATACTATCGGCATATAATTACAGTGTTCCGACTTTCCTTTCTATGCACGACATACAGCATATTCACTTCCCACAGTTCTTTTCAAAAACGGAGCTACTTTGGAGGAATGTGCATTTCAATTCCAGCGCGCGCTACGCTAGTTTTTTCCAAGCAAGCACCAATCTTATAAAAAACGAACTTATGAAATACTTCAAAATAAATCCTGAAAGAATTGTTGTTATACCAGAAGGAGTTGATATTGAGAAATTTGAAAAATCTGGTAAAACAGATGTAAAATCCAAATACAAACTACCAGAAAAATTCATATTTTATCCGGCCCAGCTTTGGCCACATAAAAATCATATAACAATACTCAATGCACTGAAAAAGTTAGAAATACAAGAGAAAAGAAAATTTCCTCTCGTTCTCACAGGTGCAGCTTTCTCCGCATACAAAGATATAATGAAATTCATAAAAGAAAACAATATGAACTATGTTTGGTATCTTGGTAAGGTTGATTTTGAAGATCTAGTATCGCTTTATAAGAACTCACACATAGTCCTCTCTGCAGCATTATATGAATCAAGCAGTTTGACAATTTATGAAGCAGCAGCATGTGGAGTTCCTATCATAGCAACAAAAATTCCATCAAATGAAGAGATATCACAAAATCTTATGGTAAATCTCTTTGAACCTCTAGATTCAGATGACCTTGCAAGAACAATAATCGAAATATGGGAAAATGAAAAAAAAAGACAGGAACAAATCAAATTCAATAAATCTAAAGTTCTTGAATTCTCTTGGGAAAATATAGCTAAAAGATATATAGATTTCATACTAAACAAAATAATACAATGATGCATTCAGAAAACTTGTATACAAGAGCAAAAAGCTAAAAAATGGTTAATCAATAAGTTATAATCTCCTTTTCCTCAAAGGAACTTCAATTTTTTCTGTCTTATACTCATCAGATTCGTTGAAATCTTGAGCATCAGACAATTCTCTCTCAATCTCTGAAGATAGCATCTCTAAAGTAGAAGACATTTTTTTTATTTTATTCTGAAAGAAATTATACGCAATAACAGAAGGTATTGCGACAAAAAGTCCAAGAGCTGTTGTGAAAAGAGCCTCTGCTATCCCTGGAGCTACCACCTCAAGTCCTGCCCTACCCATCTTTGCTATGTCTCTGAAAGAATGCATTATACCCCACACCGTACCAAAAAGTCCAACAAATGGAGCAGATGAACCAATAGTCGCATAAATAAACTGAAACCTTGATAGATCCGATATCACACTCCTAACTTGCTGCTCCAAAAACCTTGTAATCTTACCACCTCTTGACAATCCGAATCCTACCTCAGAACAAAATTTCGCTAAAGGTGAAGGATAAAATTCATCAAACTTACTATAGTATGATAAAAGAAAATCTTTTATGTTTTTCTGAGACCAGAAAAAATCTATAAAATCCGCATTCTTCTTATCCATCTTTAAAAACAGAAAAAAATTGTATATTATCAGAGTCCAAAGAAAGATAGAAGAAGAAAAAAGTATGAAAATGACTACTTTCACAGGGAAAGAAGCATGAAGAAGAGCTTCCTTTATCATACATATAAATTTATAAAAATACAAAAAGGTTTTGAAACCAGATAGATACATATAGCCTTGAAAGAAGAGAAAATCCTCTGATGTCAAAAATATCAAACAAATATAAAAAATTTTTTGACATAAAATTACAGGAGAATATTTGATACACAAAATTAACAGGCAGCAAACTAAAAGTTTGGTATAGTATATGACATAATTAAATTCAAAAAATTTGGAGATAAGAAATCACACTATCGTGCAGAAACTTATATCTTCCAATATAATCTTATCTATCTTCTCATAGAATAAATCTTAAAGATATTTTCCGACTTGTCTTACACTATAAATCAAAAATTGAAATCAAACAAAATAAAAATTTGTCTGTAAGGAACAAGATGAAACCTTGATAAAAATAATAGTTATGAAAGTATTTTTATCCGGGGCAAATGGTTTCATAGGTAGCTGGACACTTAAATTCCTTGTTAAGAAAGGATATGATGTCAGAATCTCTCTGAGAGAAAAATCAAACATACAGAACATAAAAGATTTCATAGATAAAATAGAAGTTCTAAATGGAGATCTTTCAGATAATGAATTTGCCCTAAAATGTGTTGATGGATGTGATGCTGTTATACACACAGCCGGAAAAGTTACGGCATCTATAAATCCCAACGAAGAAGAAATAATTTCCTCAAACTATATCTCAACTTATAACATTCTCAGAGCATCGGAAGTCAAAAAAATAAAAAAAATTGTCTTTCTTGGGTCAATATTTGGACTTGGAAAGGGAAAAGGTAGAGAAATAGCAGATGAAAATGTTGAATTCAACCTTCATGAACTTACAAATCTTATACCATACATAAGAATAAAAAGGATGGCAGAAATAACAGTAGAGGAATACATAAAATCTGGCTTACCAATAGTCAGAGTATATCCAAACTTCTGTCTTGGAGAAGGAGATATATACCTTTCTTCTTCAAAAGCGATATTACCTTTCGTTTTGGGGATGAAATTCTACATAGATGGAGGTATAAATATACAGTGGGTTGGAGATGCTGCCAACTCTCTAATACTTGGGCTAGAAAAAGGTAAGGAAGGAGAGAAATATATAAGCGGTGGAGCTAACCTAACAACATATGAAATAGCGGAAAAAGTATCAAAAATCATAGGCAGAAAACCTCCCGAAAAGAAAATAAATCCATTTATCTTCAGAGCAATAGCCAAACTCCCAAAGAGTGCAATCTTTATCATTAACAACATGTTTGAAAAGAAAATGAAGATAGATCTAGGATCGGTTATAATTTCTGCTTATGGATATTGGTTTTATTCCGATGAGAAAGCTAGGAAGGAACTCGGATACTCTCCAAGAAATGTTGATGAAACGATAGAAGAATCTGTAAAATACATAAAAGAAAGATTGAATAAAGGAAAGAAAAACAATAAATAACATTGCAATTGATAAATATTAAAGCTAAAATCTTTCAAGAAGTCATCTCTATGCAATTTGCAACCAAGATAAACAGAAATAAAACAAAAAATTCAATCATATATATCATAAGTCTCCAAAAGAGCACACACAAACATTTCATAAACAAAAGCTGCAAAAATTCCTTAGATGGTTATGAATTATTTTACAGGCAAAAGCCATAAAACCTCAACAATGTAATGATATACGAATATATCTCTCAAATCTGAACGAAGAGCATTTTACAGAACCCAAAATAAATGCTGTAATGGTTATGAATATGCTTAAAAATGATTTAGAATTCTGCGGAATTTCCAGAAATCAAAGCTTTTCATTACACCGCAATTCTTCTAAAATTCTTATAACATTTCTTTATATCAATCACTTTAGCATTTGAAGAAATTCGTCTTCACCAATGATTTTTACACCTAATTTTTTCGCTTTTTCAAGTTTTGTAGAAGATGGACCTTCAAGCTCGCCGAAAACAAGATAAGTAGTAGAAGATGTAACCGAGTCAGAAGTTTTACCTCCATTCTCCAAAACCAATTTCTTAGCTTCCTCCCTTGTCATACTTTTCAACCTTCCCGTAAAAACGAAAATCTTTCCTGTAAGTTTTCCCTTTCTCTCCTCTTCAAGATATTCAGAAACCTCAACACCAGATTCAATTATTCTCTTTATTGAGTTCATATTTTTCTGATCTTGTAGAAATTTGACTACACTTTGAGCAACCGCTGGACCAAGACCGTATATAGACTCTATGTCAGATTGCTTTGCAGACAAGAATTCTGTAAGAGTCTTAAATCTATTCGCCAGAATCTTTGCTACTGATTCTCCTACGTGTCTTATACCTAAAGCAAATATAAACTTATGAAGCTGAACTCTCTTTGAATTATTTATATTCTGTATTATTTTTGTAGCAAGCTTATCTCCGACTCCCCAGAACTTCAAAAGGTCTTGTTTTTTGAGATAAAAAATATCTGAAACATCCTTTACAATTCCTCTTGATACAAACTGAGTTATGAAAGCTTCACCAAGACCCTCTATATCAAGAGCTGATACAAAGTGTTTAATTCTTTCTATAATCTGGGCAGGACATGACATATTAGGACATCTGATAGCCACTTCGTCAATTTCTCTGTAGAGTTCTGAACCGCATACAGGACACACTCGCGGTTCATCTAACTCTATTTCTTTGCCAATCCTTCTTTCTTGAATAACTTTGGTTATTTCAGGTATAACATCTCCAGATCTCCTGACCCAAACATAATCACCTATTCTTATATCTTTCTTTTTGATTTCGTCATAGTTATGCAGTGTTGCCCTTGTAACGATAACTCCACCTATTCTAACAGGCTCAAGCACAGCAACAGGAGTTAAAGTTCCGGTTCTTCCAACCTGATTTTCTACAAAGAGGACTCTGGTGACTACCTCCTCAGCAGGGAACTTAAACGCTATAGCCCAGCGAGGGCTCCTGGATTTTTCACCAAGCCTTTCCCTTAAAGAAAAATCACTTACCTTTATAACAACTCCATCTGATTCAAAGGGAAAATCCTTATGAATCCGATAGATATGTTTAACATGTTCTATAACTTTCTGTATTCCAGAGACAATTTTCCATTCCGGCACAACCTTCAGACCATATTTTTGAAGAGCTTGAAAAAGCTGCTCTTGTGTAGAGATGTTTGGGGGAATCTTACCATTTCCATAGAAAACCGCATCAAGTTTCCTTTTTGCAGTTTCTTTCGGATCAAGCTGTTTCAACGAGCCAGCAGCTGCATTTCGCGGATTAGAAAATATTTTTTCTCCGGACGACAGAAGTTTTTCATTAAGTTCCTTAAAAGCTTCAACTGTCATAAAAACCTCTCCTCTGATCTCTATATAGTCTGGCAAATCATCTGAAAGAAGTCGCAAAGGAATAGACTTTATAGTTTTCACATTTGGTGTCACATCTTCTCCAACCAATCCATCACCTCTTGTCAATGCTCTTTTGAGAACACCTTTTTCATAAATAAGCTCAATACTAACGCCATCTACCTTAGGTTCAACAGAATAAGTTATATCTGAATTTTCAGGTAAATCCAAAAATCTTTTCGTCCTTTTATCAAATTCGATCAGCTCCTCTTCCTCAAAGGCATTATCAAGAGAAAGCATCGGGACAGAATGCGGAAATGTTGGGAATGTTCCTTCAATTTTCTCACCAACTCTTTGAGTTGGAGAATCTGGAGTTATAAGTTCTGGGAATTGCTGCTCAAGCTGAATAAGCCTTTGAACAAGTCTATCATACTCTGCATCTGATATAACAGGGTCCTTAAGGACATAGTATCTCCAGTCGTGGTACTGTATTTCTTTTTTGAGTTTTTGTATTTCTTGTTTAGCTTTTTCTATATCCATCAGCGGGAATAGGTCCCATACATTTGAGCTTCTGCGAGCACCTTACCTTCCACAGCTTTGAGAACTTGTGAAACCGTAGCACCAGCTGGAAGACCGAGTTTCTCAACCGAAAGAGCCTTGATTATGAAAAAATATCTATGTGTTCCATGTCCCTTTGGTGGGCAAGGCCCTCCCCATCCTATTTTCCCAAAGTCATTTCTTCCCTGTTTTATTCCATTTTGAAGTTCAGGCTTTTTCTCAAGACCTTCCGGAAGACTTGAGATACTTACAGGTATATCATAAATCACCCAATGGTTGAAAGTTCCGACAGGAGCATCTGGGTCATTCACAATAATAACCAGACTCTTGGTATCCTGCGGAACACCACTCCAATGCAACTCCGGTGAAATATCTTCTCCCTCGCAAGTATATTTCTTTGGTATCCTCTCACCATTTTTAAATGAATTTGATTTTATCTCCATATCTAAACCTCCCTTATTTTGAATTATCAACGGAGTATATACTAAATGAAAACTTAATATATATGATAAAATCTGCATCATAATTTAAATATTACTTAAAATTACAATTATGAAATATAAGACTGAAAGAGTTTTAAATTTGATTTGTACATCAAGATTTTACATCTTTTGAAAAAAATGATTATCTGAGGGCTGAATTGTTTCCAAGGAACAAAAGTGGGTTTAGTGCATTTGTCCTTTTTCTGACTTCAAAATGAAGATGCGGAGTTTCGGCATTCCCTGTCATTCCAACATATCCTAAAACTTCCCCCTTTTTTATAAATTCTCCCTCCTTAACAGAGTTATACTTGTTGTGCGCATAAACAGTAAAGTAATCTCCTTCGTGCTTCAATATAACAGTATTCCCATATCCCCGTATGAAACCGGAAAAAACAACAACACCATCTTGAGCAGCTTTTATCGGAGTACCTTCTGGAGCCTTTATATCTATGCCCTTATGCATACGGCCATTCCTCATACCGTAATTAGAAATGATTTGCCCACCATCAATTGGCGGGAACAAAATAAAACTACTATCTCTTTTATCGTCCGAATCTATACTCTTTTTTAGATATCCATCCTTCTTCTTTTTATCAGATACACTTTTATCTGGTTTATAAGATCCCAGATCTTTATCTGGTTTATAAACTCTCGCTTCAGTTTTTTTCTCATTAGTATCAGGTGTTAAGCTATCCTGAAAATGTGGTATAGATACACTAAAAACTTTATTCTTTGACTCATTTTTTTTAGGTTCAACATTATTTTCATCTTTCACTTTCTTTTCTACATCTTCATAACTCAATCGTTTGTCAAGCGGTATATATATATAATCCCCCTCTTTTAATTTATCCAATGACAATCTTTTATTTGCCGCAATTATATCTTCTCTTCTGACATTGTATTTTTTTGCTATGTCATCAATTTTTTCTCCCTTTCCAATCCTATGGTATATGCCATAGCCGCAGCTTGACATAAAAGCTACAAAAATGATGATAAACCTTATTTGAAACCATATCTTCCTTTCATTTTCACAAATCTGCATGGACACAATTCTTTTTTTACAAAACCTTTTCCGTCTGACTCTTTTATAATTTTACAAAGAATCTGTTCATCTGTTTCTCCAATTGGGATAACCATTATACCTCCTTCTCTAAGTTGTTCCAGAAGTGGGGGTGGAATATCTGGAGCAGCAGAAGAAATGCATATTTTATCATATGGGGCTTCTTCCTCAAATCCTAAAGATCCGTCTCCTACAACAAATCTTATACTTTCGGACAACCCAAGATATTCAAGAATTCCTCTAGCTCTTGCAGATAGAGTCTCTTCATATTCAATAGTCACAACTTTTGATGAGAGCATACTCAAAATAGCGGTATGATACCCCGAACCAGTTCCTATTTCAAGAACAGAGTCTGAAGGTAAAATCTCAAGCTGCTCAGTCATGAACGCCGTTATATAAGGTTGAGAAATAGTTTGTCCAAATCCTATCTCAACAGGAGAATCATCATATGAAAAGACAGAAAATCTTTCAGGAATAAAAATGTGCCTTGGCAAAACGCTCATAGCAAATAAAACTCTCTTATCTTTTATATCTCTGTCAGATATAAGCTCAACCATTCTACTTCTTTGTTCTTTGAATTCGTCAATATGCTCTAGGATTTCTTGAGTTACTCTTACAGAAATCTTTCTCGCCTCTTCAAGAATCTCTCTTTTCATCTTGTTTTCCATTATGCTCAGAAAGAATTATGCCTCCACCAATTCTTTTAGCAAGCAGAAGTTTCCTATCAGCTGACTCAAAAATCTCCCTGATATTTTTCCCATCTTTGGGAAACTCAGAGATGCCTCCCGACATAGAAATCTCTATATTCTCACCTAACGATCTTATCTTCTGCAAAATCCTTTTTATTTCATCCATAGTCTTTACAGAATCTGCTCCTAAAAAGACTATAGCAAACTCATCTCCACCAAATCTTGAAGCTATATCAACTGCTCTTATTTCTGAAATTATTACATTAGAAATCCCCACAATCAGCTTATCTCCGAAACTATAACCAAACCTCATATTAATCTGCCTAAGCCCATCTACATCAAAAAGAACAAAAGAAAATTTCTTTTTCATAGAGATAAGCTCCTCTACTTTCTTTATCATAGTCGTTCTGTTGATAAGACCTGTCATAGGATCAGAACTATAAAGGTTCTTTACCTCTTCAAAAAGGTACGCATTTTTTATAGCTATAGCAGCTTGGTCCGCCAGTTTCACAAGAAGTTCTATCTCCTCTTCAGAAAATGCACCTACCTTAGGTTTATTGAAGTTAAAAAGTCCTATTACTTCATCTCTGTATTTAAGAGGTATAGATAAAAATGAACCATCTTCAGCATATTCTCCTTTCCAGTAGAGATACCTGCCATCCCTACGGGTGTCTGGAATATATACAACTTGCCCCGTTGAAAAAGCCAGTCCAGAAACCCCCTCACTCAGAGAAAATTTAACATTCCTTAAATTGCTTGAAAATCCCCAAACTGCCTTAACTTCAAGAACATCCTTCTCTTTCAGCAGGATAGCAAAATTTTCTATACCAAGCTTCTCGGAAACAGATCTAACTATGAGATTTGAAAGAGAATCTATATCTAGTGTTGATGCCATTTTTGAGGTAACATCATATATTAACTGTAAATAATTTATCTTATTCTCCATCTTATTTATCTTTTCTCTATAAGAAACCATTTCTTTCTTTACTAACTCAAATTCCTTTACCTGCTCAAGAAGCATATCATACTCTATTTTCTGAATCTCTTTCTCCTGAACCTTTTCAACCAGTTTTTCAAGAACATCAACAAGAGGAAAAACTTCCGATGGAACGAATTCTCTGAACTTACTCATATCAGCTATACCTATATTTTCCTTCACCTCTTTTGCAAGATCTGAAACATGAGACATAACCTTATCTTTTATCCTCTTCCTCCCAAGCCAACCAAGACCAAATATGAAAACAGCTAAAAAGCTCTTAATATAATCCTCAAATAAACTAGAGTATACTAAAACCCCCACAAGAACTATTGATAGTATAACTGGAATGTCCTCTTTTCTAATCCTCATACAAATATAAAATTTTGTTATGTAACAAACATACTAAAAACAAACAGAAAAGAATGACAAATGAAACAATGGAAAACAGTAATTTTTTACAAAATAAAGTTATTTACAATGAACATAAAATCAAAAAGAATATATTTACAGAGAAACAAAAGCCGTAATGTTCTCCTTTCTTTCGTGAAATGTATCCAAATATTTACATATCACTAAAACCTAAATACTTCTCCCAGTATCTCCTCACCTTTATCTGCTCTGATTCTCCCTTTTTTCCCTTTTTCTTACCATTACTCACTCTCTTTCCCCCAACAATCTTTAACTCAAATATATATACCCTTCCATAGTATATCACCGTCAAATCAATTCTGCACTCGTATCCTCTACCCTAACCTCCGAACCTAAAATATGCATAAAGTATTGAAGCATAAAATCCCTCATATCCTGATACCATTGTTCTCCTATACAAATCATATGGCATCCCAGCAAAAATGAGAAAACAGCTTCCTTAGGTGCTGTGTCAACAAATTTTTATCCTCAAATTACAAATTTATGCAAGAGGAAATTGACAATTTTTGGTACATATTTATTTGACAAAGCACTCTAAGTCCCTCAAGTCTCCCCTCCATCAAATGTGTCTTTACCCTATCCTTAAAAATCCTTACTCCTCAATATGAAATAAAGAAGATAACTTGAAAAGCTTATCCTGCTTTCCTTGTTTGGAAAAGTAAGAACGTATCTAATACCTTCTGGTTCTTGCCTCCATTCATTTACATTCAAATAACCAATCTGAAACAAAAGATCCTCTGGTTCAATAAAATCAACACATATTAACCTCTCACGTGCTTCAAGATTTTCCATCTTTGGAATGGAAAAGCTTTTCCCAATCAAAAGCTTTATCAGAAAAGTATGAGTCACAGCTTCAAACCGGTATACTCTGAATTACACCTCTCAGAAAAATATAAATGAACCAAGCTTTGAGAAGAAATCCAAAGGTGAACTACTCCACCTTACAGAAGATGGAACTTCCTGCTTCATAGAGGTTTTTCACCTCTCACAGTTCTGGCCATCCTTGCCATACCATCATTGACAACCCTTTGGTTATCAGGATTACATATAATAATTATAATCCGAAAATGATTCAAGTCTTTGCAATTCATCTCCACCCTGTAGAGGATGGAGACTTCTTGCTAAATTTATGTTAAATGAAAAAACTTAAAATCTGAAAACTGTCAAAAATCAACATTTCCAATCAGGAGAGTCATCACAAAACCACAAAATCTGAAAAACACCTATCTTAATTTTAGTTTTTTAAGAATAAGAATTTATGAAAGGTCAAGATAAAGGTCAGAAGGGTTCCAAGGCAGGAGGGCCCAAGGAAGTAGTTGCAAAATTTAGGATAAGGATACCTGCTCAAGAAGCCAACCCAGCTCCACCTGTTGGGCCGGCATTAGGTCAAAGAGGTGTAAACATATCAGAGTTCTGTAAAAGGTTTAATGATGCTTCAAAACAATTTCCAAAAGGTTTGCCTGTCACAGCACACGTGACGGTTTATAAAGATAGATCGTTTGAATTTATAATAAAAACCCCAGTAACATCAGCTCTTATATTAAAATACTCCAAGCTTGAAAGTGGATCAGGCGAACCTGGGAGGAAGATAGCAGGTAAAATATCCAAAAAGGATATAGAAGAAATTGCCAAAATAAAATTACCAGACCTCAATGTAAATTCTTTTGAATCGGCTTGCAGAATAGTAGAAGGAACAGCAAGAAGCATGGGAATAGAAATAGTTTGAAGATATGAATGAATGATACTATAGTATCTCATGCAACTCCTCTTTTTCCCTCCGCAATAGGAGTAGTAAGGTTATCTGGCCCGAGAGTTAAAGAAATAATCACAAAGCTGACGAGGAAAAACAACTTCCGCAGGAGGTATGCACATCTGGTAGAAATATATGATGATGATGGGAAAAATATAGATGAGTGCATCTTAATCTTTTATGAAAAACCTTCATCTTATACAGGTGAAGATATGGCAGAGATATTTTTACACGGTAATCCGGTCATAATTAACCATGTAGTTTCACTATGCATAAAAAACGGTGCTCGCATGGCTCGTGAAGGTGAATTCACAAAACGTGCATTCTTAAATGGTAAGATAACTCTTGAGAGAGCGGAATCAATCCTATCGATTGTGAATTCCTCAACAATAGATGGAGTAAAAGCATCCATAAGAATCCTTAAAGGAGAATTTCAGGATGTAGTTGAGAGAATAAGATTAAAAATAGTAGATATATTATCGGATTTGGAAGCTTCTTTAGATTTTCCAGAAGATGTTGATATGGAGATAACAAAAGAGAAAATACAGCAAAACATTTATGAAGCACTCGAAGAGATTCAGAAGATCTATCTTTCGTGGAAAAACTCAAGAATGATGGTTGATGGGGCAATGTGTACCATAATTGGTAAACCTAATGCGGGCAAATCAAGCCTTTTTAATTTGCTCGTAGGCGAATCAAGATCCATAATTTCTCCGTTTCCCGGCACAACAAGAGATTATATAGACACAAGAATAGATGTTGGAGGTGGTGTTCTAATAAGGCTTATAGATACAGCAGGAGTTAGACAAACACCAGACCCAATCGAACAAGAGGGAATAAAAAGAGCAATTGAGATATCATCGGAAAGCGATATAATACTTTGCGTTTTTGATAGCTCATCTGAATTTGATGAAGATGACAAGAAATCTGTGGAAGTTTCTCTCTCTTCAAAAGCTCAACTCGTAATTTTCATCATAAATAAATCAGACAAAGGTGATGTATCAAGGTATGAGAGAATAATAGAAAATTTCAAAACAGAGGATAAGGAAACAAAAACACTAAGTGTATCTTGTCTAAAAAATGAAAACATAGATAAAGTGCGGGAAGAAATAAAAGATTTTGTTGTCAAAGGAAAAGATCATGATTTCTTTGCTCTTTCAGCAAGACAAATAGGTTTGCTCTCATTAATTATAGATAAGTTAAAAAATGCTCTTGAATTTATATCTAACTCAGACTACCTCGGAAGTGTGCTATGTATCAGAGAAGCTCTAACAAGTATAGATGATCTACTTGGTAGAGGAAGCTCACCTGAAGTGATAGAAAACATATTCAAGAAATTCTGCATAGGAAAATGAAAACATATTTCGTAAAGTTTGATTTGTAAATTGCTCTGCTGCAATCATAGTCAAAATACTTTACTTTTCATATTCTAACTCACTATTTAAAAAGCATTTTTTGATTTGGTAGATGCAACAGGACAATCACAAAACTAAAAAGCATTCTTTTGGTTTTCGGCTTGATGGATGCAACAAAGCAAAATACTTTATTATGCAAATGATAACGAATCCAACAAGCACATACTCGCGCATTCAAAAAACATAAAGAACTTTGTTTGAACAGAAGCTAAACTGAAAAATTCTTGAAAATATTACAACACAAAGAGATTTTTTTAGCATAAATGATTATGGGTCTTAAAGGAAGCCCTGTGGAGAAATTTGATGGTTATGAGAAGGGCTTCAGAGTTATATGAAAGGTTAGGGGATCAAAATATCATTTCTCATCCATTTTTTCTCTCTATATTTTTCTCTCTATATTTGGGAAAATTTGAAAGTAATTTTGAAATTTCCTCAGGAGCTTTAATATCCTGAGGAAAAAGGAGGATAAAAGTATGGTTAGCATAGCAGGTATAATACTTGGGGGTATACTATCCCTATCTATATATGAAAAGGAGGCAGCTTCTGTTGATGTAAGGTTCAGAACTCAGGTTCTTTTAAGTGCATACTTCAAAGATACGAAACCTTTTGGCACCAAGGAAGGGCCAATAGATGTAATACTTCCTAACATACCTGACTCAAAGTTCTATTATGGCTTCGGTATAAGGCGGTCACGCCTCGATTTTCGGGGACACTATATCACGAAAGCTCTAAAATATAGAATGCAAATAGCATTTGAAGGCGCTTCGGCTTCTCTTCTTGACTTCTTCACAACATATAACATATCAGAGTTCTTTGAAATAAAAGCAGGACAATACAAAATACCCTATAATAGAGAAGAGCTTGTCTCTTCAGGAGAACTTGAGTTCGTTGATAGATCTGTTATAAACTCGTACTTTGCACTTGCAAGAGATGTGGGAGTAACACTATCAGCAGGTCCGCAACTAGCAAAGCTAAATGTTGGTGTTTTCACTGGATGGGGAAGAAACTTCCAAAGAATAGATGCAACTAATATAAGTAAAAACCTTCTTTATGTTGGGAGAATAGAAATAACTCCTGTTGGTAAGACTGTATATAGCCAACCAAATCTCAAAGGTGAAGAGCTAATAAACATTGGGATCGGAGGTCTGTTCTTCCCTATATCCCAAGTTGAGATAGATAACAAAAAGATCAGTAGCAGAAGAGATAAACCAGATATTCTAAAGATAATTGAGAACAAAGCTCAAAAAGAAAATCTTTTATCATTTACAGGTGATGTGAAATTATGGCTTGATAATAAACTATCATTCGAAACTGAAGCACATTTTACCCCTGATCTATATGATAATAACTTGTTTGGTATAAGAATTCAACCATCATTCATGCTAACAGAACAAATCGGACTTGCAGCAAGATTCTCATCTGTCTTATCTGAAAAAGATAAACCTATATTTGAACCTGGTATTGCCTTTTCTTATTACTTCAAAGATCACACAAAATTACAGTTAGACTACATAAATCAAAGAGGACCAAAAAATGACTTTGCATATATAAGAGCACAGTTTCAGGTCTATATAAAGTAAAAAAAATGGAAGGAACTAAAAAAGTAAAAAAACAAGGAGGGAGAAAAATAGCAAGGAGGTAAAAAACAAGGGAGGTAAAAAAATGAAAACCATAAATAACAAAAAAAACAATAAAAAAATAAAAATATTAAAGCTTTTTGTCATCGCGGCAATGATCATTCTGAACGCTCTACAAGCTTCTGCACAAAAAACGATCATAAAAATAGATGGTTCATCAACAGTGTATCCGCTTACAGAGGGAATAGCAGAGGAGTTCCAAAAAATCAAAAGGGGAGCTGTAAATGTTACCGTTGGTATATCCGGAACTGGTGGTGGATTCAAAAAGTTCTGCAGAGGAGAAACTGAAATATCAAATGCATCAAGACCTATCTTAAAACAAGAAATGGAAGTATGCAGTCAAAATGGGATAGAATACATTGAAATACCAGTAGCATATGACGGACTTTCTGTTGTTCTAAATCCACAAAATAATTGGGTGGACTGCCTAACAGTTGAGCAACTTAGGGAGGTATGGAAACCAGAATCACAGGGTAAAAAATTCCTGTGGTCGGATCTTAATCCTAAGTGGCCCAAAGAAGAAATAAAACTATGTGGTGCAGGTTCAGACTCCGGAACCTTTGATTACTTCACTGAAGCCATAGTGGGAAAACCAAAAGCATCAAGAGGAGATTACACAGCATCAGAAGATGACAATGTTCTGGTACAGTTTGCATCAAAAGAAAAAGGAGCTTTATGCTTCTTCGGTCTTGCTTATGTAGAAGAGAACAAAGGGAAAATAAAAGCTGCAGCTATAAAAAACCCAAAAACTGGAGAATGTGTCCTACCCTCATACAACACAGTTCAGAATGGAACATATCAACCACTCTCAAGACCACTTTTTATATATGTAAATGCTAAATCTGCGGAAAAATCAGAATTAAAAGAGTTTGTTGATTTTTATATCAAAAACGCGGGAAAAATAGCCAAAGAAGTAGGATATATATCATTACCAGATAAAGTATATGAAAAGATAGCTGAAAGATGGACAAAAAGAACAAAAGGAACAGTATTCGGAGGAGAACCTGAAGTTGGAATAACTGTAGAGGAAATGTTAAAAAGAGAAACTAAAAAATGAATCTTGAAACAAAAAGAAAGATGGATACAGCACTTCAGATAATTTTAGCACTACTGAGTGCTGTATCTATCTTGATCACAATTGCTATAATATGGGTTCTTGTATCTGATACAATTATATTCTTCACTCATCAAGAAAGTGGTGGTTTCCCAAAATCTATCATAAGATTCTTTACCGAAAAAGAATGGACACCAACATTTGCAAATAAGCAGATAGGAATCTGGCCACTTCTCAATGGAACTTTCTTAATAGCAATCATATCAATGGTTATATCCATACCACTGGGATTACTGATTTCCATATACCTAAGTGAATACTCAACATGGAAGATCAGAGAAGTAATAAAACCTTTTTTGGACTTTTTAAGTGCTATACCAACAGTCGTATATGGATATTTCGCGCTGCTTTTCATAACACCTATTCTGCAAAGTATATTTGGTAAATTAGGTGTTGAGGTGCAAGGAATGAACGCTCTTTCGCCCGGAATAGCTATAGGAATCATGATACTCCCATTCACATCTTCAATGGTAGAAGATTCATTAAAGGGAGTTCCTCAGGACCTTCGTGAAGCTTCATATGCTCTGGGGGCATCAAAAATCAGGACTACACTACTTGTGGTTGTGCCAGCAGCAAGATCTGGGATAATTTCTGCCTATCTTCTTGGCTTTTCAAGAGCAATAGGAGAAACAATGGTCGTAGCAGTTGCAGCGGGAATGTATCCACAGATCACATTAAACCCTCTTGAGCCGATCCAAACGATCACAGGGTATATTGTTCAGGTAGCCCTGGGAGATCTACCATTCAGATCTTTTGAATACCTCTCTATATTCGCAGCTGGCTTCTCATTATTCCTGATAACCTTGATATTCAATTCAATAGCTGTATATCTTAAATCAAGATCTAGCGGATACTGAAATGGAAAACATCAAAAGGTTTGAGATAGAAAAATATGTCCAAGGGGTAAAGCGAGCAGATAAAGTTTTTGAAATCATAGGTATCATATCTTTGTTTCTCATCATAACTTTCCTTTTCTCTATATGTATTGATTTATTCATAGATGGAATTGAAAGGATAATGGATAAATCTTTTTATTTCTCGTTTCCTTCAAGACACCCAAAAAAAGCTGGAATCCTTTCAGCGTGGGTTGGGACAATTTATGTTATGCTCGGAGCTGCATTCTGGGCAATCTTTTTAGGAGTCCCTACCGGAATATACCTTGAGGAATACGGAAGTAAAGGCAAAATATCAAAAATCATTGAGGTGAATATATCTAATCTGGCAGCAATTCCTTCTATAGTATATGGACTATTATCCCTTGGCGTATTTGTATATAGACTCAAATTTGGGGAAAGCATACTTACAGCTGGACTTACACTCGGGATACTTATGCTACCTGTTATTGTTGTTGCTACAAGGGAATCAATAAGGAGGATACCAATTTCAATACGTGAAGCTGCTTACTCTCTTGGAGCAACCCGATGGGAAACTATTTTCCACCATGTCCTACCATACTCAACAGGTGGTATTATGACTGGTGTTATAATAGGTCTGTCAAGAGCGATAGGAGAAACAGCTCCTCTCATTACAATTGGCGCACTTACTTTTATTGCTTTCTTACCTCCAAATCCATGGGAAAACTTCATAGGTATGCTTAAATCTCCCTTTACAGTGCTTCCAATACAGATGTTTAACTGGGTTTCAAGACCCCAGGAAGAATTCCACAAAAATGCAGCCGCTGCAGGTTTCGTTCTAATTGTCTTGGCACTCCTTATGAACACCTTTGCATTCTACATAAGATTTAAAGCCAGAAGAAAATATCAGTGGTAATAAGGAGGAGGGTATGGTTAGCATAGCAGTTTTTTCAATTTATAAAAGGTCCCTCCTCCTTCAAATTACTTATAATACATTGTAATAAAATATAAAAAAAATAAATAAAAAACGATTTTTTGATATTTTTCAAAATCGAATTTCAACCTTAATTTACAGTGAAGGAATCAACAAAGAAGATATTCTCATAACTCAAGCATATCTCTTATTCTCTTAACTTCTGGTTGATCAAAAGGATTTATACCCATTATTTTTCCACATACTGCAATAGCTATTTGAAAGGAAAAAACAAGCTTTGATATTTCAGATGGAGTTTGCTCAAAATCTATCCACATTGATGGTATCTTTTCAGAAAAAGCCCTATATGTCGCATCAGCTTCTCTCCTGACCTGCTCGTATCTCCTACCTTTTGGGACAATGAATATAGAGAATTTTGACTTGGGATTTGCCAAAACAAGTTGAGCCATTGAATGCTGGAAGTTTGGTCCAAGATTAGCAACAGGTGTAAAACCTTTATTATCCTTCCCAAGACTCTCAGCTATAAGCTGAGATATATTCTCCGAAAGTTCAAAAATCTTTCTTGAATAAAAACACAAAAATAGATCTTGTTTATCTAAATTCTGGAGTAAAAAAGAAGCTAACTTAAAATGCAAAGAGTCCTGATTGGTCAATGAGTTTCTAACCTCAGAAAGTCCTCTACAAACTCCTTTGAGAATTTTTGGATACATCGCTGAAAGATAGAAATACATTATGTAAAATGTAGAGAATCGTCCCGATAGCTGCGGCGGAAAAGGTATAATCTGTATATTATACTTCCTCGCAATCCTACTCATCGGAGAATCCACATCCTGAGAATTGATTATAAAACTACTTGAAATATTTCCTCCTGAAACCTTGAGCTTCTTTATAATCTTATCAAAAAGTATCAGTGTTTCGTAAGTTGTTCCAGATTTAGAGACAACGTAGAATAATTTCTTTCTAAAATTACCTTCAAAATCATCTTCTGGAGATTCCAAAAATGTTCCTTTTATATCAAAAATTCTGAAAAAGGCTCTCGGTCCTGATGAAGATCCTCCTATCCCTATCCAAACAAGTTCTTTTTTAAAAAACTTGGAAAAATTTTGATAATCTGAAGCTAACTCATCGGCTATAAGGAAACACCAGGGAGTTTGTCTAACATTTTGTTTTGCTTCCTCAAGAACCAAAGAAATATCTTTTGAGATATCATTCATCATCTTGAAGCGAACTCTACCAAACCATCCTTTATTCTCTTGACGCCTTCCCTTATTTTCTCTTCACTAAGTGCGAATGAAAGTCTGATAAACCCAGGAGCACCAAATCCCTCTCCAGGGATGACCAAAACCTTTTTCTTTTCAAGTAAGAAAGTGCTAAGTTCATCTGTTGTTTTGTTATTGCGAAGGAAGTAGGAAACATTTGGGAATATATAGAATGCTCCCTCTGGCTTTACACATCTTATTCCTTCAGTGCTGGTTAGAAGTGAATATATAAGGTCTCTCCTTTTTCTAAACTCGTCTGTTGTTTTCCTGACAAAATCATCATCCTTTTCTAAGGCTCCAATTGAAGCATACTGTGATATACTTGTTGGATTTGAGGTAGTCTGTCCCTGAACTTTTTTCATAGCAGAAATTACATCCTGAGGTCCAAAAGCAAAACCGATTCTCCATCCTGTCATAGAATATGTCTTTGACATTCCCCATATAACAACTGTTCTTTCCTTAAGAAACTTGGCGAAACTTTCAAATTTCTTGCCATAGACCATAGTTCCATATATCTCATCCGAAAGAACCCAAATATTTTTGTTCTTGACTATATGGGATATTTCCTCGAAAATTTCCGGTTCAGCAACAGCACCTGTTGGATTACAGGGGTAATTCAAAATAATACACTTAGTTTTTGGTGTTATAGCTTCTGCTATATCTTTTGGTAAAGGTTTAAAACCGTTTTCAGGTTTAGTTTCAACAAACTTCGGGACTCCTCCAACCATCTTTACCATATCTGGATATGAAACCCAATATGGAGAAAGTATTATCACCTCGTCTCCTTGATCAACAACGGAGAATAAAAATTCATATATAGCCATCTTTGCTCCGGGAGAAACCATGCACTCACTTTCTTTATACTCAACACCAAAAAAATCTCCGAACTTCTTTATCGCTAACCTTTTGAGTTCTGGAATTCCATCAACTGCTGTGTATTTAGTTTTTCCTTTGTCTATAGCGTTCTTACCATAGTCAATAGCATGTGGGGGTGAGGAAAAATCCGGTTCTCCTGCTCCAAAAGATACTATATCTTCGCCCTTCTCTATAAGAGCTTTTGCCTTTGCATCAAGCGTCAAAGTTGGAGAAGGTTTTATCTCCCTTACTCTCCTTGATAACTCCATAGTAAGGATTTTCCATATAAAAACTTCAGTTTCACAAAAGTCAGATACTTTTGATTAATATATTGGTGTTATGGTGGGAATGACCGAACAAAAGAAAACAGAACTTTCTGGGGAGGAAAAAAAAGATATAAGAATGAACTTTTCAAAAGAAGAAAAGAAAAAAGTCAGAGAAATTTTCTCAGAAGTAGGTAAAATACTCAAGGAAGCTATCAAAGAGATAGAGGATTCATCTGAAAAAGGGGAACTCTCATTTGAGGAAACAGCAGGAATAATAACAAAATACATATCAAGAATAAATCCTATTCTTTCAAATCTATATATAAACTCACTGGGAAAGCTTATAAGAGCTTATCAACTTTTGATTTATTCTGATGCTGTAGATGAGTTTGGATACGATCCAAAATTTGAAGACTTCGTCAAACCACTTTTCAAATTTCTCTATGAAAAATGGTGGAGGGTCAGTGTGGAAGGAGGAGAAAACATACCACACAAAGGGAGAGTCCTGTTTGTTGCCAATCATTCAGGAACCCTACCAGCGGATGGAGCTATGATAAAATACTATGTGAGAGAAATACATCCATCACACAGAGATCTAAGACCTCTTGCAGAAAATTTCGTTTATTACTTACCTTTCATAGGAGTCATGATGAACAGAATAGGGGGAGTAAGAGCTTGTCAAGAGAATGCAGAAATCCTCCTGATGAGAGATGAGGCAGCTTTAGTTTTCCCTGAAGGTGTAAAAGGAATAGTAAAACATTTTTCTCAAAGATACAAGCTACAGAGATTCGGGAGAGGAGGATTTGTCAAATTAGCAATAAAGACCCAGTCCCCAATGCTACCGGTCGCAGTTGTCGGAGCAGAGGAAATATACCCAGTGCTAGCCAAATTTGACACAATAGGAAAACTTATGAACTTACCGACCCTCCCCATTGTGCTTAATATGTTTTTGCTCGGTCCATTTTGGTTCATACCGTTTCCATCAAAGTGGTATATAAAGTTCGGAAAACTAATAAAGAAGACAGCTGAAATTCCCCCAGAAGCTGTGGAAGACGATATTTTGATAAACCAAATATCACAAGAGGTAAGAAGCTATATAGAGGATATGATCGCAGAACTACTATCAAAAAGAAAAAGTATATGGAAGTAAATCAATCTCTTCATCTTAACTTAGAATGAAAATAAAAAAGACATACATCATCATAATTGCCATAGCATTGATGAACTTATCAGCAAAAGATAATAAAGGAGACACAGAATCCTTACTAAATGAAGCCATAAAATATCTTAAAGAAGGGAAATTTGAGGAAGCAGAGGAAAAGATAAGCGAATTTAAAAATGAGCCAGCATTGAAACTAGAAAGAATTAGCTTCCCCATTGAAACATCTGAGGTGATAAATCTTCTTGAAAAAGAGATAAAAATGCTCAAGGATTTATCTGTAAGCAAAGTTCCTTATTCCTTTGTAACATCGCTAAATCCTAATTTCCTTAAGGATAACCAAGACATATTTTTTTATGCATTACAAGAATTTGGAAGTTTTAACTTCATACCCGATGCATTCATCACAGAAATAAAAGACGGCAAAAAAATCCTCATAAACTTTTCTTCTACCCCAATGCACAGCAACTTAAAAAACATCGTGATAAATATAAGAAGAAATGAGATAACTAAAAAGCAGATTTACTTTATTCCAGATTTGAGCTACCTATCTGAATCTGTTTTTATCTTCTTGAAGAAGAAGATAAACTGTCAAGCCACTTCAATAGTATATCCTAAAGACCGTAGGGAATTAGCAGAGAAGATAAAAAACGTCGGTTGGGCATTTGGGATATCATCTCCTTTGAATATAGAATATGAAGGAATTGATTTAATCCCTCTTTTTAGAGAAAAAGGACTTGAACTACTAAAAAGAAAACCTAAAGATAATCAGGAAATATTTTCAAAACTATCCGAATATCTTGATAACATCGGTTGTATAATAATATTAGATACACCAAGAAATGCGGCAGCGATAATCCCACAGTTCAGATTCATAGGAGCTAAAAATCTAAAATTCATAGGTTTCTTTTGGTCAAAAATAAAAGACATAATAGAAAAAAGATATTACGACAGAATATTTTATGTAGATATCATAGATGAAAGCGTATCGGATAGGGCAAAAGTTTATATATCTGAACTAAAAAAGCTATCAGATTTCTTATTATCAGCTCAACCCATGAAGGCTGAAAAATTAGAGTTTCAAGGAGAGTTCGGTAAGATACTGGTCGTACCGGGAAAATACACAACTCGTCCTGTATTCATATTTAAGGTAGGAGAAACAAATGAAAAAATTTTTGAGTATTATAAAGATGAACCTGTATTTACAGAATAATGTTCGTATTCCAAAACAAATTATGGAAAGATTTTAAAAAATGCCTCGTCATACAAGGTGAAAACTCTTTCTTATTTGACACAAGAAAAAAATATTTCCGCAAAGGAAATCCATTTGAAACCATTGAAAAATTCGTAGAGGAAGAAAAAGGAATAAAATTCGGATACATATCTTACAATCTCTCAAGATTTGCGGAGAGTTTAAAAATTCAAGGAGAAGATGATATAGGAATACCTGATTGTGTTCTTGTATCACTTGATCAAAAGAAGTACGAAAACATATCAATTCCAAAAGGATCATATAAAATCTCAATTCCAAATATTAATACGGGAAAGGAACAATTTATATCGGGAGTAATAGAAGCAAAAAGACACATATACAACGGAGACATATACCAGGTTAATCTTTCAAGAAGAATAGAGATTGAATGTCAAATAAATGCTTATTCGCTTTTTTCAAACTATATAAGGGCACAGCCTATAAGATTTCCAGCTTTTCTTGAATTTCCAGATCTTGGATTTTCCATAGGGAGTGGATCTATGGAGATATTTCTTGAGAAAAAAGACAGCAGAATAAGAGAATGTCCAATAAAAGGAACAAGGAAAATTCAAGAAAAAGATCCAGAAGTCATAAAAAAGATATCGGACGAACTGCTGAATGATGAAAAAGAGATAGCGGAAAATCTAATGATAGTTGATATGGTGAGGAACGACCTTGGGAAAGTGTGTAAAATTGGGACAGTAAGACCAAGAAGATTATTTGATGTAGAAAAATATGAAACACTTATCCATCTTGTATCAGAAGTCGAGGGAGAATTAGAGAAAAACAAAAAAATATCTGATATTCTAATTGCAACATTTCCTGCTGCATCTATAACTGGAGCTCCCAAAAAATCTGCTATGGAGATAATAGAAAAAATAGAGAAAAAAAGAAGAGGTCCATACTGCGGGGCAATATCAATGTTTGATGAAAGTGGAGATTTTATCATGTTGGTCTCAATAAGAATATTCCTCTATCTCCACAGAGGTAAATTATACTACTGGACCGGCTGCGGAATAGTTTGGGATTCTGATCCATATAAAGAATGGGAGGAAACCTTAACAAAAACAAAAGCTTTTATAAATGCTCTACAGAATCAAGTTTTACCTGAAGAGAAAACGGAATCCCACACTCTATAGGTGATGAAAATATGAGAATCCTTCCATATCTGACAAAATTCTCCATATACTCCTTCAGTGTAGATTGACCCTGGTCATCCAGGTTAGAAAATGGTTCATCAAGGATGATTATACTTGGTTCAGCTATAAAAATCTTGGTAAGAGCTATTTTTTTTTGTGTCCCTTGAGAAAGTTTTCCAACAGATTTATCTATATATCTTTCTATTGAAAATATACCAAGTAGCTTGATAACATCACTTTTTGTCAAAATCTTTCCCCATAGCTTTCCCCAAAGATATAAATTCTCATAGGTTGTAAGATCTTTATATATTCCCGGTTTATGCCCGACAAAAACCACATGATGTTTATACTCTGAAAAGATACTTTTTCCATTTATCTTCACATCCCCCATATCTGGCTTAATAAAACCACTTAATATTCTCAGGAGCGTAGTTTTTCCAGAACCATTCTTTCCTGACACAAACAAGATATCACCACCTTTGATTTCAAAACTTATGTTCTCAAAAATAACTCTTCCATCAAAATGCTTTGATAAATTCAAAGCTTGAAAAAGTATCATAATAAATAGTAATTTGAAATGATAACAATAAAAAATTGCTTTGTCGCATCAATCAAATATTTACTGAGTTAGGATATGATTGAGTTAGGATATGAAAAGTAAAATACATAAAACAACATGATTACAACAGATTAAAAGAATTTGGTACCTAATTAGGGTGCGTAAAAAGTAA
>Ga0209289_100166_pt1 | contig 40440 bp, 31 predicted proteins | sample GXS110809BmetaG_FD_184121 | JGI IMG/M metagenome (GOLD analysis project Ga0209289, IMG submission 184121) | Hot spring microbial communities from Gongxiaoshe hot spring, China to study Microbial Dark Matter (Phase II) - GXS 110809B (SPAdes)... ...
AAAACCCCCAAAATTATGTTAAGATAAATCCCACCATAAAACATCTTAACAAGAAATTCATAAGCAAACTTAACAAGCTCTGAATTAAACGAATTGAAGAGAGATTCAAGATTTAAAAGCACTATCACAGCGAAAGCACAGCAAAAAGCAAGAAAAAAATTTGAAAGTGGTCCAACACCAGAAACAAGAATAGAATCCCTTTTATAATTCCTAAAATTAATGGGATTTACGGGCACTGGCTTTGCCCACGCTATGAAAACACGCCCAGCCACAAGAAGAGAAAATAAAGGGACAAGTATTGAACCAAAAAGATCAATATGCGGAATTGGATTCAATGTTAACCTTCCAGCATATTTTGCAGTTGGATCACCACACTTAAGGGCAACATAACCATGCATAACCTCGTGAACAACAACACTGAAAAGAAGAATTGGAATTATATAAAGCGTTTCCATATTCTAAATGTCAATAATTTTAAAAACATGCATTTAAACTTCGGCACAATTACAATTATAAAAAGGGGAAGTGCCGAAGGTGGGAGTCGAACCCACACGGGGTTTAGAGCCCCACGGGATTTTGAGTCCCGCGCGTCTTCCAGTTCCGCCACTTCGGCATCGCAATTAAAATATATAAATCAAGAACTTTTTTTGCAAATAACCGCAATAAACAACATCAACCCATAACGCAATTTATAGCCACAACATTAACTATATCCTCAACACTGCAACCCCTTGAGAGATCAAAGCATGGTTTTTTCAATCCCTGAACTATCGGACCAAGCGCCTCAGCTCCAGCCATTCTTTGAGCCATTTTATATCCAATGTTTCCAGCATCAAGATTTGGGAAAATTAACACATTCGCATTACCTTGAACGGGGCTGTTAGGAGCTTTCCTTTTCGCTACCTCTGGGACAATAGCTGCATCAAGTTGAAGCTCACCATCAATTATCAATTCTGGCATTTTCTGCCTCGCAATTTGCGTAGCTTGAACAACTTTATCAACCATCTCATGCTTTGCGCTTCCCTTCGTTGAGAAAGAAAGCATCGCAACAATAGGCTCTTCTCCAGTTAACTTTTTATGATTTATCGCAGTTGAAATGGCAATATCCGCAAGTTGTTCCGCAGTTGGATTTGGAACAACAGCACAATCAGCAAAAGAATAAACCTTGTTTGGAAAAACAATCAAAAAGAAACTTGAAACAATTGAAATCCCATCCATCAAACCAACCACTTGAATCCCAGCCCTCAAAACATCCGCAGTTGTTGAAATTGAACCAGCAACGCTTCCATCCGCAAACCCTTCTCTTACCATCATCGCTCCGAAGAAAAGTGGATTCTTCATCGTCTCCTTCGCCTCTTCAAAACTTATACCCTTATGCTTTCTCAAGTTATAAAATATGTGCACAAAATCGCTCATCTTCTCTGATTTCAAAGGATTCAATACCCTTATCCCTGATAAATCAACTCCAATTTTTTCAGCAAGTGAATAAATTTTCTCATCATCACCTATTAATGTGACATTAGCAATTTTTTCATCAACAATTATCCTTCCAGCTTTTAAAGTTCTCTCATCCAATGCATCTGGAAGGACGATGTGCTTTTTAAGTTGTTTTGCTTTTTCTCTGATTTTTTCAAGTAAGGTTATTCCTGACATTTTACTTTCACTTAATTTTGTTTTAAAAAAAATCTATGACAACGCCCATCTCAAAATTTCATCCTTCAAAACTCTTCCACCAAGAATTACACTATCAGCCCCAGCATAAGGAAAATAAAGATACCTATCATAGAAATACGCCCCGCATATAAACAACACATTGTTCACTCCAAGTTCTATGTCGCCAGTTTTTTCAAATTTTGTCTCAGGACGCATAAATGGTTCAAATCTTTTCACAAACTTTACATAATTTTTCTCGTCCTCTTCTACAATTGCCAACCCGAGGTCATACTCTCTCTCACCGTTTCTTCCCAGATTTCCAATGTGATAAATCAAGAGATATTTCCCCGATTCAATCTTTAATGGTGGGGCGCCCGCGCCATTCCATGTTCTTTCAAATTCTTGATTTAAAATCACATCAATCAAAACCCCTTCATCCCTCCATTCACCAAGTAGATCATCAGCCGTGGCATAATGAATCACCATTGCATTTTCACCTTCCATAGGGCGATGAAGCAAAACAAATTTCCCATTTATCTTTTCCGGGAAAAGAACAGCGTTTTTATTGTCAACTTTGTTAAGCTCACCCCTCAAAACCCCGTGCTTTACCCAATGCAAAAAGTCCTTCGTCTCCGCTACGCATATATTGATTTTGTTTTTCTCCTTCCCGCTTTGATAACCAGTATAAAACATGAAGTATCTATCTCCAACTTTTATGACTCTTGGATCTTCAACCCCAAGGTTTTCAAATTCTTCTTCTGGTCTAAGAATCGGATGGGGAAATCTTTTGATAAGTTTTAAATCAGGTGTAAAAATAGCAAGCCCAAGGGAAGAACGCCTGTAATCATATTCAACCGACGCCTTCCCTTGAGCCCTGTAAATTAGAAAACAAAGGGAATTATATTTTTGAAGCTCGCTTAAAGTCTCTTTATCTGGCTTTATTGACTCAATTATTCTGCCGATTTCCTCTTTATCCTCAATAAGAACACAGGCCGGGTTGAAAACAACCCTACTTTCCCACGGGTTACCTTCAACTTTTTCAAGTATCGGTTTCCCTGAGTTTAGCCTTTCAACTTTGAACATCGCCTAAAATCTATCGTCTCTTCTCGTAGTTCCAATAATACTACTCTTGTTTTATTTTTGTTTGTTTCTGCTTCTCATAGTTCCAAGTAAGTTTCCCCTCAAGATATTCTTCTATCGCAACATCCGTTGGCTTCGGCAATCTATCAAATTCCTCAGCGATTTTAACCTGCTCTGGTGGCGCTTTCAAAACTCGCTCGTCATCAACAATTTTAGGGGTCTCCTCTTCTGAACTTGCCTGCTGTTGTGCTTTAAGTGCTCTCATCTCCTCAAGCCGTTTGTTGAACATAATTTTTCTCTCATCATTTATCTGCCTTGCTCTCTTCGCCATTATAACGATTGCCTCATAAGTGTTTCCAGCAATCTCCTGAATCTTCTTTAAATCAAGTGGTTTGATCCCCATTTTAAAGTTTATCTTGCTTTTTGTTTTTAATATTCATGCTTTTGAATTGCTTTCCATTTTTCAATTTCATTGAAAATCGCTCTTTCAACGGATTTAACCGTATCCTCAAGTTTATCATTGACGAAAATATAATCAAAATATATCGCTTTTTCAAGTTCCATCGGGACTCGCTCAAGCCGTTTTTTTAACTGCTCTTCCGATTCCGTCCTCCTTCGCCTCAACCTCTCCTTTAGAGTTTCCATATTTGGTGGTTTAATGAAAATTAAAACAGAATCATCAGGGAATTTTCTCTTTATGGAAATTGCGCCGTTCACATCAACATCAAAAAGTAAAACATCACCGTTTTTTAATGCGTCTTCAACCACGCTTTTCAATGTCCCATAATAATTCCCGTAAATCTCCTCCCATTCAAGCAGTTCTCCATTCTGAATCTTTTTCTCAAATTCCTCCCTCGTAACGAAAAAATAATCCTTTCCATCAACTTCACCATCTCTTTTTGGTCTTGTGGTTGCTGAAACTGAAAACTTTATAAACGGAAATTTTTCAATTATCTTCTTGGCAATCGTTGTCTTTCCCGAACCACTTGGAGCTGAAACAACTATTAATCTTCCTCTCACCATTTCACCAAAGTTTAAATTTTATTCAACATTTTGTAATTGCTCTCTGATTTTTTCGATCTCTTCCTTGATAGCAACAACAAGATAGGTTATTTGAGCATCTTCAATTTTAGCACCTATCGTTGTAGCCTCACGGAGCATCTCCTGAAGCAAAAAATTTAATCTCCGCCCAACTGCAACATCATCACCTTTTAATGTCTCAATGAAAAATTTTATATGACTTTTCAATCTAACACACTCCTCCGTCACATCAATTTTATTCGCAAGCCAGACAAGCTCCGCCTCAAGACGACTTTTATCAAATTCAACATCTTTGAAAACTTCCTCAATCCTCTGCTTCAATATACTTTGCTTTGATTTCAAACTTCCCTCAGAAAGCGTCAAAATTTTCTCAAGATTATCTGAGATTAAATTGATTCTGTTTTCAATGTCTCTTGAAATTTCAATCCCTTCTTTTCTCCTTGCCAAGACGAGTTTATCCAGCGCTTCATCAATTGCTTTTTTTACAACCTCCCAATGCTCATCCGAGATATTATCCATAGAATTTGATTCAAATATCTCGCGAAACATCAACAAATGTTCAAGTTTTATCTCACCTTTAACTTTTGTCTTCTTTTTTATTTCCTTGAGCAACTTCACAACATGGGATACGAAATCAAAATTAATTTTAAAAGGCATCAAATATATTGGGTCAATCTCAATATCAATTGAAACCGTGATCTTCCCTCTTGAAACTTTCTGGCGTATCAACTCCCGTATTTCAAACTCCTTTGGCTGGAGAATTTTCGGGAGCTTTGTGATCACCTCAAGAAAACGAGAATTTAAACTTTTCATCTCAACCGAAACAAAAATCCCATTTTGCTTAACCTCAGCTTTTCCAAAACCAGTCATACTTGAAAGCATAAGCACATGCGGGAAAATTTAGTTGGAACTTGCTCTGACAGAGTTTAAAAGATACGCTTTTATGAACTCATCTATCTCCCCGTCCATAACTGCTTGAACATTTGATGTCTCATAGCCAGTTCTATGATCCTTAACAAGATTATACGGGTGAAAAATATAGGAACGAATTTGATTTCCCCATTCTATCTTTTTCTTTTGCTTTTCAAACTCATCAAGTTTTTCTCTTTCTTTCTCCTTTTGCAGTTGATATAATCTTGATTGAAGCAAACGTAAAGCCCTCACCTTATTTTGGTATTGAGAACGCTCACTCTGACATTGCACAACAATTCCAGTTGGTATATGTGTGATTCTAACCGCAGTTTCAACTTTATTAACATTTTGACCACCGTGACCACCAGCTCTAAATGTTTCAATTTTCAGGTCATCTGGATTTATCTCTATCTTCACATCGTTCTCGTCAATCTCTGGATATACAAAAACAGAAGCAAATGATGTATGCCTTCTCTTGTTCGCATCAAATGGAGAGATTCTAACAAGCCGATGAACACCGCTTTCTGCTTTAAGATAGCCGTAAGCATATGGACCTTCAATTTCAACAACAGCACTTTTTATCCCTGCACCATCCCCTTCAAGTATATCAACCACAGTTGCGTTATACCCATTCCTTTCCGCCCACCTCAGATACATCCTTAAAAGCATCTCAGCCCAGTCCTGCGCTTCAGTGCCACCTGCACCGGAATGAATCGTCAAAATTGCACTCTTTGGATCATCCTCACCATTTAAAAGATTTTTCAGCTCAAGCTCATCAATTTTCTTCTCAAGCTTCTTTATCTCCCTTTGTAATTCACCTGTAAATGTAATATCCTGAGATTCCTCGGCAAGCTCAACAAGAACCCTTGAATCCTCAAGCATTCTTTGAGCAATTTCCCATTCACTTAGCCATTCTTTAATTCTGCTTATCTCCTGCATAATTTTCTGCGCCTTTGGAAGATCGTTCCAAAAATCAGGACTTGTGGTTTTCCCCTCAAGTTCAGCTAACTGCTTACGCTTCCCTTCTATGTCAAAGAAACCTCCTTAAAGTTTCAAACCTTTCAGCAAGCTCATCAATTTTGGTCTTGAAATTCTCAAACATCTTCATTCACTCCCTTTTTGTTTTGGATTTAAAGATAACAAAAATTTTTGAATTTACAAACTATTGCTTTTTTCGGCTCAATTTTTTATTTTGAAAAAAATTAATCTCAATTGAAAATGACAGCTAAAGACACTTTCTGGGCGAACATATTTAAAGGAAAAAAGAAAAGAGACGAGGCTGTTGAAAATATACTCAAAGAAGTCCCTGCCTTTTCGCATCTTGAACCAAAAGAAATATCACTCCTTGCTTCAATCGTCCACAAAAGAGAATACAAAAGGGGAGAATATATCTTCTATCAAGGAGACCCTGGGCTTGGGATGTATATAATTCAAGAGGGGGAAGTTTTAATTCAATACACTGATCCTGATGGAAATAAAAAAGATCTTGCCATTTTAAAAGATGGCGATTTCTTTGGTGAAATCGCTCTTATAGATGAATCACCACGCTCAGCTTCTGCGATTTGCCGAACGGATTGCTATATAATTGGCTTTTTTAGACCTGACCTTTTTGAAATAATTGAAAGACACCCTAAACTTGGAATCAAAATTGTCTTGAAACTCGCAGAAATAATCGCCGAAAGATTGAGAAGAACAAATCAAGAAGTAGCACAATTAAAAGCCGAACTTGAAACATTGAGATCAACTATTGAAGAAAAAAATATCCAAAGGTAAAAAAGCAAAAATGAACGAAATCAAAAAAATTTTAATCCCAATTGATTTTTCAGAACACTCACTTCACGCCCTTGAGTATGCTAAATTTTTTGCAGGGAAATTTAACGCCGAACTTATACTTTTAAATGTCGTTGAGCCTGTTGTCTTCATCACCGATTTAACAATGGGTCAAATCAATATCCCATCAATTGAGAGCGAACTCCTTCAAAAATCTGAAGAAAAAATTAATGAGCTTGTAAATAGTCTAAAAAATGAATACAATGTCCGTGGCGTTGTAAAGCTTGGTAAACCGTATGTTGAGATAATTGAATTTTCAAAGAACGAAAACATTGACCTTATCGTCATAGGTTCACACGGACACACCGGGGTTGAACACCTTTTATTCGGTAGCACAGCAGAAAAGGTTATAAGGAAAGCAACTTGTCCTGTTTTGATAATAAGACCATCTGTCAAGAAATAAAATTTTAATTTCTCTTTTCAATTAAAGCAGTTTCCCCTGCCTTTATAATTTTCAAGAATGAATCAACTTTTAAACTTGCGCCTCCAACAAGAGCCCCATCAACATCTGGTTGTGAAAGAAGTGAATAAGCATTTTCAGGTGTAACGCTTCCACCATATTGAATTGTTAAATTCAGTGCCACATCCCTATTAAATAAACCAGCAACAAGTTCCCTTATAAATTTTTGTGCCTCCTGCGCCTGCTCGGGCGTAGCGTTCCTACCTGTTCCAATCGCCCAAACAGGTTCATACGCAATTACAACTTTACTCATCTCATCATAAGTTAAACCATCAAGAACACCCCTTACTTGCTTTTCAAGGACTTTAAATGTGTCGCCTCTTTCTCTTTCTTCAAGCGTCTCACCAACACAAACTATGGGTTTTAAGTCAAATTCAATTGCCCTTTTAACTTTCCGATTGACGAATTCATCGGTCTCACCAAAGTATCTTCTTCGCTCCGAATGTCCAAGGATAACATATTCACATTTTACCGATTTCAACATCTTCGGCGAAATTTCCCCCGTAAATGCTCCTTCAACTTCATAAAACATGTTCTGCGCCCCAAGTTTAATACCCGTTTCCTTCAGAATCTCAAATGCGACAAAAAGTGATGTAAATGGAGGACAAACAACAACTTCAACACTTAAATTTTGACCGATCAAATTGTTTTTTAAAGGAAGTAAAAATTCAAATGTCTCTTTAATGTCTTTGTTCATTTTCCAGTTTCCAGCAATTATCATTTTCCTCATTTTTCAGATTTTTCCCCTCTTTTATTTAAAAATAAAAAAGGCATCCCGAGGAAGGGATGCCCAATTCAATTTTACGAGCAACCGCTCGTTGAGCCACAATTAGGACAGACATAACAAGAGCCTGCCCTTTGCATTATCGTTCCACAGCTTGGACAGGGAGGAGCATCAGACTGTGATTCAAAAATTTGTTTTTCATACTTTTCAATCGCTTCACTCCTTAATCCGACCTTTTCCACCTGCGATGAATAAATCCCATTCAAAATATCAGTGTAATCAACATTGCTTGGTTGCTCATCCGGGGTCAAGAACTTTTTACCAAGCCATCTGAAAATATAATCAATAATTGACTTTGCAATTGGTATATCCGGATTATTTGTAAATCCGCTTGGTTCAAATCTCATGTGACTAAATTTATCAACGAGAACCTTCAATGGAACTCCATATTGAAGTGCAAGCGAAATTGCAGTTGCAAACGCGTCCATCAACCCACTCAATGTTGAACCCTCTTTGCTCATCGTTATAAAAATTTCACCAGGTGTTCCATCAGGATACATCCCAACAGTTATGTATCCTTCATGACCAGCGACACTAAATTTATGTGTGATTGATTTCCTTTCATCCGGGAGACGACGGCGCACGGGCTTAAATTCAACTTTCTTTTCCTCCTCAGCTGAAACGGATTTTTTATCATCAACACTTGTTGAAAGTGGTTGCGTCCATTTGCTCCCATCTCGGTAAATTGCTATTGCCTTCAAACCCATCTTCCATGCATCAATATATAATTGCATAACATCATCAACAGTTACATCATTTGGCATATTAACGGTCTTTGAAATCGCCCCAGATATAAACGGCTGAACTGCTGCCATCATCTTAACATGACCCATATAATGAATGAACCTCTGTCCCTTCGCCGGTTTAAATGCGCAATCAAATACCGGTAAATGCTCAGGTCTCAAATGTGGAGCTCCCTCAATCGTATCGTTTTTATCAATGTAATCAACTATTTCCTTTATCTGCTTTTCATCATATCCAAGCTTTTTCAAAGCAAGTGGCACAGTATTATTTACAATCTTAAGAAATCCACCACCGACAAGTTTTTTGTACTTAACAAGAGCGATATCAGGTTCAATTCCCGTTGTATCGCAATCCATCATAAAACCAATTGTCCCTGTTGGCGCAATAACTGTAACCTGTGAATTTCTATATCCATACTTTTGTCCAAGTTCATAGGCTTCGCCCCAAACTCTTCTCGCAGTTTCATACAATTCCTTTGGAATAAAGTTTTTATCAATTTTATCAATATAAGACATATGCTTCCTTATCACACCGAGCATCGGTTCCCTATTAAGTTCAAACCCCCTAAAAGGTCCCATTTCCTTTGCAATTAAAGCTGACTGTTTATATGCTTCACCCGTCATAATTGCAGTTATCACTGCGGCATAAGCTCGCGCAGGCTCACTATCATATGGAAGCCCAAGCGACATAAGCAAAGCCCCAAGATTTGCATACCCAAGTCCAAGTGGTCTATAATCATGACTGTTTCTCTCAATCGCCTTCGTCGGATAACCCGCATTATCAACTATAATCTCCTGAGCGGTTATCATAATATCAACCGCATGGCAAAACGCTTTAACATCAAAAGTTCCATCTTCTTTTCTAAACTTCATCAAATTCAAAGATGCAAGATTGCACGCTGTATCGTCAAGAAACATAAACTCGGAACATGGATTGCTTGCATTTATCCTGCCTGTATTCGGGCATGTATGCCAACTGTTAATTGTTGTATCAAACTGCATTCCCGGATCACCACATAGCCACGCTGCCTCGGCTATCATTCGCATTATATCTCTCGCCTTGTAAGTATCGCATATCTCACCTGTTGTGACATATCTTGTATGCCACTCCCCATCTTCCAAAACCGCCTTCATAAACTCATCCGTTACCCTAACAGAATGATTTGCATTTTGAAATTGAACCGAATCATACGCTCCACCAGGGACATTAAAACCAGGATCATATCCCGCCTTTATCAAAATATGGGCTTTTTTCTCTTCCTCCGCTTTTGACTTTATGAAATCAATTATGTCAGGGTGATCAACATTGAGTATAACCATCTTTGCTGCCCTTCTTGTCTTCCCACCGCTTTTTATAACACCTGCAAAAGCATCAAAACCCCGCATAAACGAAACAGGACCACTTGCAACCCCACCACCTGAAAGCTTCTCCTTTGATGAACGAAGCGTTGAAAAGTTCGTCCCTGTGCCAGATCCATACTTAAAAAGCATACCTTCGGTTTTCGCAAGTTCAAGTATTGATTCCATCGTATCTTGAACCGAATTTATAAAACAAGCTGATGCCTGTGGCTTTTCTTCAACTCCAACATTAAACCATACAGGCGAATTAAAAGAGGCATATTGATTCACAAGCAAGTAAACAAGCTCGTTATAAAAAACATCCGCATCTTCATTACCTGCAAAATATCCATCTTTAATTCCCCAATTCGTTATCGTCCTCGCAACCCTTTCAATCAATTGCTTTACGCTATACTCCCTTTCGGGAGTTCCAACTTGACCGTGAAAATATTTTGACACAACTATATTCGTTGCAAGCATTGACCATGATGCTGGAACTTCAACTCCTTTTTGCTCAAAGACAACTTCACCTTTCTCATTCGTTATCACCGCATCTCTTTTCTCCCACACAATCTCATCAAACGGATGAACATTCGGCTTAGTAAAAAATCTTTTAAACTTCAAACCCCTTTCCAAAGATTTATCTGCAGATAAAGTTTCCTCATCAAGGGCACCTAAAGCCCCCACAGATCTTTTTTTGATCTCATCCATGATAATTCCCTCAAATTAGTTTTTGAATTTAGACTTTTTCAGGAGCTTTCACCTTCACAAAATCGCTTGAGTAAATATAAAAACTTAAAAAACAACAAGCAAACCCCTTACCAAGAATTTACAAAACCACCACTCTATCTATTTTTCAAGATTTCCCTGTTAATGACATCTTGATTACTTGTCGTGTTAAGAACTAATCTCTTAAATCATACAACGACTTTCTTATTATCTCAATACCTTCGTCAACCTCTTCTTTTGTGATTGTTAACGGTGGTCTGAACCTTATTGACCTTTCACCGCAACCGATCATTACAGCGCCATTTTCATAAACTTTCTTCAAAAACTTCTTCCTAAATTCGGCGTCGGGCAAATCAAAAGCACACATCAATCCACGACCTCGGGCGTTTGAGATAATTTCAGGAAATTCCTCCTGTAATTCAGTTAACTTTTTCAAGAGGTGTTCACCGACAACTCTCGCATTCTCAATCAAATTTTCCTCATGAATTACCTCAAGAATCCTCGCAAACCGAACCATATCCGTCAAATTCCCGCCAAATGTTGAATTTATCCTGCTTGAAACATGAAAAACATTATCCTTTACCTCGTCAACCCTCTCACCAACTAAAATACCACAAACTTGCGTTTTCTTCCCAAATGAAATTATATCTGGCTTGACAAAATGTTCATGCCCCCACATCTTCCCAGTTAAACCAACACCGGTTTGAACCTCATCCATGATATACATGATCTCATTTTCATCACATATCTCACGCAAAGCAACGAGAAACTCTTTTCTAAAGTGGTTATCTCCACCCTCCGCTTGAATTGGCTCAATTATAAGCGCTGCAATGTTGTGTCCATATTCTTTTATCGCATCTTTAATTTGATTTAAAGCAACCCGCTCCTCTTCTTGAACTTTTTTCAAATTTTCTTCAGTCAATGGAAATTTGATCGCAGGATTATGTATCCTTGGCCATTTGAATTTTGGAAAATACTTATGCTTTATCGGATCTGTGTTGGTAAGAGAAAGCGTATAACCAAGGCGACCATGAAATGCTTGACGGAAATGTATAACAACCATTTTTGATTCATCTTCAACCGATTTGTAAAATCCCCTTTCAAGATTCTTTTGCATCTTCCAATCAAACGCAACTTTCAAGGCGTTTTCAACGGCTGGGGCACCGCCTTCAATGAAAAATGCATACTTAAAATAATCTGGAACAGCAAGATTAAAAAATGTCTCAACAAATTCAGCATATTCAGCAGGATAAATGTCAGATAAAGTTGGCTTATTAATCGCAACAAGTGTGAGCTTCTCAAGGAAATCTTTTTCAAGTAATTTCGGGTGATTCATTCCAAGTGCAGAAGAAGCAAAAAAAGAAAACAAATCAAGATAAGCCCTCCCAGTTTTTGCGTCAACAAGACGCCTACCCTGACTGTTTTTAAGGTCAAGAACCATTTCAAATCCATCCACAAGTATGTGCTTTGAAAGCCTGGTGTGAACTTCAGTGGGGGAAATCTTTACCAACATCTCGTTTCCTAATTTTGTTGTTAACTTGTGTTAAATTTAAAAAACCTTACCTCAAAAATCAAAACTTTGACCCGCATCACTTTAAAAATCCACAAACTTTTGCTAAATTAAGCCAGAAATAAAAAGAAATTTCACATTATAACCAAATTATGAGCGAACCCAAATATCTGTCTGAATATCTTGAAGACTTCATCGTGGACGAAGAACAAAAACAGCGCTCTAACGGAAAAATAAATTGGAAATATCTTCTCATACTGCTTCTTCCGCTTGGAACATTAATACTGGTGGCAATTCTTCTCTTTAAAAAGTTTAATTCAACGAAACATAGAAAAAATTCCATAAAAATGGAATCGTCCTGAATTATCGGTCTAACATCAAATCAACATAAAACCGATTTTAGATCTTCACAGCATCAAATAAATTTTGCTTCATCGTGCCCTAAATTAAATCCTGAATTTCGCATAAACCCTAAAGAACCGATAATTATACACCGCTGAACCATATTTTTCATACTGGCTATAAAATTCAAACCGACCCAAGATAAATTTCCCATAAACTCTGTAGTTCAAAGATGTTGGATATTTTGGGTTTTTCGCAACTGCACCAGCAACGCCCAACATAAAGCCAGCCAAAATATCTTGCTCAATGTTTATCTCGCCCCAGTATGTGGAAAGATTATTTGGAGTCCAATATGGGAGAGAATTTACATAAACCGAGTCAAAATCCTCAAAAGCATAAAAACCAACAAGCAAAATTTTCGGATTTTTTCTTGAGATGGTAAAATTAAAATAACTTCCAAATGTTCTTTTTATATTTCCGTCAGAATAAATTCCATAGTCAAATAGCAAACTAAAGCCAAGTAAACTAAAGATTTGATTATAAACCGTCAGCGTGAAATTATCAATTGTTATTTTCTCACTTATCGCCCTAACTCCCTCTCTGTTTTCGCCTCTTCTATATGAAAACTGCGGATAAATTCTATCAAAGAGATTTAAATTGAGTGTGAATTTCCACACTGGAAAACTTCCCTGCGGGTATCTAAACATTCCAACGCCGATCTCAAAATAATTCCCACGTTTCAAATTATATCTGGTTTGGAATATGCCACCATAACCATTGCTTATCTCTTCAATTCTGCCATCAAAAATTTCAACCTTTTCCAGATTTAAACTTATCTCCCAAAATCTGTTAATAAAAATTTTAGATTCAAAAGGATATGTTATCTTCCTGAGCTTATTTGTGTCCCTAAACCATTTCATTTCCCCGATGACATAACTTGAATAATTTTCTTTTATTTCTGCGATTATTTTTCTTGCGATTTGATTTTCTGGCTCAACTTCAAGCAATCTTTCAGCGTAATTTTTGGCTTCATCCCATTCACCAGAATAATAGTGCAGATGTATGGCAAGCTCAAGCGCTTCTTTATGATTTGAAAATTTCCTCAAAAATCTTTTAATCTCCGTTCTTGCTTCATCATTTTTATTATTCCACACCAAAAGCTGACAGAGCAACCAGTGATAATTTGAACTATCTGGAAATATGTTAACAAGTTTTCTATAAAGTGGTATCGCTTTCAATTGCTGCTCGTGCCAGACATATTGCTGAGCAAGCTGAGCCATCGTTTCATAGTCGTATGGGTCACGCTCAATAATTTTTTCATAGATCGTAACTGCATCGGTTGCTCTGTTGTTCCAAATATAAAGTTTCGCAAGTGTTTTATAGAAACTAATGCTATCTGGATACATTTGAACAAGTCTTTCATAAATAGATATAGCATCGGTTTGTCTTCCATCCCACAGATACCACTGGGCAAGTTTGGTCAAAGTTTCATGATCAGAGACGCCATTTTTTAAAAGTGTTTCATAAACATTGATGGCACCGGGGACATTCTCAGTCCACAGGTAAAGCTCAGCAAGTCGCTTTGCGATTTTAAAATCGTTTGGTTCACTGTTAAAAAGTTCATTATAAATTTTTATGGCTTTCTCAATTTCTCCATTTGCGATGAAAAATTCCGCCTGCCCTATCCTTTGAGCTTTCTGATCCTGTGGAAAAGTTAAGGTTTGTAGTATTACGATTAAAACCAAGAGTATTTTCTTCATTTTTAAAGTGTTAAGTTTTTAATTTGCCTTAAAACATATTCCCTTATCTCCGAAGGTTTCTTGGGCGGTTTTAGGATCTTCCCGTTCTCAATTACTTTCTCAAGAAGTGGTTTAAATTCTTCATCGTTAAATTTTTTATTTGCTGGTAAAACAATTCTCTCACCGGTTTTCTCATTCACATAAACCTGCTTCTCCCCGGATAACTTTCCACGCTTTGCAATTGGTCTACCTTCAATCTCAACTATATCCATTGCGAAGTCAAGCACGGGAGCGCTACTTATAGTTGTCCCGACCCCATAAGCATCAACAACTTCATTTAGTTGTTTTATAATTTCTTCATCAATTCCACCACTCACAAAAATTTTAACATTTTCAAAACCACGAATATCAAGCTCCCATCTCACCTCTTTTAAGATCGCAAGAAAATTCCCACGCCTTGAACTTGGGGTGTCAAGTCTCACTCCGTAAAGTTTGTTTCCAAGAGCTTCAGCGATGCGAACCGCCTCAAATTTTTCATCTGCAAATGTATCAATCAATGCAATTCTTGGAACTTTGGGGTCAATTATCTCATCAAAAGCCTTCACAGCTTCAAGCGTATCCCCAAAAAGTAAAATTAACGCATGTGGCATTGTCCCGCTTGCTTGGATTCCAAGAAGCTCCGCCCCTATTGGTGTTGCAACTCCATCACAGCCACCAATATACGAGCTTCTATCAATCATCGGCGTTATAGCTGGGTGCATTCGCCTCGCACCAAAATGAACCACAATTTTATCCCCAGCTGCAAGCTTACACCTTGCGGATTTCGTCGCTATCCCAGATGCTTGGCAGATCAAACCAAGAATTGCCGTTTCATAAACTGCGAAATCAAGATACATCCCTTCAATTGTCATCACTGGCTCATTAGCTCTGAAAACAGTCCCCTCCGGCATTGCTTTAACTGTTACAGGCAATCCCTCAAGAAGTGTGAGAACCTCATCCAGCCCGGCAAAAACTCCCCATTGATAATTTCCAGGAAATTTTTTAACAACAAATTCAACCTTGACATATTTATTTATTCCCTTCGCCCTAAGGACATTTATCGCCCTTTCAAAATATATATCCGTAACTTTGCCCGCTTTTATATCTTCAGGATTTGCTATGTTGAACATTCTTCACCTCCGTTTGTTTTAGCTCAAAATATAAACTTTCAATTTCGCCAATATACCTTTCAAAGCTAAACTTTTCACATACTGTTTCCCTTGCCTTCTTTCCAAGCCGTTTTGCTAACTCTTTATTTTCCATCAAAAGTTTTATCTTCTCTGCGAGATCATTATAATCTCCTTTCTCAAAGAACAAACCATTTTCACCATCTGAGATTATATCAAGAAATCCTGCGTTTCTCGTTGCGACAACGGGTAATTGGGTTGACATCGCTTCAACAAGTGAAAGCCCAAACGCTTCTGCGTGAGATGGAGCAACGAAAATATCTACACCGCACAAAACATCATAAACATCTCTTCTGAAACCAGCCCATATCGTCTTATCACCAATCCCGAGTTCATCCTGAAGTTTGCGTAATTTTTTAAAGTAGTCAAGCTCGCCAACGGTTGGTTCGCCTATAATCAACAATCTAACATTTTCAAATTCACCTGCTAAAATTTTAAACGCCTTAAACAATTCCTCGTGCCCTTTCCCTGGGCTAAAGCGACTCACAACTCCTATCACAATTTCATCATCATTAAAACCAAATTCTTTTCTAACCCTTTCCCGAACATCTTCCTTGAAACTAAATTTTTCAACATCAATTCCAAGGTGAATAATTTTCAATTTATCTTTCCCGATAGGTAAATTTTTCAAAATCCCACTTGCTACATCTTCTGAAGGTGCTATCACGGTTTTGATCTTTTTGTAAATAAATCTATGAAACAGATCTTTTTTCTTCACGCCGATGCCTATTTGAGGATCAAAAACCATCTTCGCCTCACCCCCAAACAAAGATAGCGCAAGTGAAATTAACTTAACATCAGACGAGCGGAAAATATGGATGATATCAAAGTTTTTCTTCCTCAACACATTTAAAAAAATCTTTAAGTTCTCAAAAAATCCATCGCTTAACCCGATGATATCAATTTGCTTCCAGCTTTCGTTCAGAGTTTTGTTAATCTCATGATAAAATCTGCCCTTGGGATTGCACGCAACAGTTAAGCTATATCCTTTCTCCAACATCTTTCTTATAAGCTTTAACACATTCATTTCAAGTCCACCCCAGCTTATCGTTGATATAACATAGAGGAGATCAAATCTCATCTTGTCTCACTGAAAATTTTATTTACAGAATAGACAAGTCCGATAACAAACCAGAAGATTGTCATAATTTCGGCATCACCAAAGCTCCACTCAAACATCCCGCTTATATGAAATGCAAAGAAAGTCCCAATCCCAGCGAGGATGAAATCCCTTAACAATGGTATTGAGGCAAAATTTTTGTAAAAGATAAACATATCAATTAACATCTTTATGAAAAGCCCGATTAAAATAACGAAACCAACTATGCCGAATAAAACAAGCCACATTATAAAGTTATTGTGAAGATGCCCATGCCTTTCATCAGGAGCTGGATTCGGGCGAAATCTTATGTAAATTTTGTAAAGATCAATATCCCCATAACCAAGCAAAGGTTTATGAGAAAACATCTTAACACCCGTTTTCCACATCATATATCTTGCAACCGTCGTTTCGGATTTTGCAACATCGGATAGATGAGTGTATTTATACTTTAACGGAAAAAAGAGATAAAAAATCACAACAAGGAAAACCCAACCTGGGAAAAAATATCTGTATCTTAAAAGAACGATCACAAGTAATCCAACTGTAAAACCAAACCATGCACTTCTCACAAATGTCAAAAGAAATGTTAAATAAGTTGGAGCCATAAGCAAAAGTATCATTGCTCTTTTCCCAAAATTTATCTCCCTGTCAAGATATAGTGGGAAAAGAAGAAGCAAAGTTATCATTTTTAATTCCCCTGCGGTCATTGAGATTTGAAAAACACCAAGCCAAACGATGTCAACCCGAAGATAATAAACCACAAGCTCAATTATTGAAACAAGCGCAGATACAATCCCGAGCCCAAGTATTGCGTTGTAAATTTTCTTAACATCTTTTAACACAAGTATCGCCATATAAAAAACCATAATCAAAAGCACACGCCTTGAGTGATAGAATGCCTCGGCTTTATACTCGGAAAAAATCGCACTTAAAATTTCAACCGCAACAAATGCAAGCAAAAACAAATCAAGCGATGTCTTCAGATTTTTTATCCTTTCGCGATTTAAGATAATTTTCAAAACAAAAAATAATCCAGCGATTGCAAACGCAATTGACGAAACAGCAATTGAAAAAAACACACTCGCAACTTGAAGGACAAGGAAGGAGTAAATGATTAAATCGTAATTTTTTGAGGAAACAAATTTTTTAAGATCCAATCTTTGTTCTCTTTTTTATTTTAGTTAAATAAAGTTGCGATGAATGGCGAATCATCTAAAGCGGTGAAACAAACTTTAAAAATTAAACTGCATCTCATAGAGTTTCCTGTAAAGACCGTCCTGCCTTATTAATTCTTCATGCTTTCCTTCTTGAACAATTCTTCCATTCTCAAGCACAATTATTCTATCGGCATTTCTTATCGTTGAAAGTCGGTGTGCTATCACGAAAACGGTTCTATTCTTCATCAACCTTTCAATCGCTTCCTGAACAAGAATTTCAGATTCGGCATCAAGATTGCTTGTTGCCTCATCAAGGATTAAGATCGGTGGATTTTTCAGCAAAGCCCTCGCTATGGAAATCCTCTGCCTTTGCCCTCCAGAAAGTTTCATTCCCCTTTCGCCTATTAAAGTATCATATCCATCTGGGAGTTGCATTATAAAGTCATGGGCATTTGCTGCGATGGCTGCTTCAATTATCTTATCCATCGGGCAATTTTCAAGTCCATAGGCTATATTGTTCTTAACAGTATCGTTGAATAATATCGTCTCTTGTGTAACGATCCCGATTTTATCACGCAGTGACTTTATCTTCAGCAATTTTAAATCAATTCCATCAATTAAAATTCTCCCTCTTGTTGGATCATAAAACCTTGGGATCAGATCAACGAGTGTGGATTTTCCAGCACCACTTGGTCCAACAATTGCGAGTATTTCTCCTTTTCTGACTATAAGATTTATATTTTTAAGCACAAAATCCCCGTTACCTTGTCCATTGTAAGAGAACCAAACATCATCAAAGACGATCTCATTTTTAAATTCTTTAAGTTCAATGGCATTTTCAACCTCTTTTATCTCTGGTTCAACCTCAAGTATTTCAAAGACACGCCTCGCTGCTGCGGTTGATTCCTGAATTCTGCTGTTTACACTTGTAAGTTCCTTAACAGGTCTCATAATTTGAAAAATTGCAATCAGAAAAGTTAAAAATTCGCTTGCTCTCATCGTCCCAAGTTCAAGAACTTGCATCCCACCATACCAAATTACAACAACACCAGCGATCACACTTAAAAACTCAGTTATTGGAGGTGCAAGATTTCTTACTCTCGTGATTTTAAGCAAGGATTTAAAATATTTCCATGTCTCCCTTTGAAATTTTTTATTCTCAAACTCCTCCATCCCAAATGCCTTCACAACTTTCACACCTGTTATCGTCTCCTGTAAGACAGATGTTATGTCAGCCATTCTTTCTTGTGTCGTCCAACTTTCCTTATGTATCCTCAAACCAAGCTTACTTATAAAGTAAAGAGCAAATGGTAAAACGAGAAGAGACATAAGCGTCAACTGCCAACTCAAAGAAATTGCTATCCCAAGGAAAACAATTATCAAAAGTGGTTCTCTGACAAGGTTCAAAAATGTGGCTGAAATTCCCATATTTATCACCGCAACATCATTGGTTATCCTTGAAATCAAATTCCCCGTCCTTTCCGAGGTAAAATAATCAAGCGAAAGCGTATGAAGATGTCTGTAAACAGCATTCCTTATGTCCTTTATAAGTCCTTGTTCAACATAAGCCATGAAATATGCCTGGAGATACCCAAACACATTTTTAAGGAAAAAAGCAATAACTATGACAAGGCAAATCTTTATCAGCGCCTCCGAATGTGTCCCAGAAAAAACATACTTGAATAGAAATTCAAAAAATTCTCTCTTCACATCGCTCAAAAATCCAGTCCCCGAAGAAGCTCCAAATTTCCCAAGCGCTGACATATAATCTTGCGAAAAAAGAGTCTCAAGGAGAGGAATGGCAAGATAAATTGAAACACCGCTGAAAATTGAAAATAAAATCGTGAATAAAACAGATAAAATAAGATGTTTCCAATAAGGTCGGGCATAGATTAACACCTTTAGGAAAATCTTAAAACTACCATCTGATTTTTTCTTTTCCTTTTGACTTAACATTTTGAATTTCCCATATCTTCATATATGTTTGCAATTTCGTCATAGCATGGTTTAGGGAAACCATTAGCCCATAAATTCCATCCGAGAATCCACGCTTTAAGATGAAGTGGCTCAAAAAAGCAAAAACTGGAACAAAAAGTATATGATACCATCTGACTTTTCTTCCCGACTTTTCTTCGGCGCTTAAACTTGAATAATGATTTATCTTTTCAAAAGTATCAAACAAGTCTATGTGCGTCAGATGTATCAAATGCCCCTTCAAATAACCCACTTTCCCATCAACGACAAATTTCTCGTGAACTTTTCTCGGTGTAATTCTCCCCTTCCCATTTCTAAACAAGCGAAGCTGGTAATTAGGATACCATCCACAGGATTTTATCCATTTATCAAGAAAAAAATTCTTTCTCGGGACATAGAAACCATCGTATTCAGTTTCACCCTTAAGTATATTTTCAATCTCAGATTTTAGCTCCGTTGAAACTCTCTCATCAGCATCTAAACTTAAAACCCAATCACCCGTTGCCTGTTCAATTGCAAATTGTTTTTGATTTGCGTATCCTTCCCATTTTTTTATGAAAATTTTATCCGTATATTTTTTCGCAATTTCAACGGTTTTGTCCTTGCTTTCAGAATCTACGACGATTATCTCATCAGCCCATGCAACGCTTTCAAGACACTCTGCGATGTTTTTTTCTTCGTTCCCAGTAATCACCACAACCGACAATTTTTCCCTTCCACCTTTCATTTTCAAGCGCTGAAGCCTAAAATTTTAGGTATCCCCGAAACGCCATCGGGATTATCATCATTAGTTAATTGTTTCATCTCCATCTTGAAAAGATCATACAGGTAAATTTCTGATTCATTTTCAAAGCCTTTATCAAAAATTATCTGCGTGTCATTTATAAATCTAAAGTTAAAAAATCCACTGCCCGAGCTTATCCTGTAAAGATTTCTTTTTTCAACATCAAAAAAATAAAGTTCGCCAGTTTTAACATTTCTTTTTTCAACCGCCTCGGGAGTTATGTTCACAACTCTAAAAACAAGATACATTCCATCCGGGCTCCACTCCAGCTGTTCTATTTTCCATCTCGTCTCAAAGATCTCAAAATTATTAAAATTACTTGAAACATAAATCTTCTTAACACCCAAAGCCGAATCTTCCTTTATTTCAACTTTTCTTTTTCCATCGGGCGTGCTCAACTTCAAATCAAGAATTTCCTCTGGAAATTCTCCCTTTCTCCAATCATATTCTTTCTCTTTAGTGTAAAGCAAATTTCCATCGGGGTCAAATCCATAAATTTCAAGTTTAAAATTTTCACCTGTTTGATAACCGCCACTTATTCTGTAAACTTCAACGGTATCTCTGTTAAGCCATCTTATCTTAACACTCCATGAATCTTCAAATGTTTTGAGCAATGCCACTTCTCCCGTCGTTATATCAAAAAGATAAATTTTTGGATTTTTCACGCTAAAAAACCCAGCTCCCACAGTCCCTTCAAAATCAGCAGTTTTAAAAAGCGCAATGTTTCCAGCGGGGGAAAACTTTATCTCCCAGACGCCAGAAAATGTATCTGGTAAAACTTTCTCAATTTTATAGTCACTTAAATTAATCCCATAAATTGTCGGGAGCGAATCCCTCTGCGAGATGAAGTAAACATACGGAAGAGAAGATAAAGCATGCGTCACTGGGACTTTTTTAACTTTCCTTTCACATCCAAATGTAAAAGTTAAAAGAACAAGCAAAATGAAAGTTTTAATCTTCACAGGCAATGCTCACAAGTTTATTTTTTACAACCACAATCTTTGATATCTTCTTCCCGCTCAAATACTTCTGAACGCTTGCGTCATTCAGGACAATGTTTTTAAGCGTCTCATCATCAAGATCAATTGGGACTTTAATTCTTGCTCTTACTTTACCATTGACTTGTGCAACAATTGTGACCTCTTCTTCTTTTAATGCGGTTTCATCAGCCTCAATCCATTTACTTCCGACAAACAAACTTTCATTTTCTCCAGAAATTTCCCACAATTCTTCTGCAAGGTGCGGGGCAAGGGGAGCAAGCATTATGATAAATCTCTTTACACAGTGAACAAAAACTTCTTTCGTTAGCTCGTCATAAAGATTTCTATCAAACTCAGAAAGCAGGTTGAAAAGCTCCATAAGCGCTGCAATTGCAGTGTTAAAATTAAATGTGTCAATATCGGTTGTGACTTTCCTTATTGTCTTATGCGTCTTTCTATAAATTGCCTTGGCATAATCACCAAGAAGATCAATTTCATAACTTTCTTTTGGCTTAATGTTTCTTAGCAATTCCTTATTTTCAAGGACAAAATTGTAAACCCTGTTAACAAATCTCCACATTCCATTTATACCCTCGTCGCTCCAATCCCCTCCTTCATCATACCTTCCCATAAACATAAGATAAAGCCTAAAAACATCAGAGCCGTATTTACTTACAAAATCATCCGGGTTTACAACATTTCCCTTGCTCTTTGACATTTTCGCTCCTTTGTTCGTAATCGTTCCCTGGTGATATAAACTCAAGAACGGTTCATCAAATTCAAGATAACCTGCATCTCTAAGCGCTTTAGTTATAAACCTTGCGTAAAGAAGATGCATTGTTGCATGCTCCGCTCCACCGACATATTTGTCTACGGGACACCAAATTTTAACGAGTTCTTTATCAAATGGAGCAGTATCAAGATGCGGTGAAAGATACCGGAGATAATACCAGGATGAATCAACAAATGTATCCATTGTATCTGGGTCTCTTTTTGCTGAAGCCCCACACTTCGGGCATGTTGTATTTATAAATTCCTCACATCTTGCAAGTGGTGATTCACCCGTTGGTTTAAAATCTACATTATAAGGAAGTAAAACAGGGAGTTGCTCCTCTGGAACTGGGACTTCGCCACACTTTTCACAATAAACTATTGGGATAGGCGCACCCCAGTATCTTTGCCTTGATATCAGCCAATCACGAAGGCGATACTTAACAGATTTCCTTGCGATTCCCTCTTTGCTTAAATCTTCAACAATTTTCTCCCAAGCTTCCTCGGAACTCATTCCATTATATTTTCCAGAATTTATCATAATCCCAGGCTCAACATAAGCCCTTTCAAGCTCATCCTCAGGATTTGTCCCAGGTTGAAGGATAACTTTTTTAATTGGAAGATTAAATTTTTTCGCAAACTCAAAATCTCTCTCATCATGTGCTGGGACTCCCATAACCGCACCTGTCCCATAATGAATCAAAACATAATCAGCAACCCATATTGGTATTTTTTCCTTCGTTGCCGGATTAATTGCATATGAACCTGTGAATACACCCGTTTTTTCTTTCTCGGTTGATGTTCTTTCTATCTCTGTCTCATGAGCGACGAAATCAAGATACGCTTGAACCTGTTCTCTGTATTCAGGTTTTACAATTTTTTCAACAAGCGGATGCTCTGGTGCAAGGACAACATAAGTTGCACCAAAGATGGTATCAGGTCTGGTCGTGAAAACTGTAAATTTATCACCCGTGTCAGAAACGATGAAATCAATTTCAGCGCCAATGCTTTTCCCAATCCAATTCCTCTGCATAATTTTAGTCTTCTCAGGCCAATCAAGCTTATCAAGATCCTGTAAAAGTTCCTCTGCATATTGAGTAATTTTAAAGAACCACTGTGTTAAAAACTTTCTTACGACTGGAGTTCCACATCTTTCACACGCACCATCAATAACTTGCTCATTGGCAAGCACGGTATTACAACTTGGACACCAGTTCACTGGACCTGGGGCTTTATAGGCGAGTCCCATTTTATAAAGTTGAAGAAAAACCCACTGTGTCCATTTGTAATATTCTGGTTTTGATGTATCTATTTCATAATCCCAATCATACATTGCCCCGATTTGCTTCAATTGCTGGCGAATGACATTTATATTTTGTTGTGTGCTATCATGGGGATGAACACCTGTTTTAATGGCATAATTCTCAGCTGGCAAACCGAAAGCATCATACCCAATTGGTTCAAAAACATCATACCCTTGCATTTTCTTCAACCTCGCCCATGTATCCGTCGGACCATAATTATACCAGTGCCCAATGTGAAGTTTATCGGCAGATGGATAAAGAAACATAACAAGACAGTAAAGTTTTTTCCGTGGGTTTCTTAAATCAATCTTGTAAATTTTCTTTTCCTCCCAGTATTTTCTCCATTTTTCCTCAACTTCCTGAAAAGGATAGCGAATTTGCATTTTTTCAGCTTGCCTCAAAATTTTATTTTTAATTTCAGAGCAAAGACAGTTGAAGTGAATCCTGTTTCTGTGGCGGTTTTCCAAGTTTTCCTTTTTGCTTGAAATAAATCATCGCAGTCTCAATGCTACCAAGTCGCAATCTTTTCTTTAACTCCTCAGGAGTTGCACCATTTTCAACCATTATCATAGCTGCTGTATGTTTGAGCGAGTAAGGAGTCAATTTCCTATTTCTTCCCTTTTTAACACCCGACTTTTTTAAGTGTTCATTTATAATTATTCTTATCCCCTTATTCGTCAATCTCTCGCCCATATTCTTTGGACCAAGGCTCACAAACATCGGCTGATCTGGCTCCACAGGCTGACGCTTGCTCCGGAATGTGAAATAATCATGAAGTGCCTTAACAACATCTTCAGGAACTGGGACAATTTCATCCTTTACATCTTTCCCTTTTCCTTGAACATAAATTATATACTGGTCATTCACAACCTTTAAATCACCGACATCAGCATTTGAAAGCTCAAGCTCACTCATTGCACATCCGAGCATCATCTTTATCATAGCATAATCTCTATAACCTGCCTCATCTTTTCTCTCAACACTTGAAAGAAGCTGATCTATCTCTTCCCATGTTAAAAATTCCCTGCTATGTGATGTAGGTCTTTTATTCCCAGGGATTCTTTTTGCTGGATTTTTCTCTATAACGCCGATTGTTTTCAGGTATTCGCAGAAGCGCCGCAATGCCGTAAGATAGGTTGATACCGAAACAGGGGAAAGTTTTTTTATATATGTTAGATAATCCCTGTATCTTTGCACATCTTCAACAAGAAAGCGAAACTTTTTATCAACCGCAAACCATTTCAAAAACTCACGCAAAGCCCTTGTATAAGTTCCTTTTGTGTCCTCACGCTTATTTGAAAGTTCGTTTGCAAAATTTTCAAAGTGTTGCGTCAATTCTTCAATAGTCATCACAACAGGTTTAAACTCATCCCTTATCATTTCTGAACGGAAACAAATTATTTTTTTAAAATTTACAAATTGGGTCAAAGATTTGCAAGTTGAAAAACTTCATCTTAAATTTCTACCACGAAAAACAAAAACTGGAAGTATTTAAAAAGCCCGAAAAATCTTAAAAAAATGAATTGGAAATGCCTACAAAGTTCAAACAGAAATTAAAAATTGTCCTGATAATTTTGAGCACTTTTTTCGTCCTTGAATTAACAGCTGGATTTCTCACAAATAGTCTCGCCCTTATATCTGATGCAGGGCATATGCTCACGGACATTTTTGGAGTTATTATAAGCCTGCTCGGATTCAAAATTGCCGAAAATAAACGCACAAAAAACAAAACCTACGGTTTTTACAGAGCCGAAATAATAGCTGCCTTTATCAACGGTATATTGCTTATTCTAATCTCTGGCTATATCCTCATTGAGGCGTTTGAACGATTGAAAAATCCACCTGTGGTTAAAGGACTTGGAATGCTTCTTATCGCAATCGCTGGATTAATTGCTAACATTATAGCGGGTATTATATTATTTTCTGAACGGAAGAAAAGTTTAAATATGCGTTCCGCTTACCTTCATATCCTTGGAGATACACTTGGCTCAATCGGAGCCATAGGCGCTGGAATAGTGATTGTCGCCACCAAATGGTTTTATGCTGATATAATTGCAAGTTTTCTTATAAGCATCATAATTGTTTATAACTCAATAGGGTTATTGAAAGATTCAATTAATATCTTGATGGAAGGAGTCCCAGCTGATGTTGATATTGATAAAATCGCAGTTGAACTTTTGAAAATACCCGAAATCATGGCTGTGCATGACCTACATATATGGACACTTGCAAGCGGGAAAAATATATTAACCGCCCATGTTAGAGTTAAGGGCGAAATTGACAGGAAGAAATTAAATATCCTGTTAAATGAAATTGAAAACACCATCAAAGAAAACTCAAATATTGAGCATACCACAATTCAGATAGAGCCAGCCACATTTGATGCCGAATTCATAATTTCAAACATAAAAAAACAACAAACAGACTCACTCAAAATTAAATCTAATTGAAACACCGCTAAACCAATTTCGTGGAAGTCCTGGCTCAATATATGCATAGGGAAATTTTCGCTCTGGATTTACAAAAACAGAAGCAATATAACTTTTATTTGTTAAATTATTTATCCCAGCGATAAATGAAATTTGAAATCTCCAAAGGCTAAATCCAACGCCCGCAGAACTATTGATGAGCAAATAATCTTTTACTTCAATCTCGTTCTGATCATCCGCAAAATATCTGCCAACATATAAAACCTCGGTGTTGAAGATAAACGGGTAAATTTCAAGTTTTAAACCTAAATTTCCCCACAGTTTGGGTATCCCTGGAACAAATTTCCCAGAATGGTCTCCAAAGTCGTTTTCATATTTGAGGTATTTTGCACTGATATAAGTAAAAGCAAAATTCAAATCAACCCATTTCTTAAAATCAATTTTACTTCCGAACTCAAAACCATTTCTTCTTGATTCGCCAGCAGAGAAAAACCAACTACCATTAGCATATGGCACTATCTCATTTTTAACTTTGATCTGAAAAATTGAAAAGGAATATAAAAGTCCCGAAATGAAAAAACCATTAAAACTTAAAACTCCTTTGAAACCAGATTCAACTGTTTGAGAACTCATCGGTTTGAGGAATGGATTTAAATAAACATTTTTTAATTCAGGTGGTGGATCAACCTCATTAAAGGCAGGGTTTTCAAGTCCACCGCTTAAAGTCAAATAAACAGAATTGCTTTCACTTATTTTGAATAAAACTGAAAGTGATGGGGTAAAATGATTAAAATCAAGGGCATCGTATTGAGTTTCTCTCTTTACCCCAGCAGGATAAATTTCGCTGACATATTTTTGAAAATCATACCGTCCACCAAAACTTAGGAAAATTTTATTTAATGGTTGAAATTCAAACCGTGTAAAAAAACCACCAGAGCGTGCACTTTCCCTTTTATTGGTCCTGAGAGAATCCCCTCTTTCGCCATTTTTCAAACTATAAAACAAAATCGTACCATCTTGGTATGAGTCATCATAACCGATAAAAATTTTGGGTTTAAAGGGAACATTTTCATTAGAATAGACATAGGTTAAACCTGCGCCCAGAAAATACCGATTGAAATCGCGAAATGTATTTCTCTCCGAACGCTGCAGAACTTTTGGAACAAAATATAACTTCGCATTAAAAGTATGGCTCTGCCCGAAAGAACTTGTCAGATCAATTCCAATTTTCCCAATGCGATTATATCTGCGCTCTCTGCGTTGTAAATAAACCGAATTAGATTTTGATGGATTAGATATAAACTCGTCAAATGTTAGCGGTCCAGGGATATAAAATAGATTTGATGTGAAACCAGTTATGAGTTTTAGATCCACTGGTTTTCCCGCATTTAATCTCAAAACAGAATAAACCTGTCTTTTCCTTGAGGTGCTATTTTCTCTCCAACCGTCAAAATCGGATGAAGTTCCGTAAAAGGTTATTTCCCCATTTTCAAAATTACTTCCAAATTTTAAATTAACTTGAAAAAGCCCGAAGCTTCCAAAAACTGAACTCAACTCAAAAAATGGCTTTACGGGTTTAAATGTTTCAAAGTTAATTATCCCTCCGGAGGCATTTCCAAAAAGGGTTGAAGAGTTTGTGCGTATAATTTCAATCCTTTCAATTGAAAAGATATCAACAAAGTCAAGAGATGTTCTTCCATCAGGTTCTGTTTCTGGGAAGTTATCAATTAAAATTTTGATGCCCCGTACTGTTCCAGCGTTTGACTTATCGCCATAACCACGGGAGCCGAAGCCCCGAACGGTTAATCTAACATCTTGGGCTCCGGCTCTGCTTTGAACAAATACACCAGGGACATTTAAAACATCTGACAACGACAATTTCCTCTTTAAACCAATGTCTTTAAAATCAATTATCGTAACAGCCATAGGCAAATTTAAAATTTCTCCACCTGCACGATAAGCTACAACCTCAACTTCACCAAGATGGTATATCTTTGTCGTATCCTGTTGGACAGAGGAAAAGCAAAACGATACGATAAATGAAATCAAAAGGATAACCAACTCCCTTCCCTTTATTTCTTTTCAATTATAACAGCTGGTATTTCAAGTTCCTTCACAGTACGATTAAATTCAGGTATATCTTTTTCCACAACCTCTTTAAATTTGTTCAGTTGAATATCAAGCCGTCTTGATAAATCATCAAAGACATCATACATCTGTTTAGGTGGTTTTGAATCAGCGCTTGCAACAGCATTTGCTAATGAAGCAAGTTTCCCGTTTAATTTCACGGGATGATTTAACAGATCTTGAGAGCTTTTCGCTTTGTTTTGAGTTATCTCCCCTTCAATCGCTGTTAATTTTTCTTTCAACTGTTTAACAATTTTCCCGACCTTTTCCTCATTCTTCGTTCCTTTTGCTTTTTCAGCAAAAGCATCAAGCTGTTTTACAATATCTCTGATCATGTTCACCGTCTTATTCGCCTCGCTCAATTTGTCCCTAATTTTTATAAGAAGTTCAAACTGCTCTTTGAACTCTTCATCGGTTGTTTTAATTCTTGGATCTTTTTTAATTTCAAACCACTGTGTTAATGTCTTTCCACCAACAACAAGTTTAACTTGATATTTTCCAGGCACAGCAACAGGACCCCTTGTTGTTCCACCCCAGCTCCAGAAACGAATATCTTTCAAATTCTCTGCATCTGGATAACGCATATCCCAAACGAATCGGTTCATTCCAGCCTCAGCTGGGATCCGTTCCACTCTTGGTCCACCAAAAAACATAGCAAATTCGTCAACAGGTTGTTCCCCCTCGGCTCTTTCTGGCTTACTTGAAAATGATTTTATCAAATTACCTTTTTCATCATAAAATTCAAGTTTAACTTCATCTTTTGGTTTTTCTTTGAAATAATAATAAACAATCACACCATTGGGAGGATTTTGACCAATCGTTGAACCTGGAACTCTAAACCCACCGCCACCACGAATCCTGTAAGCATCTCTTGGCTTGAAAAGATAAATATCTGATTTTGCAATCTCATCGGTAAGCTGATAAAGAGGTGTTAAATCATCTAAAACCCAGAATGAACGACCATGAGTTGCAACAACCAAATCTTTTTCCCTTGGATGAACAGCAATATCATAAATCGGGGTTATAGGTAAATTAAGTTGCAAAGTTTGCCAGTTTTCACCATCGTCAAATGAAACGTAAATTCCAAACTCCGTCCCTGCATAAAGCAAACCTCTTCTATTTGGATCAGCTCTGACAACCCTGGTGAAATGACTGTCGGGAATCCCATTCACAATTTTTTTCCATGTTTTTCCATAATCCGTCGTCTTGAAAATATATGGTTTAAAATCACCAAGTTTATATCTTGTTGCTGCAACATAAGCAGTTCCAGCGTCAAACGGAGATGGTTCTATTATGCTTATCAAGCTCCATTCTGGCAACTCTTTTGGCGTGACATTTTGCCATGTTTTCCCATCATCCGTTGAAACATGAATAAGTCCATCATCCGAACCAGCCCACAAAACTCCTTTTTTGACCGGGGACTCTGCAAAAGCATAAATTGTGCAATAATATTCAGCTGTTGTGTTATCCTTCGTAATAGGTCCACCTGAGGGACCAATCTTTGAAGTATCATTTCTCGTTAAATCCGGGCTTATAATTTCCCAAGTCATCCCCTCATCTTTGCTTCTGAAGACATGATTACCTGTGACATATAAAACATTTGGATCATGTGGAGAAATAACAATCGGGAAAGTCCATTGGAAGCGATATTTGATATCTTTTGCGCCACTTCCAATTGGTGATTCTGGCCAAACGCTGATATTTTTAATTTCTCTTGTTCTTTTATCAAATCTTGTTAAAAGACCGCCATAACTTCCCGCATAAACTATGTTTGGGTCATCAGGTCTGACCGCAATATATCCGCTTTCGCCACCTCCAACAGGGAACCAATCTGTTCTGTCAATTCCAAATCCTGTTGTTCGGCTCGCAATTCCAACAGTAGTGTTATCCTGCTGGGCACCGTAAATAAAATACGGGAACTGGCTATCAACTGTGACATGGTAAAATTGCGCCGTCGGATAATCCTGCTCAGTCCATGTTAAACCACCGTTAAATGTAACTGATGCACCGCCATCGCTTGCGTGAATCATTATATCTGGATTCTTTGGATTTATCCAAAGGTCATGATGATCTACATGGGGTGTTCGGATGATGTTAAATGTTCTTCCGCCATCAATTGATTTTAAGAATTGAACATTCAAAACATAAACAACATCTGGATTTTTAGGGTCTGCAAAAACATGCATATAATAGAAAGGTCTTTCCCACAAACGTTTATCGTCGTTCACCTTTCTCCAAGTTGCCCCACCATCTTCCGATTTAAATAGCCCACCATTTTCAGCTTCAACGAGTGCCCAAACAAGCCCAGGTTTTGCTGGCGATACCGCAATGCCAATTTTCCCCTTTATGCCTCTTGGAAATCCCGGATTATTTGAAATCTCAAACCAAGTTTCACCACCATCAGTTGATTTCCAAAGCCCGCTCCCGGGTCCACCACTTGAAAGCGACCAGAAGTTTCTATAAACTTCCCACATTGATGCATATACTACGCGCGGATTTGTTGGATCAATTACGAGATCAACCGCGCCCGTCTTTTCATCTTTGTAGAGAACTTTTCTCCATGTTTTCCCACCATCTGTTGATTTATAAACCCCACGATCTGGTGATGAAGCAAAGGGATTTCCAAGAGCAGCTACAAAGACTACGTCCGCATCTTTGGGATGAACACGAATTTTTGATATGACTTTTGTCTCCGCAAGCCCGATATGTTTCCAAGTTTTCCCAGCATCTTCCGACTTATAAACGCCATCTCCGATTATTATGTTGTTTCTCAAACAAGACTCACCCATTCCCACATAAATTACATTTGGATCTGATTCAGCAACCGCAATTGCTCCAACGGAACTTGATTTAAAGAATCCATCAGAAACATTAATCCATGTGATCCCACCATCTACCGTTTTCCACACCCCTCCACCAGTAGCACCGAAATAGTAAGTTAAAGGTTGCTCTGGATGACCCGCCACCGCAATAGAACGTCCACCTCTAAATGGACCTATCTCGCGCCATTGCATCGCCCGATATAAACTCGTGTCATATTTAAATATCGTTGGCTTTGCAACTGGCGCAACTCTCCTCTGGGGGAAAACCTCTGAAATAAAAGCAAAAACTACCAGGGCGGTAAGAAGTAATCTTGTAAATTTCATTTCTAATGCCTCAACTTTGTTTGGAATGGAATCTTCAAATAATTTTGACGAAAACGAAAAAGCAAAATGTTCCCCCTAAGATTCAAATTCCAAATCTAAACAAAATCACATCGCCATCTTGAATTACATATTCCCTTCCTTCAAATTTAATAAGTCCATGTTCACGAAGAGCATGCTCTGATCCATACTTAACGAGCTCGTCCCACCGCATGATCTCAGCTTTTATAAACCCTTTTTGAAAATCAGAATGAATTTTTCCTGCTGCTTCATAAGCTGTTGTCCCCCTTTTTACCGCCCAAGCCCTCACTTCATTCTCATTGCCCGTAAAGAAAGTTATAAGATCAAGTATCTCATAACCCGCCTTTATCACCTTATTCAATCCAGGTTCATCAACTCCAAGTTCCTTTAAAAACTCCCCCCTTTCCTCCTCGGATAATTGAGCAAGCTCAGCCTCAAGTTTTGCACATATAACAACCACTGGCACTCCTTCACGCTCGGCAATTTTTCTAACTTCATCAACATACTTGTTCCCATTTATCCCTGCTTCATCAACATTTGCAACATAAATAAATTTTTTGTTTGTCAAAAGATGAAGTTCATCAATTAACATCTTATCCTCTGCGTGATAATGGAATGAGCTCGCAAATTTCCCTTCGTTTAAATGTGAAAGCAAATTTTCATAAACAGAAAGATAGTGCTGTGCTCTCTTATCCCCGCTCCTTGCAACATTTTTGATTTTTTCAATCCTCTTTTGAACCGTTTCAATATCTTTCAAAATTAACTCCATTTCAACCACTTCAATATCGCGCGCTGGATTAATATCCCCATTGACATGTGCTACATTTTCATCCTCAAAACATCTAACAATATGAATTATGGCATCAACTTCACGGATATGTGCAAGAAATTGATTCCCAAGCCCCTCGCCCTTGCTTGCACCCCTAACAAGACCAGCAATATCAACGAACTCAATCACCGCAGGCGTAATACCACGCTTGGGTTTAAAAACCTTCTCAAGCTGATTAAGCCTTTCATCTGGAACAGGAACAATACCAACATTGGGATCAATCGTACAAAAAGGGTAATTTTCAGCTGGAACATTTGAAGATGTGAGAGCATTGAAAAGCGTTGACTTGCCAACATTTGGCAAGCCAACTATACCGCATTTAAATCCCATAAAAGTTCTTTATCTGAAATTTTCAATAGTTCTCCTCATCATCAAAATAATCTTCATCATCAATCTCCCTGGGTATGTCAATATCCGATCTCTTAGACCCCTCTATCTTCACACCACGCATTATTTCTGAAAGAAATGAAAGATACGCCCTCGGGTCATGCTTTGACATCTGAATCTTTATCGTATCAACCAACTCTTCAATGGCATTAACAATATCCTTATCAGAGTAATTAAGCTCATTTTCCTCAATATGCTCACCTACCCTTGAGATGATATTCCAATGAATTATGTCAGAATCCTCAACCAACTCATCCCGCATCTCCTGAAACAGCGTTTCAAATGATTTAGCTTTTATTAAATGTGTTAACTCCTTAAGAGAAGAAACAAGATAATCATCCGTTAATTTGTCCCCTTGATTCTCAAAAATTTTATCAACCTCATAAATAGCATATTCAATCACAGGCAAAATTTCAATTGATTTTTCGTTTAACTCCTTGAACTTCCTCGTCTTACGCTCAGGGCTTTTTCTCTTGCTCTTTTCCTCAGAGGATTTTTTCGTTCTTCTTGCCATAAATCTTTCACACCTCGGAATATAAATTTTAATTTCGGTGAGAATTTAATCACTTTTTGAGATATTCAAAAATTTTTTTACCTATCAATGTATTATCACCAAATCCAGCAAAAGCTTCAGCCCCTGGTCCAAAGGCAAAAACTGGCACCATTACCCCAGTGTGGTCTTTCGTTACAAATTTTCCCTCAACTTTCTTATCATTTACCGAACCATCAACAAGAGCATAACCTCCCGTTTCATGGTCTGCTGTGACCACAACGAGCGTATTTCCGTCCCTTTGAGCGAAGTCAAGCGCAACTCCAACCGCATCGTCAAAATCAGCTACTTCCCTTAATATCTGCTCGCTGTTATTATCATGACCAGCCCAATCAATTTGCGAACCTTCAACCATAAGGAAAAAACCGTCTTTATCCTTTGATAAAAATTCAATTGCTTTTCTCGTCATCTCCGCAAGTGTTGGCTTTCTATCAGGCGCATAAGGAGGATGATTTTCAGCAAACAAACCGATCAATTTATTAACTTTACTCATATCAAGATTATAAAATTCTTCCGGCTTTGAAATATAAACATACCCCCGTTTTTTCAGCGTGTCAATTAAATTTTGCCCATCCGTTCTCCTTCCACCTTCTGATTTTGGCAGAAACCACCCCCATCCCGCTCCAAGATAAATGTCAGTATTTGCTTCCTTTGCGATTTGCTCAGCGATTTCAATTTGCATATTTCTATTAGGAACATGAGCAACAAAAGCAGCTGGAGTTGCATGTGTTATAGCACAAACAACCACAACCCCCGTTGACTTACCAATTTCATTCGCATATTCAAGCACTGTCTTCCTTCTCTCACCGTTGCAGTCAACCCCGATTGCAACATTTTTCGTTTTATAACCAGTGCTCATCGCCGTAGCCGAAGCCCCGGAATCAGTAACATATCTGTCGCATGAATATGTCGTTAAAAGCCCAACAACTTTCATTCTCTCAAGGTTTAACAAACCTTTATAAGTTTTACCTGCACTTATCTGCGCTAATCCCATTCCATCTCCGATCATCAAAATTATATTTTTGGGTTTTATCAACTGCTGGGCATATAAATTCAACGCAAAAATTAATAGAATGAAGAACAAAAGTTTAATTTTTTTCATTTCACTTCTCATTTTGTTTTTGAAGTAAAAGATCACAATAGGAAACCTTTATAAAATCTCCCTGTTTCAACTCAAACTTATTCATTAAAAATTGCATCAAATTCCTAACTTGTTTCTCATCATCGTTATAAATTACTTCAAACTCAATAAAATTTCCAAGCCCGGGGATATTATCAATGTGAATCCTCGCATTTTTAAAAATGTAAACCTTCCTTCTTTTCTCAACAATAGCTTTAACCCCTAAAGCTTTTACAAGCAAATTTTTTAAACTCTCCGATTCACTCAATCTAACGATCTCGTAATCACTCCATCTTTCAAAGCCATCTTCAGCCCTGTTATAAAAAATAAGCTCTGAAATCCCAGAGTCAAACTCCCTTAACTTCAACCTTCCATTTTTAACATTGAAATAAGTATCAACTTGAAAGAACTCGCCTTCAAAACTTGCCCCTATTTCCATAGCAATTTTTTCAAATAAAGCGAGGTCATTTATCTTTGCTTTGATTTCTAAATTTCTTGACATACCCAAGGAAAATTCTTTATTTTAATAACGAAACTTTCTGAACTTTTGAGAAAACAACCCTTCCATCTTTAAATGCCTCCATCCTACACAAATAAACACCGCTTGACACCTCACGACCACTTTCATCTTTTCCATCCCAATAAATTTGATATGTGCCAATCTGATGCAATTTAGAAATAATCTTTTTAACTTCTCTACCCATGAGATCAAAAATCCTTATATCAACAAAAGATAATTCAGGAACGGTATATTTGAAATTAACAACCAAATTAAATGGATTTGGGTATCCTGGGAATATCTCATACTCCGTCGCTACCCATTCAGCAAAAACTTTCGTTATAACTGAATTTGATGGCTGACTTTCGTTTTTTAACCTGTCAAGAGATGTCACAACATAGGTATAAATTTTTGAGGTATCAGGTATTTTATCATTGTAAATGTTGACAGATAAAGCAGATGGAACAATAGCGACTATATTTGCTGGATTATTGATATCAACAGTTAAATCACCTTCGCTTCTATAGATGACATAATAGACTGGTTTCTCCCCATCGCTTGCTGGTTCTGGATTAAACCACACAAGTTGCCAAATGTCAGAGGTGATTTTTCTTATCAGCAGTCCCACTGGTGGATTAGGTGGTATGTTATCTTTCCAGGGCATTGGAGGGGGAATTGAGAATGTTTTATACCGATCCGAGCTCAATGAATCAAGATAACTTCTCGCATTTTCATATCTGACATTTTCATATCTGAAAATTATGTTCCCCTTTGTCATTATGCTTCTTGTAAAGTTTATCTCCGCAGAAATTTCACTATAAGGATTATCCCCGTAAATTCCGATATAAACATGTCTATCATACATATTTGCGTTCCAATCTTGTGCTATAACTCTGAAATCGTATTCTGAAGCGATATCCCAGTAAACTTGTGGTGCGTGATAGTCAATAATTCCAAGCTGAGCCCATTTTCTCGGGTCACTTCTCCCATCACGATAAATGTCAAAAAATGCTTGATTTATCGGAAGACGCCAACCTTGATAAATACCTGGAGTTGTAGATCCAACCTTTACCCATGGTTTTAATTTTTTAACAGTATCATAAACTGCCCTTACAAATCTTTCAATTGAAAGCCTGGCGAAATCATCTCTTGATAAACCATATGGATTTCCATTCACAACATCGCTCCTGTTGGAAAAATAATAATTAAAAGAATCACCATAAGTATATGCCCCTGGGAAACGAATGTAATCAAAATGAATGGCATCTATATCGTAGTTTTTAACGAGCTCAACAACTACGCTTACAAGATAATTTCTAACAAATGGATTTGCGGGATCAAGCCAGATCAGTTTATGATTATTAGATGTGATCAACCACTCGCCTGAAGAATTTTTTGCAAAAAGTTTTGTGTTCCACCGATTGTTTTCATCAATTGCGATATGCCTTGGCTGTGAAACGGCAAGTCGGTAACTCGTATCAGGTAAGGTTAAAAGGTTATAGACATTTAACCAAGCGTGAACTTCAATTCCATATTGCTTTGCTTTTTGAATGAGATATTTCAATGGATCGTAAAATTGTGGAGGATCTTCTTTTGTTCCTGGAGGTGTGCCGAGATTTGGATAAAGCGTTCCATCTTGATCAACCATCAAAGGTGATGTAAGATATGAAGCCCAGGGGACTATGTTTGACTCATAATATGCTTGTCCTCTTGAAAGCACTTGAAAGACAATCGCGTTAAATTTCCCTGCTCTGGCAACATCAACAATTCTATCAAGTTCTTGTTTTTGCTCACTTGCTCTTGTTGAAAGGGGAAAATCAAGTCTACTCGTTGCAACCCATAAACCCCGAAATTCAAACTTCGGCTGAGCAAGAAGTGAAAATGAAATTAACAACGATAAAATGGTATAAATGTGCTTCATCAAAATTTGAAAATTTTATTTTTAAAACCGTTTAAATTTAATCCCAACATCCCAATCTTTGCAAGAGAGAAATTTATTTTAACTATCCATACGAGCATAATTACCCCAGCAACAGTCCTTGCTACAGCTTTTTGGATTTTTAATTTATTTCCGTATCAAATTCCAATCAGGGTTTACATAAAGGCACTTCGCATTTTTGAATTACACTTCTTCTTATGGGTTTATTTAAATTCTTTGAATTTACGATCCGGTCTTTCTATATGGCTGTTTATATTGTATTTATCGTAAATATCAAAAATCTCTTCACAGAATTTAATCATCCTTTCATCGTTTTTTTCTAAAGCTTCTTGGTATAATCTAATTAGAAATCTCTTTCCAAACTCTGTTTGAGAATAATTCTTTTTGAGAAGATTATGCTCTGAACACAAAGTTTGTCCATTTTCTATTGTATTAGTGCCCCCTTTCTCAAGTGGAATTCTATGATCGGCATGTATCTCAACCCCATCTTCTCTGCCCCGTCCACAGACTATACATTTATATCCATCTCTTTTGAAAATTGCTTCCTTTATATCCGGAGGAAACTCATGCAATTCTTTATTCCGAATTAAGTCAGGATCATACTTATAAACTCCTTTTTTCACTTTTATTAAAAAACCCTTTTGGTATAATCTACGAATCTCACGCCAGGGATCCCTTGGTTTCCTCTTATATAGTTTTCTGTATTGCTCTTCTACCCAATCAACAACAGGTCCATGCGGTAATTCCTTTTTAGGATGCTTCTGAAAATATTCCATTATTAAATCGCAAATGGTTTTTCTCTTTTTGGCCATTTTATTTAACCCCTTCGCTTGCCTCTAATTTAAGTTGGCTTATCTTTGCTTCTTTTATAAGTCTATTTTTAGCAAGCTCGCAATAGTTTCTATCAATTTCAATTCCAATTCCTTTTCTATTGGTCATAACACAAGCAATTAAGGTTGTCCCGCTTCCAAGGAAGGGGTCAAGCACGGTATCGCCGACGAAACTGAATAGCTTTATACATCGTTTAGGTAGTTCTATGGGAAATGGTGCAGGATGACCAACTCTTTTTTTGCTTTCCCCCGCAAATGTCCAAACACCATTTGTCCATTCAATAAACTCTTCTTTAGTTATATCTGATTTCCCGCTTCCACTAGTTTTTTTCCATCTTTTTTTGTATAAAACAGCAATCATCTCAACAGGTGCAATAACATAAGGAGCAGCAGCGGAAAGCCAAGAACCCCACGCCGTACGTTTTGAAATATTCTGCTCATTCCAAACAATAGTGGAGTGATACCTAAAACCGATTTTTTTAGCAATAGTAACAATATCAGCATATACGCTTTGTTGACCGCCCTTATTTTTATCAAGGGGTATGTTTAAACATAATCTCCCGTCATCTTTTAAAAGTTTATATGCTTTAGAAAGCCATTTCTCTGTAAACTCAAGATAAATATCATAAGGAATTTTGTCATCGTAGGAATTGTATCTAATGTCAACATTATAAGGGGGCGATGTCACGATTAAATCTATTGAATTTTCCGCTACACAATTTGTAGTGAGAAAATCATCATTATATATTTTTACATCCCTTGCATCAAAATAAATTTCTACCCTTTGAAAGTTTCTCATAAAAGTAAGTAGTTTAACGCTGTTTTTATTTAAGTTATAAAGGCATCATCAAAAAATCAAACATAGCTTTTGAATCCAATCCCATTGATCAAGCCCTCAAACTTTTTCTCATCATCCACATAAAACAAATGCCCCGGGCAACTACAATCTGAACTTCCAAAATTTTCCACCACCTTAAAACCTAACTCATGCAAACTCCTTGCAACTTCATGTTCAATCACTTCATCCACATAAAATACATCCACAACCTTCGCTTTCGCATCTGAAAGAAGATAATCTATATGCCAAAACAATTTTTTCTTTCTCGCAAGATGCCTCCTTATCCTATGTTCAAAATTTAACCTCGCCGAACCAACATAAACATAATACCCCGCGGAAAGCTTAACCTTACCAAGCCTACCAACAACTTTCTCAATCTCCGATTTGAGAAAAATCAATAAAATATAAGTCATAACCTCCTGCCAATACATTTCCTATCATCGCTGTTGAAATACCCACAATAATAACAATGCTCCTTGAAGTCAGAGGAAATTGAAGTATCCAATTTTAAATCCATCTGTTTTATAGTCTCAATCATCTTGGCAATCTCACCCTCAAACTCTTTTAATGTCTCCTGCGTATGAACTACCTCAACAGGTAAATCGGGAAACTTCGTAAACAAGATATAACCTCTGAAAACTTTCTGCTCTGGATAAAGTTTGCTCAAAAGATATGCATAAACACCAAGTTGAACTTCATATTCCTTTCTTTTTGTCTCAATTTCTCTGGCTTCAATATCATCTGTTTTGAAGTCAACAATTTCCCACTCCCCATTAACTTTATATAATCTATCAATTTTCCCCATAAGATAACCATCTCCAAATTTCACACTTATCCCATACTCCGCATGATGCTCATCGGAAGAGAAAACCCTTTTACCAAATTCCGAATCCAAAACCCTTTTAACCTCACCCATCACATACTCAAATAGTGCCCCAGCCTTTTTTTCATTTGCAATCCCATTTTGACGAATTGTAAACAAAACAACCTCTTTAAGTTTTTCATCGTTAACCTCGCCCTTCCACCTTTCAAGAACTTCATGCACAATTCTACCCTTTACAGTTCCAACGATCTCATCTTTAAAATCATCTTCATAAGGTGGCGCTGTAACATCTTCAAATTCTTCATTAAAAACAATCTCTCTTTTTAACTCTGGAAGACCAAGCCTAAACTTAAGATAAAATTTCATTGGACAGAGTGAAAATGTCTGCAGTTGCGTAGCAGTAAAAAATTCACCGTAAGGTTTGGATTCAAGCGGTGCGAGGAAAAGTTTATCTTCGTCAATTTCAATATCAATGGCGCGTCTAACAGGAGCAAGAGAGGATTCAGCAAAATCTTTGGGTCTGTAAACCTTAACCCTCACAACATAATTCTGCTTGTCCCCACCTTTAAAAGTTATCTCTGTTGGAATTTCAACTTCGGGGATATAATCAATTTTATCCCTGACCTCAAGCGCACTCAAAACCCAGTCAAGATATGTTTCCTCATTTTTATCCCCATAAGTTCCAGAGACAATCAAAACATCTCTTGCCCTCGTCATCGCAACATATAAAACCCTTTTCTCTTCCGCGATCGTTTTATGTTGCCTTATGAGTTTATGAACGGAATCAATTGGTAATTCAACTTCTTTAGAATCACCCTCATTCTCCTTGAGTCCAAGCCCTATCCCATAATCAACATCAATGTTATACCTTTCATTTGATTTGACGCTAACTTTTTCACCCAAAAACGGCAAAACGACAACTGGAAACTCAAGCCCTTTTGCAGAATGTATTGTCATTATCTGCACCGCATCAATCCCTGCTTGAACACTTGCCTGTCCCTCACGCAAATGCACCTCCGAAAGAAATCTTAATTGCTCAACAAAATCATAAAGATTATTCAATCCCTTTGTTTCAAATTCCCTTGCTATATCAATCAACTTTTGGATATTCGCAATCATTTGCTCACCCCTTCGCATCGGTAGGACTGATCCATTATACATCGTGTTCTCAATTATCCTTTGAATCAAAGACGGGATGGACATCCTATTTGCAACGATCAAATCCTCCGTTAAAATTTCAACCGCACGTTTTAATCTATCCGATGGCATCGGCTCTCCCGCACGCTCAACATAATCATTAACTTTTTCCCAAAATGTTGAACCTCTGCCATAAACCGAAATCCTAAAAATTTCAGAATCACTTATCCCAAAAAATGGCGAACGCAAAATTCCAACAAGCGCAACATCGTCATTTGTATTCACAATAAACTTGAAATAATTCATAAA